>Ga0268266_10002440_pt1 | contig 19956 bp, 13 predicted proteins | sample KBSS13metaG_FD_190356 | JGI IMG/M metagenome (GOLD analysis project Ga0268266, IMG submission 190356) | Switchgrass rhizosphere microbial communities from Kellogg Biological Station, Michigan, USA - KBS S1-3 metaG (SPAdes) (version 2) | ecosystem: Host-associated > Plants > Roots > Rhizosphere... | reverse complement strand
TTCAGGGCCGAGCCGGCCGGACCGCCCGCCTGGCAGGTCGCCAAATCACCCAGGGCATACCGCAATTTCTGCGAGTTGATATTGCCCTGCATCCGCTGCTTGGCCTGGTTGTGGCCGTAGACGCCGTTGACGTCCCAGTACCACTCGTGCCCGCCGATGTTGAAGCTGCCGTCGAACGTGCCGACGATGTAGCTGGTGTCGACCTTCTGCGAGAACCGGCGCGGGCCGCCCTCGACGAAGCGGCGCAGGATCACGTCGAAGTTGCTTGAATCGAGGTCCACCCCGAACGGATTGAAGGGGTTGGTCGCATCGACCCCGGTACCATCGAGGAACGGCGTACAACCACAGGCGGCACCGATTCCGAACGGCAGTGGCGCCGCTTGGTTCTTCGACTTCCGCTCATTCCACATGGCCTTGACCGAGAAGTTGAAATTGTCGTCCAGTTCATATTTGGCGTTCGCGAACACGCCGTACCGCTTGAGCGGAATCTGCATGTAATTGTAGGGCGCGAAGTTGAACGTATCCGACGCAAGATGCGTGTCGCGATTGCGGAAATTGGCAATCGTCGGCGTGTTGGTCGGCGCGTTGATTAGCGTGTCGTCACCCGAACCCGGGAAGATCCCGCCGATGAAGCGGCCGTTCGGCAGGAAGCTCGAGCAGCCGGCGATGTTGTTGCCGCCGCCGTCAAAGATCTGGCAGCTATCCGCGTACGGTGCCGGGAAAGCCGAGATCGCCCGATCGCCCGAACTCACCGCGCCCTGCTTCACATAATCGGCGCCGATGACGACCGACAAACGATGACCGTCGCCGTTACCCCAGCTCAACTGGTAGTTCTGCGTCTTGCCGTCGCCCTGTTGGTACTGTCCATATTGCGCCGAAGCGGCCCAGCCCTTTTGATGCTGCTTGGTGATGATGTTCACCACGCCGGCAATCGCATCGGACCCGTAGATCGCCGACGCGCCGTCCTGGAGGACTTCGACGCGCTCGATCATGCTTTCGGGAATGGTGTTGAGGTCGACCGAGGGCGGAACGCCGCTGGCCGAAGCGCCCGGCACGTAGCGGAGGCCGTCGACGAGCACCAAGGTCCGGCGCGCGCTGAGGTAGCGCAGGTCGATTTCGGCCGAGCCGGCGCCGACGCCGCCACCGTCCGGCGGATTGCCGAGGTTGCCGGAATTGTTGAACTTGGAGTTGGCGCCGCCACCCGAGCTGGGCAGGCGCTGCAAGACGTCGTTGATGGAACTGAGGCCCGTCTTGGCGATGTCCTGGCTGTCAATGAATACGCGTGGCGCATCGAGGTCCAGCGGATTGCGGCGGATGCGCGAGCCGGTGATGACGATATCGCCGGCAGGAGCGACTGTTGTGTCGGGGGTCTGGCCGATATCGGGCGGCGGCAGGGTGCTTTGCGCCTGCGCCGCGGTGGCTCCGCTAATCAGCGCCGCAAAGGCGACGCTCGCGCGAAGTGCCGTGTTCGTCCGGATCATTTGTCAGTCCCCTTTTTGCTCCAACCCCACGCCGAAACGGGAGTGAAACAACCGTAACCTACGGTCATGTCAGTGAGGAAGCTGCTTCTGTAACCCTCCCGACACAATTCCGGTCAGGTGTAGCATTCGGGTCACTCACCTCCAGGGGCAGGAAGTGCGAGATAGGCAAGGCGCCGGATCTCCCGGCGACCCCGGGTAACCGTGTCGAGGATGAGTCCGGCGAAGATGCAGAGCACGGCGACGATGATCATACCGGTGACCAGAACCGCGGTGGGCAGGCGCGGCACCAGGCCAGTGTGCAGGTATGTCAGGATCAGGGGAACGGCGAGTACGAGCGCCAGGACGACAAGCAGCGCCCCGACCCCGCCATAGAACAGCACCGGCCGCTCGACGCGGTAAAGGGTGACGATGGTCTTCAGGATCCGCCAGCCATCGGAATAGGTCGACAGCTTGGACTCCGACCCCTCGGGCCGCGCGCCGTAGGCCGTCTCCACCTCGCCCACTGGCATCCTCAACTCGAGGGCGTGGACGCTGATCTCGGTTTCGATCTCGAAGCCCGACGACAGTACGGGGAAGCTCTTCACAAACCGTCGCGAAAATACCCGGTAACCGGAGAAAATATCGGAGAAACTCCGCCCAAACAGGCCCGAAAGAATGCCCGTGAACAACATGTTTCCGAGCACATGCCCGCCGCGATAGGCCTCCTTCGCTTCGTGCTTGCGCGTGCCCACGATCATGTCGAGCTGCTCGGCAAGCAGCATGTCGACCATCGCCGGCGCAGCCTTGGGATCGTAGGTCAGGTCGCCGTCCGCCATGACGTAGATGTCGGCGTCGATATCGGCGAACATGCGCCGGACGACATGCCCCTTGCCCTGCTGGCGCTCGGTCCGGACGACGGCCCCGGCCTTTCGGGCGACCGCCGCGGTCTGGTCGCGGCTGTTGTTGTCGTAGACGTAGATCGTCGCCCGCGGCAGCGCCTTTCGAAAGCCCGCAACCGTCGCGGCAATCGCCGCTTCCTCATTGTAACAAGGCAGGATCACGGCAATGCGTGGCTGCGGCGTCTTCGTGTTCAAGCGGTCCCCCAACGACTGACCAAGCCGCTATAAAGTCGAAATCCTAACTGTCCGCTAGTCCAACCGCGCAGTCGTCAACAGCAACAGCTGAAAGTCATCGGACGCGTTGCTCAGGCGCCAGGGCTGTTGCGGCGGGATAACGAAGGCGTCGGTCGCGCCTAGTTGATGAGTGCCGTCGAACACCAAGTCGACGTTCCCTTCCATCGCGAAGCCGAACACCAGTTCGCCGTCGTGCGGCGGAAACTCCGTCGCCGTTCGGATCAGCCGGGCATCCGCCAGGCCGCCGGTTGCCTCAGCGAGGCCGATCGGGCCGCCAGCGGCCGCGATGTGGCGGAGGAAACGCTGACCGTCGTACAGCCGGGCGGGATCGCCCCGCCCGTTCGGAAGCTTCAGCTCATGGTCGGCCAAAGTCGCGTGCAGCGCGGGGCAGCCCAATTCCACAACTTCCAGTCCCTCCGAGCTCTCGAGTACGCGGTGGCGAATCCCCGGGGGCTGGAGCACAATGTCGCCCGCCTGCATGACGAACGGCTCGCCCTGGTCTTCGTAAACGACGCGCACCCAGCCGCGCCGGACGGCAATCAGCTGGAGCCGGACGTGGTGATAATGCACCCAGTCCGCGACCGGACCGGCGGCCATGGTGATGTGCGACGCGATGTAGCGGCGACCGAGCCTGCCGGGAATCAGGTCGCGATAGCCCATGCCCGCCCGACCCTCGCCGGAAGCGCCGCCATGCGTGATCACGAACGCGGGCTCAAATTGCGGTAAGGCACTCGCGGGCTGCGGCGCGTCCGGCCGCGACGTCAGATGGACGCTGTCGCCGTCGCGACTGAGAAAAGCGGAATACGGCTCGTCCGCCGGGAAGATGACGTCGATGCGATATCCCTGCGACTGAAGGTCGGCGATGGCCGCGCCCAGATCGGCGCAGGCCATCTCCGAATTCGCGGGGCCGATGGGCGTCAGCCCTTCTTCGCGGGCTTCTTGGCGGCGGCCTTCTTCGCCGGAGCCTTGGCGGTGGGCGCCTTGGCTCCAGCCGCGTCCTTAAGCGGCTTGGCCGGCTGGAGCTTGTCCGCCGCCTTCTCGACCGCGCCCTTGGCGGGTGCCTCAGGCTTGGGCTTGGCTTCCGCTTTGCCCTTCTTCGCAGCGGCCTTCTTCGGCTTGTCGCCATGGTCATGGCCGCAGCCCGGCCCGTGGACGTGGCCTTCCTCGCTCTCGAGATCGGCCTCGAGTTGGGCGCGGGTTGCCTTGCGATCGGCAATGTCCGCGGTGGAGAACAGGAAGTCGACGACCTTGTCCTCGTACAGCGGCGCGCGCAGCTGAGCCGCGAACATCGGCTCGCGCTGCACCAATTGCAGGAAGCGCTCGCGGTCCTGTCCCTGATACTGGCCGGCGGCCTGCATCACGAGGTTGCGCATTTCCTGCTCACTGACCTCGATGCCATTGGCGGCGCCAACTTCCGACAGCAGCAGCCCAAGGCGGACGCGGCGCTCGGCGATCTTGCGATACTCCGGCGCGTCCTTCTCGACCTCGGCCAGCGCGGCCTTGGTGTCATCCTCATGGCTCGCTTCGTGGCGCAGCTGGTTCATGATATTCTCGAACTCGGCGTCGACCATCGATTCCGGAACGCCGAAATCGTGCCGCGCGGCGAGCTGATCGAGCAGCTGGCGCTTCATGTGCGTCCGGGTGAGCCCGTTGAGCTCCTGCTGCTGCTGCTCGCGCACCAGCGTCTTCAGCTGGTCGAGGCTCTGCAGCCCGAGCGCTTTGGCAAACTCCTCGTCGACCTTGGTCTCGCCCGAGACTTTGACGTCCTTGACCGTGACGGCGAACACTGCCGGCTTGCCCTTGACCGTGTCGGACGGATAGTCGTCGGGGAAGGTCACCTTGACCTCCCGCGCGTCGCCGGCCTTAGCGCCGACGAGTTGATCCTCGAACCCCGGGATCAGATTGCCGGAGCCGATTTCGACGGCCATGTCCTCGCCCGTGCCACCTTCGAACGGCACCCCGTCGACGGAGCCGGCGAAATCGACCATGACGAGATCGCCGCTGGCGGCCTTGTGACCCTTCTTTGCATCGACCCAGTTCTTGGTCTGGGTGGCGAGCTGCATCAGCTGATCGTCGACGGCGCCTTCGTCGGCATCGACGGTCAGGCGCTCAAGCTCGAGCTTGTCGATCTTCGGCGCGGGAATGTCGGGCAGTGCTTCGAGGCTGACGCGGACCTCGGCATCCTTGCCGGGCTCATACTTGTCGTCGAGCACGACCTCCGGCTGGAGCGCCGGCCTAACCTTATTGTCTTCGAGCAGCTGCTGGACGCCCTCCTGGACCGAAGCCTGCAAGGCATCGCGCTGGATCGCCTCGCCGTGCATCTTCTTGATCAGGTTCGGCGGCACCTTTCCGGGCCGGAAGCCCGGCATCCGCACTTGCGGTGCAAGGCGCTTCACCTCCTCGTTGACGCGGGCTTCGATGTCCGCGGCGGGGATGGTCAGCATGAAGGCGCGCTTCAGGCCCTGATTCTCAGTCTCGACGGTCTTGATGGTCACGTTTCTACAGTCCCGATGAATCTTCGCGTCGCGGGTGGTGCGGGCGGAGGGACTCGAACCCCCACGGTTGCCCACTTGGACCTAAACCAAGCGCGTCTACCAATTTCGCCACGCCCGCGCGGACGCCCTTGAAAGGAGCGCGGCCTATAACAGGCGGGCGTCATTGGGCAACCCGGGAGCACCAACGTTCGTTGGATTGGAGAGGAGATTGTCCGTGCAACAACAGCCACCCCCTGAAGCGCCGCCCGAGCCAAGCCAGCCCGGGCAGCCGACCGAGCCGCCACCCGAAACGCCGCCGCAGGGTCCGGATATCGACGTGCCGGCGCCGCCGTCACCGGGAACGGACCCAACGCCGGGCCCGATTTCGCCCGTCAGTTAGCGCCGTAGCTCGGCCGAGGCGGCGATCGCTTCGAAATCCGGCAGGACGGTCGCGTAATAATGCGACCGGGCCGCATCCATGAGGATGAGGTAGAGCTTGCCGTTGATGACCGCACCGACCGCGCGGCCCTTGCGCCACAGTTCATCGCTGTCGAGGTGCTCGTAATCGAGCTGGAACCCGCCGGTGCCGAGGAACGTCCGCGGCTGGAGGCCCAGCGTGCGAAACTCCACCGCCCCGCCTTTCACCCGGTAGAGGCTTTCGAGCATCGCCGCGATTTCGGGCGGGGTCATGTCGTCGCGGAACTTCGGCACCTGCTGATCGGCGCGCTTGCTTTGGCGAATGAGATAGGCGCCGCTCTTGAGCCCGCTGACGAAGCTGATGCCGTCGAGATAGGGCCCGTTGAGCGTCCAATCCTCGACATCGCGAACGTCGGACCAGAGGAAGGCGCGGTGGCGGTTGTACGGCCGCGGCGGTGAGACGATCAGCGAGCCGTCGCCAACGGCGACCCGGCGAACCTGGACCAGCGCATAGCTGCTGTAGCCATATTCCCCCGCACCGATCGTCGAGCAGGCCGGCAAGGCCAGGGCCATCCCGGCGGCCAAAGCGACTCTCCGCATCATTGCCCCCTCAACCAATCGTCTGCCGGACCCAGGCCGCGTCGGCAGCGTCGGGCTTCATCGTCAAATAGCGCGCGAATGCCGACTTCGCCTCGCCGGCCCGGCCGGCCTTCATCAGCGTAATGCCATGCCACCGCCAGGCGTCGGCCGGCGCGTCCGGATAGGCCACGGCCGCGGCATAGCTTTGCCCGGCCCGGACATCGTCCCCATGGCGGTTGCGCAGCCGCCAGACTTCGCCCTCATAGAAGCGCAGCAGGCCGTTCCAGCCGTCCTGCGCCAAGGTCTCGATGAGATACTGGCTTGCTCCCGGATCGTTGAGTTTGACCTGGTCGTCGAGCAGCGTCGGACGGATCGACGCGATCCTCGACAAATACCGCTCGCGGCCAACGTCGTAGGCACGTCCCGCGGCGCGAACTTCCGCGGCATCCAGCTTGAGGTCGGCCAGCCGCGAGTCCGACGACGGATGGCTGTCGAACAGCGATCCCCGCCGCCGGCGCTTGCGGCGGTAGCGCGCGCTCGCCGTTTCCTCCCCGATCAACTGCTGCCAGATGGTCGCCATCTCGATCGGCTCGTAGCCCGCCTCGGCAATCAGCTTCGCGCCCATCGCGTCGGCTTCGGCCTCCATTTCGCGGCTGTAGACGAACAGGGACAGCAAGGTGCCGAGTTCGGCCAGTTGGACGTAATCGCCAAGATAGACGCCACCGGCGGCGCCGCCGACGCCTGCGGCCATTGAAGCGATCGCGAAGATGTCGGTCTTGCGCCGCTGGTCGCGCCAGCTGCGGATCATGTGACGCCGGAGGAAGTGCCCGGACTCGTGGGCGATCACCCCGGCCAGTTGCGCCTCGTTTCGCATCCGCAGCAGCAGACCCGAGAAGACCACCGCGAACCCGCTCGGGAACATCATCGCGTTGAAGTCTGGGATATGCGCCAGATAGATTCGGAAATCCTGCGCCGCCGGTCCGCCGACCCGGCCGATGATATCCTTCAAATAGCCGGTCAACGCGGGGTCCGTGATCAGCAGGTTGGAGCCGGCGATCTCCTCCTCCGCCCGGTCCATCAGCTGCCAGATGCCCTGCTCGTCCTTGTCGGTCGGCTTGAACCCCGGACCGACCAACGGGACCATGTCCTTGGGCAAGATCCGTGCATTGGCGACGCCGGTGGCAAGCGACGCCGCCGCGGCGCCGCCGCCGAGCAGCAGCGAGCGCCGGCTAAGCGCAAGACAGCGCCCGCACATCAGCTCTTCTCGGCCGCCGCCTGCCCACGCCGGACGGCGGCGCCCGGCTTCATGCGGTTGAGCAGCCGCTCGACCATCTGGGCCGAGCCCTCGGGCGTGCGGAGGTCGCCGAACTTGATCCCCGGCACTTCGCTGCCGGCGCGGACGACGTTGAACCACACGACTTCGCCCGTCCGGAGATCGACCAACCCCGCATAGTCGAGCTGGGTGGCGCCGCCGATATTCGGTGCGCAGAAGCCAACGAAACAACCGGCGAGGCCGAGGACGCCAAGCGCGATCCGCCCGCCGGACGCCACGGAATCCTCGGCGTGCAGGAACAGGGCGTAGTCGTAGCCGGTCTTGCGGCCGAGCTGGACCGCATCTTCGCCCAGCGTCCAGTCCAGACCTTGGCGCCGCTTTGTCGGCAGGTAATCGCCGAGATATTTGTGGAGCACGATCGACTGGCCAACGGCGTAAAACAGGCGCTCGAAATCCGCGACTTCCTGTTCCCCGGCGCCCTCCACCTGATTGCGCCGGTCGATGATGTGAACCTTGCCGCCCCGCCCCGCTTGCTGGGCTTTAAGTGCCGTCACGATGTTGCTGCGGGCCTGCTCGGTCCAATCGGCGCGCGGCTCGACCATGCCGCCGGTTGTGAGTGATCCGACCGTGACATCCGGGCGCAGCACGAGGAGCTTGTAGTCGCCCTCCGGCGGGCTGAACTGGACGTCGGCATATTGGCGAGTCTGGACGCAGGCGCTCAACACCAGTCCGGCCAGCGCGACACCCCATTTGCGCATCGGACACCCTCCCCGGAGCGCCGGTGCGCTCCTGCTCATTCTCCGGGGCCGACTATTACCGAACGGTTCATGAAAGAAAAGCGCGTATTTTTAGGCGCTTAACGCTTGCCTCGCTCGGTTCCTGCGGCCGAGGGGGCACAGGTGGCGACCGCGCCAAGGCAATGACCGTCGACCGATCCGGGCGCAACGGGCACGCCGAGCCAGGCCGCGAGCGTCGGCATGATGTCCGTGGTCTCGACCACCGCATCGCTCGGTCCCGCCGCCATCCCCGTCCGCCAGAACACGACCGGCACGCGCCGGTCGTAGTCCCACGGGCTGCCGTGGGTGGCGACATAGCGGCTGGTGTCGGGAATCGGCGTCACGTCTTTCTTCAGCAGAATGACAAGGTCGCCGGATCGCGGCGCGTAGAAACTGGCACGGGCGCGCTGGATCAGGGTCCAGCCCGTCGGCGCGCCAATTGGAACGGGCGTCCGCGAAAGCTGGTCGGCGGTGAATACCGCCTCAACCTGCGGGTACGCTTTATAGGCGGCGACCGCAGCCGCGAGCAGGCGCTTGCGGTCCCCTGGAGCAAGCGTTCGATCGACATAGACGTCGCCGCCGATGTCGCCGAACAGCCCCGGGCCCTTGAGGCCGAGCTGCGTCACGAGCTTCGGTCCGATGACCCCCGCCCGCAGCGCTGGATCGGCGCGGACGGCGGAGGTCACGCCGGCCAACCGCTCGCGCTCGGGAATATCCTTGCCGCCATGGTCGGCGGTAAGCGCCACGGCATAATCGATCCCGCGTGAATCCAGCAGCGCCAGGAAGTCGCCGACCTCGCGATCGAGCTCGAGCAGCTGCAGGCACATTTCCTCGCCCTCGGTGCCGTAGGTGTGGCCGACGTAGTCCGTCGCGGACAGGCTGATCGCGAGAACATCCGGAGTCGCGCCGCGGCCGAGCTGCATCTCGTCGACCAGGCCGGCGGCAAGCGCGAGCGTGTCGCCATCGAATTCAGGCGAGGCACGGAACGCACTGGCATCGCCGGCCGCCCGGCCAAGCTGTCCGCCGCCAACCGGCTTGCCGCCGCCCTCGACCGGAATGACGCGGGCCTTGGTCTGGCAATAGGGCGGCGGGACGAGCGATTCGCGGGCCTGCGCCAGTGCCGCCGTCACCGCGGCATTGACCTTAGGCACTACGGCCGGGACCGCTGCTCCGGCCTGGTCGGTGACGTAGGACTTGCCGGCCCAATACCAGCGCTGGTCGACGTTATGACCGGTCATCATCACCGCCGCGCGGTCCTTGCCGGCCACGGCAACGCTGCGACTGGTCGGCCAGCGCTGCTTCACCAGCTCGCCCAGCGTCGGAACCAGCAGATGGTAGGGCGACACGGTGTACTTCGATGAGTTGCTGCCCGGCGTCCGCTCGTCCTCGGCGCAATAGACGCTCTTGTCGGTCCGCGCCACCGATTGGTCGGTCCAGGTATTGGCGATGATACCCGTACGGTACGGATGATCGCCGGTCAGGATCGTCGAGTGACCGGGACACGTCTCGGTCGCGGCGTGGCTTTGATAGCCATTGTGAAAGGCCGCGCCTTGACCCAGGCGCGCCAGCCCGCCGGTGAAATGCGGGCGATATTCGTCCCACAGGTTGGCGGAGAATTGGTCGACCGAGATGACCACGAGGAGCTTGGGAGCATCCGGCGCCTGAGGTGCGGGCGCTTGGGCGCAAGCGACGGTTGAGAGCGAGGCGGCAATGAGGGCGCTGGCAAGTCTACGCATGACGACTGCCTATGCGCGCGGAACAAGTCAGTCCAGCTTCGCGCGCAGGCGTTCGTTGACCACCTGCGGGTTGGCCTTGCCGGCCATCGCCTTCATCGTCTGGCCAACGAAGAAACCGAACAGCGCCTCCTTGCCGGCCTTGTATTCGGCGACCTTGTCGGCGTTGGCGGCGAGGATCTTGTCGATCTCGGTGTCGATCGCGCCGGTGTCCGATGTCTGCTTGAGGCCGCGGCTCTCGACGATCGCGCCCGCGGCCTCGCCGGTTTCGAGCATGATCTCGAACACCTGCTTGGCGATGGTGCCGCTGATCGTCCCGTCGGCCACCAGCTTAAGCAGTTCCGCGGCTCCAGCCGGCGTGACCGGACAATCCGCGATGTCCTTGCCCAGCCGGTTAAGCGCGCCGAACAGTTCGGCCACAACCCAGTTAGCGCCCTGCTTCGGCTCCGCGCCGGCCTCGAGCAATGTGTCGAACCAGCGGGCGGTCTCGACGTCGGCGGTCAGCACGCCGGCATTGTACGGCGTGATGCCCGTCCCTTCGTAGCGCTTGCGCTTGGCGTCCGGCAGCTCGGGCAGCGACGCCTTGCATTCCGCGAGGAAGTCCTCGTCGAGCTCCAGCGGCAACAGGTCGGGATCCGGGAAGTAGCGATAATCGTGCGCGTCTTCCTTCGACCGCAGTGCGCGGGTGACACCCTTGTCCGGATCGAACAGGCGGGTTTCCTGGGCGACCGTCCCGCCCTCCTCGATCAACGCGACCTGGCGCCGCGCTTCATGCTCGACCACCGCCTGCACGAAGCGAACGCTGTTGACGTTCTTGGTTTCGGTGCGGGTGCCCAATTCGCCCCCGACCTTGCGCACGCTGACATTGACGTCGGCGCGCATCGAACCCTCGTCCATGTTGCCGTCGCACGAGCCGACGTAGCGGAGGATCGCGCGCAGCTTCTTGAGGTAGGCGCCGGCTTCGGCGGGCGAGCGCATGTCGGGCCGCGACACGATTTCCATCAGCGCGACGCCAGAGCGATTCAAATCGACGTAGCTCATCGTCGGATGCTGGTCGTGCATCAGCTTGCCCGCGTCCTGCTCGACGTGGATGCGCTCGATGCCGATGCGCTTGGTCGAGGATTCATCCTTGTCGTCGAGCAGCACCTCGACCTCGCCCTCGCCGACCAGCGGATGATACAGCTGGCTGATCTGATAGCCCTGCGGCAAATCGGCGTAGAAGTAGTTCTTCCGATCGAAGCGCGACCATTTGTTGATCTGAGCGTCGAGCGCCATGCCGGTGCGCACCGCCTGGCGGATGCATTCCTTGTTCGGCACCGGGAGCATGCCCGGCATCGCCGCATCGACCAGCGAAACCTGCGTGTTGGGCTCGGCCCCGAAAGCGGTCGCCGCACCGGAGAAAAGCTTGGCCTTGCTCGCGGTGATCTGGGCGTGAACCTCGAGGCCGACCACGACCTCCCACTCGCCGGTTTCGCCCTTGATGCGATAGGGTGCAGGTGCGTCAGCCACGATTCAATCTCCGATTGCGGCGATCTTTGGCGCGTCGATCCAACGTTCGCTGCCTTTCCCGCGTTACGGGCTCCTTTCGGAAGGGATTTCGCAAGTCTTTCACCATTGCAGCAAAGAACCCCGCCAGGAGCATCACCATCTCTTTGGCCGCGCTCACCACCATTTCTCCGGTCGCGCGGTGAAGCCTGCCCGTTCCTCGATCGCTAGGCTGGCGTTCAGCACCATCTGCTCGTCGAGCTCGTTGCCGATCAGGTGCAGGCCGAGCGGCAGTCCCTGCGCGTCGAGACCGCCCGGAACGCTCATCGCCGGCAGACCGGCAAGGCTCGCCGGCACGGCGAACACGTCGTTCAAATACATCGCCAGCGGGTCGGTGGTCTCGCCGATGCCGAATGCCGCCGACGGCGCGGTCGGGGTGAGGATCACGTCGCAACTCTCGAACGCCTTGCGAAAATCCTGCTTGATCAGCGCGCGCACGCGTTGGGCCTTGGTGAAGTAAGCATCGTAGAAGCCGGCCGACAGCACGTAGGTGCCGATCATGATACGGCGCTTCACTTCCTCGCCGAAGCCGGCGGCGCGGGTCGCGGCGTACATGTCGTCGAGCGTCTTGACGCCCTCCTCGCGCAGGCCGTAGCGGACGCCATCATAGCGCGCGAGGTTGGACGAGGCTTCGGCGGGCGCGATGATGTAATAGGTCGGGAGCGCATATTTGGTGTGCGGCAGGCTGATCTCGACCGGCGTCGCGCCGGCGTCCTTCAGCCATTCAATGCCCTGGTCCCACAAAGCATTGATCTCCGCCGGGACGCCGTCGATGCGATATTCCTTGGGGATGCCGACGCGTTTTCCGGCGAGGCTGCTCGACAGGCTCGCTTCCCACTGGGGTACGGGCAGGTCGAGCGAAGTCGAATCCTTTGGATCGAAGCCGGCCATCGCCTCGAGCATGATCGCGCAGTCGCGCACCGTCCGACCCATCGCACCCGCCTGGTCGAGCGAGCTGGCGAAGGCGACGATGCCCCAGCGCGAGCAGCGGCCGTAGGTCGGCTTGATCCCGCAGATGCCGGCGAAGGCGGCCGGCTGGCGGATCGAGCCGCCGGTGTCGGTGCCCGTCGCGCCGGGTGCGATCTGCGCCGCGACCGCAGCAGCAGAGCCGCCGGAAGACCCGCCGGGCGTCAAGCCGACATTGCTGCCCTGGCGCCGCCACGGGCTGATTACCGGGCCGTAGTGGCTGGTCTCGTTGGACGAGCCCATCGCGAACTCGTCCATGTTGAGCTTGCCGAGCATGCCGGCGCCGGCCTTGCGCAGGTTGGCAGTGACGGTGCTTTCGTAGGTCGGCTTGAAGCCCTGCAGGATATGACTGCCGGCGGTCGTGTCGACGCCCTTGGTCGCGAATAGATCCTTGATGCCGAGCGGGATGCCGGCGAGCGAACCGCCCTGCCCTCGCGTCCGGTCCGCAACCTCGGCCGCGGCCAGTGCATCGTTCGGCGTCTCCACCGTATAAGCGTTTAGCGACTTGGCCGCCGCGACCGCTGCATTGTAGCTCTCGGCGATTTCGCGCGCGGAGAAGTCACCGGCGCGAAACCCGTCGCGCAGCTCGGCGATCGTCCTGGTCGTCAGCTCCGCCACTATTCGATCACCTTCGGCACCGCGAAGAAGCCGTGCTGCGCGTCGGGGGCATTGGCGAGCACGTCGTCGCGGACGTCGCCGTCCGTGATCGCGTCCTCGCGCAAACGCAGCTTCTGGTCGATCACCGCGGTCAGCGGCTCGATCCCGTCGGTGTTGACCTCGCCGAGCTGCTCGACCCAGCCGAGGATATTGTTGAGCTCGGGCAGCAGTCGCTCGAGCTCCTCATCGCTCATCGCGATGCGGGCGAGTTTGGCGATGTGGCGGACCTGATCGTTGGTTACGGACATTGCGAAGGGCGGATAGCGGGGCCGTCAAAGGGCGGCAAGCCGAGGCGTTCAGGTCAATATTTCAACTTGTGTCGACCAGGCGACTCGGGGCGTCCGATTCGCCCGAGTCACCGGATTCGGCACGATCGTTGCTGTCCCAGAACGGTACACCTTTGTGGATTATCCTTAGAAATCCAACAAATATGAGGGCTTAACCATGACGGGTTTAATTGTTAGTAAATGAGCCTTCGGCCTTCGAGTCGGATGGGGACGCTCTTGGCACCATTAATCGGCGCGCTGCCGAATACGCGCGCCGTTCAGGGGAGCGTGTACCATGCCAGACATCACAGGCGACGGCGTTAACGACGTTGATATTACTGCTGCAGGTTCGAGCACCACTATTGGCGGTGTGACCTTCACCGATGCGGTGAATGTCGGCTCCGGCACCGGCGGCTACAACACCTTCCTCGCCATTTCGAACAACCAGGGCGTCGAGTCCGGCTTCAACAGCGACGACACTCCGCCCATCGACAATACCAACAAGGACATCGACCAGGCCAAGACCCACACGGTCCTGCTCTCCAGCCTGGTGGTCGTGACCGTCAACGGCCAGCAATATTATGAAGTCCGGGTCGATCTGAACGAGGCCAATAGCGACCCCAACGCGCAAATCTCGCTCGACCAGTTCAAGGTTTACACCTCGACCAACGGCGCGATCGAGAGCACGACCACGCTCTTCAATCCGGCCAACGCGACCCTCAAATATGACATGGACGCGGGCGGCAACGTCTCGGTCCTGATGAGCGATGCCGAATCGAGCGGCAGCGGCACCGACGATTATTCGGTCCTCATTCCGGTTTCCACATTCGCCGGGCAAGATCCAACGACGACCTACGTCTACTTCTACATCCAGATGGGCGCGGCCGGCACGGACTGGACCGCCACGTCGACGTTCGAGGAATGGAACCTCCAGAACGGCGTCACGCTGAGCGGCTCGAAGTTCAACGACCTCGACGGAGACGGCGTCAAGGATGCTGGCGAGGGCCCAGTCGCGGGCGTCACCATTTTCATCGATGCCAACCAGAACGGCAGTTACGACGTCGGCGAGCGTACGACGGTCACTGACGCCAACGGCAATTACAGCTTCTTCGGCGTCGCCCTCAACCAGACGGTGTGGATCGACGAAGTCATCCCCGCCGGCGCGACGCAGACGACCGGCGCGCACGAGACGGTAACGATCTCCGCAAATGCTACGCCCGGATCGACCATCGTCGTCGACCCGATCGGCAACCATTATCCGATCCCGCTGGTCCACCTCGAAAAGGGCGCGACCGTTCCGGGCGGCACCGCCAACGTCGCCGGCGAGAAGATCAGCTACACGCTCGCGGTCAGCAATCCGGGCGAAGTCGCGCTGACCGGCATTGTGATCACGGATCCCTATGCCGACGCGGGTAGTATCCAGGCAGTCCTGTCGGGCGGGTTCAACGTCGGCGATACCGACCATGACAACCAGCTCGATCTGACGGAAACGTGGCAATATACCGCGGAGCACACCGTCACGCAGGGTGAAATCGACAGCAACGGCGGCGGCGACGGCAATTTGGAAAATACCGCCACGGTCAACACCGACCAGGGCGTCCATGACGACGATGACGCCAGCGTTCCTGTCGATCGCAGCCCGTCGATGAATGTCACCAAGTCGGTGACGTCGATCACCGGCGGCCAGGGCGCCAACGGCCTGACCGGCGCCGATAGCGACGGTGACGTGATTCACTACGCGATCAGTGTCCAGAATACCGGCAACACGACCCTCACCGGCCTGACGGTTACCGATCCCAACGCGGATGCTGGATCGATCCAGGAGGTCAAGGTCGGCGGCTTCAACACCGGCGATACTGATCAGGACGGCGTGTTCGACGTCGGCGAGACGTGGAATTACACCGCGGCGCACACCGTCACCCAGGCCGAACTTGACGGCCAAGGCATCGACATCGCCGGGGCGATCGATGGCGACGGCGATGACGATAACCGGGTCACCGCCGACACCAACGAGACGCCGGCCGACACCGCCGATGCAGCGGCTCCGCTGATCTACAATCCGTCGCTCAACATCATCAAGGACGTCAGTTCCATCGATGGTGGCCAGGGCAGCTTCGGCCTCGACGGCGCCGACGATGCGGGCGACGTGATCAATTATGCGATCGCGGTCCAGAATACCGGCAACATCACCCTCACCGGGGTAACGGTGACCGATCCGAATGCGGACGCCGGCAGCATCCAGGAAGTAACTGCGGGCGGCTTCAACGTCGGCGACCTCGACCAGGATGGCGGCCTCGATGTGGGCGAGGTCTGGTACTACACCGCCGAGCACACCGTCACGCAGGCCGAAATCGACAACAACGGCGGCGGCGACGGCGACGTCGACAATATTGCGACTGCCGACAGCAACGAGACTCCGGAAGACACCGACCCGGCCGAAGCTCCGCTGATCCAGAACCCGCACATCACGGTCGACAAGACCGCGACCCCGACGGGCGACTGCGCCGATGTCGCGGGCGAGTTGGTCAACTACTCGATCAGCGTCACCAACGACGGCAACGTCACGCTGGATACGGTCGATGTGACCGATCCGATGGCCGACGTCGGCAGCATCCAGGGGGTCGATATCGACGCCGACGGGTTCAACGACGGCGACACTGACGGTGACGGAGCGCTCGATGTTGGCGAGACCTGGCTCTACACCGCGACCCACACGGTGACCCAGGGCGAGATCGACGCCGGCGGCAACTACGACAGCGACGCCGACGGCACCAATGACTCGCTGCGCAACGTCGCCACCGCCACCGCCGAAGTCGTCGGCAGCGACACCCAAGTCACCGATGATGACGATGCAGTCGTCGAAGTCTGCCAGAACCCGCACATCACGGTCGACAAGAGCGCGTCGGTCGACGGCGATTGTGCCGACACCGCGGGCGAGCTGGTCAACTATTCGATCAGCGTCACCAACGACGGCAACGTCACGCTCGATACGGTCGATGTGACCGACAGCTTCGCCGATGCCGGCAGCATCGAAGCGGTCGACCTCGATGCCGACGGGTTCAACGACGGCGACACCGATGGCGACGGAGCACTCGATGTCGGTGAGACTTGGCTCTACACAGCCTATCACACCGTCACGCAGGACGAGATCGACGCCGGCGGTAATTACGACAGCGACGCAGACCAGGTGAATGACTCGCTGCGCAACGTCGCCACCGCCACCGCCGAAGTCGTCGGCAGCGACACGCAAGTCACCGATGACGATGATGCGGTCGTCGAAGTCTGCCAGAACCCGTCGGTCGACCTGACCAAGTACGTCGATGTCGGGTTCGGCTGGGACGACGCCAACACCGGCCCTGGCCCGCAGAACGTCAATGTGGGCGGCGATGTCAGCTTCAAGATCACGATCGAGAACACTGGCAACGTCACGCTGACCGATGTCGACGTCACCGACACCTATCTGTCGGGCGGCGCACCGGGTACGCCGAACCTGCTGATCGATAACGGTGCCCTCACCGCTTATGCGATCGCGCACGGTGCGGCACTCACAGGCGACACCGACGGCGACGGCGACCTCGACGTCGGCGAAACCTGGGAAATCACCTACACCGAGGCCTACGATCCGCTGGCATTCGCTCCGGGGGCGCACCTCAACACGGCCGACGTCACCGACGCCCAGGGCGCAACCGACGAGGACTCGGCTTACTACTTCAGCCTCGTCGACACCGGCCTCTGCCCGCGTACTCCGGGCTTCTGGCAGAACCCGAACAACGGCGCCCAGTTCTGGGACGGCATCGCGGGTAACGAGAAGCATGCCGGCGAAGAAGGGTTCCCGGACGGCGAGCTGCTCTACGCGGTCGACAGCAATCACGACGGCGTGGTCAATGGCAGCGACGCCAAGGGCCTGCTGATCGGCGATTACAACAAGAACGGGCTGACGGACGCCGGCGAAGACACGTTGTTCGTGTCCTATGCCGACGCCCAGACGCTGATCAACGCGTCGAACAAGCAGCTTAACGGCTCAAGCGGCGATGGCCGGTTCATGCTCGGCCGCGACATGGTCGCGTCCTGGCTGAACTATCTCCAGGGCTCCGGCTTTGGCGATGCCAGCGATCCAAACAGCCCAACGCACTATATGGACGATGCGATCGACTGGATGCAGATCTATTCCGGCACCAACAGTGGCGGAGCCACCGAGACCTTCGACAAGCTGAAGATCACGGGCGGGGCGATCAAGACCAGCGATCCGATCTGGAAAAACGTCCAGTCGGGCTTCGACCACAGCGGATCGCAGATGCACTCCGCGCTCGATTACTACAATAACACCGGCCAGACGCAGGTTGGCGGCGTCCACTACGCCAACTGCAACTGCGACGGCCTGTTCGATGCGCTGGCGGTTTACCAGCAGGCGCACGACTTGGTCTGAGTGCCGAATGCGTAATGGGCCGCGCCGCTTCGGTGGCGCGGCCCTTTTTTTGTCCGCGCTTGCCCGATGTCTCGCCGCCCAATAGGCGCCGGATGAATGTGCGCGCGCCGATTCCTGATTGCGGTCTTCATCCTGACCCTATTGGTCGTCGCGGCCGGATTCGCGATCTTCCAATGGGGTGGCAACGTCCTCCTCGCGAGTGCCACGCCGCAGGGGCATTTCGCTCCGGCGCGGGCGGGCGACGCGCCCGACTACACGCAGCTCGATAGCTGGCTCGCGCGTCCGGGCATCGCGGACAACCTCGCTGGCTGGCGCCCCGACAATGCCGCCATTTCCGAGCCGATCACCAGCGACCTGCGGGTCTTTTACATTCACCCGACGACCTATCTGGAGCGCGATCGCTGGAACGCTCCGCTCCGACCGGGCGGGCAGACGGAGCTGCGCACCCGCCTGTTCGCGCAAAGCCAGGCCAGCGCGCTCGGCCCTGCCGAAGTGTGGGCGCCCCGCTACCGCCAGGCGGCCTATGGCGCGTTCCTCCTCGACAGCGCTGATGCGCGCGGCGCGCTTGACCTCGCCTATTCAGACGTTGCCGCCGCATTCGACGCGTTCATCAGGGAGAACCCGCAAGGCCCGATCATCCTCGCCGGACACAGTCAGGGCGCGTTGCACCTCGAGCGCCTGCTGCGCGAGAGAGTCGCGGGCAAGCCGATCGCCAAGCGGGTTGTCGCTGCCTATGTCGTCGGGTGGCCGATCAGTACGACAGCCGACCTGCCGGCCCTCGGGCTTCCGGCCTGCCATGCTGCCAAGCAAGTTGGCTGCATCCTGTCGTGGATGAGTTTCGCGGAACCGGCGAATGCCGAGCTCGTGCTAAATTCCTACGAAAAGTCGGCGGGATTTCTCGGCAAGACGCGGAAGCGCGAGGACGTGCTGTGCGTCAACCCGCTGACCGGCACCCAGAACGGGAGCGCGGCGCCGACCAACAATTCCGGCACGTTGGTGCCGACATCCGCGCTGACCTCGGCGACCTTGGTCCGGGGCAAGGTCGGTGCCCGCTGCGACCAGGGCCTGCTGATGCTAACCGGCGATATCCCGCCGCTTGGTCCCTACGTGCTCCCCGGCAACAACTACCACGTCTACGACTACGCCTTGTTCTGGCAGGCAATCTGGGACGACGCGGATAACCGGTGGCGGGCATGGCAGCATTGATCACCTCGCAGCCGGCGGAGTTCGCCTCGGCAGTCCCACACGGCAAGCTCGCCGGCCTGGACGTGGGGACTAAGACCGTCGGCGTGGCGATCTGCGATGCCGGCTGGCATTTCGCGGGGCCGCTGGAGACGATCCGCCGGACCAAATTCACCAAGGATCTCGAAGCCCTGAAGGGGATCGTCGCGCGCGAGGCGATCGTCGGGATGGTCGTCGGCCTCCCGCTCAACATGGATGGCAGCGACAGCCCGCGGACCCAGTCGGTCCGCGCCTTCGCCCGCAACCTCGCCCCGCTCGACCTCCCGATCCTGCTGTGGGACGAGCGCTGGTCGACCCAAGCCGTCGAACGGGCGATGATCGAAGCCGACGTCAGCCGGGCGCGCCGCGCCGAGAAGGTCGACGCGCTCGCTGCCGCCCATATCCTCCAGGGGGCGATCGATGCGCTGGTCAATCTGCCGCCACCGCAATAAGCCGCACCCTCGTGGACCTGCTCTCGATTGATTCGCTAGGCGACGACCAGATCGCGACGATCCTCGATCGGGCCGACGTTCATTTCGCCGCCAATCGCGCCCGCCAATCGAGCAAAGCCCTCAGCGGACGGGTCGTCTTCAACCTGTTCTACGAAAACTCAACGCGCACCGCGATGTCGTTCGCGACCGCGGCTCATCGGCTCGGCGCCGCACCGGTCTTTCTCCCGGTCGAGCAATCGTCGATCAAGAAGGGCGAGACGTTCGAAGATACGGCGAAGACGCTGAACGCGATGCGGCCGGACGCGCTGATCATCCGTCATCGCGAAAATGGCGCGCCGGCGGCGATGGCTCTGGTCATGGACTGCCCGGTGATCAACGCTGGCGACGGTACCAATGAACATCCGACCCAAGCCCTGCTCGATGCGGCGACGATCCGCCAGCACTTCGGGCGGATCGAGGGCCTCAAGGTCGCGATCTGCGGGGACATCCGTCACAGCCGCGTTGCACGGTCGAACGCCGCACTCTTCCCGCGCCTGGGAGCCGAAGTCCGGCTCGCCGGCCCGCCGGAGTTCCTGCCT
>Ga0268266_10002437_pt1 | contig 19971 bp, 21 predicted proteins | sample KBSS13metaG_FD_190356 | JGI IMG/M metagenome (GOLD analysis project Ga0268266, IMG submission 190356) | Switchgrass rhizosphere microbial communities from Kellogg Biological Station, Michigan, USA - KBS S1-3 metaG (SPAdes) (version 2) | ecosystem: Host-associated > Plants > Roots > Rhizosphere... | reverse complement strand
CGACGTGATGAACTTCGGGCTAGCCGTCACGCAGTTGCGCACCGAGGGGATAGCCGCCGAATATTTCGCGGTCACCGACGATGTCGCGAGCGCACCGCGGGGAAATGAGAACGAACGCCGTGGAATCGCGGGGGATTTCCCGGTTTTCAAGTGCGCGAGCGCGGCGGCAGAAGAGGGGCTCGACCTGGCGAGCGTGGTCCGGGTCGCCGAGAAGTCCAACGCCGCAACCCGCACGCTCGGGGTTGCGTTCGACGGGTGCACCCTGCCGGGCGCCGAGGAGCCACTCTTCACGGTCCCCGACGGCCAGATGGGGCTGGGGCTCGGAATTCACGGAGAGCCGGGAGTCGCGGAACGGGACATGCCTACGGCAGCCGGTCTGGCCGAGACGTTGGTCGACGGCGTGCTCGCCGACCACCCAGACGCGGAATCACAGCGAATTGCCGTAATCCTCAATGGACTTGGCCGCACCAAATACGAGGAATTGTTCGTCGTCTGGGGTGAGGTGGCCCGGCTACTGCGCGGTCGCGGCTTCGTCATCGTCGAGCCCGAAGTCGGCGAACTGGTCACGAGTCTCGATATGGCGGGGTGCTCGCTGACCGTGATGTGGCTGGACGACGAACTCGAACGGTATTGGACCGCGCCCGCCGACACGCCCGCGTACAAGAAGGGCGCGGTCGGTTTGGCTGCGGCAGAAGGAGATCTGCGCACCGACACTGACGTGAAGACACCCGCTGCCACCCCCGATCTCGGGGCGCTGTCCGATGACGACGGCCGAAGCGGCGGCATGTTGGTGGCACGGGCGTTCGAGGCGCTGGCCGAAACCTTGGCCGATGCCGAGGAGGAACTCGGCAGGATCGACGCCATCGCCGGCGACGGAGACCACGGGCGGGGGATGGTCAAGGGTTCCTCGGCGGCGCATGCCGCTGCGGTCAAGGCGGTCGATGACGGCGCAGGCCAGGGTTCGGTGCTCGCCGCCGCGGGTGCGGCGTGGGCGGCCAAGGCCGGTGGCACGTCCGGCGTGCTGTGGGGAGCAATGCTCAGCGCCATCGGCGCACGTATCGGAGACACCGGGCGACCGGACTCGGCGACCGTCGCGGCAGGCGTGCGTGACGGCTACGACGCGGTGATCAAGCTCGGCGGCGCCGCGCCGGGGGACAAGACGATGCTCGACGCCCTGCTGCCGTTCGTCGACGAACTCGAACGACGGGTGGCCGACGGCGAGTCATGGCAGCAGGCCTGGGCGGCGGCCGCTGAGGTCGCGACCGATGCGGCAAGCGGGACGGCGGACATGCGACCGAAGGTCGGCCGAGCCAGGCCACTCGCCGACCGCAGCGTCGGCACGCCGGACGCCGGGGCGACATCGCTTGCCCTGTGCGCGGTCACCGTCGCGAACTGCTTCGCGTTGACCTCCAAGGGAGAACGCTGACATGGAACAGCATTCGCGGGGTCTGCGGATCGTCATCGGCTCCGACGACGCCGGATACGAATACAAAGAGGCCCTCAAGGGTGACCTGCGCGGTGACACCCGGGTCGCCGAGGTCACCGACGTCGGCGTGGGTGCCGACGACAACACCGCCTATCCGCACGTCGCGGTGGCGGCCGCACGGATGGTGGCCGAAGGCCGCGCCGACCGGGCACTGCTGGTGTGCGGCACAGGGTTAGGCGTGGCGATCAGCGCCAACAAGGTGCCGGGTATCCGCGCCGTCACCGCCCATGACAGCTTCTCCGTCGAGCGGTCCGTGCTGTCGAACAACGCTCAGGTGCTGTGCTTCGGCCAGCGCGTCATCGGCCTCGAACTCGCTCGGCGACTCGCGCGTGAATGGCTGGGATACGAATTCGACCCGCAGAGCGCGTCGGCTGACAAGGTCGAGGCGATCGGACAGTACGAGCCGGCCACGCAGTCCCCCGCAGGATGACGATGGCCGAGACGCTCCTCGAATGTTCCGGCATCGCAAAGAGTTTCGGCGGGGTACCGATCCTCCAAGACGTCACCCTGCGCCTCGAACCAGGTTCGGTGACCGCGCTGGCCGGCGAGAACGGTGCGGGCAAGTCCACGTTGATGAAAATCATCAGCGGGCAGTACGGCGCCGAGCACGGCACTGTATCGGTGTCCGGCAGCATCCTGTCACCGGGTAATCCCCGCGACGCGGTGCGCCACGGGGTGGCGATCGTCCCGCAGGAACTGGCCTCCATTGAGGACATGACGGTCTACGAGAACCTGTTCGTCGGTCGGGAACTGCGCCGAGGGCCGTTCTTGAACCGGCGCGCAATGATCGCCGAGGCCCGGCGGACGCTGGGGGTGTTCGACGTCGCGATCTCGCCGACCGCCCGGATGGGCAGCCTGCCCGTCGGCCTTCGCCAGATCGTCGAGATCGTCAAGGCCGCCCGCACCGGCGCCCGCGTCATGATGCTCGACGAGCCGACATCGGCGATCTCCGAACGCGAGGTCGAGGGTCTCTACCGCATCGTGCGCCGCCTGCGTGACCAGGGAGTGGCGATGGTCTACACCACGCACAAGATGGCAGAGATCCGGGCCATCGCAGACCGGGTGGTGGTGCTGCGCGACGGCGGACTGATCCTCGACAGCCCGATCGCCGAGGTGTCCGACGACGACATCGTCACCGCGATGATCGGCCGCGAGCTCGACGCCCTGTTCCCCTCGCGGCCGCAGCCCGGCACCGACACTGTGCTGGAGGTGCGTGGCCTGCAGGTGGCCGGCGCCGACGGCCCAGTCTCGTTTTCGGTGCGCGCCGGCGAGATCGTTGGCCTGGCCGGGCTGGTCGGCGCGGGCCGGACCGAACTGCTCGAGGCCATCTTCGGGGCGCGGCGCAGCACCGCTGGATCGGTACTGGTGCACGGCAGACCGGTCAAGCGAAATCAGCCCGCCGCCGCGATCACCGCGGGCATGGCGATGGTGCCAGAGGATCGCAAACTCAACGGTGCCGTCTTGTCGATGAGCGTGCTCGACAATGGTTCGCTGCCGCGACTGTCGTCGCTCTCCGTGGCCGGCTGGTTGCGTGGAAAGTCGCGCAGCACAGCGGTTTCGGACGTGATGTCCGCGGTGCGCCTGCGCAGCCGCGGGCTCGGTCAGGAAGTCGGCACGCTCTCGGGTGGCAACCAGCAGAAGGTCGTGCTGGCGCGCTGGCTGACCGGCGACGTCAACGTGCTGCTCCTCGACGAACCGACCCGCGGAGTCGACGTGGGGGCGCGCAGCGAGATCTATCGCATCATCACCGAATTCGCCGCCAACGGCATGGCGGTGGTGATGGCCTCGTCGGACATGCCCGAGATCGTCGGGTTGTCGCATCGCGCGTTCGTCATGCGTGCCGGCGTGCTGGTCGGCGAACTCGACCGCGACGCCCTGGACCACCCGGCAGTGCAGGAGTCCGTCTTCCGGCTGGCCACGGCCCTGGGTGCATCCTCGGCCGGCGGGTCGGCCGAAACAGATCAGGAGGCTGCTTCGTGACCACCACCGAGCTCGACGACGAAGAGACGGCGTCCCCGCGCGCCCGCAGTGTGGCCTCGCCGGCCACCGGCGAACCGGTTCGCCTGTTCTCCCGTGCGTGGTTCGCCGGCCTGGCGCTGCGCTACGCGATGGTGCTGGTGATGCTGCTCGTCATCGGTTACTTCAGTTACCGCAGTGCACGATTCAGCACCGTCGACAACCTCGTCACCATTCTCGTTGCCGCCGCGCCGTTCGCGCTGATCGCGCTCGGGCAGACGCTGGTGATACTCACCGGCGGGATCGACTTGTCGGTCGGCAGCGTGATCGCGGTGTCGGCCATGGCGGCGGCGGCCACCGCCAAGGCCAATCCCGGGCAGGTGTGGCTGACGGTCCTGGTCGCAATGATGGTCGGGCTGGCGGTGGGTTGTGTGAACGGGATTCTGGTGTCGCGCATCAACGTTCCGCCGTTCATCGCCACGCTGGGCACACTGACCGCCGGATCAGGTTTGGCGTACGTGATCGGCGGCGGCGCGCCGATCAACGGGCTGCCGGCCGAGTTCGGGTCGATCGCCAACACTAAAATCCTCGGCCTACAGATCCCGGTGCTGTTGATGATCTTCGGCATCATCGCGCTGGCCGTCGTGATGAAACGCACCACCTACGGCATGCGGGTCTACGCCGTCGGCGGTAACCGCAACGCGGCGGAGATCGCGGGCATCAACACCAGAAACATGCTGTTCAGTGTCTACGCCTTTTCTGGTCTGCTGGCAGGCATCTCGGGCGTGATGCTGGCCTCGCGGGTGATATCCGGACCGCCGAACCTCGGCCAGGGCTACGAACTCGACGCCATCGCTGCTGTGGTGATCGGCGGTGCCAGCTTGATGGGCGGGCGGGGCACCATCTGGGGTACTGCGCTGGGCCTGCTGATGATTCAGACCCTCAACAACGGCCTGGACATCCTCGTCGTCCCCGCCTACTGGCAGGACGTGATCAAGGGCGTGCTGATCGTTGCGGCCGTCGCCGTCGACGTGTGGTCGTCGCGCCGCCGAACCGGAACCTGAACTGTTCGAGCCGATTCCACACACAGAAAGAGAACCATCACATGAATCTGGGAAGCAAGATCGGCGCCGTCGCCGCGGCGGGCGCACTCACTGTCGGCCTGACGGCGTGCGGCGCCGGCGACACCGAATCCAAGAGCGGTACCACCCGCGTCGGAGTGAGCGTGTACGACATGAGCTCGTTCATCACCGCAGGCAAGGAGGGAATGGACGCCTACGCCAAGGCCAACAACATCGAATTGCTCTGGAACTCGGCGAATCTCGACGTGTCCACGCAGGCCAGCCAGATCGACTCGATGATCAACCAAGGCGTCAAGGCCATCATCGTCGTTCCCGTGCAAGCGGATTCGCTCGGCCCGCAGGTCGCCGCCGCCAAGGCCAAAGGCATCCCGTTGGTCCCGGTCAACGCCTCGCTCAACAGCACGGACGTCGCAGGCAATGTCCAGCCCGATGACGTGGCGGCCGGTGCGCAGGAGATGACGATGATGGCCGACCGGCTCGGCGGCCGCGGCAACATAGTGATACTCCAGGGTCCGTTGGGGCAATCGGGCGAACTCGATCGCAGCAAGGGCATCGAGCAGGCGCTCGCCAAGTACCCCGACATCAAGGTGCTCGCCAAGGACACCGCCAACTGGAAACGCGACGAGGCCGTCAACAAGATGAAGAACTGGATCTCGGGCTTCGGACCACAGATCAATGGCGTCGTTGCGCAGAACGACGATATGGGCCTCGGCGCGTTGCAGGCGCTCAAGGAGGCAGGCCGTACCGGCGTGCCGATCGTCGGCATCGACGGCATCGAGGATGGCCTCAACGCGGTCAAGAGCGGTGAGTTCATCGGCACCTCATTGCAGAACGGCACCGTCGAACTGGCCGCCGGTCTGGCGGTGGCCGACAAGCTCGCCAAGGGCGAATCGGTGAACACCAAGCCGGTCTACATCATGCCTGCGATCACCAAAGACAACGTCGACGTCGCGATTCAGCACGTGGTGACCGAACGAGCGCAGTTTTTGGCGGGTCTGACCGACCTGACCAACAAGAACCTCGAAACCGGCGATATCGCATACGAAGGCATCCCGGGTCAGAAGCAGCCGTGATCGGAGCACCCAAATGTCAGTAGACAGTGTGGATTTCGATTTCCGATTGGACGGCAAGGCCGCCCTGGTGACCGGTGGCGCCGCCGGCATCGGGGCGGCAATCGCCGCGGCTTATGCGGCCAAGGGGGCTCGGTTAGCCGTCGTCGATCTCGACGAGACCGGCGCAGCACGCACAGCCGGCGGTCTTGCTTCCGAAAGCCATGGCTTTCGCTGCGACGTCGCCGATCCCGAGTCGGTGCGCGCGACAGTCGACGCCGTGCTCGACGTATTCGGGCGGATCGACATCCTCGTGAACAGCGCAGGCGTCGTGCAACTCGGTCCCGCCGAGGAACTGTCGGAAAAAGCATGGGACACCACCATCGACGTAAACCTCAAGGGCACGTTCCTGATGTGCCAGGCGGTGGGCGCCTCGATGCTCGAGGCGGGCGGTGGAGTCATCGTCAACATGGCCTCGCAGGCCGCCACCGTCGCGCTCGAGGCGCACGTGGCTTACTGTGCGTCGAAGTTCGGCGTGGTGGGAATGTCGAAGGTGCTGGCCGCGGAATGGGGTCCGCGTGGTGTGCGCGTCAACACCATCTCGCCCACGGTGGTGCTCACCGAACTCGGTCGCAAGGCGTGGGACGGACCGCACGGCGAAGCCCTCAAGAAGCTCATCCCCATCGGACGATTTGCCGTGCCGGCTGAGATCGCCGCGGCGGCAGTGTATCTCGCCGCCGACGCTTCGGCGATGGTCAACGGGGCCGACCTTGTCATCGACGGCGGCTACACCATCAAGTAGCCAATTGGAGAGCCCTCAGACGCAGTCGTTGCAGAACTGCTGGCCGTCCTTACGCAACGCCAACTGACTGTGGTGATGCACTAAGAAGCAGCTGGAGCAGACGAACTCGTCGGCCTGCTTGGGGACGACGCGGACGGTGAGTTCCTCGTTGGTGAGGTCGGCGTCGGGTAGATCGAACGAATCGATCGCGTCGCCGTCGTCGACGTCGATGACGGCCGTCGACGCGTCATTCTTGCGGCGGCTGGTCAGCGCCTCAAGCGATTCATCGGCTTCGGGTTCGGTGGTGACGCGGGGAGCGTCGTAGTCAGTGGCCATGCGACATGCCCCTTCCTGATCAAGTCTGTAAACCGCCAAACGCAGTCAGGAAGCGGATTGTTCCCTAACTCAGTCGGGAAAGTCGAGCGGAATTTTCAGCGTCGCCATGGTGGCTGCGAGGGCGTCGTATTGCCCTGCCAGGGTGCAGAATTCGATCAGCTGCGGACGGCTGAGGATGCTTGACAGTGCCGACCAGGTCTCCGGCGACATCGAGCGGGTGATGACGAACTCGTCGGTCGCGGTGATCAGCACTCGCTCGCGGTCGGTGAGTCCGTCGGCGTCGGGCCCCTCGAAGATCCTGGCCTGCAGCTCGTTGCCGACGCCGCGGCTCTTGGCCAGCCGGCGATGCTGCTGCAGCTCGTACTCGCAGTCGCGCAGGTGCCCCACGCGCAGGATCACCAGTTCGGCGTCCTTGCGGGACAGCTTGCCTGCGTACAGCAGATAACCCGAGAACGGCAGCCATGCCAGAAACAGCAGCTTGTGCTGACCTAGCACATTGAACAGATGGAACTTCGGAGCGCGGATGCCTCGGGCGCCGAGCTTGGCGATCGCCCAGTTGACGGGCCCGAGTTCCTTGAACCCGCCCGGCGGGATACGTGCAGGGGCGTTCATGACTGCTGCACCAGATATGGCGATACCGTGCTGCGGTGCTCGTTCAGGTCGAGTGCCCGGCCCAGCGCGGGGAACGCCCGCTGTGGGCAGTTGTCGCGCTCGCAGACCCGGCAGCCGGCGCCGATCGGAGTCGCGTTGTCAGCGGACAAGTCCAGTCCCTCCGAATAGACCAGCCGGTGTGCGTGCCGAAGTTCGCAGCCCAGGCCGATCGCGAACGTCTTACCTGGCTGACCATAGCGCGAGGCGCGGCGCTCCACCGTGCGCGCCACCCACATGTAGTTGCGACCGTCGGGCATCTGCGCGATCTGCACCAGGATCTTTCCTGGGTTGGCGAAAGTCTCGTAGACATTCCACAGCGGACAGGTGCCGCCAGAGGAAGAGAAGTGAAAGCCGGTGGCGGACTGTCGCTTCGACATGTTGCCCGCGCGGTCGACGCGGATGAACGACAGCGGCACCCCGCGCATCGACGGGCGCTGCAGCGTGGACAGCCGGTGGGCAATGGTCTCGTAGGACACGGAGTAGAAGGCCGAGAGCCGTTCGATGTCGTAGCGGAAATTCTCGGCGACATCGTGGAACTGGCCGTAGGGCAGCACCGTCGCGGCGGCGAAATAGTTGGCCAACCCCAGCCGGGCGAGCGTCGTCGACTCCTCGCTGGTGAACTTGCCCTCGTCGACCAACTTGTCGATCAAGTCGCCGAACTCCAGGTAGGCCAGCTCGGCGGCCATCTTGAAGACCGTCTGGCCCGACGAGAGGTGGCCGCTGATCTCCAGGGTTTTGGTGGCCGGGTCGAAGCGGTGCAGCACGGTGTCGCCGAGATCGATGCGGCGCATGATGTGCACGCCGTGCACCATGGTCAGCCGGTCGGACAGCTCGCGGGCCAACTCTGCGCGGTGCATCCGCATGCGGATGGTGAGGTCCTCGGCGGCGGTATCCAGTTCGTGCAGATAGTTCTGCCGTTGATAGAAGTAGTCGCGTACTTCCTCGTGCGGCATGGTGATCGCGCCCGATCCGGAGCTGGAGCCGGTGCCGTCGGAGTATCGGTCCTCGGTCGCGGCGGCCAACTGCGTGGTGGTCAGCCGGTAGCGGCGGTGCAGATTGACCATCGCGCGGGCCAGTGCCGGATGCGACCCGACCATGTCGGCGACTTCTGCGAGGTCGACGTCGATGTCGAGGTCGCGGTCCATGGTGACTTCGCGCAGTTCCGCGACGAGGCGGGTGTCGTCCTGGGATGCGAAGAACGTCGCGTCGACGCCGAACACCTCGGTGATGCGCAGCAGGACGGCAACCGTCAGCGGGCGCACGTCATGCTCGATCTGATTGAGGTAGCTCGGCGAGATGTCCAGCATCTGCGCCAGCGCGGCCTGACTGAACCCGCGTTCGCTGCGCAGTTGTCGCACCCTCGAGCCGACAAACGTTTTCGCCACGGTAAACGAGGCTACCGAGGAACTAGCACAGTTGCGAAGCCCGGCTTCGCATTGTTGGCAGATTGGATGCTGTGGCAGGATCGGCCCCGTTGGAGTGACACGGGAGAAACACACGATGGCGGGTATCGCAGGTAGCACCGGTTTGGCGAAGGTGATGATGCCTGTGCCCGATCCACACCCTGACGTCTTCGACAGGGAGTGGCCGCTGCGGGTGGCCGACATCGACCGCGAGGGCAGGCTGAAGTTCGACGCCGCCACCCGCCACATCCAGGACATCGGCTCAGATCAACTGCGCGAGATGGGGTTCGAGGAGACGCATCCGCTGTGGATCGTCCGGCGCACGATGATCGACCTGATCAAGCCGATCGAGTTCCAGGACATGCTGCGAATGCGGCGGTGGTGTTCGGGCACGTCGAACCGGTGGTGTGAGATGCGGGTCCGCATCGATGGTCGCAAGGGCGGGCTGATGGAGTCAGAGGCGTTCTGGATCAACATCAACCGCGAGACCCAGGGCCCGGCGCGTATCTCCGACGACTTCATCGAAGGCCTGCAGCGCACGACCTCCGTTGACCGGTTGCGGTGGAAGGCGTACCTGAAGCCCGGCAGTCGCGAGGACGCCGCGCAAATCCGCGAGTACCCGGTACGCGTCAGCGACATCGACATCTTCGACCACATGAACAACTCCGTGTACTGGAGCGTCATCGAGGATTATCTGTTCAGCACGCCGGAACTGCTGCACAAGCCGATCCGGGTGACCATCGAGCACGATGCCGCCGTGGCGCTTGGCGACAAGTTGGAGATCATTTCGCACGTGCACCCCGCCGGGTCGACCGAGCAATTCGGTGCCGAGCTCGCGGATCGCACTGTTAGAACGCTCACATATGCCGTCGGCGACGAGACGAAAGCAGTGGCCGCGATCTTCGCCCTCTGACCCCATCGGGTTTAACAGTACGAGCGTACTGACCAGCGAAAATTGTGTTACCGGCCAGTAGCTACTGAACCGGTAAAGCCGGTAGCCGCCTTTGCAAACTTAGCAAGTTAATACCGAGCGTTGGCGAAACTTGGCAAGTGAAACGGCTGGACCTGCGGGTATGGCTTGGTGCATCCTCGACTTAGCACTCAAGTGAACGTGTTGGACCGTTAACAAGCATGTGGCGTGAAGCGGATCCAGCGACTTGCAAGAAAAGGAGCACCAATGTCGACCGTTGGCCAGCCGAAGACGCCGGAAGAGATCCAGAAGGACTGGGACACCAATCCGCGGTGGAAGGGCATCGAGCGCACCTACACCCCAGCCGATGTCGTGGCGCTGCAGGGTTCCGTCGTCGAGGAGGCCACGCTGGCCCGCCGCGGCGCGGAGGTGCTCTGGGCGCAGTTGCACGACATGGAGTTCGTCAACGCGCTCGGCGCGCTGACCGGCAACATGGCAGTGCAGCAGGTCCGCGCCGGGCTGAAGGCCATCTACCTGTCGGGTTGGCAGGTCGCCGGTGACGCGAACCTATCCGGCCACACCTACCCCGACCAGAGCCTGTACCCCGCGAACTCGGTGCCGCAGGTGGTGCGTCGTATCAACAACGCGCTGCTGCGTGCCGACGAGATCGCCAAGGTTGAGGGCGACACCTCGGTGGAGAACTGGCTGGCGCCGATCGTCGCCGACGGCGAGGCCGGCTTCGGTGGCGCGCTGAACGTCTACGAGCTCCAGAAGGCCATGATCGCCGCAGGCGTCGCGGGGTCGCACTGGGAGGATCAGCTGGCTTCGGAGAAGAAGTGCGGCCACCTCGGTGGCAAGGTGCTGATCCCGACCCAGCAGCACATCCGCACGCTGACCTCGGCTCGTCTCGCGGCCGACGTCGCCGACGTGCCGACCGTCGTCATCGCCCGTACCGATGCCGAGGCCGCCACGTTGATCACCTCCGACGTCGACGAGCGCGACCGTCCGTTCATCACCGGTGAGCGCACCTCCGAGGGCTTCTACCGGGTGAAGAACGGCCTCGAGCCCTGCATCGCCCGCGCGAAGGCCTACGCGCCGTACTCCGACCTGATCTGGATGGAGACCGGCACGCCCGACCTCGAGTTGGCGGCGAAGTTCGCCGAGGGCGTCAAGAGCGAGTTCCCCGACCAGATGCTGGCCTACAACTGCTCGCCGTCGTTCAACTGGCGCAAGCACCTGGACGACGCGACGATCGCGAAGTTCCAGAAGGAGCTTGGCGCCATGGGCTTCAAGTTCCAGTTCATCACGCTGGCCGGCTTCCACGCCCTGAACTACTCGATGTTCGATCTGGCCTACGGCTACGCCCGCAACCAGATGAGCGCGTACGTCGAGCTGCAGGAGCGCGAGTTCGACGCCGAGGAGCGGGGTTACACCGCGACCAAGCACCAGCGCGAGGTCGGCGCCGGCTACTTCGACCGGATCGCCACCACGGTGGATCCGAACTCGTCGACCACCGCGCTGGCGGGTTCGACCGAAGAGGGCCAGTTCCACTGACGATGCGCGGCCCCCAGGGCCGCGAGGAGGAAGTGGAACCGATAGCCCGGAGCCACTGACGATGCGCGGCCCCCAGGGCCGCGAGGAGGAAGTGGAACCGAAGACCGGAGCCACTGACGATGCGCGGCCCCCAGGGCCGCGAGGAGGAAGTGGAACCGATAGCCCGGAGCCACTAAGCGGTAAGTTGTCCCATCAGGCCCCGTCCATGTTTGGGCGGGGCCTGATGCTTTCGAGGAGGTCGAATGAGCGTTGAACGAGTAGCCGTGATCGGTGCGGGCCAGATGGGCGGCGGCATCGCCGAGGTGTCGGCGCGGGCCGGTGTCGACGTGGTGGTGTACGAGCCCACCGAGGAGCTGACCACGGCGGGCAAGGCGCGCATCACCAAGTCGCTCGAGCGCGGCGTCAGCACGGGCAAGATCACCGAGCGTGAACGTGATCAGGCGTTGGCGAATCTGAAGTTCACGACCGAGCTCAAGGACCTCGCGGATCGTGAGCTCGTGATCGAAGCGGTGATCGAGGACGAGACGGTCAAGGGCAAGATCTTCGCCGAGCTCGACGAGATCATCACCGACCCCGACGCGGTGCTGGCGTCGAACACGTCGAGCATCCCGATCATGAAAATCGCTGCGGCGACGAAGAATCCGGGCCGCGTGCTCGGTTTGCACTTCTTCAACCCGGTGCCGGTGCTGCCGCTCGTCGAGCTAATCAACACCCTCGTCACCTCCGATGCCGCGATCGCGCGCACGGAGAAGTTCGCGAGTGACGTGCTGGGTAAGCAGGTGGTGCGCTGCAGCGACCGGTCGGGCTTCGTCGTCAACGCGCTGCTCGTGCCTTACCTGCTGTCAGCCATTCGAATGGTCGAGTCGGGTGTCGCGACCGTCGAGGACATCGACAAGGCGATCGTCGCCGGGCTGTCGCATCCGATGGGGCCGCTGCGACTTTCGGATCTGATCGGCCTTGACACCATGAAGCTGATCGCCGACTCGATGTACGAGGAGCTCAAGGATCCGCATTACGCACCGCCGCCGCTGCTGCTGCGAATGGTGGAGGCGGGCCAGCTCGGCAAGAAGTCGGGCCAGGGCTTCTACAAGTACTGAGCGAGCGCTCTTCGGACGCGTGTCAGTATTTCTTGTCGGCGGTAACGCAGCTGTCGTGAGCTGACGCGAATAATGATCCAACCTTGTGTGGCAAGGAATTCCAGCCGCTCAATGTCTTCGGCGTAGATGTCGGGGTTCGTCCAATGCTGTTCGCCGTCGTATTCGACGCCGACCTTCCATTCGGGCCAGCCCATATCGACGCGGCGGGGTCGACCTCTCGGATTTGGCACGAGGATTTGTGTGACAGGTCGTGGAAGTCCGTCGCGCACAAGGAGCAGACGCAATTCGGTTTCCTTGGGCGATTCGGCTCCACCGTCGGCAAGCTCCAACGCTTCGCGAAGCCGACAAATATCACGCGCACCTGGATATCGGGCGGCAATCCGGTTGACTTCGGCCACGGTGCAACGGGTGGCGTTGAGTAGCGCGTCGATTCGAATTATTGCGGTGTCGCCTTCCACGCGTCGGCCGATGTCGTAGGCCGTTCTGGCGGATGTGGTGCAGTCGATGCTCTGCCTCAGGCACATCTCGTCGTCTGCGATGAGTCCGCGGTGAATGACGATGCCTGGTGGTGACGGCTGGTTGGAATGCGCGAGTTCCGCCGGCGCGTCATCAGGTAGCCACAGAGTGCCATGTAACGCCGCCGCCGAGTGGCCGACGACAGTCGCAGTTCGGCGAGACCACAGCCACGCTGCTCTGGCTCTGACGACCGCGTCCGGCTTGAGGCCAGCTCGGACATAGACGTTGTAGTGGAGCTTGATGTACTTGGTGCGCAGCATATGACGAGTAACTTGCCCCGACGCAAGTGCTTCACTACCCACGATGATGTCGTCCACAACACGGTTGGACGACGCAGGCGCTCACCGCGTTCCCGAGCGTCGGGAATATGACGTAAATCAGCCGGAATCCGTCATGTATCCGACGCTCGACTCCTTAGGCGTCGGCTAGCCGCTTCTTCTCCGCCTCGACGTCGAAATCGGGTGACGGCCAAGACATATTGAGCCCCTTGAGGGCGTCGATGAGCAACTCGGTGACGGCCAACCTGGCGTACCACTTCTTGTCGCACGGCACGACGTACCACGGCGCGTACTCGGTCGAGGTTTTATCCAGCATCGCTTGGAAGGCCCGCTCGTACTTGGGCCAAAGCTTGCGTTCATCGATGTCGGCCGGATTGTATTTCCAGTACTTGTCGGGGCGCTCGAGCCGTTGGGACAACCGCTTCTTCTGCTCGCTGAGCGAGACGAACATGGCAACCTTGATGAGAGTCATTCCACCATCGACGAGTTCGCGCTCGAACGCGTTGATCTCGTCATAACGCAACTTCCACACCTCGCGCGGCACCAGGTTGTGGACGCGGACGATGAGAACGTCTTCGTAATGCGAGCGGTCGAAGACACCAATGTGCCCGGCCGGTGGAAGCGCTTTGCGAATCCGCCACAAATAGTCATGGGCCAGCTCTTCCTCAGTTGGTTTGCCGAAGCTGCTGTACCGAATTCCCTGCGGATTCCCGGCTCCCACAACGTGTTTGACGATTCCGCCCTTACCAGCGGTGTCCATGCCCTGGAGTATGAGCAACACGGATCGGGTGTCGCCGGCCTCTGACCTGCTGTTCGCGTACAACATTTCCTGTAGCTCGGCGTAGCGGATGTTGCGCTCGTCCTGCAACACCTTGGCGTCCTTCTTGGACCCGTCAAAGCCTGGAGAGCTGTTCGTCTTGATATCGGCGACCTTGTCCCCGGGGGAAAACGCGAGGTGCTGCCGCGGGTCATGCGTCCAGATGGAGGGGAGTGCGTCGTCGTTACTCATGAGCCAGTAATTGTGGCGGCAATCCCGGCGACGGGTGGGGTTGTTCGCGGAACTTCTGCAATGAACCGCCGACCTCGACGATGCCGCACAGCGCGTTCCACGACAACATCGTCAAGTAGTCGATCAACTCGTCCGCGGTCATCCGCCGGTCGGTCATCCACGAGTGCGTGGCCAGCTGAACGCCGCCGACGGTGTGGTAGGCCCACGGCTCGACACCGCCGGTGTCCATCCCGACCTCCACCATGCGGCGGCGCAGCATCACCGCGAGCATGCGGGCGATGATCGCCTCGGAGGCCGCGACAGCCTTGCTCTTTGACGCCGAGTTGTTGGCCATCACGAACTGGTACGGCTCGGGCTCTGCGGCCACCGTTTCGACGTAGACGCGAATGATCTCGCGGGTCAGGTCGAAGCCGTCGAGATTCGACGAAAGCGCGGCGGTCATGTTCGGGATCAGCGTGGTCTGGGCGAACCGCATCATCACCGCGGTCGTGAGATCGTTCTTGTCGACGAAGTAGCGGTACAGCACCGTCTTGGAGACGCCGATCTCGGCCGCGATTTCGTCCATGCTGACGTTGCTGCCGCGTCGCCGGATGGCCTCCAGCGTGCCGTCTACTAGCTCATTGCGGCGCTCCACTTTGTGTTTGTGCCAGCGCCGTTTGCGTCCATCAGTCTTGATCGCCACCGGGGAGGTCTGCTGTGCCACTATTGCCGTGATCCATTCCGTTAGTCCCCTTGATAGTACGGCCGATCTTGTTCTGGGGGCTTGCGGGACGGACCCGACGCGGACTTAGCGGATGATGGAGTAGTGGCACACAGACCGGACGCCGGCCGACCGGCTCCGACCAGTTTCGCCGAGTCGTTAGCGGGGGCCGACAGCGTCGCCGACGCCGAACGCCGCCGCGGGCTGCGGCGGATGAAACTCGTCGCGCTGAGCTTCCTGCTCGGCGCCACCGTCATTTTTCTGGTCTGCACGTGGGCTCAGTCCAACGGCGCGGCTGCCTGGGTCGGCTATGTCCGGGCCGCCGCCGAGGCCGGCATGGTCGGCGCGCTCGCCGACTGGTTCGCGGTCACGGCCCTGTTCAAACATCCGCTGGGCATCCCGATTCCGCACACCGCGATCATCAAGCGCAAGAAGGATCAACTCGGAGAGGGCCTCGGTGCCTTCGTGCGCGAGAACTTCATGTCGCCGGAGGTTGTGGCAACCAAGCTGCGTGACGCACAGGTCGCGGGCCGACTCGGCAAGTGGCTCTCTGAGCCGTTGCACGCCCAGCGTGTCGCAGCCGAAGCATCAACGGCGCTAAGGGTTTTGGTAGAGATGCTGCGCGACGAGGACGTGCAGCACGTGCTGGACCGGATGATCGTCAAGCGCATCGCCGAACCGCAGTGGGGTCCGCCGATCGGCCGCGTGCTGGCCACGCTGCTGGCCGAGCGCCGTCAGGAGGCGTTGCTCCAGCTGCTCGCCGACCGGGCGTTCCAGTGGTCGCTGAACGCCGGCGACATCATCGAGCGCGTCGTCGAACGCGATTCGCCGACGTGGTCGCCGCGCTGGGTGGACCACCTGGTCGGCGACCGCATCCATCGGGAGCTGATGGACTTCACCGACAAGGTGCGCCGCAACCCCGACCACGAACTGCGAAGGTCGGCCACACGGTTCCTGTTCGAATTCGCCGACGACCTGCAGCACGACGAGGCGACGATTCAGCGCGCCGAGAACGTCAAGGATCAGTTGATGGCCCGTGACGAGGTGGCAAGGGCAGCCGAGACGGCGTGGGCCGCGGCCAAGCGGATCATTCTCGAGTCGGTCGACGACCCGTCGTCCGCATTGCGAACGCGCATCGCCGAGTCCGTCGTCCACATCGGTGAATCGCTCCGAGACGACGCCGACCTGCGCGACAAGGTCGACAACTGGATCATCCGCGCAGCTCAACACCTGGTTTCCGAATATGGGGTGGAGATCACAGCGATCATCACCGAGACCATCGAGCGCTGGGACGCCGACGAGGCCAGCAGGCGTATCGAGCTGCACGTGGGCCGTGACCTGCAATTCATCCGGATCAATGGCACGGTGGTGGGGTCGCTGGCAGGCCTGATCATCTATTCGGTAGCCCAGCTACTCTTCTGACCTGCGCTAACTAGTGCTTGCAAAAGTTAGCACCCCGTCGTACGGTTAGTGGCGTCGCATATCGGATACCCGACGCAACCGAGGGGGCTAAGCGCCATGCCGCAGGATGAAAATCTTGCCGCCGTCGTGTCCAACGCCGCGCAGAACGCGGCCCAGGACATCGGCAGCTTCATCCGTACGCAGCGCGAGGCAGCGCAGGTGTCCGTGCGGCAGTTGGCCGAGAAGGCCGGCGTCAGCAATCCCTACCTCAGCCAGATCGAGCGCGGATTGCGGAAACCCTCGGCCGACGTGCTGCAACAGATCGCCAAGGCATTACGGGTGTCTGCGGAAGTGCTCTATGTGCGGGCCGGAATCCTCGAGCCCAGCGAGACGAGCGAAGTCCGCGACGCCATCATCACCGACACGGCGATCACCGAGCGGCAAAAGCAGGTGCTGCTCGACATTTACACGTCGTTTTGCCAACAGAACGAAGCCGTCAGTGAGGAGCCGACGACTGAAGCGATCACAGACCAACCCCCCGTTCTAGAAATCTCGCAACGTAACGAAAGTCAGTGAAAGGAAACACGAAATGGCGAAGGCCAAGACTGCCAAGAACCAGCCCACCGTCGACGACCTGAAGGCCCCGCTGCTCGCTGCGGTCGGCGCCGCCGACCTCGCCCTCGAGCGGGTCAACGAGATCGTCGCCACCCTGCGTGAGCGTGCCGGCGAGGCCCGCACCGACACCCAGGCGCGCGTCGAGGAGAGCCGTGCTCGGCTGACCAAGCTGCAAGAGGACCTGCCGACCCAGTTCGGCGAGCTGCGTGACCGGCTGACCTCCGACGAGCTGCGCAAGGTCGCCGAGAGCTATGCGGAGGCGGCTCAGACCCGCTACAACACCCTGGTTGAGCGCGGCGAGGCCGCCCTCGAGCGGCTGCGCAACACACCCGCGCTGGAAGAGGGCCGGGAGCGTGTCGAGCGCTACAGCGACCAGGCCGTCGAGCTGACCCAGGAGGCCCTGGGCAACGTGGCATCGCAGACCCGCGCCGTCGGCGAGCGTGCCGCCAAGCTGGTCGGCGTCGAGCTGCCCGCGAAGAAGGCGCCTGCCAAGAAGGCTGCTGCCAAGGCCCCGGCCAAGAAGGCTCCTGCCAAGAAGGCGCCTGCCAAGAAGGCTGCTGCCAAGGCCCCGGCCAAGAAGGCTCCTGCCAAGAAGGCGCCGGCCAAGAAGGCTGCGGCCAAGAAGGTCACCCAGAAGTAAATAAGGGCTCGTGTCGCCGCCAGCGGCGACTGAAGAGTCGACCCGGGGACGTAACCCGCTTAGGCTAGCTATGTGGAGCTTCAAGGCCTAGTGGGTTACGTCCTCGCCGTTTTGCAGATCGCGGTGGTGGTGACGGCGGTTTACGCGTTCGTGCACGCCGCCCTGCAGCGGCCCGACGCCTACACCGCCGCTGACAAGCTGACGAAACCCGTCTGGCTGGTGATCCTCGGCGTCGGCGTGCTGCTGGCACTGGTCCTTGGCATCACCGGCGTGGCGATCGCCGCTGTGGCCGCAGGTGTCTATCTCGTCGACGTGCGGCCCAAGATCCTGGAAATCCAGGGCAAGTCCCGCTAGTCGCGTGCGCCTCCGTCTCGCCGCCGCATTGGCGGCCGCCACTCTGTCCCTGGCCCTTGCTCCGCTCGCGGCAGCCGACCCGGTGCCCGGCCCGCCTTACGTCGACCACGTCCAATGGGCGAAGTGGGCCGATCTGTCCAGCCTGCGCGTGTATCCCACAGAGGCCGCACGTGAGGCGTCGCTGCAGCCCGGCACCGATGGCCAGGCCGATGAGGCTTGGACCGAGGTACTGACGCTGTCGCCCGACGCCGACATGCCCGGCATGAAGGCGCAGTTTCTGTGCCACTGGCATTTCGCCGAGTTCGCCGAACCGGGCAAGGTCAGCTGGAACCTGGAGCCGTGGCGGAACGTGGTGTCCGACCAGCAGATGGTTGCGGCGGGCTGCAACCCCGGCGGCACTGAAGAACCGTTCTAGTGCCGCAGAGCTACAGCCGCGAGAAGATGGCCGCGCTTGTCGACCACACGCTGCTGAAGCCCGAGGCGACCGAGGCCGACGTCGTCGCGCTGCTGCAGGAAGCCGACGAGCTCGAGGTGTTCGCGGTGTGCGTGTCGCCGACCATGGTGGCGACGGCCAAGTCGTTCCGAACGGGCGCATACGAGATTGCGTCGGTGGTGGGATTCCCGTCGGGCAAACACCTTCCGGCGATCAAGGCCGAGGAAGCCCGGCTGGCCGTTGCGGCTGGCGCCGGCGAGATCGACATGGTGATCGATGTCGGATCTGCGCTCGAAGGCGACTTCGATGCGGTGCGTTCAGATATCGCAACGGTTTTCGACGCGCTGCCGTCGGACGCGGTCTTGAAGGTGATCGTGGAGTCGGCTGCGCTTCTCGCATTGGGAAGCGAGCAGCGACTGATCGACGTGTGCCGCATCGCTGAGGAGGCGGGCGCCGATTTCGTGAAGACCTCCACAGGATTTCACCCGAGTGGCGGTGCCTCGGTGCGCGCGGTCGAGTTGATGGCCAACACCGTCGGAGATCGGCTGGGCGTCAAGGCCAGCGGCGGTATCCGCACCGCGGACGATGCCGTCGCGATGCTGAACGTTGGCGCGACCCGGCTCGGGCTATCCGGCACTCGCGCAGTGCTCGACGGGCTGGGCTAGAGTCCTCCGAAGCAAGGGTCCTCGTTGCCCTTCGGCATCGATGCGTTTTGTGTCGAAAACTGTGCCACCACACCGGTTTCGGTGACCTGCACGCCGGTCGCGTGGATCCCGAGGGGGTAGCCCTTGGTGAACTGATCGGTGAACGCGTCCAGCGCGGGCTGCACTGTCTCGCGCGGGAGTGTGAAGCCCAGGCCGGTCAATTCCGTTACCGGCAACGAGATTCCGTCGTTGGCGACCGTCGGCTTGGTGGTGATGCTGCCCAACGCGCCCTGCAACTCGACGGTGCCTGCCGACGGATTGGTGGTCACGCCGGTGACGAAGGAGCCGACGAGCGGGATGGCGTTCTGGATGGTGTCCTTGATGCCCTGCGTCGACCACGTGACGTTGGCGACCAACGAGCCGATCGTCCCGCCGGAGTTCGCGGTGTCTCCGAGCCGGACGTCTTTGATGGCCACGTTGACCTTCATGCCCTTGGCCTGACGGATCTGATTGCCCGCGGTCTCGAAGTGAATGTTCGTGTAGTGACCGGTCATGTGCTGCCAGAGGAACGGCGGAAGCGCGTCGAACGACACCGATGCACTGTCCTGCACCACGCATTGCGCTGCGGCTGCGACCACGTCGTCGGCGCGGCTGCGCGCGTACAGTTCGCCTGCGAGCAGGCCGGCGGCTACCAGCGCGATGACGATGACGACGGCAAGCACGATCGACAACGGGTCGCGGAACAGGTCCTTGACCTTGTTCAGCAGCGACGACTCCTGCTCCGGGGGCGGGGCCTGCGGCGGTGCCGGCTGGCCGACAGGCGCGCCTTGCGAGAACTGTGGCGGCGGTTCGACGGGCGGGACCTGGTTGGCCGGCCGAGCCCAGGGATCGGTCACCTGAGCGATTCTGCCTTACCCAGACGGGTGAAGTCCGTCCGGTTGCGCAATACCGCGATCGTCTCGCGGGCCTTCTGCGCCGCGTCGAGGTCAACGTCGGTCACAAGCAACTGCGGGTACGCCCCGGCCGACGCCAGCACCTCACCGGTCGCCGAGGCGATCAGGCTGCCCCCGACGCCG
>Ga0268266_10002434_pt1 | contig 19993 bp, 16 predicted proteins | sample KBSS13metaG_FD_190356 | JGI IMG/M metagenome (GOLD analysis project Ga0268266, IMG submission 190356) | Switchgrass rhizosphere microbial communities from Kellogg Biological Station, Michigan, USA - KBS S1-3 metaG (SPAdes) (version 2) | ecosystem: Host-associated > Plants > Roots > Rhizosphere... | reverse complement strand
GACCGCGGATTACATGGGAATGCTCGCCACTGTCATCAATGGCCTCGCCCTGCAAAGCCAGCTAGAGCAAACCGGCGTTCCGATACGGGTGCAAACCGCGATCGAAATGCAAAACGTGGCCGAACCGTTCATCCTCCGCCGGGCCATCCGGCACCTTGAACAGGGTCGCGTCGTTATCTTCGTCGCGGGCACGGGCAACCCGTATTTTTCGACCGACACGACAGCCGCATTGCGGGCCAGCGAAATTGGCGCGGACATCATCCTCAAGGCAACCAAGGTTGACGGCATTTACGATAGCGACCCGAAGCTGCATCCCGATGCCCAACGCTACGAACAAATCAGCTACAACGAAGCCCTGATGAAACGGTTGCAGGTGATGGACTCGACTGCCTTTAGTCTGTGCATGGATAACAAAATTCCGATCCTGGTTTTCGACATGCTTCAACCAACGAACGTCCGCGACGCCGTGCTCGGAAAAAGAATCGGTACGCTCGTGACCGATTAGCGATTGCGATTCGGGCGACCCCAGCTTTCTTTCACCACCTCTTATGAGCGCCGACGAAATCCTCCTCGAAGCCGAAATGGCGATGGAAAAAAGCGTGGATTACATGATCCACGAATTTGCCAGCGTGCGGACCGGAAAAGCATCGCCCGCTCTGGTCGAGAACGTCGATGTGCAGGCCTACGGGTCGGCCATGAAGTTGAAGCAGTTGGCTTTGATCACAACACCGGAACCGCGCTTACTTGTCGTACAACCATTTGATGCCTCAACCGTGCGCGACATCGAGAAAGCATTGAAAGAATCGAAAATTGGCATCACCCCCCTGGTCGATGGAAAGCTTATTCGGTTGCCGATTCCTGAGCTCTCGGAAGAACGGCGTAGGGATCTCGTCAAGTCGCTCAAGCAGATGGCGGAGGAAGCGCGCGTCCGTGTCCGGGCCAATCGCCGAGCCGCGATGGACGAAGCCAAGAAGATGGAAAAGGCCGGCCAAGCGACCGAAGACCAACTGCGCGATACTGAAGCGGAAATTCAAAAATTGACGGATCGCTTCGTCAAATCGATCGACGACCATCTGGAGCGCAAGGACGCTGAAGTGATGAAAGTGTGAGGGGGCTGATTCGGAACGCTTCCGACTCACGAATCACGAATCGACGCCGCTACTTCCTCTGCGCTCACCGCTTTCATGCAACGAAAGTCGAGCGGACATTCGCGCAGAAAACACGGGCTGCATTCCACTTGATGCCTGATGATCCGATTTCCCTTCCCTAACGGACCTGTCAGGCTCGGCTCGGTCGAACCAAAAACCGCTACGACTGGAACCCCAAGCAAAGTCGCGAGATGCATCGTGCCTGTGTCGTTCGTCAAAAGCAGCTGACACTTCCGAAGTTCCTCGATCAGTTGGTCGAGCGTTGTGCGACCGATGAGATTGATGCAGCCATCGCCGAGCGTCGCGGCGATTTGAGCGCCGACCTCCTCGTCCTGGGCCGTGCCGAAAAGAACGCACTGTCCGCCAATTGCGGCAGCTGTGGCGGCGAAGCGTTCGGGCAACCAGCGTTTCGCAGGTCCGTATTCCGCGCCTGGACAGAGTCCCAATCTTAGTTCCGCGGGCTTCGCCGATGGCCGCGGCGGGATCGCAATCTCTTCGACCCTGGCCTCTCCGCCTAACGATCGCGCGATGTCGAGGTAATGCTCCACCTGGTGCGGCGGCGGCCCCTTCCGCTCGGGCTTCCGAACGATCTGGTTCAAAAGCCAGCGCCGGCGATGCCCGGCGTAACCAACTCGGCGCGGCACGCCGGCCAGCCAGAGCTCAAGCGCCACGCGGAAAGAGTTCGGAAAGACGACGCCGGCATCAAATTCCGGCGCGTTCCGAAGCAAATCGATCGCATGCCAAAGAGATTTTCGGCCTAACGATATCACTTCGTCGACCTCCGGGACCAGGCGCCAGATCGCCGCGATCTTTTCCGGCGCCAGCACAGTAACGTGCGCGTCGGGTCGGCCACGCTTGATCGCCCGCACTGCCGGCACGCTGATCGCGCTATCGCCCAGCCAATTGCTGCCGCGGATGAGAATACGGAATGGCTTCAGACCCTTCGTTCCCACCGTTTCTGGGACGAAGAGTCCGCGCTTGTATTTCTCGAGAAGCCAGTTTGGCCGCGGCGTCTTCCAGCGATTGTGTACCCAGAACCAATCTTCCGGCGCGCACCGGATCTCTTTAGCAATGACCTCGTTCACCTTCGCGGTCAGCGATCGAACGCTGTCGTCAGGCGAGTCGAAGGCCGGGCTGATAATCAGCCGCCATTTCCCCGGGGCCTCCGTGTAAAGGGAAACGGCGATCAGGGCCGCGCCGGTGCGTTTGCAGAGCAACGCCGGGAGCGGCGAAGTCGAGGCCAGCCGCCCGAAGAACGGCGTCCAAAGGCCATGGTCGCCCGCGTGCTGATCACTCAGGATCCCGATGATCCCGCCGCCACGGAGGAGCCGAACTGCCTCTTGGAAGCCTTCGCTCCGGTCGAAGAGCTCGACACCAAACCGAGATCGCTGTTGCCTAACAAACTGATCGAGGTAGCGGTTACCCAGCTTTTGATAAACGGTGCCCATCCGCGTGTAGGCAAAGTACTGCGGCAGGATTTGGGCGAGGAACTCCCAGTTGCCGAGGTGACTGAGAACGAGTACCACCGGGCGACCCGCACGCAGCGCGCGATGGACCTCGTCGACCCCCTCGGTCGTGACGAGCGCCACCACTTTCTCCAACGGCATGGCATTCAGTTTCATCCCGCTGAGGAGATTGGCCCCGAGCTGCTGAAAATGGCGGCACACGATCCTGCTCTTCTCCGCAGCGGACTTCTCCGGACCGAAGGCAATTTCCACATTCCGGCGCGCGAGATGCCGATAAGCCGGCAGTAGGACCCAGGCGATAAAACCGAGCCCGTTCCCAAAGGAAAAAACGAGGCGCAATGGGAGCGCGGTGATGAACGTCAGCGCCGCGCGGTAGCAGAAGTAAACGCAATAATCGACCATGCAAAGCGGCCGGCGCGAACCGGGAACATGTGCGACTGCAGCGTAATTTTGCCTGCGAGCCGCCGCAATCATTATAATGTGCCCACGTGCAACGGCGCCTTTTTCAAACCGCGCGACCGGACTTCGCGCGGATTGTTACGCGCAAGTTCGCGCCTACCCGTTTGCTCCTGGTTGGCGGCGAGGCGGCGCAATTTGTCGAGCAATGCCGGCAGGAAGGAGTCGACACTGTTAGTTGCGCAGGCATTTGCGAGCTCGAAGCGACCAGCGAGAACGGCGCCGGCCCATTTGACGTCGCCATCTGGTTCTATCCGGCAGTGAGTGCCACGGCCGAAGACGTTCGGACCCTCGACCGTCTGTCCACTCTCGCTTCTAGCCTGATACTGGTTCCGGCGAACGGCGCTGACACGGCAAAACGCCGTCCGCCGCTGGTCGCTCATCTCGGCACGTGCAGCTTTTTTCCAAATTACGATTGCGATATCAGCGACCTAGATCCGGCTGCGCTCCAGTTGACGCACGTGGCAAACGAGTCGGCGCCGACTCAAGTGCGTGCCGTGGAAGGGGCTTTTTCCAGATTAAATCATCACGTACGCGGCTTGGAGCGAAGGTTGCGAACGCGCATGTCGGAATTGGAAGCGGCCGACCGGCATATCGCGACCTTGGAACAAAAGCTCCTCAAGCTCAAAGAAGCGAAACGTGAGCTGAAGCAGCTCAAACAGGAAAAACAAGCGCTGCGCAAATCACCGGAGCGCAAAATCGGCCAAGTCCTGCTCGCTCCTTACCGCTTGCCACAAAAGTTAGTTCGGGAGGTGCGCAAAAAGTTCCCGAAAACCGGGCCGAGCAGCGGTGCGGGGCCCGCGAGCGAATACCAAAAATGGCTCGAGGCGCATCGGGTCAAGGACGATCAGATCGCGTCACTGCGCGACGAGGCGCGCGGGTTTGCGTCCCAGCCCGTTATCAGCATCATCACGCCAGTCTTCAACACGCCGGGGGAATGGCTGACCGAGTGCGTCGAATCGGTGGTCAATCAGATTTACGAAAAATGGGAGCTCATTCTGATCGATGACGCTTCGACCAGCCCTGAAACTCTGAGACTGCTCCCGGAATTGGCGGCCCGAGACCCGCGCATTGTCCTGGCCAAAGACCCGGAAAGAGGTGGAATTTCAGCCGCCTCTAACTACGGGCTTTCAATGGCACAGGGTGATTGGGTGGCCTTTCTCGATCACGATGACATCCTCGAACCAGATGCGCTGTTTCAAAACGTGAAATGGCTGCAGGATCATCCCGACGCAGACCTCATCTACTCTGACGAAGACAAACTGACCGAGCAAGGCTTCGACACCCCGATCTTCAAACCCGATTGGTCGCCGGACTATTTTCTTTCCTGCAACTACGTTTGCCACTTGACCCTGGTGCGGCGCGAGCTCGTGCGGGAGGTGGGCGGATTCCGTTCCGAGTTCGATGGCGCACAGGATTACGATCTTTTTCTTCGCATTATCGAACGCACCAACCGCATCCATCACATTGCGCGGGTGCTTTATCATTGGCGGCGCAGCCCTGCCTCGACCGCTGACAATATCCGGCGCAAGCCCGGTTCGCTCGAAACCGGCCGTCAGGCGCTGGAGGCGCATCTGGCGCGACGGCACTTGCCCGGTCATGTCACGGTCGATTGGCGGACTCATGCCTATTGGGTCAAACGCGAATTGACCGAGGCCAAAAAGATTTCGCTTATCATCCCGGTGCGTGACCGGATCGATCTCCTGGCGCACTGCCTTGAGAGTGTTACCAGCAAAACGACTTATGCTCCGTACGAAATCGTCGTCGTTGACAACGACAGCCAGACCGCGGAAGCGCGGGAATATTTCGCGCGCTTAGAACACCGCGTGCTGCACTTCAGCGGTCCCTTTAATTATTCTGCGATCAATAATTTCGCGGTTGAAAACTGCGATAGTCCGTGGCTGCTTTTTTTGAACGACGATATCGAGGTGATCGATCAGAACTGGCTCACCATCATGGCTGAGCACGTACAACGGTCGGAGGTCGGCGCAGTCGGCCCGCGCCTGCTTTACCCAGATGACACCGTGCAGCACGCCGGAGTCGTGGTCGGTGTGGGAGGAATCGCCGAGCATGCTTTCCGCGGTCTGCCGGCTGAATCGCCTGGCGTCTGTCGCCAACTGCAAATGACACGAAACTACAGTGCTGTCACTGGGGCGTGCCTGCTCACTAGGCGGGACGTTTTCGAAGAGATCGGTGGCTTCGATGAAGAGCGCTTGCCGGTGGCATTTAACGACGTCGATCTTTGCCTGAAAATGCGACGGGCCGGTTATCTGATCGTTTACACGCCCTTCGCCACGCTGTATCACCACGAATCGGCCTCGCGGCGCCGAAGCGTGGAAGCGCTCGAGACCGGGGTAATGCGTGAGCGCTGGCCGGAATATTTGGAACGCGATCCCTACTACAATCCGAATCTCTCACGGGAACGCGCTGACTTTTCATTGGGCAAGTAAACCGACTGCGATGAACAAAAACAAACCCGACCGCTGGCACGGTCTCTCCCCGGAAGCGCAAGCCGCGCTCGCGGTACGCGATTATGGCATGCGCTCGCTTGCTGAGCGGATCGCGGAGGTTGGCGTCGAAGCCGGCCAGTTGACGAGCGCAAACAGGACCGACCCGGAAGTTGTGCAGGCTTGGATCCCTGGGGTGGAAATTTTCGCCCGCACCATCCATCCGCAACACCATCGCGGATTGTTTGGCGAGTTCGCGCGCCGAGATGAAGGGACGCTGGCACGAATAGGATTCTGGCCCCAACAATGGTCGGCCGCCCGGATGTTCGCCCAGACTGCGAAGGGTTTTCATATCCATCCGCCAAGCGTGCCGACGAACGCTTTCCCTAACGAATGGTTCCAGCGTCTATTCATCAATGAGCCGGAGAATTTTTCGCTTCGCCGCTACGAAGACGAGCAATGGGACGTGATGTTTTTCGTGCAGGGCCGGGCCGAGATGATCCTGCGCGAGGCGCGCGCCGGTTTGCCGCCGCGGACAATGCGGCTTTTTATCGACGGCGACGACCACCGCGGACCTAACAATGCCGCCGTTGTCATTCCGCCGGGCGTCGCCCATGCCGTCCGAGTCGAGGGTTCGGAGGACTTGATCATGGTTTACGGAACAAGCACCTCTTTCCGGGCCGAGTTCGAAGGTCGGATTGGGAGCGAAGTCGAGACTGCGTCGCTGCCGGAGCCATGGCAGCGGTTTCTTTCATGAATTCGACCCTGAGAGCGGCCTCTGCGGCCCGATTAAGAGAGGCGTCGCGGCTCAACGCGGCACAAGGGATCCACCGACGTTGAGACGCCGGTTCGACCCGGCCGATCCGGAGTGGATGGATCGACCGCAGCCGATCTCGCCCGAGCTTCTGTCCGACCTACGCAATCTGCGAATCCTCAATCGGTATTCCGGCAGCTATCGTTTGATCCGTTGTTTCCTCCGACGCTGGATCGATCGGGACGATAGGGTACGCATCCTCGATTTGGCCACCGGCTCAGGCGATATTCCCCGGCTCGTCGTTGAGTTTGCTCGCAAGGCCGGCGGACAGGTAGAAATCGACGCGGTGGATCTTCAGGCGTCAACGCTCGAGATTGCGCGACGGCTGAGCGCCGGCTTCCCCGAGATCCGTTACCATTGTGCGGACATCCATCATTTCGGCGACGAAAATTCCTACGACATCGTGCTCTTCTCGCTCGCGCTGCATCATTTTAGCCGCGATCAAGCGGTGGCACTGCTACGTCGTTGCCGCAGTCTTTCGCGTGGGAAAGTATTGGTGGCCGATCTGTGCCGGAGCTGGTTTGCGAAACTCGGCGTCGACTTGCTCACCGCCACCGTTTTTCGCGAGGCGATGACTCGCAACGACGCGCGTACCTCGGTCGAGCGCTCCTTTTCCTTCCAAGAACTCGACCATCTCGCTTGCGAGGCTGGCTGGCGCGATTATGGCCATCGCCGCTTTCGTTTTGCCCGGCAGGCGATTTGGCTGGAGCATTCCCGGTTCGCCGAAACCAACGCACGCAAAATGACATCTCCCTAACCGAGACGTCGCAGTAAACCACGCAAGAGTATAGAGGACCCGGGACGACGACAGATGAAAATTATTTCGACCATCGAGGGTCTGCGTTCGAATTCGTGCGTCAAAAAAAACCGACGAGTCCTGGTTCCGACGATGGGTGCCTTGCATGCTGGACATGTCTCACTTATTCGGCTGGCCCGAAAAAATGCCGGCCCGGACGGCGAGGTTGTGGTCAGCATTTTTGTTAATCCACTGCAGTTCGAGCCCGGCTCAGATTTCTCACGCTATCCCCGGCCAGAATCAGCCGATGAGGAGATCTGCCGCGCGGAGGGCGTAAATCAGATTTTTCGCCCTTTGCCTGACGAAATGTATTTCACCGATCGGTCGACCTTCGTCGAAGAAACCGCGCTTTCCGAGAGGCTCTGCGGGGCGTCGCGGCCGGGTCACTTCCGAGGCGTCTGTACTGTAGTCGCGAAATTGTTTCATCTCCTCGCGCCGGCCGCCGCTTTTTTTGGGGAAAAGGATTTTCAACAATTGGCGATCATTCGTCGCATGGTCCGCGATCTCGATTTCCCGGTCGAGATCATCTCCGGCCCGACCGTTCGCGAAGCCGATGGACTTGCGCTCAGCTCACGTAACCAATACCTCAACGCGGAAGAGCGGACTCAGGCACCGATCATCCGAACCTCGCTGCTGGAGGCGGCACAGTCGAAGGAGACATCCGCGGGTAAATTGCTCGCAGCGCTGCGGCAAAAGATCGAGTCGGCGTCGCTCGCCCGGATTGATTATGCCGAGATCGTGGGCGCGGAAGACCTGCAACCACGCCTAACGATCGTTCCCCGGTCGCTCCTCGCGGTCGCGGTTTTTTTCGGTAAAACCCGCCTGATCGATAACATTCTGCTCGGATGAGGGAATTCGATTTTGTTGTAATCGGCAGCGGGATCGCCGGACTTACTTTTGCCATCAAAGCGGCGAAGCACGGCCGCGTCGCGATCATCACAAAACGCCAGGGGGTGGACTCAAATACGGCCTGGGCACAGGGCGGCGTGGCGTGCGTGACGAGCGGTGAAGATTCGTTTGAGTTGCACATCCGCGACACCCTCGAGGCGGGCGCGGGACTGTGCGATCCGGTCGCGGTCGAGACCGTGGTGAAAGAAGGCCCGGAGCGGGTTCGCGAACTGATGGAACTGGGTCTCCATTTTGACGAGCGGAACGTCGCCGGTCATCGCGAGCTCGATCTTGGACGGGAGGGCGGGCATTCCAAACGGCGCGTGCTCCACGTGCATGATCTCACCGGTTACGAAATTGAGACGACGTTGCTCCGCGCGGTCCAGGAATCGCCTAACATTGAACTATTCGAAAATCACATGGCGGTCGATTTGATTACCGCGGCGAAACTTGGCTTCGCCACCGAAGACCACTGTCTCGGCGTGTATGTCCTCGATGAAGCTACCGGCGCGGTGGAAACGATTCGTACTGATCGACTGGTCCTAGCGACCGGGGGTTGTGGAAAGGTTTATCTCTATACGACCAACCCCGCGATCGCGACGGGCGACGGCGTTGCGATGGCGTGGCGCGCCGGCGCCGTGATTGCCAATATGGAGTTCGTGCAATTTCATCCAACCTGCCTCTTTCATGCGCAAGCCACCTCGTTTCTGATCTCCGAGGCTGTACGCGGCGAAGGCGGAGTCCTGCGCAATAGCAGAGGCGACGATTTTACGGCACGCGCGCATCCGCGCGGGTCGCTCGCGCCACGCGATGTCGTGGCACGTGCGATCGATGCCGAGATGAAGCGCTCGGGCGCGCAATGTGTCTATCTCGACATCACGCACCAATCGCGCGAGTTCCTGCAGGAGCGATTCCCCCACATCTACGAGACCTGTCTGCGCAATGGCATCGATATGGCGAAGGAACCAATCCCGGTGGTGCCCGCGGCGCATTACCAATGTGGCGGAATCAAAACGAACATGGATGGTGCGACCAGCCTGCCCGGTTTGTACGCGATCGGGGAAGTGGCCTGCACTGGTTTGCACGGGGCAAATCGACTGGCGAGCAACTCACTCCTCGAAGGGTTGGTAATTGCTCATCGCGCGGCGGAGGCGCTCATCCATACGCGCCCACCGGCCCATCCGGCCGGATCAGTCTCGCTTCCGGAATGGAAGTCCGGCGACGTACAGAACGTGGACGAACTGGTGGTCATTTATCACAACTGGGACGAAATCCGACGCTTGATGTGGGATTACGTCGGCATTGTCCGGACCGACAAGAGGCTACAGCGGGCCAGCGCGCGCCTGCGCAATTTGCAGCGCGAGATCCAGGAATTTTACTGGAATTTCCGCATCACGGTGGACCTCTTGGAGCTGCGCAACCTAGCGACCGTCGCGGCGTTGATCGTCGATTCAGCGCTCAGCCGGAAGGAAAGTCGAGGCTTGCATTTCACGATGGATTATCCGGAAATAGGCGACGAACCCTTTCGCCGGGACACTTTATTGAGCCGGGGGTGAGCGGTTCTGGAATGGATCGTGCTAAAGTAGGAATGACGAAACAGGCTTGCCTGCCCGTCCGATCTGGCTAGAACGAAAGAGGCAAATGCTCGCACACCGAAGAACCGTCCTGACTTTATTGGCCGCTTGCTCCGTGCCAGCCGTAAGTTTCGTCAAGGCGCAGTCGCCCTACGAAAGCAGCGCGGATTTTGCGAAGTATGCAATGAAACTGCGCGCCCAGGCGCTTCTTAAGGTCGAGCCGCAGGTTTTCGTCCCGACCACCTCGCGGTTTTCTTCTTCTCGTTATCCGTGGAAAACGGACATTGTCACAACCATTTTTTGGATCGGCGAAATGCCGACCGCAAACAATCCCGTTCCGAATCACAAAAGTTCCTGGGACTCGCAATGGGCGCGCAATTACGGCGGTTACGACAGCCCCGATCCCTCACGGCGGCACAATTACATCCCGGTAAACTTCGTCCCGCGGCAGAACCCGTTTTACTGCGCCCTCCCGTATAACGATGTCTCGCATGGACAGTTTAAGCCCGAAGCGCCGATTGTTGTCCCATGGTTTCGCCAGGCATTCGTGCAGCAGGGGCATTCGGTTTGCAAAGATCGCTGGGTAGCTATCCGTCGCGGCAACAGGGTCTGTTACGCGCAATGGGAAGATTGTGGTCCATTCCGTACCGATCATTATCAGTACGTTTTCCGGAACGAACGACCGCGACCGAACCTGAACCATGGCGCCGGGCTCGATGTTTCGCCGGCAGTACGCGATTATCTTGGGCTCGGGCCAATGTCCCTAACGGATTGGCAATTTGTCGAAGCCCGCGACGTCGCTCCCGGGCCGTGGAGAAACTACGGCGACAACAACAACTTCGTGATCGCGCGCCGGCAGACCGAGCAGCGCCTGGCCGAGCAGTACTCGACCAAAACGAAGGCCAAGAAGTAACGCAGGCGATTTTCGCTCTGTTTTAACCTGTAGCCGGGGTTCGCGCCCCGCAGCATCCGGAGGCAAGCGATGTTGGCGAGCGCAACGTCCAACGGGAAAATTCGGCTGCGTGGCTTCTTAACGGTTCCCCACAAGGTCGACCGATAATTCCGCGAACGTCTTTTCGATATCGCCCACCCGGTTGAGCAGCGGATCATAGCGTTTGCGCTCCGAGGCGCAAAAAGCGCGCAACGGCTGGAAAACCGCGCCGATCTCGGCGTAAAAAAGATCGATCGCGTGATGCAACTGCTGCTCGATTGCCGCGACTAACACTTCGCGTTTCAATTCCATTTGCCGGTGATATTCAGCCAGAATTTTTCGGCGTCGACCGAAGGCCACCAGCGTTCCAGCGATAAATGCGGACGCCGCGACGATCCCTGTTACGTCAGCGACCGCGGCGCTGCTCATCGCTGCGATAATCGTCACTAGGCCCCCGGCCGCCGCGACTCCCGCGGGAACACGCATCCATGTCGCCGTCTCGCGAAACATCCGCTCGAGTTGCGCTTCCATTCCGCGACCGGCAATCCTTTCCACAAGCGTGAGCTCGATGGACTGGAGCAGCTCGCGCCGTTGCCGCGCGAAATCCGGAATGGTCTGGCTGAGTTGCATGCGAGAATCGCCTTTGAACTGGTTCTCCATCGTGTCCTGCAATTGCGGCCAAAGGCTGCGCAAATCGGTCTCGAGCAATTGGAGCGCGTTTTCGACTTGCGGTTGAATCAGATCTCGCATCTTGGTTTCGAGGTCGGCCTGGAATTTCTCCTGCCACTCCGCTTTCCCGAGAACCAACCGCCAGGTGCGCCAGAAAGAGAGATTATGCTCGAGCAACCCCTGGCCCTCCGTCTCGCAGCGCCGGCAGGCCTGCTCGATTCCCCGCAGGAAGCCGCCCACTTGTCGCAGAGTTTGCTCTTTGCGTGTTTCGAGAATCCCTTCGAGCCGGGCGAGCTGTTCTTCGTCGCGCATGATGGTGTCGAGGATGTTACGGGCCCGCGCAGCGCTGTCGGCAAGCATTACAGTCGCTGTCTGGCACGTGGTCATCAACTTGGGGAGACCGTGTCTCGATCGGTCGACCATCAGGTTGATGTGCTGTTCCAGCGCCGCGAATTCGCTCTCCTTCCAGAGACGCTCCTTATCTACGCCCGAGGTGCGAGCTAGGAATGCCTTCCGTGCAGAGACCGCGAAAATCGACGGCGCGAAACCGAGCTTTTGATTGGCCGTTTCGCGGAGATGCTGCTCGATTACTTTGACCTCACTCGCATCGCGCAGATCGGCTTGTTGGAGAACAAAAACGACGTTCTTTAGCCACTTTTGGTTTACAAACCGCAGCAGCTCCCAGGCAGAAGCACCCCACGGATTTACGACCGAAAAGACAAACAAAACGAGGTCGGCGCGCGGGATAAAATTCTCCGTGATCGTCTGATGTTCGGCGACCATCGTGTTGGTGCCTGGCGTATCAACGACGTTGAAATCCCGGAGAAATTCGATCGGCTGATAGCGCTCGGTCACGTGTGCGGCGACATCGACATTTTGTTCGCGTGGACCGTGCTTAAAAATGTAAATCCGATCGGTCGCTGGGAGGACATCGACTTTGCAGAACTCCTGACCAAAAAGCGCATTGAGAAGGGAAGATTTCCCCGCCTTTACTTCCCCTACGACGACGAAAAGGAGTGGCTCGCGGACATCCTTAAGCAAGTTCTGTAGAGTGTCGAGCATCGCTGGCTCACGCTGCATGTCGGCCGTCAGCTTAAGCAGCGCGGAGAGAGCCGCCTCCGTCCGGCTGCGCAACTGCAAATAAAGGTCAGCGACCATGCTCGTCGCTCTATGGACTTGCCAAGCCGGGGGCCGGGGAGCGCGCGGGGACTTGTTGTGGCGTCATCGGGATGACACCCGGCGAGGAGATGGGTCTCGACCCTTCGATGCCCGGTTCTTTTGGCGGCATCGGCTTGCCCATCGCGATCAACTCGGAAACGGTAACAAACTTAAACCCTTTGGCCTGAAGCTGGTCGAGCGTGCCTGGCATCGCTTTGATCGTTCCGGGGTGGATATCGTGCGAGAGAATGATCGAGCCAGGGCGCGTTTCCCGAACGATGCGGCTCGTCACGACAGCCGAGCCCGGCCTTTTCCAGTCGAGTGGATCAACGTCCCAGAGGATGATGCGATAGCCAAATTCAGAGTTGATCCATTTTTTCTGTCGCGCGGTGATCGAGCCATAGGGCGGCCGCATCAGGACCGGGCGAACGCCGATCGCCGTCCGGATCGCTTCGTCGGTCTTTTGCAGCTCAGCGCGAACGCTCTCGTCCCGCATCTTGCCAAAAGCCGGGTGAGACCAGCTATGATTGCCAATTTCATGGCCCTCGCGCACGGCCCGCAGGAGGATCTCTGGGTGTTCCACGACATTTTTGCCTATGACAAAAAAAGTCGCGTGGATGTGGTGCTGGGCGAGAATGTCGAGCAATTCCGGTGTCAGTTTTTCGCTCGGGCCGTCGTCGAAAGTCATTGCGATAAACGGCCCGTCCAGGTGGACTGCGCTATAGCTGATCGCGGGCGTCTCGACAGCCTTCGCCACCGGAATGGAGGGGCTTGTGGTTGGCGACGCGGGGGGCGGCTGTGCGGCCAGCGGCCCCGCGAGGCAGAGGACAATCGAGCTGGCAGCGCCGACCCAACGGCTCTGGGAAATAGGCTGGAATTTCACAGGTTTGAGTTGGGCTGTATCTAGCAGACCAGCAAGTCAACGCAAGAGATCGGCCGTTCTGGATGAAGGTTCAAAGCGCGCCGTCCGGCCGCGAAATTTACCGAAACGCCTGTTCGACTGGCAGTCATCCTGCTGCAGCGAAGGACGCAGCGAGCCATTCTCCCATTTTTGGGTGCCGTAACGGTTGCCCCAAGTGGTCTGTGGAATGGAGAGAGTTTTTCCGAAGGCCATGAGAATTCTTTTGATTGAGGACCATCCCGATAGCCGGCGCAACCTGCGTCGTCTCATCGAGCAACGCGGCCACGAAGTGGTTGCCTGCGCCAGCGCGGAAGAAGCCGAGGCGGAACTCGCCAAAGGGCAAACGTTCCCGTTTCTGATTCTCGACTGGATGTTGCCCGGCAAAAGCGGGGTCGAGCTTTGCCGCGACCTGCGGGCACGCACAAATGGCGACGAGATGTATATCCTGCTCGTGACCGCGCGGGCAGATCCCGAGGATCTCGAGCAAGCCCTCGCCTCTGGCGCGAACGATTATCTCACCAAACCGCTCGACGCTCGCCGTCTGAGCGTGCGCCTCTCGGTGGCGGAACGCCATATTCAAGGACTCGAGGAACGGAATCACGCCCGGGCCGCTCTCCAGGAATCGGCGCGGCGGATGACCGATATTTTAGAGAAAACCAGCGACGGTTTCTTTGCCGTCGACACAAATTGGAATTTTACCTACCTCAACGCCGAAGCCGAAATAATGCTCGGTGCATCCCGCGATTCGCTCCTTGGGCAAAACATCTGGGCTAAACTTCCCAACCTGGCCGGCTCGGTTTTCGAGCAGAACTACCGGGCAGTGATGAGCGACCAGATCGCAATTGAATTCGAGGCGCTCGACATTACGGGCAGAACTTGGTTCGAAGTGCACTCCTATCCGAGCGGCGGCGGAATCTCCGTTTTCTTCCGTGATGTTACCGAGCGTAAGCGGGCGGCAGACGAGCGGTTGACCACGAGTAAACTGGAATCGTTAGGCACGCTCGCCGGTGGGATCGCGCATGACTTGAATAACATTCTCACCGTCATTTCGGGCAACATCGGCCTCGCTCAACTCGAAGCGCCTTCCCACCACAGCGGTAATCTGCTCTCGTTCCTCGCCAAAGCGGGACAGGCAGCCCAGCATGCCGCCCGGCTCTCCAACCAACTGCTCACCTTCTCCAAAGGCGGCGCTCCCTTGAAGAAGGTCGCCTCGGTCTCGGATCTCCTGCAGCACGCTGCGGAATTCTCGCTCCACGGTTCGAATTTGCGGGCCGCGATCGAGATTGAGGATCACCTCGGCAAGGCGGAAATCGATGTGGGCCAGGTCGAACAAGTTATCAACGCGCTGATTATCAACGCGCGGGAAGCGATGCCCAACGGCGGAAGCGTCAATGTCAGCGCCGAAAATGTACAGATCGACGAGCGGAGCGGATTGCCACTGGAAGCTGGGCGCTACATTAAGGTAGCGATCGCCGACTATGGTCCCGGCGTGCCACCGGAGCTGGTCGACAAAATCTTCGATCCCTATTTCACCACCAAGCAGACGTCGTCTGGCCTTGGCCTGGCGATCAGTCATTCGATCATCCGGAAACACGGCGGCTTTCTCCATCTCGAAGACAGCTCCCCGGCCAGCACGACCTTCGCTTTCTATCTCCCCGCCGCTCGCGGCAAGGTAATGAGCGACTCGCTCCAGCCTAACGACCGCTCGTTTCATTTCAATCACCAGCGGATCCTGGTGATGGACGATGAATCGGCCATTCGCGAACTAACCTCGCAACTCCTCGCCACGATGGGTTACGAAGTGACGGCCGTGCCGGATGGCTCTGAAGCGATACGCATTTACGAGCGAGCTGTGCGTAAGGGCGAATACTTCCGCGCCGTCATCCTCGATGCTACAGTCCGAGGCGGCCTGGGCGGCGTGGAAACGATCGAGCGTTTGCGCAGCATCGACCCTGAGGTCAATGCCATCATCTGCAGCGGATATTCAGACGAAGCGGCACTTTCGGAGTTCCTTTCCTACGGATTCCGCGGCGCGCTACCCAAGCCATTCACCCGGCGCGAACTCGCCGCTGTTCTGCAGAAGGCCTTCGACGGCGCCAAAGTCAACTGATCGGGCAATTCGCAGGCGAGCTAGCTCTTCGGAACCTTTGCAAGTTCGCGAATGAACGCCCCCGGGCCTCCGGGCACGTAACCGAGCAGGCCTACCTGTTTGCCGTCGCCGTTCAAAATCACAATTGTCGGGAATCCTTCGATCTCGAATTTTTGGGCAAGGGTTGCGTTTTGCTTTCGCACTTCAGCAGTGAGCGGTTTGGCCCGCGGAAAATCAACCGCCATCAAGACGAGATTTTTCTTGGCATACTCTTCAAACTCCGGCTGCGAAAAAACCTCCGCCTGCAGGCGTCGGCACCACATACACCAGTCTGAACCCGTAAAATCAAGGAGGAGCAACTTATCGCCTGCCTTGGCCTCAGCCTGGGCCTTTGTGAAATCAGTCAACCAGTTCGATTCCGCCCAGGCGGAATTGAGAACGACGGCGCAAAGCGCGACCGCGAAGAAGCCAAGACGGAAGTTTTTCACGCCAAACCAGTCGCCGAGAGGTGTCACGGACGCAAGGCGCAGTGTGCGTTCCCGCGCGAAGGACTTTGGTAAAGGCAAGCGCCCGCGGACAGGAAGCCTGACCGCGGGCGACAAAAAGTTGCCTCGGATTCCAGCCGTCAGGCTGACGACCTCGTTAGGCGATTAGGTCGATTTCAGGTGACCCGAGACGAGCTTCGTCATCTCGAACATGCTGACCTGGCTCTTGCCGTTGAAGACCGGCCGCATGGCGGTGTCCGCGTTGATCTGCGTCCTTTTCTTTTTGTCCTGCAGGCCGTTCTTCTTGATGTAATCCCAGAGCTTCTTGGTCAGCTCAGAGCGCGGGAGCGGTTTCGAGCCAACGATAGCAGCGAGCTTATCGTCCGGTTGTACGGGCTTCATAAAAGCTGCATTTGGCTTGCGTTTCGAGGGTGTTTTTTTGGCTGTGGTTTTGGGCATAAAGGCTGATTAATCGTTGGGCAGTGAGAGAGCAATACTAATTTTTTATCGAGTGAAAAAAAATTACACGCCTTCCGCAAACACGCGCAGCACCGCAACGGCCGCGAGATCATCTGACAAAGCCACGCCCGCCCCGGGGGCGCCGCGGTCAATTCCCTTGCCGAGCAAAGCCTCCGCACTGGCTTCACCTCCCTCGATCAATGCCCGCAAGCGCGCCGGTGTCCAGCGTTCGCTCTCTTTTTTCGGCGCGCCATACAACCCGTCGGTATAAAGGAGAAATCCGTCGCCCGGCCGCAACTCGATGGATGTCTCTGTAAATTGTGAATGCTCGAGCAAGCCTAACGGCGGCGCCATCGAGTTCACCAATTCGGTCGCGCTTCCGCGACGCGCCACCAGGAGCGGCGGATGTCCGGCACCGACCACGTCGGCCCGGCCGCTCAGGGGATCGAGCGCCACACACATTGCCGTCATAAATGAACGTCCCCCAAAGATGCTCCGTAAGTCGGTGTTCACTGCCTCCATGATTTCCGCCGGCTGCGTGTGCTCCGTGTTGCCGTGATGAAAAAGCAGCTTTGCCAGCGCTGTGAGCAAGGCCGCGGCCGCCCCGTGACCGGTGGCATCCGCCATCCAAAAAAGCGTGCGCCGATCCGACATTCGCAGCCAGCCATAGATGTCGCCACCCACTTGAATGACCGGCCGGTAGGTCGCCGCCACCTCCCAGCCCGGTAAATGTGGCGGCTTTTGCGGGATCAGTGATCGCTGAGTCAGCCGCGCCGCCGCCAAGTCGCGCTCCAAGTCTTCGCGCCACGCTTCCAGTTTGTCGTTTTGCTGCTGCAACTGCCGGCGCAGCGACTCAAGTCTCAGCTGCGTATCGATCCGCGCCCGCAAGACTGGTAGATTGATGGGTTTGGTTACGAAATCGTTTGCGCCGGCCTCAAGGCAAAGTAATTCACTTTCCTCACCACCGTCGCCGGTAAGCATGATGACCGGCAATTGCGTGATGGCCGGATTCTCATCAGCTCGGAGCCGCGAGAGTACTTCGGCTCCATTGAGGCCCGGCATGTGAAAATCGAGCAGGAGGAGAGATGGAACTTCCGAGCGCAACATTTCCAGCGCCTCGATTCCGCCGGACGATTCCCGACAGGTATAACCGGCCTCATTCAATGCTCGGGCAAGCATGCGTCGACTCGCTCGGTCGTCGTCGATTACCAGGATGATGTCCTCGCTGCGCTCCATTTCTTTTCATTCGAAAAGGAGTGTCCGCGCATTTGCATTTATTGTCGGAAAACCGATTCGCCCGAGCATCCGTTGCAAATATTCTTTGTCACCCGCGACCGAATGAATTACAAAACGAAACACATCGTCCGAGGCAACGCTTTATGAAACAATCGATCTTGCTCGCGCTCCTTACGGCTCTCTTTATCAACGCCTGTTCGGAACCGGAGCCACCGCCCCCGCGCCGGCACGCGGCTTATCAGCCCGCTCCTGAGAATCAATACCCGCCGGTCCAGCAACCGTTTGAGCAGGGCGTGCAGCCGACGCCGACGCCTGATTACGCCAGCACGCAGATCCCGCCGTCAGAAACGCCTGCGCCTGCTGCATCGGTCAAGCCAACCAAGGGCGACATTCCTTACGGCATCCCGGTGCCCAACAAGCCCGGTTTCGTCACCAGTCCATATGCACCCGACCAAGGCTATGTAGACGTGCGCGGCTTCCCGCCCGGCACCGAAGTGCGCGACCCCTACACGAACAAGATCTTTCTCGTCCCTTAGCGAATCACGCGCTTCGCTTCGAGGCGGCTCCGCACGGCCCGCGACGATCGTTCGCGCCACAGTGCTGGACATTTCGGCGCAACTTGGGATTCTTTTCGGCGTTTGCGGACCAACCGGCGAATTGGCCGCTTTTTTTTAGACCATGGATGACCTTCGAATAAAACGCGCACCCCGGATCGAAGCGGAGATCACCGTCTCGGGCGACAAGAGTATTTCCCATCGCGCAGTCATGATCGCGTCGCTCGCCAACGGACCATGCGTCCTACGCGGCTTTTCCCGAAGCAACGATTGCATGAATACCGTTGTCGCGATGCGTGCGCTGGGGATTAAGATCGAACAACCCGAACCCGAGGTGCTCATTGTGCACGGTAAACGGCGAAAGTTAGCCGCACCGAAAGCCGAAATTAATTGCGGCAACTCCGGGACGACAATGCGACTGCTCGCCGGGATGCTCGTGGGGCAGCCTTTTACAAGTCGGCTGGTCGGCGATGGGTCGCTCTCGAAGCGCCCGATGGGTCGCATCATCGAGCCGCTCCGTCTGATGGGTGCGAAGATTGAAGCCGAAGGCGAAAACGAAACGGCGCCATTGCGCATCGAAGGCGCTCCCCTGCACGGAATCAAGTATTCGCTTCCGGTGGCGAGCGCACAGCTCAAGAGCGCGCTTCTTTTTGCAGGACTTTTCGCGAAAGGAAAAACTGTCATTCAGGAGTCGGTCCCGACGCGCAATCACACCGAACTGATGCTCAATTATTTTCTTGTCCGCGCTCATAAGGACGAAGGCGGGGTGAGCGTTTTCGGCGATCAGGTACCGGAATCGCGGGACTTCAGCATCCCGGGTGACATTTCTTCCGCCGCCTTCTGGTTGGTGGCCGCGGCCGCTCAACCCGGCGGACACGTTCTCGTAAGGGATGTTGGTTTGAACGAGACTCGCACCGGCCTGCTCGGCGTACTCGTGCGAATGGGAGCACAGGTGCGCGAAGCGATCGAGGACGTCGAACAGGTGGAACCGCGCGGCATTCTAGAGATCACAGGCGCGCATCTCAAAGCCACCGTTATTCAGGGCAAGGAGGTCCCGCAGTTGATCGATGAACTGCCGATTCTCGCTGTCGCCGGCGCCCTTGCCAACGGAACTACCATCATCCGGCACGCCCAGGAATTGCGTGTTAAAGAAACCGACCGAATCGCCGCGATTGCCCACAATCTGCGCTCGATGGGCGCTCAGGTAGTGGAACTGAGAGACGGCCTCGAGATCCACGGTCGCGCCCCGCTCCATGGCGCGCGTCTCTCCAGTTTCGGTGACCATCGCATCGCGATGGCATTTGCGGTCGCCGGGATGTTCGCGGAAGGCGAGACCGTTATTCAGGATGTGGCTTGCGTCGCGACCTCCTACCCAGGCTTCGAGAAAACGCTAGACGATCTTGTCAATCCAAAAACCTTTCGCACCACCACGCCGGTCATCAGTTTGCCCTCGCACTCTCGCCCAGAGGAAGATTAGCCGCGGGGCTGCCAGTCTTGCGATGAACTCAACGGCTGGACACAAGATCATCGCGATCGACGGTCCGGCCGCCTCAGGCAAGAGCAGCGTCGCCCGTGAACTGGCGCGCCGGCTCGGCTTCGCCTACGTCAACTCGGGCGCCTTGTATCGCGCAATGACCTGGCTGGTCCTCGAGCGCGGCATTCCTCCTGCAAACGCTGCCGCAATCGGGCAGCTCGCCGAGCGCGCCGCGATCTCATGCGAGCTGCGCGATCTCGATTCACTTATCCTTATCGACGGCGTCGATCCCGAACCGTTCCTGCGTGAAGATCGCGTGAACGAAAATGTCTCGCTCGTCAGCCGCGTCCCACGGCTGCGCGAGATTCTCGTCGATCATCTCCGTCGCTCTGGCGAAGCGAACGATCTTGTCATGGAAGGCCGCGACATCGGTTCGGTCGTTTTTCCC
>Ga0268266_10002432_pt1 | contig 20015 bp, 18 predicted proteins | sample KBSS13metaG_FD_190356 | JGI IMG/M metagenome (GOLD analysis project Ga0268266, IMG submission 190356) | Switchgrass rhizosphere microbial communities from Kellogg Biological Station, Michigan, USA - KBS S1-3 metaG (SPAdes) (version 2) | ecosystem: Host-associated > Plants > Roots > Rhizosphere... | reverse complement strand
CCTCGATTCGATCCCGCATACGTCGGGCGGCCGGGTCGCCGTTGACCGACGTATGCGGGATCGAATCGAGGATCGATTTTTGCAGCCGATCGCGCTGGGCAGATACGCGGGCCATGTCAGGCAGGTGAACCTTTGCGAGTTCTGCCGCTTTGCCCATGCCGACGATGCCGGGGACGTTTTCGGTCCCGCCGCGGCGGCTGCGTTCCTGCGGGCCGCCGATCAGGAGTGGGCGGAATCGCAGGCCCTTGCGGGCGAAGAGCGCGCCGATTCCTTTAGGCCCGTGAAACTTGTGCGCGGCGAAGCTCATCGCATCGAGCCCGACGGCGTGCACGTTCACCGGGATCTTGCCGACGGCCTGCGTGCCGTCGCAATGAAAAGGCACGCGTTTTTCGCGACACATCGCGGCGATCCCCTCGATCGGGAACGTTACGCCGGTTTCGTTGTTGGCCCACATTGTGGTGACCAGTGCAGGATCGTCGCCGATCGCCGTTTCGAGCGCGGCCAGATCTAAATCGCCTTGGGAGTTAACGCCGATCTTCACGATCTCCGCGAGGCCCTCTGTCGCCAGTTGGCTGCAGAGTTCTTTCGTCGCCGAGTGTTCGACCGTACTGGTGATGATTTTTTTCCGAGGCGACCGCATCGCCAGCAGCCCGCGGATGGCGGTGTTCACCGCCTCGGTGCCGCCTCCGGTAAAGAGCAGTTCCGTCTCACGGCAGCCGACGAGATTCGCGACCTGCTCGCGGGCTTCGTCGATCGCCTGCCTCGCCCGCTGGCCAAAGCGGTGAACGCTCGACGGGTTGCCCCACCACTGCGTAAGGTACGGCAGCATGGCCGCCACGACTTCGTCAGCGGGCTTGGTGGTGGCGTTGTTGTCGAGGTAGATGAGGTCCATATGGTGAATGATATGCACACCGTAGAAGTTGGAAAGCAGACCCTCCTCGTGACGCGGGCCATCGAAGATGGCCGGTTTTCGCGCGGGGAGAACTTATCGCGTGAAAAAACGGCCATCTTCGATGGCCCGCGTCACGAGGAGCTTGTTGATTTCGCGATTACTTCAGCACGACGAGTTGCTGCCTGAGCTGCCCGCAGGCGGCCGATACGTCGTCGCCGCGGGTGCGCCGCACGTGGGCGACGGCGCCGTGGGTGCGAACGCGGTCGACGAACGCGAACGCGTGCTCAAGCGTGGGCCGTTCGTACACCTTGCCGCTCAGGCCGGGGCCGATCGGGTTGAAGGGGATGACGTTGACGTGGGCTTTGAAGTCGATCAGCAACTGACCCAGCAGGTCGGCCTGCTCGGGCGAATCATTCACGCCGGCCAGCAGGCAATACTCGATCGTGCAGATGCGGCCCGTCTTCGCGTAAAACCGCTTGGCGGCGGCGACGATGTCGGCGACCGGGTACCGGCGGTTCATCGGCACGAGCTTGGCGCGGGTAGCGTCGTCCGGCGCGTGAAGCGATAACGCAAGGTGCACGTTTAAGTCGGCCTCGGCCAATCGATCTATGCCCGGCACGATTCCGACGGTGGAAACCGTCACCTGCCGCCAGCCAAGGCCGCCCAGGTCCGGATCAGCGATGCGGACGATCGCGGCGATCACCGCATCCAGGTTGTGCATCGGCTCGCCCATGCCCATGAAGACGAGTGTCTTCAGTTGCTTGCCGCTGGCAATCGCCGCCCGCTTCAGGTGCACGAATTGCTCGACGATCTCGTCTGCCGAAAGATCGCGCTCCAGGCCGTTGCGGGTGGACGCACAAAAGTCGCACCCCATCGCGCAGCCGATCTGCGACGACACGCACCCCGCCGCCGTCCCGGGACGGGTCGACGGCATGAGCACCGCCTCCACCGCCCCGCCCGCTGGGAACGTGATCAGCAATTTCTGCGTTTCATCGCTGGAGACGACGCGCGTCGCCACGCTCGACCGCAGCGGCGTGATTTCCGCATTCAAGCGGTCGACGAGTCTCTGTCCCAGCTGCTGCGGATCAAGCGCAGGACTTCCTGACGCATAAAACTCGCGCAGCAGCTTCTTCGCGTGCGAAGGATTGAATCCCCACGACCGCAAATCGGCTTCGAGCGTTTCCCGCGTGTAATCGCACCAGGCGCGCATGGCTCTGTTGTAACCGAGAAGCGATTTTGACCCAAAAACACGCCCTAGGTTCAAAAATCGCGTCCTTTTATCGGACGAAAACTAAAAATCGCTCACGAAACTCAAGATCGGGTTCCGATAACACTAGTACTTGAAAAGGGAGATTTTTATGAGAGACCTCGCAGATACCGCACAAGCTCTTCGTTACACCAAGCGCGCCTGCCGGCAATTTCTGTCCTTATGGGCGTTGGATTGCATGTCCGGACGCAGCACCCCGCGCGAGCGCGAAGGCGCTGATCGCACGCAAATTCCCGCTGATTACCTTTCGCCCGGTGAGCACGCTTGGGCGGAAATGTATCGCGGAAGTGTGTTGGACGACTAAGAATCGGTCGATTTACCAGTAGGCGTATAGTCGCCTAAGTAACTCGATCGGAATCGTTATGGGCAGAATCACCACCGGAATTGGTCTCGTCAGCGGGATCAATTCCAAGGACATCATCGACCAGTTGATTGCGCTGGAAGGTCAGCAGAAGACGATTCTGCAGACCCGCCAGGCGACGATCACTGCGCAGCAGGCTGCCTATAAGGACCTGATCACCGGCATCGGCACGTTGCAGACGTCGGGCAAAACGTTCGCCCGCCCCACCACGTTTAACGCATCGGCCGCCACCAGCAGTAATGAGAACGTGCTGACGGCGACCACGTCGGCCGGGGCGCCGGTCGGTACGTTTCAGATCCAAGTGGCCCGGCTCGTCACCTCGCAGCAGAGTGTTTCGACCGGATTCGCCAACTACGACTCGGCCCCCATCGCCAGCGGCAATAGCACCATCACCCTTGAAATGGGCGGCGGCGAGGTGAACTCGCAAACGCTGCTGTCAGACCTCAACGGTGGCGTTGGCGTGAGCCGTGGGAAGTTCCGCATCACCGATCGCTCGGGCAACGCCGCGGTCATTGATACCAGCAATGCCGTGTCGCTCGATGACGTGATCAAGAAAATCAACACGTCGCTCGATGTATCCGTGCGCGCGTCGGTCTCCGGCGACAAGCTGGTGCTGACCGACAACAGCGGCTCGACCGCGCAGGCGCTGACAGTTACCGATCTGGCCGACGGCACCGCCGCCGCGAGTCTGGGGCTTACTGCGAACGCGGCCGTGGGCAATACGCTCACCGGTGGCGACATCAACTCGCTGGCCACCACCACGCTGCTAAGCTCTTTGAATGACGGCCGCGGCGTGCGGACTTCCGCCACCGCCGCCGACATCACCATCACCACGCGCGGCGGCAGCACGTTCGACATCGACCTCGGCGGGGCCGGCACGATTGGCGACGTGATCACCGCGATCAACACCGCCGGCAACGGCACGCTCACCGCGAGCATCGATTCAACCACCAACGCGCTCAAAATCACCGACAACTCCGGCGGCGGCGGCACGTTCGCCGTGGCGGCGGATGTGGGATCGAACGCGGCGAAAGACCTCGGCCTGCTCGGTCAGACGGCCGCCAGCGGCGTCATCACCGGCAAGCCGATCCTTGCCTCCATCGACTCCGTCCTGCTCTCCTCGCTCAACGGCGGCAACGGATTTAACCTCGGCAATCTCACGATCACCGACCGTAGCGGCGCCAACGCGACGATCAACCTCGCCGGCTACACCAGCGTGCAGGACGTGCTCGATCGAATCAGCAACGCCGGCGCCGTAGGCGTAACGGCCAAGCTCAACGCGTCGGGCAACGGCATTGCCATCAGCGACGACACCGGCGGCACAGGCAATCTCACCATCGCCGACACCGCCGACGGAACCACCACGGCCACGCTGCTCGGGCTGAATCAGTCCGTCGATACGACCAAGGCGGCCGTTAGCGGAGCTAACCTGCAGCGGCAGTGGATCAACGAGAACACGCTGCTCAGCAAATACAACGGCGGCAAGGGCGTGACGCCCGGCAGCTTCAAGATCACCAGCGCAGCCGGCACGACCAAGGAATTTAACGTCGGCACCGGCCAGTTCACCAAGCTGGGCGAAGTCATCAACGCGATCAACACCGCCGCAATCGGCGTGACCGCATCCATCAACGCCCACGGCGACGGACTGCTCCTCACCGATACCTCCGGCGGCGCCGGCAAGCTCACGGTGGCCAACCTCACAGGCACCACTGCGACCGATCTTCAGATCGCCGGCACAGCAACGGCCACCACCATCGACGGCACGTTCGAGAAGACTATCGACGTCACCGCCACCGACACGCTCTCGACGTTGCAGACGAAAGTCAGCACACTCGGCTTCGGCGTGAAGGCAAGCATCATCAACGACGGCTCGAGCGGTTCGCCGTTCCGACTGTCGCTCAACGCGATCAACACCGGCCGGGCCGGTCGCGTTGTCATCGACGGCGGCGCAACGAACCTTGGCATTCAAAGCCTGGTGAAATCGCAGGACGCCGCGGTGTTCGTCGGCGGCGGCGAATCCGCCCAGCCGCTGCTGGTGACCGCCAGCGGCAATACGCTGGCCGGCGTGCTGCCGGGCGTGACGCTTAACCTCAACTCCGCCAGTGATTCGCCGGTGACGCTCTCGATCACGCGCGACGTAGAGTCGGTCGTGGATGAAGTGAAAAAATTCTCCGACGGGTTCAACTCGCTGATCACCAAGATCTCCGACCTCACCAAGTGGGACAGCGACAAGAACCAGGGCGGCCTGCTGCTGGGCGACTACACCGCGCAAAGCGTGCAGTCGCAGCTCTACGCGTCGCTGCAAACGGTCGTCAGCGGCGCCGGCCGATACCGCATCTTCGCTGACGTCGGCATCACGCTCGACGACCAGGCCCAGGTTTCGTTCGATGAAGACAAATTCCGTGAAGCGTACGCCACTGATCCCGAAGCCGTAAAGAACCTCTTCACGCAGGTTTCCACCGGTCTGGGCGCCCAGATCGACGCCCAGATGGCCCGGCTCATCGATCCGGTCGACGGGGCCGTTGTTCGACAGAACAAGACGCTGGACGACCGAAACACCGACTTCCAGGACCGCATCAACAAGCTCGACGACCAGCTCGCCACCAAGCGGGCCCGCCTGGAAAAACAGTTTTCGGATATGGAAACGGTGCTCGCCAAGCTGCAGACACAGCAATCCTCGATCGCGAATATCAAAGCGGTAGCCTAATCCGGCAATATTTGCGCGTCAGGCGGACTCAATTGTCCATCCATATCTAGCCGATGTATCCAAGGGCAGATCATTACCGGGCGCAGCAGGCATGAATCAGAACGTCGCTCAAAACTACCTTCGCACCCGTGTGCTCACCGCCACGCCCGAGCAGCTTCAGATGATGCTGTACGACGGCGCGATTCGCTTCGGCGAGCAGGCCCGTTTGGCACTCGAGAAGAACGACTTCGAAGGCAGCTATAACAACATTTCCCGCGTGCAGAAGATCCTCACGGAGCTTTCCTGCACGCTCAAGCACAATGTCGCCCCCGATTTGTGCGGCAAGCTGGCAGCCCTCTACAACTTCGCCTACCGCAAGCTGATCGAAGCCAACATCGAGCACAAGATGGCGTCGCTCAACGAGGCGATGGACGTCCTGCGATTCCAACGCGACACCTGGGCCATGCTGCTCGACCAGATGGGTAAGAAGAAAGCCGCCGCGGCCGCGACGATGATTGATATGCCCTCGCCGGATAAGCGGATGGAAGACGGCATTCGAATGACGGGCTGAATCAAAGGATGAGGCAGAAGGATGAAGGATGAAAAGAAAATTTCATCCCATTCCTTTTTCATCCTTCATCCTTCTGCCTTTATCCTTACTTCTCATTCCCAACCAAAAAATCGAAGTGTGTTTGCGGTCGTGAGTTCGTCGAATTCGTCGAACGGCACGCCAAGCACATTGGCCGCCACGCGGGCGGTATGCGTAACCAGCGCCGGCTCGTTCGTCTTCTGCTTGCGCATCGGCTCGGGCGTGAGGTACGGGGCGTCGGTTTCCACCAGCAGCCGATCGAGCGGCGTACGGCGGACGGCTTCTCGCTGCTCGTCAGACTTCTTAAACGTGATCACGCCGGTGTATCCGATCCAGTAACCCGCGTTCAGGATCCGCGTCGCCTCGTCGGCCGTGCCAGTGAAGCAGTGGAAGACGGCCCGCACCTGCGGGAACGCTTTCATCACTGCGAGCGTGTCGTCAACCGCCTCGCGGCAGTGGATGACCACGGGCTTGTTCACATCGGTCGCCAGTTGAAGCTGGGCCTCGAAGATCTGCCGCTGGTGGATGCGTGGCGAGTTGTTGTGGTTGTAGTCGAGTCCCATCTCGCCGAGCGCCAGCACCGCGGGATTAGCCTGCAGCGTGCGCAGACGCTCGATATCCGCGACGACGACATCCGCGGAGTGATTCGGGTGCACGCCGACGGCGCAACGCACGTGCGGCAGCGTTTTGCAGAGGGCGATCGTCTTTTCATCGTCCGGCAAGTCAGTGCCGATCGAGATGATGCGATCCACCCCCGCCGCCTTGGCGCGAGCGAGCACCTCGGGCAGTTGGCCGAGCAGTCGCGGGTCGGAAAGATGGCAGTGGGAGTCGATCATGAATTAAAGATGAATGCGGAAGGATGAAGGATGAAAAAGGAAAAGCGCCTGTCCTTTTTCATCCTTCATCCTTCCGCCTTCATCCTTTCCTCCTAGAACGTCGCATCAAACGCGTCCGTCGTATGCCTGATCTGCGGCTCGCGGCCGGTGGGCCAGACGATCGCCACCACGTCAAACCGCGCCGGTGGCTGCGGCGTGCCGTAGCGGCTGAGGTAAAACTTGGCGGCCTTGGTGATCTGGTGCTGCTTCGTCTCGTTCACCTGCTCTTCAGGCGTCGGATCGTCGTACGCCCGCGTCTTCACTTCCACGAACACCAGCGTCTTGCCGTCGCGGGCGACGATGTCGATCTCGCCCATCTCGCAGCGAAAATTGCGGACGATGATGTTGTAGCCGTGATTGCGCAGGTACCGGGCCGCGACGTTTTCGCCGCGATCGCCGAGCGCGTCGCGCTGGGTTTCCTGCTTGAAGAAGAATTGTTTGATTCGGTCCCACATGATCAAAAATCATCTTAAGGGGCGGGCGATGGATCGGCAAAGTACGGGGCCGCCGAAAACATTTTCATTCTGAAGTACGTTTGAAATGTCACGAAGCGATTCAAATCCAAGGCTTGTCATCCTGAGCGTACTCGCGAAGGATCTGGCATCGATCGACGATTGTCGCAGATCCTTCGCGGGTACGCTCAGGATGACGAGCCTAGATCCTGGTGACCGGCTAGATGGGCTCTCAGAGTGACAAACGAGCTATTCAACTGCGATCAATGTCTGCAGATTCAACTTCCCGTGGCCATCAGTTTCATATGCGACCTCGACACGATAAAGCGTCTCGCCGACATACTCCCGAAGGAGCAGTGACTTGGCATCAAACTCTTCGCTCCGTGTCGCAAGCGGCCGCGTGAGGTGCATCACGACGGGGCCGAGCTTGATCCGGTCGCCGGCGACGAACTCCGGACGAACGCGCGTCCAGAACGCGTGGGCGATCGCGACGCCCGGCTCGGCCGTCACGAAAGCGTCGTCGATCGCGAACGGGATGTTTTTGTCGTTCGGCCGGCGGCGCAGCGTGCGCGTCCAGGATTTCAGCTTCGCCTCGGCCGGGTAGGCGGCGGTGAGATCGAGCGAAAGCGACGCGTTCGCCTGCGACGGATTCCACGACAGTACCTTGCCCTCGGCGGCGTGGCCATCCTGTTGCTCAACGCCGTTGATGACCGGCACGTTGTGGCCGAGGCTGCGGGCGGCCATGTACTGGTACCGCTTGGCGCTGAAGTAATCGTTCGTGTAGTTCTGGTTGCCCAGATCGATCACCACCAGTTCGCCATTGAGGATGACGAGGAAGTGGCCGATGTCGTTGTGATTGTGGTTCTCGGCGTTGTTGCCGCCGCCGAGCGTGACGATCATCGGCCCTGCGGCGGTGGCGGCGTGGAGAATCGCGACCTGCTGGTCGGGCATGAAGACCGGCAAACTGTCGGGGTCACTTGCTGCGTCCGCCGGTGCGGGCGGCATCGACAGCAGGCGAATCGCCTGGCCGAAATGACGCGTGGATTCCTGCGACGTGACGTGCGGGTCGCGCGGCCACGTGCGAAGCCAATCCACGCCGGTTGCATCCGCCAACCACGGGGCCAGCGTGATTCCGTCGGGCACGCGCATGGGCGCGTCGTTGCCGCTGTAGAACATCGAGCTGTTCAGGTGCGCGCGACGCGGGTAGTCGGCGATGACTGCGACGCGTTCGAGATCAAACTTCGCCGCTAGCTCCGCTCCGGACAGCCGGCTCATGCCGAAGCACGCGTAGCTCACGCCGTACCGCCAGTAGGCGATTCCTTCGTCGCACTCGCCGTCGGGAGTAAACGAGCGTTGCCAGAACTTGTTCAGAATCTGAATCGCTTTCGCCTCGGCTTCAGGTCGGGGTTGGCCCTGGGCGGCGAGCGATCGACACGCAGCGAGAATGCTGCCAGCGCACACGCCGCTCCAGTTGTTGGGGTGCGGCTCGTCGATGTTGTCCCACGGCCTGTATTTCTGCGTGACGAATGGGACGAGCACGCGGCGATCAATTTCGTACAAGATCGAGTCGCCGAGGTTCGGCGTGAGGCTGTCCATCCAAGGGCGGAGGACCTCCACCGTCTCAGCCATCATGCCGGCGAACTCCGTCGCGCACAGGTCGAACGACGGCGCGTCGAGCTTGGGAAAATGTTTCGGCAGATGATTGGCTACCGCCCAGGTCGACTCGTTGACGAACGACCAGATCCAGTCGACGAGCCGGTCGTCCGGGTCGGCCGGGTCGAGGCCCTTCAGGCAGCGGTTGAGGATGAGCAGCGTGAGCGTACGGCGATCGGCCCACGAGTGACGATCCGTGCGGCCACGGTCGTTGAACCGCGTGGCGGCGAGGTAATCCGTCGCGTACATGACCGGCGGCTTGGCCGGCGCAGTCTTGTCGGCCTCGGCGATGTCGGCGAGCACGGAGGCGAAACGCGGATCGGCTTTGATCGAATCCCAGAAGGCGCGGTCCGTAATCGAATGCGGTTGAAACGGATGCAAAGATGCAAGCGCGGTGGCGGAAATCATCGGCGTATTAGTGCGGCGGTTTATGCGGATGTCAAAACGGACGTGCGGCCGACCTTGCACCTCGTTTGTCGTCCAGAGATCGTGTTTGAAGTCATTGAGCGATCAAAATGAGAAGCTTGTCATCCTGAGCGTACTCGCGAAGGATCTGGCATCGATCGACGAGTGACGCGGATCCTTCGCGAGTACGCTCAGGATGACGGGCATTTGTTGGGTCGGCACTCACGATCGTAAACTCGCTGCGCCGCGTTTGGCACGCCGTTGGCGCACCGCGCAAAATGAGAAATCCGGAAATATTTTCTGTGAATTTTGAGACAAATCCACGATTCGCGTGTCGGCGGTGCGCGCCAGGCTCGCGGCGAACGGCGCAGCGCCAGTGAATATAGATGAGGGTCTTTGCGCCCGCATTGATCGCTGCGCGTTGTTGGCGTGGCGGTCGCTCTTTGACAAGTGAATAGCAGATCAGGCGCACCTAAATGCGCACCTTTGCGCACCTAAGCGCACCTTTTCGTACCTTTGCGCACCCGGTGGAAAATCGCCAATGTCCGGCCGGGCCGGTAGTTGCGCGGCCGGGAGGGTCGATGAGATGATTTTTCGGTCGCCCCTGCCACGCAAAAAGAGAACGCAGGTTGGAAAACCCAACCTGCGTCCGTTTGAAATCTCTTTTAGCTGCGGTGCGAGCGTTAGGTGGCCGAGCCGGCCAGCTCTGGAGTGGCCTTCTGAAGAACCGTGCCGCCTTCGGCTTCGGTGGTTGCAGCGGTGTCTTTGCCGCTCTTGCGCTTCTCGACGAGGCGAACGGCCTTGCCGACGCGATCGCGGAGGTAGAACAGCTTGGCGCGACGGTTCTCGCCGCTGCGCTTCACGGTGACCTTGCTGATGAACGGGCTGTGAATCGGGAAGATACGCTCGACGCCTTCGTTGTTGACGATGCGGCGGACAGTGAAGGTCTCGTTGATGCCCGAGCCTTTCTTCATGATGACCGTGCCGCTGAAGACCTGGATGCGTTCTTTGTCGCCTTCAACGATGCGGGTGGCCACGTCGACGGTATCGCCGACGGCGAAGATCGGAGCTTTTTCTTTGAGGCTGGATTGTTCGACGAGCTGGAGAAGTTTGTTGGTCATGGCTGACTCCGATTTTCATTCGCCCGGTTATCTCGCGATAACTCCGGGCGATGGGAGTCATCGGATCAATCTTCGCGTTGTAGATACGTCTTCCACAAGTCGGGGCGACGCTCCTGCGTACGTTTTTTCCTCTGCTCCAGACGCCACTGGGCGATCAACTTGTGGTCGCCGCTCAGCAGGATGTCCGGCACGCTCATGCCGCGATACTCTCGCGGCCGCGTGTACTGCGGGTGCTCGATCAGGCCGTCTGCGAAGGTTTCGTCGACTGCCCCTTGCTCGGCGCCTAAAACGCCGGGGATCAGTCTGACGACCGCGTCGATGATCACCATCGCCGCCAGTTCGCCGCCGCTGAGCACGTAGTCGCCGATGGACACTTCCATCGGTTTCAGGCCGTCGATGATTCGCTCATCGAAGCCTTCGTACCGACCTGATATCAGGAGAAGCCGGGGTTTACCAGACAAATCCTTAGCCAGATCTTGATCAAACCTTCGTCCCTGGGGCGTAAGAATGATACGCGTTGCAGGGCGAGAATCCTGTTTTTCGACCGATTCGACGGCATCGAACAGGGTCTGGCACATCATCACCATGCCAGGACCGCCGCCGAAAGGTTTATCATCGACCGACTGGTGATTGTCGGTTGCAAAATCCCGGATATTCGTCAGATGATATTCGACTAAGCCCTTATCGGCCGCCCGTTTAGGGATGCTAGTACCGATAAACGGTCCAAACATCTCCGGGAACAGGGTCAGAATATCAACGCGAAGCGGCATTCTCCATTTGCGCGAACGCCGCGATTATACTTCATCGCGGGCGTTCACATCTAGTTTATTACTAAGCGGTTGCAGGCGCCGCGGCGCCCTCGACCTTCGCCGCCTTCGGATCAACCGGGGCGACCTTCGGCTTGCCAGCCTTGGGCAGCTTGAGCGACTTGTGCTCAACGCCGGCCTTTTTCAGCAGCGACGAGACGGTCTCGCTCGGGGTAGCGCCAACGCTCAGCCAGTACTGGCAGCGTTCGAGCTTGGCCACGAATTGCTTGGCTTTATCCTTCAAAAGCGGGTCATAATGACCGAGTTCTTCGATCACTCGCCCGTCACGCGGCGAGCGCGAATCGATCGCGTTCAACCGGTAAAACGGGTGATTCTTCCGACCCAACCTTTTCAGACGCAACTTCACGGCCATTTCTAGTCTCCAATCGTCCTGACTTTTGCGAATCGGAGAGTATAGACAAATCGAACGTAAATACAAGAACCGACATCGAAACGATCCGGGCGGGCGATAAACCCCAGACAAAGGCCGAAAATCGACTCAATCCTTGATCAATTCAACCGCATCCCCGGGCTTCACATCCCCGTCTTCCACCACTCTTGCCACCCAGCCGCTGCGACCTTGGATCATCTGCAGCAGATTGGGATGCCACTTATTGAGATTCGTACAAGGAACCCGAATGTCCGTCAGCTCGATTACACATTTGCCGACCCGCAGGCGATCGCCTTTGTTGAGCGACCGCAGGTCGATCCCGCGCGTGGTGAAATTCTCGCCGACGCTTCCCGGTTGCATGTCGGCCCCTTCGCGGCGGAGTGCGTCGTACAGTTCAACGCTGAACAGGCAGATCGCCCGGTTCGGCCCGCCGTGGTATTTTCGATTTTTCTGCCAGTCGCCGGGAACGCCTTCGGTGGTCACGCGAGCCGCGAGGATCGGCGTTTTCGGCATGCCGCCGCCGGAGACGTTGAGTTGTTCGAGCGTCGCTTTCATCGGTTTTTCAAATTACCCGGCCGCCTGTATCCTTTCCAGCATGTTGGAGGAGCGGCGAGTGGCGTTGGTCACCGGCGGCGCGAAACGCGTCGGGCGGGCGATCGTGCAAACGCTGGCCGCGGCGCGGTTTGATGTCGCATTCACTTATCTGAGCAGCGAAGACGACGCAAAATCGCTCGCCCGCGACGTCGCGAGTCGAAACGCGAAGGCGTTGCCGATCAAGGCGGACCTCACCAAGCCCGACGAAGCCGTCGAAATAATTTTCCGTCAATTCTCATCGCACTTTAATCGGCTCGATCTGCTGGTGAACAACGCGTCGATGTTCGTGCGGGCCGACCTCGCCGCGACCGATTCAACCGTGCTCGCGAACGCGATGGCGATCCACGTGACGTCACCGGTACTGCTGATTCAGAAATTCGCCCCGCTGCTGCGCTCCGCCCGCGGACATGTCGTGAACATGATCGACCTGCTCGCCGAACGGCCGTGGCCGGCGTATCTCGCACACTCGTCCAGCAAAGCGGCGCTGGCCAATGCCACGTTGTCACTGGCGCGCGAACTGGCGCCCGAGGTCACTGTCAACGGCATCGCCCCCGGCGTGATCGACTGGCCCGCTGACATGCCCGCCGCCGATCGCGAGGCGTACCTGAAGCGCGTGCCCCTCGCCCGCGCCGGCACGCCCGACGACGCCGCCAAACTCGTGAAATTTTTAGCGACCGAAGGAACTTACATCACCGGCCAAATCCTGCGTTTGGATGGCGGCCGATCGATTTCGTAGGGTGGGCACTGCCCACCGATTGACGTCCGTGGTGGGCATTGCCCACCCTACATGAGGAAAACGATGTCCGAGACTTTGAAACTGCCGAGCATCTTTACCGATCACACGGTTTTGCAGCGCGACCTGCCGCTCACAATCTGGGGCTGGGCCAAGCCGCAGGCGACCGTCACCGCGAAAATCGCCGACCAAACCGGTTCCGCCGTCGCCGACGCGAGCGGCCGCTGGAAGATCGCGATCAAACCCCTACTCGCCGGCGGGCCGCATGAACTGGTCGTCGCCGCGGGTTCGGAGACGGTGAAAATATCCGACGTCCTTGTCGGCGACGTGTGGGTTTGCTCCGGCCAATCGAACATGGAATGGGGCCTCGCGTCGGCCCGCGGTGGCGACGAAGAGACCAAAAAAGCCAATCACCCGCTGATTCGGCTTTATCAGGTGCCCAAGGTCGCGTCGTTTTCGCCCACGTCAGACATCGACACCAAATGGACCACCTGCAACCCGACCGACGCGAAAGTCTTCTCCGCCGTCGGATATTTCTTCGGTCGCGAAATTCAGCGGCAGATCGGTGTGCCGATCGGCCTGATTAACACCAGCTGGGGCGGCACTCCGGTCGAGTGCTGGACGCCACGCGAAGTGCTTGAGGGCGATCCCGCGAACGCCTACCTGCTCGAGAAAATCGAGACGTATAAAGCCGGCGGCGAAATCGTTCCGCACACCGACCCTGGCAACAAAGGCGCCGGCATGGGCTGGGCCGACGTGAACTTTGATGACAGCAATTGGCCGTCGATGACGCTCCCCTGCACATGGCACAGCAAAGGGATGAATTGCGACGGGTCGGTCTGGTTCCGGCGCACGATCGACGTGCCCGCTGACTGGGCCGGCAAGGATCTGCAGTTCAACCCGGGCATTTTGAACGATTTTGATTACACGTACTTCAACGGCAAGCAGGTTGGCGCGACGGGCAAAGAAACGCCGGAGTGGTGGATGGTGCAGCGTGAGTACGTCGTTCCCGGCAACCTGGTGAAGGCGGGCCGAAACACGATCGCGATCCGCGTCTTTAATCAGTGGGCCGAAGGCGGCATGACGGGCCCGGCCGATCGGATGCGGGCCTTTCCGGTCGGCGAGCCGTCGCGCGCGATCGAACTCGATGGCGATTGGAAATACCAGGCCGAACTCGCCCTTCCGCACCGCACCCCAACAGGCCAGAACACGCCCACGCTGCTCTACAATGCAATGGTCGCCCCGATCGTTCAATTCGGCATTCGCGGCGCCATCTGGTACCAAGGCGAATCCAACGCCTCCCGCGCTGCGCAGTATCGCACGCTCTTCCCGCTCATGATCCAAAGCTGGCGCGACGCTTGGGGCCAAGGCGATTTCCCGTTCATCTGGGTGCAACTCGCCAACTACCAAAACGGGATGGACACTGCCGCCGGCAGTCCGTGGGCCGAGCTGCGCGAGGCGCAGTCGCGCACACTCGCCCTGCCCAACACCGGCCACGCGGTCACCATCGACATCGGCGAAGAAAAAGATATTCACCCGCGCAACAAGCTCGACGTAGGACTTCGGCTCGCACACGAAGCGATGATCCTCGCCTATGGTAAGACCGCGCCGCGCTCACCGATGTTCGACTCGCTGAAGCTCAACGGCGCGACGGCCGTCGTGAGTTTCAAGTACGCCGCCGACGGCCTGACCGCCAACGGCCAGCCTGTCGGTTTCGAAGTCGCCGGCGAAGACGGCAAGTACCACCCCGCCACCGCCACGATCGACGGCCCGACCGTCACGCTCAACAGCCCCGCCGTCGCCAAGCCGATCAGCGTCCGCTACGGCTGGTCACAAAACCCCGGTTGCAACGTCTTCAACAAGGCAGGCCTGCCGGCGAGCCCGTTCCGCACGGATGATCTGCCGATGGTGACGACGGGCGTGAAGTGATCTGGCTCCTTCTCCCCGGAGGGGAGAGGGTTGGGGTGAGGGGAGAAACGCGATCCTTCGATGAGCGGTGAGTAGTCGAGTTGCGTCGAGCGCGAGCCAGCAGAGGCGTTCATAATGATGTAGTTGCGGCGCCTGCGTCGCCTCTTCGGTGCGCGACGGCGACGCAGGCGTCGCAACTACACAAAACGGTCCTGAGCAAATAACCGCCGATAGCCGGTTGACGTCTCGCCCCTCACCCCAGCCTTCTTCCCTCCGGGGCGAGGGAGCCAATCACTCGTCCTCGCGCTTATCGTGGTGATACCCCAGCACCTCGTCAATCACCGGCCGAATCGTTTCGTAATCAAACCCGCGACGACCGAGCATGCCGACGAGACGACGCCGGGCAACGATCGGGTCGAGCTTACGAAGGCGCGGTGCCTGCTTCTGCGCGAGCGCTCGGGCGACGGCTAGGCTGTCGTGTGGGTCGTAGACGGTTTCGATCGCCTTGCGGGCCGTGGCGTCGTCAACGCCGGCCTTCATCAACTCCAGCCGTGCGCGGCGATGCCCGTGATGCTTGTACTTGGCGGCCGCGGTGGCTTTGGTCCTGGCGAATCTTGCGTCGTCGACGTACCCCATCCGCTCAAGGTCAGCCAGCACCAGTTCGATGGTCTTCGCGTCGTACTCACGCTTGGCGAGTTTCTTCGACAGCTCCGCCTTGCTGTGCAGCCGGCGTTCGAGCGACTTCATCGCGTAGTCAAACGCCTCCTGCCGCACCTCGCCGGCAAGGATTTCCGCCACCTTCTCGGCGGTAACGTTGAGCCCCTCGCGCAACCTGAATTTCGCGACAACGTTGAGATTACATCCGAACGCAAACGCCCCATCGAGATAGACATTTCGCCGATTCTCCCGGCGTTTTTGTTCGGAGATTTTGGTGATGACTGGCATTGCGGTGCGCCCCTCGGAGAATCGCATTACAGACTGCTATGCTGCGAGGCCAACCCTACACTTTTTCGGCGTGCAGCACCACGTCGAACCCACGCGTTTCAAACTCGGCAGCAGAATAGGTTTCTCTGCCGTGAATGATGCGCCAGAGCCCTCGCGGAAACAGCGACGCGAAACGCGTGCTCAGTGTTCGGTGAAACGTATAGTCGTCGCGTTTGAAATGCTGAAACGCAAGCCAGTTGTACCCCACGCCCGCCGTCACCACCGCGAGCCATTGCAGTCCTATGTTGTCGAGCATGGCCATCGCCGGAAACCCAATCAGCAGCAGGAGGACGAAACCCTGGGTGGCCAACGCGATCAGGCACATCGCAGTGCCGAGGATGATGTCGCCGAAGCGCTTCATAAGTGAGTAAACTTGGTCCGCCAAGGCGGACCCTACATTTTAATCGCCCCGAACGACGCGAACGGGCCGTTCTTGTGCAGCACGTCGATGCGATCGAATCCGGCCTGCCGGAGCAACTCCAACTGATACACCAGCGGCTTGGGCGTGTCTTCTTTTTCGACGTACGCGAACACCGAATCGCGATACGCCTCGTCCTTCAGCCCGGCCAGGTAATCGCCGTATCGCTTCCACATCATGTCGCGAACCGCGTTGCCGGCGTGGTCGGTCATGTCGAAAATCCACACCGACCCGCCCGGCCGGAGCAACTCGTAGAGACGGTTGATCGCCGCCCGCCATTCTTCGTCGGTGCGCAAATGATGCAGCACCGCGGCGGCCATGATGATATCGAACGAACCAGCCGGCAGATCCGCCTGCCGAATGTCCGCCTGCACGGTTCGCACTCGGCCGGTCGTGGCCGCGCTCACGCGCTGCTTGGCCCGATCGAGCATCGGCTGGCTCAGATCCAGCAGCGTGCAATCGAGCCCCTGCAGTTCCTGCAGCAGACGCACGGTGTAATTCCCCGCCCCGCAGCCGATGTCGAGCACACTCTTTGCCTTCGGAGTCGTCGCCGCGGCGCCTTTGGCAATCAACTCCAAACACAACGGCGAATCCATCGCCGCCGATTGGCCGGTCTCCAGATTGCTAAATCGCTCGACGTCGTTGTCGAACCGCTCGCGGATTTGTTCGACAGTACTTTTTGGCATATCTTGCATTTTGTAGGGTCCGCCTTAGCGGACCGTGAAAACGAGATGGCCCGCCAAGGCGGACCCTACATCACTGCGTCAATGCGAAAAGAGGCCCACCAGCCACGATGTCGGATGAGGCCCTTCAATCGTGATGGCGGTTCGCTGAACTACAACCGACCAGTACACAGCCGCAGCGAACAGCGAAATAAGCAGGAACGGGCGGGCGTATGGATTGCGCAGCCATCTAATCGTGATGTATGCCGAGACCGCCAAAGCGTACGGGACTTGGCCCATCTGGAACCGTGCCCACGCTAGCCACGTTCCGCACTCTCCGTGAATTTCTAAGGGCCATGTCACGCCGATCTCGTAAGTCCAGTACAACGCGGTCAGTGAAAGCCACACTCCGACCATCGGAACCACGTACGACAACAACGCCCAACGAAAATGCGGTGAGCGTGAGATGCCCGAACTCGCATAATCGATCACCGGCGCTGATGGAGTCGGGCTGGACATCGTTATCTTTTCTTCTTCTTATTCCGATCCTTCGGCGCGTTCCACCCGCTCTTTTTCGTCCGCAGCATCGGCCCGCCGGGTTGGCCGAGGCTCGATAGCCCACCGCTCATCAGCGTCTTCATCATCTTGAGCTTGCCCATCATGCCCTGCCCGCCGACGGCGCGCATCATGTCGCGGCTCATCTCGAACTGCTTCATGAACTGGCCGACTTCGTTCAATCCAACACCGGCACCGCGTGCGATTCGGCGGCGGCGGTTGCCGTCGAGTAGTTCGGGCTTGGCCCGCTCCTTGCGGTTCATGCTGTCGTAGATCGCCCGCATGCGGCCCATCTGCCGTTCGACATCGCCATCGCCCATGTTGGCGTTTTTGGCGAGGTCATTCATGCCGGGAATCATGCCCATGACTTTGCTCATGGGGCCGAGCTTATTCACCTGGCTCATCTGCGCCATGAAGTCGTCGAGCGTGAAAGAGCCCTTCTCCATCTTGGCGGTGAGGCGGGCGGTTTCTTCCTGGTCGAACTTTTCCATCGCCTCGCTGACGAGGCCGACAATGTCGCCCATGCCGAGGATGCGCTGGGCCATGCCTTCGGGGCGGAATTCTTCGAGCCGGTCGAGCTTTTCACCGACGCCGAGGAATTTCACCGGCTTGCCGGTGATCATTTTCGCGCTGAGCAGCGCGCCGCCGCGCGTGTCGGAATCAAACTTGGTGAGGATCAGGCCGTCGATTTCGAGCTTTTCGTTGAACGCCTTGGCGCTGTTCACGGCGTCTTGGCCGGTCATCGCATCGAGCACAAGGAACACCTGGTGCGGCTTGAGCTGATCGTTCACGTCCTTCAGCTCGTTCATCAGCTCTTCGTCGATCGCCAGTCGGCCGGCGGTATCGAGAATGACGATGTCTTGCCCGTCGGCCCGCGCCTTGGCGACCGCGGCGCGACACACCGAGACGGCCGCGCCCTTTTGCACCTGCCCGTGCGGCGCGACTTTCGATTGATCGAGATAAACCGGCACGCCAACCTGCTCGCCCAGCACGCGGAGCTGCTCCACGGCCGCCGGCCGCTGCAAGTCCGCCGCCGCCAGTAATGGGTGATAGCCTTTGCCGAGGAGGTACTTCGCCAGCTTGCCGCAGGTGGTGGTTTTGCCCGAACCCTGCAGGCCGCACATCATGATGACGGTCGGCCCCGGCTGGACCATGTAGATCTTCGTATCGACCGGGCCGAGCAGCTCGACCAGCTCGTCGTACACGATCTTCACCATTAACTGCCCGGGTTGCAGGCTTTGAATCACCTGCTGGCCGATGGCTTTGGTGATGACCTTCTCGCAGAACTCGTTGACGACCTTGAGGTTGACGTCGGCTTCGAGCAGCGCGGTGCGGACTTCGCGCATCGATTCGCGGATATTTTCTTCGGAGATTCGGCCCTTGCCGGACAGGCCACGGAAAACGCTGGAAAATTTGTCGGTTAATGCATCGAACATGCCCTGATTGTTGATTGTTGAATGTCGATTGTCGAGGGGCACTCGACAATCCACGCTCAACAATCCACAATCAGCATCCAGATGCCGGTGTTTTCCTGTCAGGTTTGTCGCACGTCGCTTTCGGCCGACGATACGCAGGTGGGGCAATTGGTTCGCTGTCCTACGTGCCTGTCGACGCTGCGCGTCCCCGCGTCGGTGCCGGTCCCGGTCGGCGCTGCGATCGCGGAAGGCGACGCGCCTCCGCCGCCTACGCCCAACTACACACAGCAGAAGGCATTCGCCGCGCCACCGCGATCGGGTGGCGGCAAGCGGTATGGCTTCAACTGCGGGTACTGCTCCAGCCGGCTTGAAGCGACCGAATCGATGGCCGCCCAGGAGGGCCAATGCCCCACCTGTGGCAACAACATCACGATCCCCATCCTCGACCGCTACGGCCGACTCATCGACCCGAAGACGCGGCAAATCATCAAGCAAGACCCGCACCCCGTTCACGCGTACGCGGCCGCGGGCGATCGCGCGCCCAACATCGTGCGTGAAGGCGAGCGGCAGTTCATCATCTGCCCGCGCTGCCACAGCAACAGCCCCATCACCGCCAACAACTGCAAGAGTTGCGGCATGCCGTTCACGATGGAAGGCACCACGCTCGAGGCGGCCGGCACGAGCAACGGGTTCTGCGTCGCGTCGCTCGTGCTGGGCATCATCGGCATCCCCGCGTTTTGCGCGATCATCCCCGGCGTGCTGGCGATCGTCTTCGGCATCATCGGCTACAACCAGGTGAGCGGAAACGGCGAGGGCGGCAGCGGCCGAGGCATGGCGATCGCCGGCATGATCTGCGGCGGGATTGGCGTGGCGATCGGGGTGATTACGTACGCGAGCCGGTGACCGGCCGACGCGAAGTGCATCACTTGGTCGCGTTTTTCTCTTCCCACTTTTCTTCTGCTTCAGACTTCCGAATGTATAGCGGCACGAGCCGATCGGCATCGGCGAACTCCCCGCGGGCTGCCATCACCATGCCGATGTTCGCGACGACGCCCGCCTTGGCCCGCCACAAGTCTGACGAGGTGACGATCACGCCCGCGTCGTCTTTCGGGATGAACTTGTCGTGATACGGAATGCCTTCGCCGAGCAAATGCACCGGCCGCGGCAAGCGTGCGAGCATGGCGGTGAGTGAATCGAGATGGGCCGGCTCTCTCTCAATGTAGGGTCCGCCATGCTCGCACGCTTGCC
>Ga0268266_10002424_pt1 | contig 20080 bp, 18 predicted proteins | sample KBSS13metaG_FD_190356 | JGI IMG/M metagenome (GOLD analysis project Ga0268266, IMG submission 190356) | Switchgrass rhizosphere microbial communities from Kellogg Biological Station, Michigan, USA - KBS S1-3 metaG (SPAdes) (version 2) | ecosystem: Host-associated > Plants > Roots > Rhizosphere... | reverse complement strand
TCGCCTACTACTTCGTGGGATACGACCAGGGGGCGGTGTCGGTGTTCGGTTCGGACACCCACATCCACGAGTTCCTGCACGATGCCCGGCACCTGCTCGGATTCCCATGTCACTAAACGCTGTTCGCTATCTGGCGCCCGGCGCGGTCGCCGGCATCGTGTCATACGCCTTCAGCCGCGTGATGATCGAACCCCTGATCGGCGCGGCGGTGGACTACGAGGGTGCGCGCGAGCACGCCGAGTCGCAACTTGCCGGGAGCAGTCATGACCACGGTCATGAGGTGTTCACCCGCGCGGTGCAAGAGAACGTCGGTGCTGCAGTCGGCGTCGTCGTGTTCGGCATCGTCATGGGTGTGCTGTTCGCGGTGGCCTACACCATGATTCGAACCGTGTTGGAACGACGGGGTATCACGCCGGATTCGACCGGTCTTGCGTTGGTGCTATCCGCGGGCATGTTTGCGGCGATCGTGTTGGTGCCGAGCCTGAAGTATCCGGCGAACCCGCCGACTGTGGGGCTGGAAGACACTATCGGAGCGCGTAGTTCGTCGTTCTTGGCGATCACGGTGATCTCTGCCGTGGGTGCATGCGTCGCGGTGGCTGCCGGGCTGGCCTGGTCACGTCGATGGGGTCCCTGGCGCGCGACTGCCCTTGCGTGCGGCGGTTACGCCGCGGTGATGCTGTGCACGATGGCGCTGCTGCCGAGCTTTCACGAAGTCCCCGGCCCGCTGAGCGGACCTGACGGCCTGGTGCTGGGCGGCTTTCCGGCCGAGGTGCTGGCCGAATTCCGGCTGTACTCCTTGGTGAACCAGGCCTTGATGTGGATGGTGATCGGCGTGACGTGGGCTTGCCTCGCAGCTGTGCCGCGGATGTCGGCTAAGGAGCCTCTCGACATGCGCAGGTAGTCGAAGCAATCGCCACGCGCCGTCGTTGATGAGAGCGCTTTGCCCGCCGCTTCGTTGACCCCGCGGATCCCCGAGTCTTACGCTCGATCGGGGCGTCACGGGAGGACGATATGACCACCACGGGTCCCGAGCCGGACGAGTCGGTCTCAGAACGCGTTGCGGGAGGCATGCTTCCCCGCGTTCTCAACACGTTCGACATGGTTGCGATCTTCGTCTCGATCGTGCTTTTCATCACCAACGCGGCGGTTATCCAGAGCGCGGGACCCGCTGCCTTCGGCTGGTGGATCATCGGGTTCCTGGCCTTCCTTATTCCCGGCGCGATCGTCACCGGTCAGCTTGGCCGAATGTTCCCGGGCGAAGGCTCGATCTACCTGTGGACGCAGAAGGCTTTTGGACCGTTCTGGGGCTTCTTCGCCGGGTTCTGCGCGTGGTGGCCCGGCGTGCTCGTGATGGTTGCGACGGGCACGGTCGTGCTGAGCTACCTGGGCTACGTCTTCCCGTCGACGATCGGTGCTGCCAGCGTCCAGGTGCAGGGCGTGATCATCATCGCGTTCATCGTGCTGTCGGCCGTCCTTGCCAATCAACGGTTCCGGCTGACCCAGAACGTCGTCAACGTGGTGTGTGTCCTCTACGCCGTGGCGATCGGGTTGGTGGTGCTCGCAGGCGTCGTGCATCTCGCCGGCGGATTGGCGGCAGAGACGAATCCGACTGACTGGTCGGCCTGGTCGCCGTCGGCGCACACCGGTATCAACCTGACGAATTGGAGTTTCTTCGGTGTGGTGGTGCTGGCACTCTTGGGCGTCGAGGTGCCGCTCAACATGGGTGTCGAGATCAAAGACGAACGGTCGATCACGCGCTATCTGGTGTGGGGATCGCTGGCGGTGATGGCCGCGTACGTGCTCGCGACGTGGGCGGTGATGGTCACGGTACCGGCCGCCGACGGGCAGTCCGCTCAGGTGACCGCGCTGGCGACGGCGGTCGGCAGCGAGTTGGCCGGATGGCTGGGCAAGCTCGTCGCGATTCTGCTGGCCGCCTTCTTTCTCTTCATCACCGTGGTCTACAACTTCTCTTTCGCGCGACTGGTTTTCGTATCGGGACTCGATAAAAAGCTGCCCTCGGCGATGGCGAAGGTGAACAAGCACAAGGTGCCGAGCAATGCCGTATGGGCGCAGACGGCGATCGCTTCGGTGTTCGCGCTGGCGGCATTCGTCGTCTTCCCGTCGTTGGGGGTCGGGGGCGGGAAGCCGATCGACATCCAGACGAAGGTGTACGACGTGCTTCAAGCCGCGGTCACTGTCATCTGGTGTATTTCGATGGTGGTGCTGTTCGTTGACGTGGTGATCATCATCAGGCGATTTCTGCCGCGCTACGAGGAGACACGGCTAGCGCGCCCGGCGGTGTTCTACACCTGCGCGGTGATCGGAGGCTTGTCGGCGTTCGTCGCTGTGATCGCGACGCTCAGCGGATCGTGGACGCCCCTTGTCTCCAACGACTCGGGCAGCGTGTCAATCGCCGGGGCCGAGATTGCCTATGGTGTGTGGTTTTATCTCGTCGCCGGCATAGCTGTGCTGTCGTTGCTCGTCGCGGTGGGCATCTACTTTCTGGGCAGAGCGACGTCGGCGCGCGCAGCGCGATCCGGTTAGTCCGCGTACTTGCAAAGTGGCGCTGGTGGCGCCAAAATGGCGCCATGCCCAGCGTGCAGATCAAGGACGTCCCGGAGGACACCCATCGCGTATTGCGCGAGCGAGCTGCGCGCGCGCATCAATCGCTGCAGGAATACCTTCGGAGTCGCCTGATCGCCGATGCGAATCAGCCGACTTTGGAGGAGGTTTTCGATCGGGTCGCTACACGAAGCGGTGGCAAGGTGTCGTTTACCGATGCGGTGAGTCACCTTCGGGCAGAACGTGATCGTCGTTGACGCGAGCGTGGTGGCCGTCGCACTCGGCGACGACGGGGCCGACGGAGAGCGGGCCCGGATCCGCCTGACGGACGAAGCGTTGGCGGCCCCGGAAATCGTCGATCTCGAGGCGACGTCGGTCTGGCGTCGTCACGTTGCGGCGAAGTTGATGACCGCTCGGCGAGCCGCCCTCGCCGTTTCGGACCTCCAGAATCTGCCGATGCAGCGATCGCCTCATCGGCCGCTGCTCGACCGCATCTGGCAGTTGCGTCATGGGGTGACTCCGTACGACGCCGCTTACGTCGCGCTAGCCGAAGCCCTCAACGTGGCATTGGTCACGGCTGACGCACGGCTCGCGCGCGCCCCCGGCATCAGATGTGAGATCGAGCTGATCACCGGGCGTGGCCGGGCGCGGTGATGGCTTCGTGCAGTCACCCCATTCGCCCTGGCGGCGGATACGATGGGTGAAGCGACTGATCTCGACGTTGTCTCGTCCATCGCACCGTGACTCGGTACGTCAATGACTTGGTGCCGAGTCACGGTGCGATGGACGAGAGGGACTGAAGTGAGACGAGAGGTCGCGGCTGAGCTCGAGATCGAAATCACATCGCCGACGACTTTGGAGTTCCAGATTGCGGTCGCGCCGCATCCCAACGCCTCAGTTTCGGAGACCCTGTCGTTCAACTTGAACGGCTCGAACGTGGAGCCGCTGGAAGTAAGCGGTGTACACGGCAACCGCATTCACAAACTCGAAGTGCCAGTCGGCAGCATGAGTGTGCACTATGCCGCGGCGATCGTCGGCCGAGCCGAACCCGCGCCCGTCACCGAGTATGACCTTTCGATGTACCTGCGCCCCAGCCGCTACGCCGAGGCGGACAAGTTCTTCGGTTTCGCCGCAACGGAATTCGGCAACTACGCCGACTCGACCACGTTGCTGGAAAAGGTGTCCTCCTGGGTGGGCACCCGGCTCAACTACGTACCAGGATCCAGCGACCCGATCGACGGCGCGGTCGACACCCTGCTTGCCGGCGCCGGGGTCTGCCGCGACTACGCGCATCTGGTCGTCGCGTTGCTGCGGGCCGTGAAAATGCCCGCTCGAGTCGTCTCGGTGTACGCGCCGGGCCTGTCGCCGATGGACTTCCATGCCGTGGCCGAGGCGTTCGTCGACGGACAGTGGCGGGTGGTTGACGGCACCCTGCTGGCACCTCGCCAGTCGCTGGTGCGCATCGCCACTGGGCGCGACGCCGCCGACATCGCGTTCCTCGACAACCACAAGGGCGCAATTGAACTCACCAAAATGGCGGTGATGGCGATCGTCGACGGGGATCTTCCGAACGACTCGATCGACCAGTTGGTGTCGATCGGCTAGGAGTCGGCCAGGCCGTAGTGATTTCCTACGAAACCATTCGCCCTGTACGCTGGGCGTAACGCAGGCGTCGGGAATTCGACGCCGGTACGTCGTGGATCACTTCTCACCCGTGCACAATGCACTTGGTTTTCTCGCGGCGATCGATATTGCCCACCGGCAATCTCGCCACCTTGCACTCGTTCGCGTCGAGTCTCGCCGCGCGCAGTGCAACCACCGAAAGACATCTCTCAACGTGACAACTCAACCGACCTTCGCCGACCTCGGCGTTGGCCAGCCGCTCATCGATGCGCTCACCGTGCGCGGCATCCTCAATCCCTTCCCGATCCAGGAGAAGACCCTTCCCGACACCCTTGCAGGCCGAGATGTGTTGGGACGCGGTAAAACCGGAAGCGGAAAGACACTTGCCTTCTCGCTGCCGTTGGTCACCCGGATCGCGGCGTTGCCCCAACGCAAGCGGCCCACCGGCCTTGTCCTGGCACCCACCCGTGAGCTCGCGACTCAGATCGCTGCTGCCCTGACACCCCTCGCGGCCGCGCACGGCCTGAAGGTCACCACCATCTTCGGCGGCGTGCCGCAGAGCCGCCAGGTCACCGCGCTGCGCGCCGGCGTCGACGTCGTCGTGGCCTGCCCAGGCCGACTGGAAGACTTGATGAAGCAGCGCATCATCTCCCTCGACGCGGTGGAGGTCACCGTCGTCGACGAGGCCGATCACATGGCTGACCTCGGCTTTCTCCCCGGAGTCACCCGTATCCTGGCCGCTACACCCCAAGGCGGACAGCGGCTGCTGTTCTCCGCGACCCTGGACAACGGCGTGGACAAGTTGGTCAAGCGCTTCCTGCGCAACCCGGTGACGCACTCCGTCGACGAGGCGCACTCGCCGGTCCAGGAGATGGCCCACCACGTCTTTCACGTCGCCGACACCAAGGCCAAAACGGAACTGGTTCGCCATCTTGCCTCTGGCACCGGGCGCCGGATTCTGTTCATGCGCACCAAACATCAGGCGCGCAAGCTCGCCCGTCAGCTCACCGAATCCGGTGTGCCGTCAGTCGACTTGCACGGCAACCTTTCTCAACCCGCCCGCGACCGTAACCTCGCGGCGTTCAGCGCAGGCACCGCCCGCGTACTGGTCGCCACCGACATCGCCGCGCGTGGTGTGCACGTCGACGCCGTCGAACTGGTCGTGCACGTAGACCCTCCGGTGGAGCACAAGGCCTATCTGCACCGTTCCGGCCGCACCGCCCGCGCGGGCAACGCCGGTGACGTCGTCACCGTGGTGCTGCCCGAGCAACGCCGCGAGCTGCAACACGTCATGCGCAAAGCGGGCATCACCGTTCGCCCGCAAGAGGTTTCAGCGCACTCGGAACCCGTCAAGGCACTCGTCGGGGACATCGCCCCATATCAGGCTCCGAAGGCCCTGCAGCCCGCCAACGCCGCGCCGCACGCGCAAGGATCGCATCGGCGTGCGCCTGCCGGTGCGCGTCCCAGGCGTCGCCGCGGCACCAGGCGAGCCGCCTGATCGCACGCGGCTCAGAGACTGCTCACCGGCTGAACCGGCGTCGCCGGGTCAGCATCGGACTTCGACTGTTGCCCGCATTCCGCCTGCGCTGCACGAACGATCTCGTCGGCGGCGCGGTAGGCGGCGGACTCCATATGGCTCGGAAACACCGGTAGGCAGGCGGCCCGGCGCAACACCATCACGGCCAGCGCCGTGCTGGTCGCACAGGGCACCACCAGCAGGTTCGCTCGCGCCAGGCTGCCGGTAACCGTCATGACGCGTTGGCGGCGCGTCTTCCAGCCGGGTAGGACGTCAGCCCCACGACGAGTCAAGGAGTCGAGGTCGAGCACCCCGTCGATCGCCGACCAATTGACACCGATGTCGACGACATCGCCCAGTCGATCGCAAACCGCGTCCATCAAACCGGGTAGCTCGCGTGCCACCGACGGACTGTGTGGCCACCATGCCCCGTTGACTTCGTTGTCGATCAGTACGGTCGCCAACGTGACCCGGGTCGGTTTTGCCAACCGTCTGGGGTCCGGGCGGCTCATGGACGAATAGCCGAAATCAGTTGGTTCGCAGAGGTTTTGATGTTCATCGTGTGATCCACGGACTTGTCCTTCGCTTCGAAGCCGATCGAGACGAACACAGTGCGCGACCGGCATGCAAATCGGATCGCACGTCGATCTGGTTCAGCCCCCACGGGGCAGGATCACGTTGACAAACGAAACGGTTCACCATCGACGATACACCCCGCGACATGCGGTTCGCCCCGTCGAGCAAACGCTCGACAGTGCCATATGCGGGGCGCGAAAACCGTTGTATCGAAACGTCGAAAGCCGGCCATAAACAACGCCTGAAGTGGGCGTAAGCGGCTGTCCGTGTTAGCGTTATCGAGGATGCTCAGGTGCATCCGTTCAGAATGAAAGTAGTTGAAAAGTATGGCACAGGGAACTGTGAAGTGGTTCAACGGTGACAAGGGCTTCGGCTTCATCACCCCAGACGGCGGCACCGAAGACGTGTTCGTTCATTACTCGGCAATCCAGGGCGGCGGATTCAGGTCGCTCGAGGAGAACCAGCGCGTGCAGTTCGAGATCGAACAGGGCAACAAAGGCCCTCAGGCGGTCGGAGTGACGGCGCTCTAGCGAGTCCGGTCTAACTGTGGGCTGGTGGGACACTCCCGCCAGCCCACTTCTCATTTCGGTGGCCAAACTCAGCGCCGCTTGTTCAGCTCCGTGATCGACTCCGAGGCCGCGAGTTTGGCGGCGGACTTGGCGTTCTTGTCCGCCCGTTTCTCCTTCAAAGATTTTCCGGACTTCTTGGACATCGCTTGCCGCGGAGACTTGTCAGACACTGCTGGCCCCTTGATTTATGGGGGCCTGGTTGGTCCCGATTCTTTCGACCATACGCCACAAAACACGCGATTCCTGCCTCACCGCGGCGGGCCTCGGGTGTACCGTAAAAGCTGTTGGAAACCCAGCCACTCCGGGCTGTGTCAGCCGTCTTGACCGCTGATCGCGCCGAGCACCCGCTCATGCCGGACATGCAGGTACCGGAATGTCGGGATCACGTTGAACGCCCCAACCATCGTCGATTCGGTGAGTCCTGCCCCACCACAACGACTTTCCCGCACTGCGCGGTTCGGGATTCTCAGCGCTCAAACATCACCGCCCTGCGGGGCGGCGAAATTCAGCGCGGGCCTGTCCAGTGCGTTGCGAACTCACGGATCGGACGCAGACGTCATATGGGTGCCCGACGGGGAACTGTCGTCAGGACAGCACGAGATCGGTGCGTGCCGGAACCAGCTAGACCAGGCTGACGTCGCGGTCATCCAATACGGGAACGCGGTCGACTGCATCGACGGCGAAAGCGTGATCGACGTTCTCGACGGACTGCGTGTCCCTTCGATCGTCATCGCACACGCTGTTCCCAAAAGGCCTACCGCACAGCAGCGTTCGGTTCTCGAGACGATCGCGGCCACCGCGAGCCACCTGGTCGTCACGTCAGAGGCGGCACGCCGACACCTATGCCTGACCTATCAGGTCGACCGCAGGAAAGTCGCGATGATTCCGCTGGGCGCCACGGTCCCCGAGGCGCCTCGGGTGAAGGCCCCCAGCAGGCCGATCATCTTGACGTGTGCGCTGCTGGGCCCAGGGAAAGGCATCGAAAAAGTCATCGACGCGATGCCCCTGCTGAAGGATTTGCCGGGGCGGCCCCGATACGTGGTCGCCGGGCCCACCCATCCGCGAGTCATGGCCGCCGAGGGCGAGGCGTATCGGAGCGCACGAATTGGACAAGCCCGGCGCCTGGATGTGGCGGATTCGGTGAAATTCGACCCCGGCTACTACTCGGGACCGATGCTGACCACGTTGATTCAGCAGGCTGCCGTCATCGCGCTGCCTTTCGACTCCGACGCGCATGTGAGCTGCGGCGTGCTCGTCGATGCGATCGCGAACGGCAGACCTGTTGTGGCGTCCGAATTTCCGCACGCCGTCGAGCTTCTCAACAGTGGGGCCGGCATCATCGTGAACCCCGACGACCCCGAGGCATTGGCGTCGGCGCTGCGCACGATCATCCGGCAACCCCGCCTTGCCGGCACCATGGCCGCCGAGGCGCGCAGCCGCGCAGCGGAGTTGGCATGGCCGGTGGTGGCCGCCGCCTACGTCCGACTGGCCCACCACCTTCTGGCCGAATGGCGCTCGCGAGCATGAGTTAGATGGCGATCCACGACGAGCTCCTCGCCGCAGTCGACGGCAAGCGGGGGGTAGACGCCGCCGACCGGCTCTGCGAGGCGTGCGTGACGCTCTTCGACGTCGATGCCGCGGCGATCTCACTGGTGTTCGACGGCGCCAACAGTGGCACGCTGGGATCGAGCGGCGAACCCGCCCGCCAGTACGACGAACTCCAGTTCATCCTCGGCGAAGGCCCCTGCCTGGACTCCGTCAGCAGTCGCGCACCCGTCCTCGTCGTCGACCTCGCCGATCTCGACGAAGCGCGCTGGCCCGTCTACGGCCCCGCCATGCTGGACCTCAAGGTGCGCGGCGTCTATGCGATGCCCGTCCTGGTCGCAGGCGAATACATCGGCGCACTCGACCTGTTCCGGGCCCAGCCCAGGCGTCTGGAGGACCACCACTTCGCCGGAGCCATCGCCGCCGCCGAGCTGGCCAGCCTCCCGCTCCTCGATCTTCTCGACACCGACATGCAGGCCGCCTTCGGCGACCCCAACAGCGATGCGTGGGCCGACCTGCACACCCTGTCGCGCGCCGAGGTCAGCCAGGCCACCGGCATGCTGGTCGCCCAGCTCGGGATCGAACCCGCCGAGGCCCTAGTCCGGCTGCGTGCCCATGCCTATGCGACCGGCCGCAGCGCCACCGACGTGGCCCGCGACATCCTCGACCGTCGGCTGAGGCTAGGGGAGGAGGATTGAATGCAGCTCCGCAAACCGCCACCGCTGCACGACGACATTGGAGGGCATCGTGACTGAACCAGCCCGCGAAACCAGCGCACTCGACGCGGTGGTCTCCCTCGTCGAAACCGTGCTCGAGGACTTCGACACCGTCGAACTACTCACCGAATTCAGCGAGCGCTGCGTGCAGCTGCTCGACGTCGCCGCCGCCGGCTTCCTGCTCGCCGATCCGCTCGACCAGCTGCGCCTGCTGGCCGCCACTACCGAGCGCGCCCGTGAATTGGAACTGTTCCAGTTGCAGGCCGACGAGGGCCCGTGTGTCGACTGCTATTCCACCGGAAAGCCGGTCTCGGTCGCCGACCTGACGGAGGCTGCGGGACGCTGGCCCCGATTCGTCCCCGCCGCGCTGGAGGCAGGGTTCGCGTCCGTACATGCTGTGCCCATGCGCGCGGCGGGGCTCGTCCTCGGCGCGCTCGGACTGTTCGGCAGCGGCCCCGGTGAACTCGGCGATGCCGACCGCCTCGTCGCGCAGACCCTCGCCCACGTAGCGAGTGTCGCGCTGCTCCGGGAGCACGCACCGACCCCGTCGACCGTCATCCCGCAGCTGCGCGCCGTGCTGGCCAGCCGGGTGCTCATCGAGCAGGCCAAGGGATTCCTGCGCGAAACCCTCGATGTTTCGGTGGAGGAAGCCTTCGCGGTGCTGCGGGCCTACGCGCGGGCCAACAACGAACACCTCACGGCTGTCGCCCGCCGGTTGATGACCGACCGGCACGCCCGGCCGGTGCTCGTCGCGGCGATCGCTGAATTCGCCACGTCCCCAAGGCCTTAGGTGCGTTGGCGGGCCTGCGCGCGCCGCACCGCCTCGTCAACCAGCCGCTCGGCCACGATGTGCAGCTTGATGTTCTGCGCCTGGCTCAGCCGCATCAACCGGCTGAACGCCTCCTCCGCGCCTGCCCCCGACCGGCTGCGGATTATTCCGATCGCCTGATCGATCACGGCGCGGTTGCCCAGCGCACGCTGCAGCTGGTTGGTGCGCTCCCGGGCACTGTCGAGCAGCTGGGCGTTGTACACCGATACCGCCGCCGGTCCGGCGAACTGAGTACCCAACTGCACCGCGTGCTCACCGAACGCGTCGCGCCGGTGGGCGTAGGCGTTGATGGCGCCGATCACCCTGTCGTCCACGATGAGCGGCAGTGCCAGTGCGGAATGCACGCCCATCCTGGCCACGCGGCCACCCAGATGCGGCCAGCGGCTGTCACTTCCCAGCGACCCGCTCACGGTGGCCCGCCGCGAAGACATGCATGTCAGACAAGGACCCTCGTGGACGTCGAGATATTGCGCCTTGTCGATGTCTTCGACGAACTCCCCAGTGACTGCCCATGTTTCGATCGAATCGGCGTCGCTGTCGACCAGTGTGACGCCGGCGCCGTCGACGCCGGGAATTGCCTGCTGCGCGAACTCCGCGACGTCGCCGAGCACCACGATCAGGCTACGTGCGCCTGCGACGATGCCGGCCACACCGGTGAGCGCGGCGAACAGGTCGACCTCGTCGGCTTCGCGTTGGGCGGCAGACAGATCCGGCTCCGGTGTCGATACCCGACCGGGCTGCGCGTCGTAATCAGCCATCCTGCGTAGGAACTTACTCGCCCGGCAGGGCGATGTCAGTTGACGAGTGACAATGCGTGCGCGCGTCGCAGCTTGCCCGACGGAGTCTTCGGGATCATGCCGGGCGCCAGCACGACGACGTTTCGCGGCCGCACGTCGACTTCGGCGAAAACTTCGTGGGCTACCTGGCGTTCGACCCGGCGCACCTGTTCATGATCGTCGAATTCCTTGCACTCGACCGCGACCGCGAAGGTCTCCCTCGACAGCCCCGCATCGAGCCGCACAGCGACCGCACACCCGGGGCGCACCCCGGATACGCGGCCAGCCGCACGTTCGATGTCGGTTGGGTAGATGTTGCGCCCCGCCATGATGATGACGTCCTTGAGGCGTCCGCACACCACCACATCGCCGGTTTCGGTCAGGTAGCCGAGGTCGCCGGTGTCGTACCAGCCCCGCGCGTCCTGCGCCTCGATGAACCCGGCCACCGTCGTGTAACCACGGGTCACCGGCTCGCCGCGCACCTCGATGACTCCGACTGCGCGCGGGCCGAGCACCGCGCCGTCCTCATCGATGACGCGTAGCTCCATGCCCTTCAGCGGCTGGCCCAGACTGACCAGTCGCCGGGTGTTACCGCGTGTCGCCGGGACCGCACGATGCAGGACGGCCAGCAGATCGGCGTCCACTTCGTCGACTTTCATGCCGCCGCCGCATTCGGAGAACGACACTGCCACCGTCGTCTCGGCCATGCCGTAGGCGGGGATGATCGCCTCGGGCCGCAGCCCGAACGGGGCGCCCGCCTCGCAGAGATCCTCGACGTCAACAGGATCCACCTGCTCGGCTCCCGACAGCGCCCACCGCAACGACGACAGGTCGTACTCCCCGGGCTTGGCCTGCTTGCGCAACCGGTTCGCGAACAGGTTGTAGGCGAAGTTCGGAGCAGCGGTCATGGTGCCGCGGTACTTGTCAATCAGCTTGGCCCACAACAACGTATCCCGCAGAAAGTCCATCGGCGTGATCTTGACCAGCTCGGCGCCGATGTACATCGGCACCGTGAGGTAACCCGTCATGCCCATGTCATGGAAACACGGCAGCCAGCTCACGATCACGTCGGTGTCGAGGTCGAAGTCGCAGCCCTCCATCATCGCCTCGGCGTTGGCGACGATGTTGGCGTGCGTGATCTGGACGGCCTTGGGCGAACCCGTTGAGCCGGATGTCAGCTGCATCAACGCGATGTCGTCGTCGTGGCTATTGACGGGTCCGACAGGCGCGTTCGCGAGCAGTGCCTCGATGGTCAGCACCGTCATGCCGAGTTCGGACAACACCGGCGCCGCGGCCATGAACGGATCGGAAACGATAACGGCCTTCGCTGAAATCATGTTGATGACGTCGGTGGTCTCCTTGGCCCAGCGCACCAGATCGGTGCGGGGCGTCGGCTGATGCAGCATCGTGGCGCTGGCGCCGCGCATCCAAATCCCTTGGGCGGCGGGCGCTATCTCGACGGGCGCGCCCGCCAGCACCGCGATGGCGTCGCCGTGTCCGATGCCGGCGGCGGCCAGTCCGCCCGCGATTCGCGCGGCGCGCTCGTGAACTTCGGCCCAGCTCTGCCGAAGCGGTGCATGCGGCTCTCCGGTGATGAAGCTCCGCATGCTCCATTTCGCATTGGTGAACATCGTCTCGGTGAATTGGCTCACGAAAGTCCTTTAGACATAGGCATTTTGGCGCCTGTGGAGGTTGTTCGAGTCATCCAGCGAGCTGGGGACGCTGCGCGTGGCGATGATGCGCGAGCCGCTGGGGTTCGACCTTCGTGCAGCCCTGCCAGGGGCCGACGATGAGTTCGGAGGTGCGGGTCTCCTCTGTGTACACCCCAGATGGTCACCTCGCCCCGGATGAAGCGTGGTGCCGTGCGTTTCAGACAGACAGACTGTACAGACCCGGCCGCCGGCCAACGCCCACGCGCGCCGAGATCCGCCCAAGTCGTTATAAACGACGAACAAGCAGACACGGGACCCCCCTGCGTCATGCGCAACCGTGAAGATCGGCTGACGTCGGGGCTCAGGCGCCCTTTTCGGCGGGGAGGTCAGATCGCCGCCGTGACGTTTCCGCGAGGCTGGAGAGTCAACCCGTGTGGACCGTACCGCCTAGACCGTCCTCAGGTCGACATTTCCGGCTGGTCGAGATTTGTTGGACCCTTTTGTGATGATGTCGTTATGTGCTTGGCGGCGACCGCGACGAGCCCGAAAGAGCGCCTTGAGCTGCTGTTCGGGGAGTTGGCGGAGCTGGGGCACGGTTGGTGGCGGGGTTGGTCCCGGGGGGTTTATCCCTCCGCTGCCACCAACGATCCCAGCTTCACGTCGGGGTTGTCGCGTTGGAAACCTTCCAGCCGCCAACGGGTGGAGAACAGCACAAGCATGACCCCGTCGGTGCGCGTCAGGACTTCCGAGGACACCTGCTTGGCCATGAACTCGGCGTCGGCGGGGTCGACGATCCGCGCGACTTGGTAGGGCAGTGACTCGAGCGAGATCGGGGCGCTGAGCTCGGTGGCCATCCGGTGAGTGGCGACTTCGAACTGCATCGGCCCGACGGCGGCGAGTACCGGCGCCTGGTCGCCGCGACGGTCTGAGCGCAGCACCTGAACGACCCCCTCCTGCTCGAGCTGTTCGATCCCGCGGCGAAACTGCTTGTGCTTACTGGGATCGGTGCCGCGGGCCACCGCGAAATGCTCGGGGGAGAAGCTCGGTATCGGCGGATATTGCACCGGGACGTCGCGAAACAGCGTGTCGCCCGGGCGTAGCGCGGCGGCGTTGGCCAGTCCGATCACGTCTCCGGGCCACGCCGTGTCCAGCGTGGCGCGTTGCTGCCCGAACACCGATTGTGCGTACTTGGTGACGAACGGCTTGCCGGTGGCGGCATGGGTGAGCACGTCGCCGCGTTCGAAGGTGCCCGAGACCACGCGTGCGTAGGCGATGCGATCGCGGTGCGAGGAGTCCATCCCGGCCTGCACTTTGAAAACGAAAGCGCTGAACGGTGATTCGGTGACGCGCCGTGTCCCGTCGACATCGAGCGCACCGCTTGGCGGCGGCGCGATGTCGACGAGCACGTCGAGCAGCTGGTTCACCCCGAAGTTCAACGCCGCGGAGGTGAACAGGACCGGGGTGGCCGCGCCACTGAGGAACTGCTCGCGGTCGTAGTCGGAGCCGTCGGCGGACAGCAGTTCGGATTCCTCGACGGCGTGCTCCCAGTCGACTCCGGCGGCGCTATGCGCGTCGGCCGCGGCGATGTGCTCTTCGGGCGCAGCGGTGGCGCCACCTGCGGTACGGGTGAACCGGATGTAGTTGCCACTTCGGCGGTCGAGCACGCCTTTGAAGTCTCCGGCGATGCCGACAGGCCAGGTCAGGGGAGTGGGGCGCAGCCCGATGCGGGCCTGGATCTCGTCCATCAGTTCCAGGGCGTGGCGGCCGGGCCGGTCCCACTTGTTGATCACCGTGATGATCGGGATGCGACGGTGCTTGCACACCTGGAACAGCTTCAGTGTCTGTGGCTCAAGGCCTTTCGCGGCGTCGATCAGCATCACCGCGGAGTCGACGGCCGTGAGCACCCGGTAGGTGTCCTCGGAGAAGTCGGCGTGGCCGGGGGTGTCGAGAAGGTTGATCACGCAGGTGCGGTACGGGAACTGCAGCGCCGTCGAGGTGATCGAGATGCCCCTGGCCTTCTCCATCTCCATCCAGTCCGACACCGTCGAGCGACGGCCCGCCTTACCGTGGACCGCGCCGGCCTCGGTGATGGCCCGGGCGTGCAGCGCCAGCGCCTCCGTCAACGTGGATTTGCCGGCGTCGGGATGGCTGATCACGGCGAACGTTCGGCGGCGGACCGCCTCAGCCCCGATACGGCCAGCTGAAACGGTGTCGGGGGTCGGCGGAGCGACCAGGGCATTGTCGGTCATAGCACCAGCGATGGTATTGGCCCGCGAGGTCAAACCAGTAATCGACAATGGAGCGCGATGATCCTTTCGAAAGTCCGTGACCCCCGCCTGGTGACGATTCGACGCGGCGGGACGCTCACGGATTCAGACCATCACCTCCTCGCGCTGTGGGCAGCAGAGTGCGCTGAGCATGTCCTTCACTGTTTCGAGTCGGTTCGACCGCAGGACCCGCGGCCGCGTCAAGCGATCGAGCATGCCTGCGCCTGGGTGCGCGGCGAGGTCAAGATGATGCAAGCGCGCGCCGCCAGCGGCCACGCAATGGGAGCGGCCAGGGATTTGCGTGGGGCACCGCGGTATGCCGCCTACGCTGCCGGCCAGGCCGCAGTCGTCGCGCATGTCGCAGCACTGTTACCTGGCGGGCCCGTTGGTCGGTATGCAAGCCGGCGGGACGCAGTTGTTCGAGCCGCCACCGATGCCCGTTTCACCAGACGGTAGGTGTCCCGGCGCCGCCGTCTTACCTGCCTGGGAGCTCGGACCGGTTGATCCGCCGCCAGAACCCCCTGGGTTCTGCGAACCTCCCGACGAACCACCGGAGGATCCGCTGGACCCACCCGATGATTGACCCGAGCCACCGGACGACCCGCCCGAGCCCGAGCCACTAGACCCGCTCGGCGGCTTGCCTGATCCACCTGAACCGCCAGAGGGTTGGCTCGGACCACCCGAATTGCCCTGTGGCGCAGAAGGTTTAGCTGGGGCGCTGGGCGGCGGCCCGCTCTGGCGGCCCCCGCCAGGCGTGGGTGTTGGCACGGCCTCGCTCGGTTCCGGCAACTGCACGGGGACACGCGAGCCACCAGGAGTCGCGGTAGAGGCCGGCGCTGAAGGCAATGTAGTTGGGGAAACCGGCGATCCGGTCTTCGCGACATTGCCCGACGGCCTCGGCGCGGTGGCCGTTGCCGACGGTGGCGGTGGCGTTGCCGTCGTCGGATGTTCAGTCGAGACGGCCGGGTGCACGGAATAGATCTGCGGCACCTCGACGAGAGCGATGCCGCCGGCGACGACTACCCCCGCCACTCCGACCGCCGCCCACACATGGCGCTTGAGGAATTTCGTCGTTCCGCCGGACGCGGACGCCGCGTCAGAGGGCGGCTTGGCAGCGTCAAGCGGACCGTCGGGAAGATCTGAAGTATCCAAATCGTTTGACGGCCACCATGATTCGTGACTTGATGAAGCTCCAGAGGCTTGCGCAGACGATCCGGGAGACAAAGCCTGCACGCCTTGCGACAGGGTGTGCCCGCGCAGCCAGGCAGGCGCCGGAACGATCACTGGTGCGGCACCCAGAAGTGCTGCCGGCGTGACCATGCTCGCCCGCTGCTGCTCGCATTGCGGGCAGCCGTCGATATGACGAGCCGCGCGTTTACGCATCAACACCGTGAACTGGCCATCCCAATGTTCAATCAGTGCGGCCAGTTCCGGACACTTGGCCTGGTTGGCGCGCACCTGGCGGCAGACGAGCAACGCGCCGAGCGACCGCGCGATGGTGTCGCGCAACCGCTCGACCAGAACGTTGGCGTTCCTTGGCGTAACACCAAGGGCCTCAGCGAGTTCCGGCCCGGCCAATCCTTGCCGATACGACAGCTCGAGCACCACCTGATCACGCTCGGCGAGCCCGCCGCAGGCGTCGCTGATGAGATCGGCCAGCTCACTGCGCGCAGCCAGGGTCGCGAGGTCCGGCTGTCGGTTCGTGATCTCCGGCAGTTCCTCGCTGGGCAGTTCGCGGCGGCGGGCACGGATGACGGCCAGCGCCTCGTTGCGGGCGATTGCGTACAGCCAGGAACGCAGGCGTTCGGGTTCTCGCAGCTGCGCCAATCGGCTGGCGGCCGTCACGAACACGTCCTGCACACAGTCCGCCGCGGCGTGACGATCACGCAGCATTCCGACGCAGAAGTCGTGAAGCCGGTCGGCGTAGCGGTCGTAGATCGCCGCGAAAGCTTTCTGATTCCCGGCCGCGGCGGCGCGGGCAAGCGTGGCGTCGTCATCGGCCAACGCCGGTGCCGCGTGGGTCGTCGTCATAGGTTTCCCCCAGCCGGCTCCCGGCAAATGGTAAGTACCTCATCATGGCCTCCTTGCCAGCGCTGTGCAATGAAAATCACCACGACCTACCCCGCCGTCATCGGGGTTGCCAGCGAAGCCGCTGAACCGACGGCTGTCGGGGGCGGCGGCGTGTCAACGGGTCGGGCGCCCTGTGGCGGGGGGCAGTTGCGCACTGTGTAGTCACGCAGCCACTTGCCGGCGGGAAATGAAGGCTCCGGCGGACCGTACAGCGAGCAAATCTGGTCAATCGCACCGCCACGGACCGACTGCTCGTGGTAGACGCCGCGGGCTGCGCGGGGTGCATAGGACCACGGGTCGGCAGTACAGGTTTGCTTGAACGCTTCGAACTGTGGGTCTGCGTGTGGGGCGGATGACGTCGGCGCCGTCATGCCGACAGTGAGGACAGCGACACCCACGCGGCCGAAAACGATGAGGAAGACGAGGATTACAGCGATCAGCCGCCGTCGTGTGGAACTGGTGCTGGCCATGACAGGCTCCTTGAGTTGATGGGCCGTGGTCAGCCGGCGTGCACCTGGCCCGGGGCAGGCGGGGGAGCATCGACCCGCCGCGTGTAGTCGCCAAGATGCTTGGCGCTGTTGACAACCTCAACGGGATGACCGAGGACCCACACGTATCGGGGCGGGCCGTACAGCGAGCAGATCTGGTCGACGTAGCTGCCGGGAACCACCGACTCGGTGTAATCGCCGCGAACGGCGCCGGCCGCGTAGGCGCCCGGATTGGAGACGCAGGACTGCTTGAACGCGTCGAATTGGGCGTCTGCCTGCGCGGCGGGTGAGAGGGCCATTGCGCCGGCGGCGATGGCGCCGGACGCGATGACGAGTTTCGCGGTCGCAGCGACCCATCGCTGCCGTGTGCCTTTTGTGCTGTTCATGAGCTGTTCCTTCGGGTCGTCGCAGCCCCTGGTGGGCTGCGTTCACCCGTTAGGAGCGGCCAGCCGCTCCGTCTCCCACACTTTTTTGAAAAGAAATCTGAGGAATTCCGTTTCGCCAGGTAGAGGCACGAAATCGGCCCGCCACCGGGAAAGATGTGGTGGCGGGCCGACGAGATGGCCGAGGGTTGCCGTGCAGCTAGAACAGCGCCAGCTGCCGATCCTCACCGAACCTCTGAGGAATCGGCCGTTGGCGCACCCGCACCGGCCACCAGAACCACCGGCCGAGCAGCGCCGCGATGGACGGCGTCATGAACGACCGCACAATCAACGTGTCGAACAACAACCCCAACGCGATCGTCGTCCCGATCTGACCGAGCACCCGCAGATCGCTGAAGATGAACGAGGCCATGGTGAAGGCGAACACCAGCCCCGCCGCGGTCACCACCGAACCACTGCCTGCCATCGACCTGATGATGCCGGTGTTGATGCCGGCATCGATCTCCTCCTTGAATCGGGAGACGAGCAGCAGGTTGTAGTCCGACCCGACGGCCAGCAGCAGGATCACCGCCAACGGCAAGATCACCCAATACAAGTCCACGCCGAATAGGTGCTGCCACACCAACACCGACAAGCCGAACGACGCGCCCAACGACAACGCCACCGTGCCCACGATCACCAACGCTGCGACCAGGCTGCGCGTGATGAACAACATGATCAGGAAAATGAGGCACAGCGACGCGATGCCGGCGATGATCAGGTCGTAGCGCGCCATGTCCTGAATGTCTTTGTACGTGGAGGCTTCTCCACCGAGGTAGATCTTCGACCCAGCCAACGGCGTGCCCTTGACGGCCTCCATAGCCGAATGCCTCATCGCCTCGATGTGCGAAAGGCCCTCGGGCGTCGCCGGATCCACGTCGTGGGTGACGATCATCCGCGCGGCCTTGCCGTCCGGCGAGAGGAACAACTTCAGCCCGCGCAGGAATTCAGGGTTGCTGAACGCCTCCGGCGGTAGGTAGAACGAGTCGTCGGTTTTCGACGCGTCATACGCCTGGCCCAGCGCGGTCGAATTCTGTAACGCCGCCCCACTCTGGTCGTAGAGACCTGACTGCGTCGCGTAGTTCGTCATTGTCAAGTCGCGGTTGGTCTGCTGATTGGTGATTTGCGGTGGGATCAACGCGAGCAGCTTCGGTTGCAGCTCATCCAGTTTCGCGATGCTGCCCGACACATTGGCCAGCTGGTCGGTCAAGTCGTTGATGCCGTCCAACGCGTCGAACAGGGAGCGCAACGCCCAGCAGATCGGGATGTCGTAACAGTGTGGCTCCCAATAGAAGTAGTTGCGGATCGGCCGGAAGAAGTCGTCGAAATTCGCGATCTTGTCCCGCAGCTCCTGCGCCACGACGACCGTCTGCTGAAACGCCACCGTCTGTTCATGCGTCACCGCACTCGACTGCTGCTGCAACGCGTACTGCTGCCGCAGGATGTTGATCGAGTCGTTGATGACGCTCACCTGCTTCTGCAGGTCGTTGGCGCGGTCCTGTTGGAAAGGCAGATTGTTGATCTGTGCCGCACTGTTCGCACTGATCTGAAACGGAATCGACGTGTGGTCCAAGGGCGTGCCCAGCGGCCGGGTGATCGACTGCACCTGCGCAACGCCGTCGGTGTGGAAGACGGCCTTGGCGACCCGTTCCAACAGGATCATGTCGGTGGGATTGCGTAGATCGTGGTCGGTTTCGACCATCAGCAGTTCGGGATTAAGCCGTGCCTTCGAGAAGTGACGCTCCGCGGCGGCATTTCCTACATTGGACGGCGCGCTCGCCGGCATGTACTGGCTGACGTCGTAACTCACCGTGTAACCCGCCAGCGAGGCCAGTCCGATGAAGGCCAGCGCCAGCGTGGCGACCAGGATCGGCCCTGGCCACCGAACGATCGCCGTGCCGATCCGCCGCCAACCCCGCTTGGCGGTCTTGCGTTTGGGATCCAGCAGTCCGAAGCGGCCGCCGATCACCAGCACGGCGGGCGCCAGCGTCAACGAGGCGAGCAGCGCGACGAGCACCCCGATCGCGGCCGGAACGCCGAGGCTCTGGAAGTAGGGCAGGCGGGTGAAGTAGAGGCAGGCCACTGCACCCGCGATCGTCAGCCCTGATCCGAGTATCACGTGCGAGGTCCCGCGATACATGTCGTAGAACGCGACCTCGCGGTCGTCGCCCTCGTTGCGTCTCTCGTGATAGCGGCCGAGCAAGAAGATGACGTAATCGGTACCGGCGGCGATGACCAACAGGGTGAGGATGTTGGTCGAATATGTCGACAGCCCAATGAGTCCGACATTCGCCAGGAACGACACGATCCCGCGGGCCGCCGCCATCTCGATGAGCACCGTGACGAGCGCCAGGATCATGGTGACCGGCGAGCGGTAGACGATGAGCAACATGAGGGCGATGACGCCGACGGTCAACGCCGTGACGAAATTGGTGCTTTGGTTGCCCACCGCGAACTGATCGGCGATCT
>Ga0268266_10002423_pt1 | contig 20083 bp, 15 predicted proteins | sample KBSS13metaG_FD_190356 | JGI IMG/M metagenome (GOLD analysis project Ga0268266, IMG submission 190356) | Switchgrass rhizosphere microbial communities from Kellogg Biological Station, Michigan, USA - KBS S1-3 metaG (SPAdes) (version 2) | ecosystem: Host-associated > Plants > Roots > Rhizosphere... | reverse complement strand
CTTTGAGCATCTCGGCGAGGCCGGTTTTGAGGCGGAGGGAAGAGGATCCGAGATTGCCGTTCGAGGTGTGGTCTGCCATGACGATTCTCCTTGGGAGCCGCGGTACGTAGTCTGATTGTGAGGACGTTTGCCGCGAGAGATTTAAGTTTAGCAGTTTGTTTCACCAGGATGAAGAGCGGATTTGCTTCTTTCCGAGGCATCTTTCGACCTTGGCAGCTCCTTCACCGTCTTTGAGGGCATAATTTCGAAAGAAATGGGTATTTGTATGCGGTTTCGCGGGGGAAAGTCCCGAATCTACTGACTTACCTGCTCAGGGCCGAACCGGGCCCCACTGGCCGATAGGCTAGTGGCTGCTTTCACCCCCGACATGGAAACCGATCGCCCGTTGCTCCTGCCAAGCCGAGATGATCTTGATGTGATCGATCAGATTTTTTACCCCCGGTGTGTCTGCAACTGCGGTCTTGGCTGGATACGCCAATTGCTGAGCTGCGGAGCCGCTGAGGGTAACCACACCATTTTTTGTTTCTACGGAGATCGATCCGAAACCAAAGCCGCTAAGTTTACGGATGCGATCCTTGATCAGGTTGCTTATCTGATCGCGCAGTTCATTGTCGGGAACATTTGGACCAGCGACCTCAACTCGATCCCAAATGGATTTAACACCAGGAACTCCGCTCGTCAATTGATCGGCCAGTATCTTTCTACTGCAAAGGGCGACCAGGCCGGTCAAGGTGACTACACCGCCGTTTACGGATGCACTGATGGTCTTGATTGAATAAGCTTCGAGAGCCTTTTGAACATTCGCCTGAATAATTTCATCGCTCTGCGCTGATGAGATCTGCGAAACAAATACCACTGCAGCGGCGATAAGAAGGTGCAATCTCATGTGACTCTCGCGCCTAATGAGCGAAGCTCACTTCAGGAGTGGCTTATCATTTCAACCGGGAATTCTACAAGATCTGCGGGATCTTCTTCATGACGAAGTTCAGGGTGGTCGGGCCATCCTGAGAGTCCAGCAGGAAGGGGATGACGGTACGGTTTTCAGGCAGGTCCGGCAGGCCGGACGCCTCGGATCAGTGGTCGTACTTCAGTAGCCTTTCGAGTGAGAGAGGATGGTGCCCCGATCTTCAAACGTTTCGGGAAAAGCTCGCATCCTGATGGTGAAGGTGATTTCCCTTCCGAGCATCCGTTTGGATTCGACCCTCCACATATCTTTGGGAGCCGCGGGCGATCTGGACCGATTTCGTGAGTGGCGGGCAGGTTTGATGATGCTCTGTCCGCGTAGGGTAATAAAAGGGATGCGAGCGCGGGAGATTCGTCGAAAATTAAAACTCCATTCACGTTGGTCCGGAGGATTCACCTTCAAGCTTGTTGATTAAGCGGCGGTGTGCGCTGCGCACCGCTGGGGAGGTTCGATGAGCTCTGAGCTGACGATCGTGATTCCGGCCAAAAACGAAGCCAAGATGCTGCCTAAGCTGTTGAACTCTCTGGCGAAACAGGACTACGACGGGATTGCCGCGATGCGAGTGATTGTGGCCGATGCCGGATCGACGGATGGAACGGTCGAGGTGGCGCTGAGTTTTCGCGATCGCCTGGCAGTTGAGGTGATCGAGGGCGGCTTGCCTTCGGTGGGGCGGAATGCGGGAGCGAGGCTGGCGACGACCCCTTATGTGCTGTTCCTGGATGCCGATGTGGAGTTGTCGGAGTCGACGTTACTTCGTCGGGCTCTATGGAGAATGCGGAAGAGAAAACTGCACCTGGTGACGACGAACATTGCTTGCCGCCATGGGAACTTCTTCGACGATGTTCTCTACATGGGGAATAACTTCATGCAACGGATAGGCGCGGTGCTGAAACCGTTTGCGACGGGAATGTTCATGCTGTTCGATCGCGAGGCGTTCTGGGCGCTGGGCGGGTTCAACGAAAAGGCTCTTTTTGCTGAGGACTATCTGTTGTCGAAGGGCGTTGCCAGGACGCGCTTCAGGATTGTGCGCGGGAAGATCTGGACGACCAACCGAAGGTTCCAGAAGCTGGGACATGGAAGGATGGTCTGGATGTTCTTCAAGACGATGATGCACAGCTGGAACGACAAGTACTTTCTGCGTGACCAGGGGTACTGGGGCGAGTCTGAGGTTTAGTCCTCCGGTCCGGTGAGACCGATGCGGGCGAGGATGGCTTTATCGATCTCGATGAAGACTCCCTTGCCTCGGGCTAGAACGACGCCTTCCTGCGAGAGAATCTCTGCCTGGTGGAAGAGCTTGCGTCCTTCGCGGCGCAGATGCCGGCTGGTGAGGACGAGCGGCTTGAAGAGCGGGACCGGCTTGAGGTAGTCCACTTCCATGTGGCGAGTGACGGCGAGGACATCGAGAGGGCGATTGAGTTTGCTCATCGCCTCGTCGAGCAGAGTGGCAACAATGCCGCCGTGGACGTATCCTGGCGGACCTTCATGAAGCCGATCCAGTTGAAAGTGCGTGGTGGCTACAGGGTGGCCTGGATCTTCTGTATTCGTGGTGAAGACGAGGTGAAGTCCTTGCGGGTTTTCAGGTCCGCAGCCGAAGCAGTGATTGGCTCGCTCATCGATGGTGGGGGTGCCATCCATCGAGATGGGGGCGTGGCGGGTTGCGTCTGTCTTGTTCATCCCTACGTGAAACGTAGCATAAGGAATGGCTGTGCGATGTGCATTTCGACTGCTGATCTGAGAGGATGGCTGGCGGATTCGAGGAGGGGTTGAGTGTATCGCTGGAAGTGGATGTTGTTCGGAGCAGTATTGATCTGCGGTCCGATTGCGCAGGCCCAGAAGCCCAACGATGCGAGAGTCGTGCTGGTGATGACCGATGGAATGCGCTGGCAGGAGATCTTTCGGGGAGCCGACGAGAGTCTTTTGACCAAGGAGCGCTACTACGACGGACGCAGTGTGGACGGGTTGAGGCAGAAGTATCTTGCGGGGACGGCTGAAGAGCGACGACGCAGGCTGATGCCGTTTCTGTGGGGCACGTTCATTCCGCAGGGGCAGATCTATGGGGATCGCGATGCTGGATCGGACGCCTCTGTGACCAATGGGTTCAACTTCTCCTACCCGGGATACAACGAGACGCTGACGGGGCACGGAGATCCGAGGATCGATTCGAATGACGACAAGCCGAATCCGAATGTGACGGTGTTGGAGTGGTTGAATCGGCAGCCGGAGTTGAAAGGGAAGGTGGCAGCGTTTGGAGCGTGGGAGACGATCTCGAATATTGTGAACGCCGAGCGCTGCGACTGTGTGGTGAATGTGGGATACAGGCCGATGGAGATCCATCCGATGACGGCGAAGATGGATCTTCTGAATGAGGTGAAGGCCAACTCTCCGCGGTTCTGGGACGATGAGTCTTTCGATGCGCCGACGTTTTATACCGCGATGGAATATATCCGCGAGAAGAAGCCGCGTGTGGTGTTCCTGTCGCTGGGAGAGACAGATGACTGGGCCCACGCGGGGAACTATGGAGAGTATCTGGAATCCGCGCATCGCGTGGACGGCTACCTGAAGCAGTTGTGGGAGGAGCTGCAGTCGATGCCGGAGTACAAGGGCAAGACCTCGATGATCTTCATGGTCGATCACGGAAGGGGAGCGGCTCCAGAGGAGTGGAGATCGCATGGGCAGAAGATACCGGAGTCGAAGTACATCTTCATGGGATTTGTGGGGAGCGGAGTTCCGGCGCGGGGCCTCCGGACGAATGTGCCTGCGGTAAAGCAGAGTCAGGCAGCAGCTACGCTCGCGAAGTATCTGGGGCTGGACTGGAATGCGGAGGAGAAGCAGGCGGGACGGCCTGTGGCCGACGCGATTAAGTAGACTTGTCGGCAAAGACTTTCAGCGTCGTCGAGATACCCAAAGCGAGAAGTTCATATATTCCCGCGCCGATAACGGTGAAGAGGATCGCTGAGAACAGCAGCCCTAAGGTGTGAGGCGTGGCCATAAAACGGTCAAAGCGTTGACCCTGGTGGGCGAGATAAGCTTCGCGTCCACGATGAATCCACAAAAGATAGCTGTAGCGAAGATATCTCCAAAAAATAATTCCGATGATAAGCGCGGCAGAAATCTTGCTTGTTACGTAGCGTTTCACTGGTCAGCCTTCACTTGTCCTATTAGGTAATAAAAGACAAGAGTTCAGATAGCAGAGATTTATACAATGCATATTTCGAGGATGGCCGGTCCGAATCGCTCAGCTTTGTCGAGGGTGAGGCCATCGATGGTGCGTAGTTGGGCGAGTGTCTGGGGACGGGCGAGAACAATGTTGCGCAGGGTGGTTGTACCGAGCACAAAGAACTGTGGGAGGCCGAGCCGCTCGGCCTCAATGGAGCGCCAGGCTCGGAGGCGATGATCCAGGGTCTGCTGATCGGGAGTGAGTGGGTTTTCTTCCCGTTTCGAGGCGGAAGGCGGAGTGGGGCGAAGATGTTGGGGCGCGGGATGGGGTTGTCGCGATACAGGGATCTCTCCACTGCGCGGCTCGTTGAGCCGCTTCGGTCGAGATGACGGTTGTGAATGTGGCGTTTGTTGGGATGGTTTCTGCGAAGAAAGCTGTAACTCCGCAACAGAAACTTCGCCGCGACAGATAGCAACCACGGCAGCGCCATAGCGGTCTGCTTTATCGGGACCTATGCCGGAGATCTGCTGCAGCTCGGTCAGGGTTGTGGGGTGGGCCTGGGAGATGTTTTTGAGGACTGCATCGCCGAAGACGATGAAGGCGGGTTTACCGGTTTTGGCGGCTTCGGCTTTGCGCCATTCGCGGAGCTGTCTTTCAAGAACCTGCTGGGCGGGAGTGAGTGGTAGGGAGGCGGATCTCTCCGCTTCGGCGCTTCGCGCCTTCGGTCGAGATGACACGGATGCGGACGAGGAGTGGTTGCGACCGGATTTTTTGCCGCGAGCTTTTGATTGTGATCTGGTCTCGTCTTCTACCGGGAGAAGGATGGCGAGGTCTTCGCTCTCGTCGCGGGTTCGGCCTTCATGGGTGAGCGAGGCGCGTTTGAAGTTGATGACGTTGCCCTCGGCATTGGTGAAGGTGTCGGTGGTGAGGGTGATAAGGCCGGAGCGGGTGAGCGCGTTGAGGTAGACGTCGAATTGTTTGCGGTCGATGCCGAGGGCAAGGTCGGTGTGGAGCTTACCTGTGGCGCGAGGGGCTGCGCCGTCGAGTGCATCGAGGATGGAGCGGAGCTGACGATCTTCCTGCGGAGTAGGCTCGCGGAATCTCTGAGCGGTCGCGCGCTCTGGGGAGCAGAAGTCGCAGTGGCCGCAGGGGCGCAGGCCGTCGGCTGTATCGCCGAAGTGCTGAATGAGAGCGGCCATGCGGCACTGAGGAGTCTCGGCGTAACGAGCCATGGAGTCGATCTGAGCTCGGCGAAAGGCGACCTGCCGGTCATACCCGGTCTGCCAGTTCTTGTTTTCGGTGGATCGAAGATTGCCGACGATGTCGAAGGCGGCAGCGTTCTGAGCGACGAGTTTTTCCGCAGTGCGGTCGAAGGTTTCGACGTCCATGTGGAGCCGTTTGCGCAGAGTGTCCGGCTCCTGAAATTCGGGAGTGAGGATGCGTGCGAGGCGCGACAGCTCAGTGGGAGCGGGGTAGTCGCGCTCCAGGAAGAACTCGTGCATCTTGCGGTCCGCGAAGGAGTGAAGAAGCACGGTGCGGGAGGCATTGCCATCGCGTCCGGCTCGGCCGATCTCCTGGTAGTAGGCCTCAACCGATCCGGGCAATGCGGTGTGAATGACGGTACGAACGTCGGCCTTATCGATTCCCATTCCGAAAGCGATGGTGGCAACGACGACCTCGAGCTTTCCCGAGAGGAAGTGTCGCTGAACCCGTTCGCGCGTGGCCGGGTCGAGACCGGCATGGTAGGCTGCGGCGCTTCCGCCAAGTTGCGAGGCCAGTTCTTCAGCCGCCTTGCGGGATGGAGCATAGATGATGGCCGGACGGCTTTCGGATTGCTTCAAGAGGTCCGTCGCAAACTGATTGCGGCGGGGCTTCGAAAGCTCGACGACCTCGATGGCCAGATTGTGGCGACGGAAGCCGTGGATGAAGAGAGCAGGATCGTGAAGGCGAAGCTGGGTCGCGATATCATTCTGCACGGTGGGAGTGGCGGTGGCGGTGAGCGCGATGACGGCCGCTGGACGCAACGAGGGGAGATATTCGCCAAGGGTGCGGTAGTCCGGACGAAAGTCATGGCCCCATTGCGAGATGCAATGCGCCTCGTCGATGGCGATCAAGGAAGGCTTGCGTTTGGCCAGCATCTCGGGAAAGCCGGGGACACGCATGCGTTCGGGCGCAATGAAGAGGAACTGCAGCTCGCCGTTGAGGTAGTCGCGGCAGGCCTGGCGGGAGTCTTCGCGGGATAGCCCGGAGTGGATACGCGCGACTCGCAGACCGAGGGCTGAAAGCTTGGCCGACTGATCGTCCATGAGGGCGATCAGCGGAGAGATGACAAGAGCGGTGCCTCCCCGGGCGAGAGCGGGGAGCTGATAGCAGAGAGACTTTCCTGCTCCGGTGGGCATGACGAGCAGGACATCGCGACCCTGCGTCGCTGCCAGGCAGACGGACTCCTGGTTCGCCCGGAAGCCGGGGAAACCGAAGGTTCGATGAAGGATAGCGGAGAGTGCAGTTGAATCCATGAGCCCTTGGCTCATCTTCGCATATTGTTTGCCCGCGGGGTTGAGAGAGCTATCGCGAGAATACGGAGAGGCATCTCTGATGGGCAGGAAAGATCCCATCTGTCGAGGCCTTCAAAACATCATGAAACTAACCACGATGTCCATCTCTACCGGAACAGGCTTTCCCTGGAAGGTTCCGGGCTCGAAGTGGTACTGCCGGACGGCTTCTATCGCCTTTTCGTCGCAGGTAAGAGCCGCTTCGTAGCTTTTCTTGCCTTTGTATCGGTCTCCCGCCGATTTGATGACACGCGGATGATCGATACGTCCATCGGGTTCGATGATGATCCGAACCGTTATATCGGCGGAGATTCTGGCTTTGCGTGCTTGTTCAGAGAACTTAGGTTCGACAGAATAGACAAGTTTTGGAATGATGAAGCCCTTTGGCAGAGGGAATCCCGTGTTTACGTGGTAAATGCCATTCTCATCGGGATTGGGACGAGCTTCCGCTGGTTTCTGAGAGGATGGAGGCGTGGACGGCGCTGTTGTTTGCCCGGCAAGTGTCGGAATTGCTTCAATTGAGAAGAGAAGGAAGAGCAGAATCAGGCGCAGAGCATTCATTGCGCAGGTCCTCGGGTGCAGATGAGCCTATCACGTTGGATTATTCCGTGCAGGAGCTTCAGAATCGAATCGGGTCGTTGGGAATCTGAAATGAAGGCCCCAAGAGTTAATAGAGGAGGGCAGGTCAGATGCTTTATGGAACTGCTGTAGCGGTGATGGTGGCGGCGGTGCTCGGGGTGATTGGGCTGATCGTGTGGAGATGGCGATCGAACCGGCAGCGCAAGTTAGAGCAGCACATGATTGAGGCAGATGCCCTGCGCAATCTGATGGAGGCGGACTCGGCGGTCGTGTTGCTGGATGTGCGCCAACCGCTCGATCTTCTGGCGCATTCGGAGATGATTCCCGGAGCAAAGCGGATTCCACCGAAGGATGTTCTGGCGGATCCATCGCTGATCCCGAAGGACAGGGAGGCCATCGTCTACTGCACCTGTGAGGGACAAAAGACCAGCCGTGAGATTGTCCAGTTTGGTCTGTCGCTTGGATTGGAAAAGATCAGGCTGCTGAGAGGCGGCCTCGATGCCTGGAAGGCGAAAGGCTATCCCGTGGTTCCGTACAAAGAATCTTTCCGATTGGACACTGCCGTCTGATATCAGGGGCCGACGATTCCACACTCTTCAGGAGAAGCCTGACAGTATGATGGTTGCATCCGAGAAAGCAATCCTTACGGGCACAGGGGATCCTCGATTGAGCGTTTGGAAGCGTATACGTCCTGCAGGTGCAGTTGTGTTGGCGGCAATGATGGTAACTGGAGCCTGGGCTCAAGGGCAGGATGACCGGACCAAAGGACCGGACGCGAAGAGCCAGGAAGAGAAACAGAAAGAGAACGCCGGAGTTCCGGTGCCGCCGGAGACGACCTCTGTCACCAAGCACGACATTACCGTGGCAGGGCAATTAATTCACTACACGGCAACGGCGGGCAATCTTCTGATTCGCGACGATCAGGACCATCCCAATGCCAGCCTCTTTTATGTCGCTTACACGCAGGATGGAGCGGATGCGAAGTCCCGCCCGGTGACGTTTTTCTATAACGGAGGACCGGGAGCGGCGACGATCTGGCTGCACATGGGTTCCTTCGGGCCGGTGCGGGTGATCACTCGCAGTCCTGAGGCGAGCGGTCCCGCCCCTTACACCTGGGTGCCGAACGAGAGCAGTCTGCTGGACAAGAGCGATCTGGTATTTATCGATGCTCCGCTCTGCGGATTTTCGAGAGCGGTAGGCAAAGGAACCATCAAGGACTTCGCGGGGACGGATCAGGATATCAATGCGTTTCGCAAGTTCATTGAGCGCTACATCACCGTAAATCAGCGATGGGCATCCCCGAAGTTCCTCTTCGGCGAGTCGTACGGGACAACTCGCTCGGCGGGCCTGGTGGCTGCTCTGCAGAACGACGCTGTTCCGTTCAATGGTGTGGTTTTGCTCTCTTCTATCCTCAACTATGGGATTCGAAATCCTGGGTATGATTCTGAATCCATTGACTATCTTCCTTCGTTCGCTGCTATCGGCTATTACTACAAGAAGGTGAAGAGTACAGGGTCGCTGGCTGAATGGGTGCAGCAGGCGAGAGAGTTTGCGCGCGGTCCCTATGCCCAGGCCTTGTCTCAGGGAGATCGTCTGCCTCAGGGCGAGTTCGATTCTGTGGCTAATCGCGTGGCGGCGCTCACGGGGTTGAAGGTGGATTATGTCCGCGAGACGAGACTGAGGATCGCGCCTGGACGTTTTCGCAAGGAGCTGCTGCGTGACGACGACCGAACCTTAGGACGCTACGACGCGAGATTTATGGGCTGGGATCCGGATGCAGCCGGAGAGACCCCGGGATTCGATCCATCCGACACGGGGATCAGCGGAGCCTTTGTGGGGGCATTCCACGACTACCTCCAGCATGAGCTGAAGTATATGAGCCAGGAGCCGTACTATACCTCCGGACCCGGCGTGAATGAGGCGTGGGAGTTCAAGCACAAAGCTGCCGGAATGGGGACGGGACGGGGCCAGCAATCTACACCGGACACGGCTGTGGATATGGCCGACGCCATGCGGAAGAATCCCCAACTGAGGGTCTTTTCGGCGAACGGGTACTTCGATCTGGCTACCCCATTCTTTGCGACGGAATACGATCTCGGCCATATGAGCCTGCCAACCAAGCTGGTGGGTAATGTGGAGTTCGGTTACTATCCCGCCGGGCACATGGTTTATTTGAATGTGGATGCCCTGAAGCAGATGAAGACCGACATGGTGAAGTTCTACTCCGAATCGCTCCATAACTGAGGCAGGGACAAGGGTTGCGGGCGCGTTCCGTGGGATGGGGATGAGCCGGAACCCCCTTGATTTTCAAGGGTTAACTGGCATAGAATGTATTGTGGTCTGGATTCCTTTTAACACCTACAAAGGACTATTCGAGCACAACACAAAATCAAGAGGTACTTGCACACTATGGCGAAACGTCGTGGAAATCCGAACTGGGGCAAGCCAGAGCCGATCGGCCCTGTCGTCCCAACGGTAACATCGTTTGAGCAGGTCGTGAAAGAGTTCAAACTGACGCCCGACCAGTACATCCGGTCGACCCGGCTGCGCGAATGGGCGCGCCGAAACAAGAACTCGAAGTACATTCCGGAGGCCCTGTTAGAGGCCTGGGGCTTCGAGATCGAGTCGACCCTGTAAAAACGAGAGTTCCGTAGAGTAAAGGACGCCGCCCCGACCGGGCGGCGTTTCTCTTTTTGCGTCGAAAGTATGATGAAGGGAGTCGAAAGAGATGCCGGAGGGAACGGGATTATGTTTGCTGAGGTGAGTGAGGCTGTTGCAGATATTCGGGCAGGAAAGATGGTCGTCGTCGTGGACGATGAAGATCGCGAGAACGAAGGCGATCTAACCCTGGCAGCCGAGTTCGTCACGCCGGAGGCGATCAACTTCATGGCGAAGTTTGGCCGGGGCCTGATCTGCCTGACGCTGACGGAAGAGCGCGCCGACTACATGCGGCTGTCGCCCATGACTCAGGAGAATACTTCACGATTCGGAACCGCGTTTACGGAGACCATCGAAGCTCGTGAGGGAGTGACCACGGGTATCTCGGCGGCGGACCGCGCGCATACCATCCGGGTGGCGATCGATCCGAAATCGACCGCGCAGGATCTGGCGCGGCCGGGACACGTCTTCCCGCTCAGAGCGCGCAAGGGCGGAGTTCTGGTGAGGGCAGGACAGACGGAGGCGGCTGTCGATCTTGCACGCATGGCGGGCCTGGTCCCTGCGGGCGTGATCTGCGAGATTATGAACGACGACGGAACCATGGCCCGGGTTCCTGACCTGGTGAAGTTCTGTGAGGAGCACGGCCTGAAGATGATGACCGTCGCGGACCTCATCCGGTATCGATTACAGAATGAGCGTTACATCCATCGTGTCGCCGAGTCCATGATGCCGACGGCGCATGGAGACTTCCGCGTGATTGCCTATGAGAGCGAGGTCGAAGGCGGAGAGTCGCACGTCGCGCTGGTCTATGGAGATGTGAGTGGGGACGGAGGCGATCAACCTGTAACGGTGAGGGTGCATACGCACTGCCTGGCAGGGGATGTCTTCGGAACGGCATTGTGCGACTGCCGCGCTGTGGTGGAGAACTCGCTGCGGATGATTGCAGAGGCAGGCCGCGGGGCGCTGGTGTATCTGCACAACGGCAGCGCGGGCTTTGGAATCGATCGCAGCGTGACACCGCATCGCGTGATCTTTCATCGCGAACACAGGTCCCGGGAGAAGCACGAAGATCGAGCACAGAGAACGCTGCGTCAGGTGGGATTGGGCGGACAGATTCTCTCCGATCTTGGGATTCATAAGATTCGACTGCTGACGAACACGCCAACTCACGTCCCTGCGTTGCAGGGGTTTGGTATCGAGATCGTGGAACAGGTTCCTGTGTCGCTCCCGGAAGTGGCTCGCTAATCCCTACTGAGCAGTTACCGTAAGATTGAGGGTGACGGTCTGGCTCAAGGGTGTTCCTGTCGCGCTGGTTGCCGTCACTCTGTACTGATAGGTTCCGGGTGGTGTGTAACGCAGGTTGGGATCTGCCTTGTTGATGATGACGGTTCCGCCGCTTCCGCAGCCCGAAGCGAAGAGCGTGGTTATGGCGATCAGGGCGAGGGCAAACGCTTGCCGATTGCGGCGAAAGAGACACATCCCGAAAGGAAGAAGCAAGAGGGGGAAGGCCATGCCCTCGCGAATCTTCGAGGTGGCCGTCTCCGTCACCGTATTGAGAGTCACGACCGAGGCCTGCAGGGTACTTCCCGACAGGGTGACGCTCGATGGAAGAAGAGAACAAGTTGCGTACTGGGCCGCCTGGACAGGACTGCAGTTCAAAACAACAGCTCCGGCAAAGCCGTTCTGCGGAGTGAGGCCCAGATGGTAGCTGGCGGGTTGTCCGCTCTTCACCTTCGCAACTGAGGCAGTACCGCCATCCACCGACAGCGTGAAGGTAGGTGTTGCCGTGCCATTCCCTGCGAGGGGGATGGTCATAGGAGATCCCGGATCCGAGCTGGTGACGCGAAGACCTCCTGAGCGGCTTCCGAGGGCCTTAGGGGCAAAGGAGAGCGTGACGATGCAATTGCCTCCTGAAGCCATCACTGGAGAGGTGCATGGCTTCGCGATCGTGTAGTCTCCGATGGCCGCGAGAGAGATTCCGCTTACCGTCTCGGTTCCGTTGTTTGCGAGAGTGAGCGTCAGACTTTTAGAGGCACCGAGACAGACGTCGCCGAAGCTCACGCTGGTGGGGGTGGCCTGAAGGCGGGATTGAGTTCCGGTGCCTGTCAGATCCGCGATAAGAGGAAGCGTTGTGATCGAGGTGGCGATAGATATCGAACCCGTGCGTACGCCTGTCTGCGCGGGTTTGAAGCTGACCTGCAGCGTGCAGGAGGCGGAAGGAGCGAGTTGTCCGCCAGAGGATGGGCAATCCCCAGCCAGTGTGTAGTCGCCAGTGATGGTGACGCTTTTGAAGACGGCTGAAGTGGAGCTGTGATTGGTGACGCGGATCGGCAGCGTCGCCGGAGTTCCAACCAAGACGGAGCCGAAGTCCAGCGACGCTGGAGACAGGGCGAGGGTAGACGGTGTCGCTGTGCCAAGCAGGCTGACAAAGTCGAGTGAGGTGCTCGAGTCTGAGAGGATCTCAAGAGCTCCGATGACAGGCGTGGTGGTTTGAGCAGAGGAAGCCTGCGGAGTGAACGCAATCGTCAAAGGGCAGCTTGTACCGGCAATGAGAGTCGGGCAAGTGCCCGTGACCGAGAAGTTGGGAGTGCTGATGAGATTCCTGACGTGCAGAGTCGTGCTTCCCGTGTTCGAGAGAGTGAGAATCTGCGGCGCGGAGGCCTCGCCACCGCGAGTGGAGGTGAAGCTGAGCGATCCTTGGGAAAGGGTGTAGGAGTAGAGAGGAGCCGTGCTTGAAGGCACCGCAACCACCGCAGGAGTCACGGTGCCGGTCAGGTCGATGAAGTCAGGACTGGAGACGGCATCGCTCTCGATGACAACGGTTCCCGTGTCGGTATTGAACGGGGCTGGTGATGAGCCCGCAGTGACCTGATTGAGCGGCGAGTAGATAAGAGTGATAACGCAACTTCCCCCGGCAGAGAGCGTCGTTCCGCAGGTGGTTGAGGACAGGAAAGGCCACTCGCTGGTGATGCGGCGTACGGTGAGTGGAGTCGATCCGGAGTTGGTTAGGGTGAGAGAGCGGATGGAGGTCTGACCGGAGGGAACCTGACCGAACTGAATCAGGTGGCCGGGCGAGAGGTCGCCCGTAATGATGAGCGTTCCCTGGCCTCGGCCGAAGCCTTTTACATAGCCGAGGCTGTTGATGGTGGGCCTGCCGCTACTCGCAGGACCTTGCGCGAACAGCGTTCCAGTGACGTCGCCATTGGTGAGGGGAAGAAAGGACACAGAGAAGCTGCAGCCACTACCGGGCTCGACCGTTGCGCATGGAGGATCGACGAGGACGAACTGGCGCGGCAGGGTAAGGGTTAAAGCAATGGGCTGGGTCGTGAGATTGTTGAGCAGGAACTGCCTGGTGAGGCCGAGCGAAGAGGTTGCGGTGGGGCCGTAGTCCGCTTGTCCCGGAAGAATCTGGAGGGCGGCGTCTTCGGTGGTGTAGGTGCCTGAGAGTGGGACAGTATAGGTCGTCTGTGGCGCTCCCGAGGCGGAGCTTGTGACGGGGATCGAGAGAGTTCCGGAGGCCATCGCCGATGAGGGCAGGAAACGGACGGTGATGGTGCAGGAAGCGGAAGGGATCAGTGTCCCGCATGAAGTAGTGAGCTGAAAGTTCGAGGACGTAGTGGAGAGGCTGCCGATCTCGAGATCGTACAGACCTGTATTCGTAACCACGATGGTCTGCTGCGCCGCCGAGGGGTCGGGGACATTTCGGAAGATCAGTGCGGCAGGCTTAAGCGAAAGGCCAGGGTCCGGAGAACCAAAGCCTGTCAGAACGGCACTGGCTGTTCCAATATCGGAGGTGAGCTTCAGGATTCCGCTTGAGGGACCGGTCGCAGTGGGGTTGAAGGCGACCTGCGCAAAGCAGGATGCATTGGGAGCTATGGGGCCTATGCAGGCTGCGCCGCCGCTCGCGGAGTTGTTGAGAGCGTAGTCGCCGGTAACAACGGGTGCCGAGAAGGTGGCGGTGGAACCGGTAAGGTTCGTCAGGGTGAAGAGCTGTGTCGCGCTGGAGCTGTGGACAGCGACGGGGCCGAAGTCCTGCTGAAGAGGCGTGAGCAGAAGCCCGGTCAGTGGAAGTCCATTCCCTTCGAGCGAGAGGGTATAAGCCGCGCCACTACTGGTAGAGGTGAGGGCAAGGGAAGAGCTCTGCTGACCCGATGCGGAGGGAAGAAATTGAATTCCAAGCCAGCAATTGATGCAGGAACCGACCGCAGTCGGCGTGAAGGCGGAAGATGCCGGCTGACCATGACCATAACCGATGTCTTCGACGAGGACGACCTCGAAAGCGCCCCGCGCCTTCGCCGTAAATTGTGTGAAGGGTTGAGCGATCTTGTACCACTGGACGACGGGCTGACCCACTGAGCTGTTGCCTAGATCGAGAGTGCCATTGTTGGTTGTGAGAATGGGGGTCGCAGTTCCGGAAAGAGTTACGTACGCGGGTGTACTACCCGATCCCGACGCTACCGAGAGCAAACCCTGGCGCGTACCGGGCTCCGAGGGAGTAAAGGTGAACACGACAGAACAGGACGCTCCCGCTGCCAGCGACGAAGTGCAGTTTGTCGACTCGATGAAATCGCCTGTCAAACTGAGGCCAAGAGGGAAGGGCTGCGCTCCGATGTTCGAGATGGTTGCGGTCTGTGTGTCTGCGGAGGTGCCGGTAACAACGACGGCATTGGGAAAGTTGAGGGACGCTGGAGTCACGACAAGGTTTGGATTAGTGGTTGCGCCCCCGGCTCCAGATTGCGGAATGGTCTTGCCGGTAATGAGTACGCTGTTTCCCTGATCGAGTGAAATCGTGATCGAGTCGAACGATGTACGTGAAGAGTTGTAATCGATTTGAAGCTGACAGATGGTGTGGGGCTGCAGCAGCGTTGGGCAACGATCGATGACGGTAAATGGAGACGAGGGAAGAAGCGCGACGGCAGAGTGCGAGATGGACGCAGCGGAGTTGTTGGAGAGATACAGATAACGCGAGAGGCGTAGGCCTCCAATAAACTGCGTGCCGAAGTCGATCATCATCCGATGAGAGGTGAAGCGAGTTCAGTTGGGTATAACCGGCGACCGTGATGGAGGCGGACCCTGAGGACCAGGAGCTTTGAAAGGCTCCTTCTGCTGTCGCGCTGGACGGTGCTGCGGCGCTGACGACAAGATGGCAGAAGGCTCCGGGCTGAAGGGGTGAAGAAGAGAGCGAACCGGGACAATCGCCGGAGAGATTGATCTCGTAAGTCGGATTCGCGGAGAACGAAACTGGAATGGGTGTGGTCACAGGCGATGCGCCCAGATTTGTGACTTCGACGGTGCGACGGACGGATGGAGATCCAGCGGTGAGAATCCCGAAGTCAAGCTCGCGCGGGGAGTAGACGAGGGGCGTAGGCGTCCTGCTGATGGCAGAGAGAGATACCGTCTGCGCTGTGGCGTTTGCGGCCTGAACAGTCAGGCTGCCGGGGCCTCCCGCAAGCAGGATGTTGCATTCTGCTCCTGCTTCCAGCTGATTGGGGCAGTTGTGAGTGGCGGTGAAGCCGGCCGCAGTGATTTGAAGAGCTGTTGCAGCGAGAGACCCAAGGTTACGCAGGATGATGTTGGGGGATGCATCTGTCGAAAGGGCCAGGGTAGGAGCGCCGGATAGATTGAGCTTTGCGAGATAGGCTCCTGAGCCTGCGCAGAGGCTTCCGCAGTTGCTTCCGGGAGCCAAAACGGCGTCGCGCAGAGTAGACGGCAAAGCCGGAGTGGGAGTGAGCAACGGAAGATCGAAGGTCTTAGTTGCAAGCAGGCTCGAGCTGGTTGTCGGATTAGCACTTCCGGCAAAGATGGGTTGTCCGGCCGAATCCACGGCAATAGAGGTGATGCTGACGGGCATGTTGGAGAAATCGGTAGATGGCCCTCCGAAGCGAACGCTCTTATCGATAGTGTTGTCGGAGGTGATTCGAAACGCTGCAGAGGTGCCGACGTTCGAGATCGCCGGCAATGGAAGCAGAGGCGAGGTCAATCCAACCGCTGCCCAGGCGGCGCCGTTTGGTGCGGGCATAACGACGGACTGCGCTCCCGGCGCCAGCAGGACCGACGCAAGGACACGGCTTCCATCGAGAGACATGCGAACTACACTTTGATACTGCGCCGAGACCATGGGCACTGGCGCTGAGGTGATGGGGAACTGTCCGGGCGCGATGTCGCCAGAGAAGAGAAGGGTCTGCGAGCTGCTGTCCAGAGCGAGCGAGCTGATTCCCAATCCCGGGATGAAGGTGGAAAACGGGATGGCGTCCCCAGCGGGGCTGAGTCTGGTGAGGAAGCCTGAACCTGAGCCCATGATCTCGGGAACGACCGCAGCTAGGGTTGGATAGCCCGGCGACGTGGTGTACCCGGCGATATAAGCGTTGCCTCCGCTGTCGACTGCGATTGCAGATGGATTGGTGTCACCGTCGAGACCACTGAGATACGTGGCATAAAGAAGCGATGTGCCAGAAGCGTTGAAGCACTCGACGAAGCCGTTTCCTGTGCTGCCCGAGGCGGGCGCCTGGATGATCGCGGATGGCGTGACCGGGAGCGTCGAGGCATAGATTCCGCCTGTAATAAAGACGCGGTCCGCTGTCGCCGCGATCGCCGAGGCCGCCATGCGTCCGCTGCCTGCATAGGTGACGAAGACAGGGTTGAGGGATGAGTTGAGCTTTGCGACGAACGAGTTGGTGGAGTTATCCGCCGCAGCAGGGAAGGCAACTCCGGAAGTAGAGGGCAAGGAGCCTGACGTCGTTGTGCCGGTGATGTAGATGTTCCCGGCCGGGTCGAGTGCGAGAGCGAGGCCGATGTCTCCCTGAGCCCCGAAGTGGGCCTCCGAGAGCACCTGGGTTGCGTTCGCGTCCGTCTTCAGTACGCGGATGCCGTCTTTCTGGTCGAGCAGAAGATAAAGGTGGCCTGCGCTGTCGCTTCGCACGGCATTGAACTGGCCATGACCTGCCACGGCGCGCAGTCCGGCAAACGCGAGTTGCTGAGCATTGTCCTGGCCGAGAGCGGCGGGTTGCGAGCCCGCCAGAAGGGAACAGAGGAGCGTGATGGGGAGTAGGAGCCGGGGGAATCTCTTCATGGTTATCTGGCTGCGGTACTGCGCTGCTTGCAGCCTGCCCTCAATATCCATGGATACATGCAACTTGAGTCAAAGGAGCAGTGGAACCTGTACGAAGGTCACATCTTCATTCCCAAAATAGGAATTCTTGTAGAACGAGTCACGTTACCGAGCCGACATGGGCGCTGGTTCAAGGAGGTCGGAGTGGCCTTGTTCTTTCATCTCTCGCTCGAAGGAGTCATGGTCTCGATATTGAATCGCATGCATCCCGGCGTGGAGGGCCGCCTCGATATTCTCAGCTTTGTCATCGATAAAGAGAATGTTTGCCAGCGGAGTATCGAGCCCCTCGGCGGCTGCTTTGTAAATTGCTTCTTCGGGTTTGGCCATGCGGAGCTGATAGGACCAGACGCAGTGATGAAAGCCACCGATCCACTCGAACTTGTTCAGCAGGCCCTCAGTCATGGCATCCCCGATGTTGGAGAGGATACCGGTGCGAACTCCCGCGCGCTGAAGCCGCTGCGCCCAATCGAGCATTGGATCGTTCAGCCGTGTCCATAGGGCTGTATCGGCGTCGATGAGATGCGAGATCTGTTCGGAGGTAAAGGTGGTGTTGCCGGTTTCAGCGACACGTGCCCAATACTCGAGCGCGTTCAGGTCGCCCCGGTCGTAATCATGGCGGAAGGCCCAGTATCCCTTCTGCAGAATCTCCTCGCTAAAGCCGGTGATCTGACGCATTTGTTGCCATGCAGCAGGGTCGGGTCCTGCGGAGAGGACCATGCCGTAGTCGAAGAGAACAGCCTGAATGGAATTCGGTCTGAGAGTCATGGATGAATCTATTGTAGGGGAGCAGGATCACAGAGCCGTTAGCATGAAAGTGTGAGTCGACGTTTTTCATCCAGAACAGAGTGGGACCTTCGGGAGACCGCATTCGCGGCATCGATTCGGCGAGCTCGTGCGGAAGGTTGCGAGCTGATCGACCTGACCCTCTCCAACCCAACCGTCTGTGGATTCGAGTATGACGTGGAGAAGATTCTTGCGCCTCTAACCAATCCGCGGGCGCTTGTGTACGACCCCAATCCTCGCGGAATGCGTTCGGCTCGCGAGGCGGTGGCGGCTTACTACGCCGATCACGGTGCTGCTGTCGATCCTGACGCGCTGATTTTGACCACCAGTACGAGCGAAGGCTACAGCTACCTGTTCCGTCTGCTCTGCGACGCAGGCGATGAGATCCTGGTGGCGCAGCCGAGCTATCCGCTCTTCGAGTTTTTGGCCGAGCTGGAGGATGTGCGGCTGCGATCGTATCCACTGTTTTATGACTACGGCTGGTGGATCGACTTCGCCGAGCTGGAACGCAGCATTGGCCCGCGCACCAGGGCGATCGTGCTCGTACATCCCAACAACCCGACAGGCCACGCCACAGGAGCGGACGAACGCGGAAAGATAGAAGAGCTTTGCACGCGTTACGGCCTGGCTTTGATCGTCGATGAAGTGTTTCTGGACTACCCGCTCGGCACAGAGAGTCTTAAGAGCTTTGCCCAGGGACCGCATCCTACTCTGACCTTTGTGCTGAGCGGCATGAGCAAGATCGCCGCTTTGCCCCAGATGAAGGTGGGTTGGATCGCGGTATTTGGCGGAGAGCAGGATTCCGGCTCCGCGTTATCGCGTCTCGAGGTAATTGGAGACACTTTCCTTTCGATGAATGCTCCTGCTCAGATCGCTCTCCCTCGTTGGCTGGAGGGACGCAGACAGATTCAAAGGCAGATTCTCGAGAGAGCGGTAGCTAACCTGGATGAGATCAAGAAGGCAGATCTAGGACTGCACCAAACACATGCAGGCTGGAGCGCGGTGATTCGCCTGCCAAAGGTAGGAATCGGCGCGGAGAATCTGCATGAGCGTGAAGGTGTCGTCGTGCATCCAGGATCGTTCTACGGGATCTCGGGAGATGAAACCATTGTTGTAAGCCTGATCGGACCCCTGAAGGAATTTGCCAGAGGCATAAGCAAAATTGCGGCCGTGGCTACGGCATCCTGATAGGCCGTTAAATAAAAGGGAGCGACCCACACGACTGAGTCGCTCCCCCCTGATTTAGACCGAGTAGCTGCGAACCCACTCGATAATGGATCGAACAGCGACGCCGCTGGGACCCTTGGGATGCCAGGGCTTGACCTCTTCGTTCCAGGCACATCCTGCGATGTCGAGATGAATCCAGGGAGTATCTTCGGCAAACTCCTTGAGGAACATCGCGGCGGACGTTGCACCACCCCACCGCGATCCGCCTGTGTTCATGATGTCCGCGATCTGGCTCTTGATCTGATCCTTGTAGTCATCGGTGCAGGGGAGTCGCCAGAACTTCTCGCCCGAGACGCGCAAAGCCTTCTGAAAGCGTTCATACGTGCCCTCATCGTTCGAGAACACACCGGCATTGATCATTCCAAGGGCGACGACGCACGCTCCGGTCAAGGTCGCCGCATTGATCAGGTGAGTGCAGCCCAGTGTCTTTGCGTAGTGCAGGCCGTCTGCCAGTACCAGGCGACCCTCGGCATCCGTGTTCAGTATCTCGATGGTTTTGCCGGACATGGCAGTCACGACATCCCCTGGTTTGTAGGCCGTTCCACTGGGCATGTTCTCTGCGGAACAGACGATTCCGATGACCTTGATGGATGGCTTGAGCTGCGCGATCGCATGCATGGCGCCGATCATGGCTGCTGCGCCGGCCATGTCGTACTTCATCTTCTCCATGCCTTCAGCAGACTTGAGCGAGATGCCGCCTGTATCGAAGGTGATGCCCTTGCCCACCAGGCCCAGCACTGGAGCATCCTTCGGGGCGACCTTCCCTTTCTCAAGCTTGGGCTCGTAGGTCATTACCACCAGCGCCGGAGGCTGTGCCGATCCCTTCGCCACGGCGGCGAACGCGCCCATCTTCAACTCTTCAAGTTTGGCTGTCGAATAGACCTCGCACTTGAGTCCTTTTTCTGCGCACATTGCGGCCGCGCGCCGCCCAAGCTCCGTCGGAGTCAGGATGTTCCCAGGCTCATTCACCATGGACCGGGCGAAGTTCTGCGCCTCTGCTACGATTCTGCCTTCGTCGAATCCCAATTGAATCTCGCGAGTGGTCGACTCTTCGC
>Ga0268266_10002421_pt1 | contig 20086 bp, 26 predicted proteins | sample KBSS13metaG_FD_190356 | JGI IMG/M metagenome (GOLD analysis project Ga0268266, IMG submission 190356) | Switchgrass rhizosphere microbial communities from Kellogg Biological Station, Michigan, USA - KBS S1-3 metaG (SPAdes) (version 2) | ecosystem: Host-associated > Plants > Roots > Rhizosphere... | reverse complement strand
CAGAGACGCGCTGACGCACCTTAGCGCGGAGGCTTGCTTTGCTGCAGGCAACCATCAAAACGCATGTGCGCGACCTCAACGGCCTCAGCTTGCCGTGCTGAGGCCGGAAATCCGACAGCGGAGGCCAAGCTATGACTGGCCCGTTCTCGTCAGGTTCATGATTGATCGCACCTCGATGCTGCCAAGGCGCGCCAGCGGGATTCTGGAGGCCACCTCGACCGCGTCATCCTGGTCTTTGGCTTCGATCAGAACGAAACCAAGCAGCTGCTCCTTGGTCTCGGCAAAGGGACCATCGGTCACGAGAACTTTTCCGCCCCGCACCCTCACGGTGGTCGCCGTCCGCACAGATTGGAGGGCATGAGCAACGATGAAGTGACCGCTCGTTCGGAGCACGTCGTTGTAGGCCAAGGAGTCTTTCGTGAGGGCGTTCACCTCGGCTCTAGACATGGGGTTGGGGTTTTGCGTCACGGGCAAGCTGTCTTCAGTGCCGTAGACAAGACACAAATACTCCATGGCTTTCTCCAAAGATATGGCTATTGGCCGTCCGCTCTAACCTGAGGACGAACCAGTTGGCAGCGACCCGACACCGGCAAATATTTTCCATGTCGCCCATCCGCCGATCTCATGGGCGCGAAGAGGCGCGATTGCCCCGGCGAAAATGCCCCGGTGCTGAGCGCCAACAGCATTGGTGGTGGCGGGAAGGATCACGTCCCCTGATTGTGCGATGCCGGCGCGTTGGCCATATCGGGCGAGGCCATCATCGACGGAGAGGTGGTGGTCGACACGACGGACGCACAAACTTTTCGGAACTGCAGGCACAGCTCGCCGCGGGTAGACAGGGTCGGCTTGTTTACTACGCTTTCGATCTGCTCTGGCGGGGTGGGGATATCCGCACACTGCCGCAGATTGAGCGTAAGCAGCGACTGCTCGACCTTCTCGGGGAAAACGACATCGAGATGCCAGTACTCTACTCCGAACATCTTACCGGGGACGGGCAGGAGATGTTTAAGCACGCCGCCAAACTAAACTGGGAGGGCATCGTCTCGAAGCGGGCGGATGCGCCGTATCGATCTGAGCGAAATGAGAGCTGGCTGAAAATCAAAACAACCCAGCGTGAGAAATTCCCCGTGGTCGGGTTCGTTCAAGATCCCACCGGGGTCGCCGCTCTGTACCTCGGCAAGCAGCAGGGCAAGGAACTGGTCTACATCGGGAAGGTCGGGACGGGCTGGTCCCGCGCAGTCTCCAGCGAAATTCGCAAGCAGCTAGGCGGTGTGGTCAGTCCGAAATCAATGCTAACCAAACCCATCAGGAAGCCAAAGGCCACATGGGTCGAGCCGAAGTTCTTTGCCGACGTTGAGTACAGAGACATCATGTCGGAAGGCTTGCTCCGAGCAAGCTCCTTTAGGGGGCTTCTCGGAACTGGGTTGGGCGAGCGGGCCGTTCGCCCATTCCTTCAGCGCAGGTGTCTCCATCGGGTCCTGCTTATCGCAGAATACGCACTTTAATTCGGTGCGTCCGCTGTAGCTGGGCACAGGGATCATACGTTTCCCGCAGTGCAAACAACGTGTCACAGGATCCATAGCGTCCTCCCGTGCTGTTCCAAGCGTAGGAACCGCTGTTTTAATGCGGAGTTATGCATGAATTGAAGGGAGGACAAGATGCAGACGGCAATCGACCGGGTAATGCAGACCTTTACGTTGATGGCCAACCTCAGTCCCGAGGAGGCGCGAGCCACCCGCGAAAGATTGGCGCAGTATTTGACCGGAATAGACGCTGACGAAAAGGCGCTTGCGGTTGAGGGGCTTCGCTATTTGCGCGGACCAGGCCGTGTTGCGCGGCGAAGAATGGCGAGGGAAGCAACATGACGGATAGCCTGACCATGAGGGATCAGCCTGACCGCAGCAAAATTAATATGACCGAGGACTATGAGGTGCACTACTGGACCAAGCACCTGAACATCTCGAAGGAAGAACTTCAGAAGATTGTCGATCAGGTTGGAAATTCAGCCGCCGCTGTCCGTAAGGAACTGGCGGCGTAACTGAAGGCGTGGGGTATGCTCGCGATCTTTGGAGCGGGGTCCCCACGCTTTTTCTTTCGCGGATCGTGCAGCAGGCCAGCACGCTTCTAATCTCCGGCCTGAACTTGTGGAGGAACGAATCGGTCGAGGCTCCGTTTCCTCGGCTATGACCGACACTGACCTAGTAGAGCAGTCCTTCGCGATCGCCTGGAGTGTACTTGAGAAATCCGGTGAGCTCAGGGATCCAAACTGGTCTGCGAATTTCTTGCTTGATGAAATCATAGGAATGCTCAGGTCCGGCGAACGGCGCAGGCTCGTTCTTTCGAACTGCGCAATAGATGCATACCGACATCAGCCGGTCAAACTCGTCTCATGATCGACCCTGCCTGCAAAGGTCTGTCTCGGCATTGGCTGAGTGTGCGAGAACAATCCCCAACGCGCGTGGACGGATGAACTGGGCTGTCAGTGCGGAGTCGGGATACCTTGCGAGTGCCAATGGAAGAACCCGCTACGAGCGGAGTGATCGCGAACGGTCATTCGTTGAGGGCGCAGAGGTGACGTTCTGACCGGTAGGCCCGTTGCAACGGATGCGCCTGATCCGGCGCCTATAGCTGGCATGCCCTGAGGGAGTTGGCATCGTCAGCAACGTCGGAGGCAGAACGCCATAAGTTCGAGGCCAGGATCGTGGCCGGCGAGCGCATCACCGGCGCCGATTAGCTCGCACATCGCGGACGGCGTCGGCTTGATGAGCATCCACTATGCCTGACGGGGCTCCGCCTCTGCCGGAACGATATCGCGGCCGGCGCTGCTTGAGCGACGGCGGCTCCTGGCAAAGTGTATGGCCGCTTTGGAGAGCAAAGCGGACCTCTCCCCGTCGCCAGCCGACATCCGCAAATGAGACCCAAAAGAGACATTCGAGGCGAGCATTTTGCGGCTCAGGAACACCAGTCCGTGGTTCGGTTTTTGATCAGGGATCATCTCAGAAAAAAGGGCAGCCGCTTCACTCTGCCCGCTCGATAATTTTACACACTCGATCGTTCGTGCAGAACGCGACTAGCCACCTTGCCTCCCGACACGAGGCGGCTTCGCCGGGTCCATCGCTGGCACGAGGTTAGTCGGTAACGTCACCACTTCTAAGTTGGACCTAGGTCCCATATGGACCCCATCTGGGCTGGTTGGCGATCATCGCGAATGTCGGCGGTCCTCGCGTGCTCGCCGCGCAGACGCGGGGCGAAGTTTGACCGACCAAAACCCAGTTTTGCCTTGTCGCCACATCGAGGTCACGGATGCGGTTTCGGCTCTTGCAGGGTCATAATGTTTGGTCCGTGAGGTGAAGCACGATGGTATCCGATGCTGACCTTCGAAAAAACTATCGCGCACGTTTCTCTCCCGGAACGGTTGTAAACTTCAGCTAATGGGCGGAGATCGAACAGGCGCGCATCCGCTTTGTCCTCGACGCCGGACGTGAGGCGCGTTTCCGTGTGGGGGCGCTTGTGGGGTGAAATGGATCTAGGCAGGTGCCGCCGCTTTGCGTTCCGGCGGGCGCCAGGTTCGCTAGAATTCGTTGAGTTAAAAAAGTGCTACCAGTTAGACGGCGCTCTTGACGTGTTGAGTAGCAGATCATTTAACGTGACGGGTTGTTGAGCTGGACCAAGGTGTTTGGAGCGTCTCATAATTCGGCGATGGCAAGCAGCATATGGACGATCGAATATTTTAGCTGTCACAGTTGCGGCCTGCCTTACACGGCGACAAGGGAGCACCATCCAGAAAGGCATTCAGGCAGCTTCAAGTGTGAGGTCTGCGCGACTAAAGTCCATGAGTGGTCAGGCAATTATGACTTTTTCGATTGGAAAGTTGACCAGGTGAAGTCGCCCGTGTTTGGGAAAAGGTGGGGGTGATCGAGCATCGGATCCTCGAATTTTCGTTGTCAGCCGCTGTCACCCATCAGGCGCCAGCATCTTTGCCTTCAGCCGCGCCTCCGCTGCACGCGATCCCCGTCCTAGGGCCGTCTGTTTGGCCACTCCAAAATATCGGCGCCGCGGCGACCACAAGCCTCACAGATAAACCTGGGCCCGAGATCGGACAGGCGCACACCATCGGGCCAGCGCCAACGACGTCCGGCCTACCCGCTACTTTTCAGAACTGGCCCGGTTGAGCAGGTGGACTGGGCCAATCCGATCGCAGATTGTTCGGGTTATTCCGATCGAACAAGTCCTGCCTAATAAGGCCGCTCGGGCGAGCAATTGAGGGTGGGATTCTGCGAGGCTCATGGCTTGGTGCGACTACGACCTCGGGCCGCACGACGCAATTGGCAGGATAGGCAGCGTATTGGCAGTAGACTACTGCACTCCCCGTTCCAGCGCTTCCAGCTAAGAACCCGGTTATCAGCGACGCCGACAACGCGATTGATCGCTTCATTGTTTGCCTCCCGTGGCCAACCTAATCCCGTAGCCGATCCACGAACAGCATGATCGCAAAAGGGGTATGGCGCTATGCAAAAGTGGCAAGATTATTGAGCGACGGATTTCCGTTTCGGGTCCAAATGCCGACGTGGCGCGAATGTCCGGTTCTGGCGGATTGTGTTGAAAAACTCGACTGTTGAAGCCGAAGGAGATCGCTGATTCATTTCCCCTTGGTGGGTGGAGACTTGAATCGATGATGGGTCAGCGGCAGGTCGATCAGGCGGCACTGTTCTACGAGTTCTCGCTTGAGCGACATGTTCCGGGCGGTCACTTGCTGAGGTCGATTGATCGCTTTGTCGATTTGTCAGAAGTTCGGGGCCATCTGGCGCCATTTTATAGCTCGACCGGCCGGCCTTCGATTGATCCCGAACTGCTTGTCCGGATGTTGCTGGTTGGCTACTGCTACGGCATTCGCTCCGAACGGCGGTTGTGCGAGGAGGTGCATCTGAATCTCGCCTACCGCTGGTTCTGCCGGCTCGGCCTCGATGGCGAGGTGCCGGACCACTCGACCTTCTCCAAGAATAGGCATGGCCGCTTCCGCGATTGCGATCTGCTGCGCAAGCTGTTCGAGACCGTAGTCCGACGCTGCATAGCAGAAGGGCTGGTTGATGGGACGGCCTTCGCTGTCGATGCCAGCCTGATTGCTGCCGATGCCAACAAGCAGCGCTCTGCCGCCGGGTCTGATGATGTCGACTGGAAGGCCATCGCCAGGACACGCCGATCCGTCCAGGAATATCTCGATACCCTGGATGAGGCTGCCTGGGGCGCAGCCAGCGAGACGGTACCGAAATTCATCTCCAGATCGGATCCGGCCGCGCAATGGACCGGCGCTCACAAAGGGCATGCCTTCTTTGCCTACGCCGATAACTACCTGATCGACCTGAAGGCGGCGATCATCGTCGATGTCGAGGCGACGCGAGCTATCCGGCAGGCCGAGGTCGGTGCGGCACGTACAATGATTGAGCGCACCGAAGATCGCCTTGGGCTCTGTCCCGAGCGCCTGGCCGCCGACAGTGCTTACGGCTCAGCTGAGATGCTGGGGTGGCTGGTTAACGAGCACGCGATCGAGCCGCACATTCCGGTGTTCGACAAGTCGGCCCGAGACGATGGGACGTTCTCCCGCGAAGACTTCGCCTACGATCAGGAACACGATCTGTACGTCTGCCCAGCGGGCAAGGTGCTGAGCTCTACCGGAACTCTGGTGAATGATGGGGCAACACTGCTTTACCGCGCCAGCAAGTATGACTGCGATGCTTGCGAACTGAAGCCGCGGTGTTGTCCGAAAATGCCTGCCCGCAAGGTCCCGCGTTCAATCCACGAACAGGCCCGAGACGTTGCGCGCGACATCGCGAAGACCGATGCCTATGTCAGGTCGCGCCGTGAACGGAAGAAGGTCGAAATGCTGTTCGCGCACCTGAAGCGCATCCTGCGCCTCGATCGGCTCAGGCTGAGAGGTCCATTTGGTGCTCACGACGAGTTCCTGCTGGCTGCCACCGCCCAGAACCTCCGAAAGCTGGCAAAGCTGATCCCGCTGCCTGCCCCAATGCTGGCCTGAGAGCAAACAAACTCACGCACGCCCTGATTCCTTGCAACATCCCAAACATTTGAGCCGCCGACTTCTTCAACACAATCGGTCAAAAGGCGAAATTCCGAGTTGACCAGCGCACGTCTGCTTTGGCCCCAAAGCCAGACATGAGGTGACGGTGCGGACTGGTCAATTGACCTAGTCACCATAGTAGAGATCGGGACAAGAGATTGGCCACGGAGGACGGATGCCAAGTACCTCCGCGCGGCGATTTGATGCCGCGGCGATTAAGGGCATGAGCGATGGAGCGCAGCGTGGTTGCCCCTTCATCGCACTTAACACACATGATGCCATGCTTCATTGCAGGCGGGAGCCGACCGGGCCACCTGTAAATCACAATACAAAGTCGCGGCTATTTTGTTCCGTGGAATTGGGGCGCCAGTAAACGCTGGCACCTGTGTGAGGTTGCCTTAGTTCAGCTTGCGGCGGAGCTATTTGATAATCTCGCGCAGGTCGTCCGCGTACTCCTCAACGATCCGGCGTGCCCGCTCGAAGCGCGTCCGCTCCGGTGGCGATTCCTTCCTGATCGGGGTGCGGTTCTTCGGGCGGTTTCATACCCAACGTTGGGCAGCAGCCAAAAGGGACCATTGAGCTAAATCAAGGGAATCGTCTGACCGCTAGATGGCATGAAAAGCGGCCGGCATCTGGCGCGGCCTTACTTCGGTGATTGCAATCCGGGGGACGAGAGCCATTCGTTGATATGAGATGCGGTCTCCGCTTGGCGTGCTTTTCGTATCAGCTCCTCCCGCTCGTTACCTGGAGGCATTGCCTCCGCCTGTTCGCGAAGGTGCTCGGCCTCCTGAGAAAGGCGCTCGAGGAAAATCAGGGCTTGCTTGAAACGGCGTCGCTGCATCGTCGGGCTCCACAGTCGATTATGGGGCGAGCGCAAGATCGGCGTTCTCAAGTCTTAAACTATCTCGACGGGGACCGCTGCAGGCTCGCACGTGAGACGACCCCGGTGTGGGGCAGGTATTGCACCGGAGCCGTCCCCGTCTTGCGCTGGCATGTCTTACTATCGGGATAAAATGGCAAAACCGCGCGAGCATTGGTGTCGTATTCTGTCGGGACAGTGTCCTAATTGAAGTGCCCGCCAAGAATGAACCGGCGCGCCTTGGGAACAGATGGCATCCGAGAGCGTTTGGTGTGCGCCAGGGCCGTCCCTGGCGCATTGGAATGACGGCGTTGCTTTCAGGTAGCTGTTCAAGGCCGTTGCCGGATCGGCCGGCAGCCGGGAGTTGAACACCTGCTAGAAACAGGCGGATGGCCTTTAAGCTTTCGCTCTGGACATAGCGCACCCCTCCCGGCCTTAATGGCCAGCCTTACCCGGACTGATACCTCGTCTGTTACTTTGTAGCTACGGAGCACCTACGCCGGGCGCCCACTAAGTCTGCGGTCGCCGCAGGTGCCGATGTCAGACCATTATCCGAACTGTCTCGTAGGGAACGGGTCTCCCTAACGGGTCGAACGTTGGTTCGGATCCTCCGTCGACACATTGACGCCGTTCCGGCCTGATCGGGCAAAATGACGGGGCCGCGTCCGCAACGAAAGCCCTAGCTTGGAGGCTTCGGCCGCGACGGCTGCCGGACTTCGATGCAGCTTGGCGGCGACCTCTATGACGGGGAGCGCCCCAGCCAGGCTCTTGAGCTTAGCGATATCGTCTTCACTCCACGGGCGGCGAGTGTTCATCGCGATTCTGCCTCTTAGAAAACCGCTCAAATCGCGAACCTAGAATTCGTTCCAATCTGCTGGTGGGATGCCTTCACAGCTGGAAATTAATGGGCTCAGGAACGACCCCGATCGAGGCCGCATTAAGTCAGGTAATTACACTACCGTCGATCTGCCGCGGATTTGTGCGGAGGCTCGGTCCTGCGCTTGATTTGTTGCGAGCCGGGTGCATGCGCCGTCAGACGCGCCCGCTCGTCCAATCTCGATGAGAACGGCCATGGACCGTATCTATCTCGCCATTATCGTACGCGCGCTAAGGATAATCAGCTTCCGATACTAGGGCGCGCTCTACTGCTTCTATCACTGTTTGGAATTCCACAAACCGCGCCATCGTGGCTTCATATGTGCCTCCTCGCTCGTAGGGCTTTGAGAGAAGCTCGGCGCATAGCCTACGCTCCTTGACCAGCTCGGCGAGCGCGTTCACCAAGTCTTTCTTAGCAGCGTCAGTCATTGTGCGCCTCTCGGTCAGACGACCGCAGCCACCGCCTTTGGCTATCCGCGCGAGCGCTGGCGATGAATAACAGCGGGTTCGAAAACCTTTGGCTATCCGCAACAGGCGCCGTTGTGAACGGCGGGCGATGGCTGCGCGGCATGAGAACGCTGGTCAGCAGAATTTAGTTCCCTCGGGGCTGCATACATCCCGCTTAATTAGGAACGTTCCATCGCAAATCCTGTTGCCGTTCGGAATGACCGTCGCAGTCGGACCGCTATCTCCTTGGAGCCATCACATGAGTAAGCGTAAACCTGCCAGAACGTCAAAGCGCGCCCGCAGTCCAAAAATAGCCGCGCAGGCCCAACGGAATAAGCAGGATATTGTTAGAAGCGCGAAAGACACTCCACTGCGCTCTGTTGCCAAAGGCCCGATTGAACCGCCGGCTGAGCTTCAGTACGAGCCGCCACAAACCGTGATCGAACCGAAGCTTCCTATCAAGGATCGGACGACTTTGAACTTACAAGATGGCATCAACGGTCCAAGCAAGAAGCCTGATTATTCGATAGCAGCGACGAACATGCTGGCCTATCAGACGAACATGCTGGCCTATCAAATGAAGCTTTTGGAGATGACACATGCCAACATGCGGCTTGCTTTTGAATTTAGCCAGCGGCTGGCCACAATCAGAACACCATACGAATTATTAGACGTCATCTTCGAATTCACATACAAGCGCTTCTACTTGGTCAGTAAGTTACTTTGAACGCCGGTAGTGATTTTGCGCCTAAAGTAAACGCAGCGAGCTGACGATCCGATCTCCAGGGACGGACGGCACCGACGTCTCGAAGCGCCTAGACGCGCCATACCGTAGCGAGCCATCGAAAGTCTGCAGCTGACTGCTTGCACGCTTTCCGTCATGAAAAAAGAGGCCGCCAACTAAGGGGTTGGCGCGCGCTGTCAGCGGAAAGACTTCAAGGCTGCGATCATGACGCGGTTCGAGCCATTTGGTTTCAATCAGCCTGAACTGCTGGTGCGCGGAATTTTCGCGGCTCAGCTCTGGGGTTTTTCCCGATGTCGCACCGGCTGAAATGGAAGGAGAATCAGCCTGCGATGGAAGATCGGCATCCTGCTTCGCCAACCCCACAGCACGCCGCTGCAAGCGAGGCTCGGGCAAGCACTGTAGTTCAACTAAAGAGGATCGTTCAGATGTCTGATCTTATTGCGATCGTTTATCCGACCGAAGCCAAGGCCGAGGATGTTCGCCAGCGACTATTCAAACTTCAACGAGAATATCTGATCAAGTTCAGCGATGCTGTCATTGCCGTCAAGACTGAAGAAGGTCCTGTCAAGTTGAATCAGCTCGTTAATACGACGGCAATTGGTGCTGCATCAGGGAGCTTTTGGGGGTTATTAGTTGGGCTTCTTTTTCTGAATCCTTTACTCGGGGTCGCCTTGGGCGCGGCTTCGGGCGCGCTTGGCGGCAAGCTGACCGACTACGGCATCAATGATGCCTTTATGAAGGAACTTTCCGAAACTCTTCAGCCCGGTAAAGCCGCGCTGTTTGTCCTTGTGCAGGAGATTACCGCAGACAAGGTGCTCAAAGAAATTCAGGACGCCGGAGGCACTGTGCTTAAAACATCTCTGGATGATTCAAAAGAAACAGCGCTCCGTGAGGCTCTTGCCAAGGCCACGGCAACAGCCTCGGAACCGTCTAGCTCGGTCTAAAATTCCAGTCCGACCGAATGACAATGAGGAAAAAAAATGAGCGATCAATCTCGTCGGGCTTTTCTTGCTCTCGCACAAGGCGCGCTAGCGGCAGCAGCGGTGGGCGCCCTAGCAATTCATCTCATTGAAGCTGCGGAAGCGATGCCTGTCGCGCCCCGGCCAGAGCAACCCGAAGAGCCATTGAAGGCACAGTGGGGGCCTCCACACCACCGGCCTCCACCACACCGTGGGCGGCGAAACCGACGGCGTCGATGGCATTGCTGGTGGCACCGCGGCCGTCGGCATTGCGGATGGCGATGGTTCTGAACGGAGCCGTTCGCGGCAGATTAGCGTTTTGCCATGATGCGCACCGCTTGAAATCCGATGGGCCCGATATCGTTCGCGCGGCAGTGGAGCGCCCTCCGGCTACTTTCGGACTTAGCGACTGGGTGCAATTTCCCGCCTATAAAAAGCTATCAGAGCGGGATAGGAGGTTGGAAACAGATGAGGGATACCACGTTCCGCCGCGTGGAGATTTGATGCCCCGGCGATTGAGTCCCTGAGCAATTGATCGAAGAGTTGTAGCTCCTTCGGAGCGGATTGCCCGCAGAACCGGCGTCAGACTTTGAGCAAAATCGTCGGCGCTTTCGATCAACGTGACCTTCCCAGCGAACCTGCTTGAGCCAGGTTGACGCAATTCCCCAGCGCGGCCAAGGTTGCTTTTTTTGCCATCAGTGCAGCCTTGGTCCCTTCGGATATCAAGCGCCGTTCCTTCTCGGCCAAGGCCGCATAAAGGTGCAGCATAAATGGATCGGCGTCCCGGCCGAGTTCGGCCACGATGAAGGGCACACGCTGCGCCATCAGGCCGGCCACAAAAGCCACGTCGCGCGATAAGCGGTCGAGTTTGGCCACAACCACGCTGCACTTCGCAACCTTTGCGGCGGCCAAGGCTGCAGCTAATTGAGGGCGCCGGTCTAGGGCGTCCGACCCCTTCCCGGTTTCAGCTTCAACATACTCGGCTGCAATCTTGAGGGATTCCGTAGCCGCAAACCGCTCGATTGCGGACCGCTGGGCTTCGATGCCCAGGCCGGAACGATGTTGGCGTTGCGTACGATCGCCTGCTCCATGTCCAAAGGGCATACCACCGTATACCGTTTGGTCATGCCGCGTCTTTACGTCTTGATTCGTCTATCAGATGTTATGGAAAAGCGGGTGTCCGCTTGCCCCCCAAAAGTAGCGGTCCGCCTAGGGCCAAAAAGCCAAATTCTGGGCTGACGAGCGCATGTCGGTGGGTGAGTCCCGTCGCCTGCCTTCTAAGCCGCCGTGAACTTTGAAAACTGATCTTCAGGTTTTGTCGACAGATCTTTCAAACCTGTCGCCTCGATGCAGAGTTTAAGCGCCCCGCCCAGGCTTGCAGCCGCCAAGTCGGCTTTCGCCCCTTCCCGAAGGCTTTCCAACGCCGCCGGGTCCATATCCCTCATCCAGCAACCCAAAATGATCGTAGCCTTTGGCAATTTACGACGAAGCCGTCGGACCGAGTAACGCATATGAGCCGGGCCACTTGCATCCATGTAGACTAGACAGACGATCGCCACACCGGCGGTCTCCAGCCGGAAGATATTGGCGGTCGACAAAGCTTCGGCCGCCTCGATGCGGGCCGGCAAGCCATGCGCGGTCGAAAGTTGACCCAGCATGATCGCAGCAGCTTCATCGATCGGACTGCGTCCGGCCAAGCAGAGGACGGGATGCTCGCCTTGCCATTCAGGGGGTAGATCTTGTTTGCGGAGAACCGGCAGATTCTCATAAGGCGCATCTTCAGCCACCGTCTCTACCGCAGAAGTAGCTTCCACATCGGTGGTAGGGTTGATCTTTGGCGGGGGGCGGTCATCCCGTTCCGAAATGTTATTGGCAAACTCGCTGACGGCATCCCTAATCTTAATCAGGCGCTCAGAATCCAGTGCCCCGCGTTCGGCATCGGCTTGAGCCAACTGCAATCCTTTCAAAGCGACCTCGTCATAATAGGAGCTAAGGGATCGCTCCTTCAAAAACTCTTCGGCCTTCTCGGACGCTTCGGTGGGGTCGCCGGCAAGCATCCGCTGATAAAATATCTCGGGCGGGGAAAGTGCGGGTCGGTCTCCAAACATGACGTCAAGGAACTCCAGACGTTCGACATGGCGTCCCAGTACGACCAGACACACCGTGAGGGGCGTCGCCAGGACAAGGCCAATCGGGCCCCAGAGCGCCGTCCAAAACGTTGCAGATGCTACCACAGCGACTGGTGAGAGACCCGTGCTGTGTCCATAGACCATCGGTTCGACTACATGCCCAACGACCGGCTCAACCACCAGAAACAGCGCAATTGTCCACAGCAGCATGGACCAGGTTGGATCAACTGCGACCGCCAGAGCGAGAGGAAAGGCCGCGGCGATAGCTGCACCAATGTAAGGTACGAAGCGCAACACCGCTGCCAGGATGCCCCACAGGATCGCGCTTGGAACGCCGATAACCCAGAGACCGATTCCGATAACGATGCCGAAGCTTCCGTTCAGAAGGAGTTGAATTAGGAAAAGCCGGCTGAGGCGGCTCGCTGCGTCATCAAGGGCGGCCGTTGTCCGCTGTAGGTCATGCGAACCGGCCAGCCGGATCAGACGATTACGCAGATCCTCGCGCTGAAGCAAAATGAAGATGACGAAAATGACGATGATGCCCGTTGTCGCAAGGGGATGAAGGAGTGGTGAAATAAGGCTTTGCAAACTCTCCAACGCGCCCGGATCGGGCTGCAGGACTTCCACGGGGACGGGTTTGGGCGTCGCCCCTTTTGCACCTGCGCCCACTCCCAGCGCGCTTGCGGCCTCCTTGGGCTTGTCCAGTTCCTTGCTCAGATCCTTCAACATGCCGGACGCGCGTTCAAGCGTACCCCGACCGGCGGTGGTCTCACGAAATGATTGGATCTTCTCGCTGATCGTGGATTGGTATCGCGGTAAATCCCCGGCCAGTTGCGCCAGCTGGGTGGCGAGTAGACTGCCCATCGCAAATATGAGTGCGAAGGCGATTATGACCACGCTCACGACGGCCAACCCACGCGGGATACGCACGCGTTGAAGCAGTCCGACCAGAGGTGCCAGCACGAAACTGAGCAAAATAGCCAACGCTATTGGTATGATGATCTCACGACCAAAATACAGCACCATTACAATGATTGCAGCGAGGATCGCCGTTGCCACTGCGCTCAGCAGGGCAATCAGTTCATCTGGTGTTCGCGCTTTGAACGGCTGTCTTATCACAATTCATCTCTACGCCGGGAAAACCGCGGACTACTTAACCTTCGCATTTCTGGTTGCCTCCGACGGCATATCCCTCGAAACTTCGTCTATTGCCGACATGACCGAATTACGTTTCGAGCAACTTATGAGAGTCGATGGAACGTGGTTCGATCGCGTTTCTCGGATGGGCGAGTGGGTCCGATTTTTACCATCCGATCGCCCGAATCACACAGTCCGACAGCCTGATCCATCATTCGTAATGACGGGGTCACAGGTTCGAGTCCTGTTTGCGGCACCATTACTTTCAAGCAGTTAGCAGTTATCCGCTCGGTCCAGGGTACACATCTGGGGTACACGACCCAGTCGTGCTCTCAGTGACCAGCATCATATGAAGCCAAATGCGGTCAATCGACTTAGCTCTAAGGTCAACGGCGTCGCCGGGTGATAAAGTAACGACGTTCTGGCGATTCGAGGTTGGCCATGACCAAACAGCGGCAAACCACCGGCAACAGGTTAGCAAGTTCTAGACTTCGACCAGCGGTGAAGAAACTCCCTGCTCTGCGGTTTCCGATTCAGCGCGAAATTCACAAATTGCAGGACGCGCTGGACGCCTTTAATGAGCGAATCGCAGAATTGCAAAGCGAAGGTCATCGGGGTCGTGCCATGAAAGTGTTGAGAGCTAACGCGCTGGATTTCGCACGTCAGATCGACGAACTTCGCAGCCTATTGGTTGAACCTGCTTTGAAGAATGCTCCGAAGGTGCCGTGATCGTGTGAAGGCGAGCCAGAAGTTGGAAGTTTTTCTGACACGCGGGATTGTTACCAAAAATAACCGCAAGCACGGATTCGTGAGTGTGAATCAAGTTAACTACGACATTGCCATTGCGGATGTGCATGATACAAGGCCTCACCCAAAAATGGAGCAAGAATGGCCCGGACTAAGAAGATCGTGCGTCGCGAATGGACAAAGGAAGACGTGCGGCAAATGAAGACGATGGCAAAAGCTAAAGCTGGCGTCGCAAAGATAGCGAAATCATTAAAGAGAACTCCGGGCGCTACGAGCGTGATGGCTGCGAAGCTAGGCATATCACTTTCTATGCGTGCCTAAGTATCTACAGAACCGGACTGGCCACGATGGCCAGTGTGGCCAGTCATGTGCGTGTTCGATTATTTTCGTTTGCATATCGACTTGGCGTTTTGGAAAATTCATCGGTGGCTGCCAAACAAACTCCTCGTGGTCTGGGCGCCGTGACGCAGCAAAATTTGATGTCAGCTTTTGCTTGCATAACCGACGTAGGTCTGACAACGCCACACGTCCGAAAAGTGCCATAACCGGACATGAACCCGATGCCCGCGTGATATCCGCGCTTATCGCTCAGGTCGCTTGCTGAGGCCGCAAGGACGAATGAGCAAGCCAGTGCGATGGCGTAATCTGGGCTCGGTACTGCGACGGTTACTCAGCGTCGCGCGTCAGAACTGGCGCGAGGCGTATTTGTATCCCCATTCACGGATCGAGGTCACGTGACTCAGCTAGCACCCATTCCAGCGCTCCGCACGCCACGCGGCGAAACGCCGAAGCGGGCCCGGAATAGTCGGTTGAAATGCGAAATATCCGAAAAGCCGACCTCTAGCGCGACGTCGGAAATTCGCCGCACGCTGTCGTGAGGCTCGATCAGTAACGCGAACGCCCGTTGCAGCCGCAACTCATTCACGCGCTCCGTGAACGACGTTCCCGATGACGTCATCAGGTGCTGCAGGTAACGCGGAGAAATGCCCTGACAACGGGCGACTGCCTCAAGGCTCAGCTCCGGGTCCTGAAAATGCCCCACGATGTGGTCGAGGGCGGCGCTGTGGCGCGCGGCCACAATAGCGCTCGCGCTGCTCTCGCCCAAAGGTGCGCTCTCGCTGATTGTGAGCGCCACGAGATCGTGGATGTGAGTCACGACCACATCACGTAACTTCGGGGTAGCCAGAACGCCCTCCTTCAATGCCGACTTCAGATAAGTCATGAGAAGTCGGAGAGCTTCGGTTCGGCGAGAAATCGGCCGCATGGTGAGGCTATCGACATTCGTCACGCGCGCCGTTAGCGCGTCGCGCGGCACGGACAGACCAAACTGCAATCCTTCTGCATAGGTGACAATCGCGGGTTCCGAATGCAGAAGCGCGATTGCATCGCCGGCGCGAAGCTCGATCTCTTGGCCGCGCTGAGATAGCTGACTCCTCCTGGGAGAGCAGACGATGATGCCGATCGAGTCATCACCATCAACAATGTTCGCTTTTGAACGCTTGAAACGCATGGCTGAACCCTGCCATGCGAGTGTGCGCAAACCCTGAAGTGCTTGCAGCGTTGCTTCGACCTGAAACGGAACGTCCGATGAAGGCTCCATATCGACGTGGACTATGCATCGTCCAAACTCCTCGCGCCACATCGGGATGCGCATCCGCTCCGGAAGCCCGCGGGTCGAGAATCGAAGCGATGTAAAATCGGCTGCACACGCTGGCATGCGGATTCTCCCCGCCTTGATAAACGTTCGGCCAAAGTACTCCGACAAGTTGTTGTCTGAATCTGTAATTTGCAATTCGCGCACCGAGCTTCCGTTGCGTGGTGCGCAGAACTCCAAGAAACGACAGCGTCCGCCTGTTAGTCTCACTCATTGTGATCAAGGCCGCATGTGAATGAGCTCACGTGGCGGCGGAAAAATTAAGCAAACGTCATTGCGAAAGTGGTGGTGCCAAAAATCTCTCTTAAGACGAGATCGTGATGATGAAGCGATTTCTAGTTGTTACGATCACATTCGTTTTGAAGGCTCGCTGGTCCAGCGGTGCAACTGTAGGGTCCAGCTTTACTTGTTGATCGCGGTTGATCGAAATCAACGATCTGCGGGGCGATCGACTTGCAGCACTTGGATGTCTGATCCTCTGATACCGACATCGTCCGTACGTTTGGTATGAGATCGCAATCGCCAGCAGCAAATTCCCGCGCACTGTTCAATTTCTGCCGCGGGCGAAATGGCTGAAAACGATCGCGTGGGAAGTGGTGCTTAAGCGAGGGTTCGATCATGTCCGCTATACTCGACCTGCTTTACCGCGAATATTGCCGTGCCCGCCTCGCCGAAATGCGGAAACAACTTCTGCTCTCGGTTGCCAGCGACGAAATCCCGGCAGCAAATTGGGATGCCAGCGATCCTGCCCGCCCTGATGATCGGGATGCCAGCTTGGGTGACGACACCGCGACGAAGAAGCCCCAACCATCCGGTAACCGCATCGGCTCGGTCAGCGAGCCCGCTCGGTACCTACACACCTCTGGAGGATCGCGGGTAACTTGAAACGCAAAGGCGTTCCCCACGCGTGACTCATCGGCCTGCTTCCGGCCGAGCGCGTGCTCGCACGCCGGACGGGGCAATCATATGCATGGTCGAATCCACACCTCGAAGCCACTGATCGGCGAGCTACCGCCGGAGGGGTTTGGCCGCGACCCACGCATCGATGCCTGCCGTGGTATCGCGCTATGGTGGATCTTTCTTGATCATATCCCCAACAACATCGGAAGCTGGTTGACACTGCGGAACTACGGCTTCAGCGATGCGGCCGAACTATTCATGTTCATCTCGGGTGTGACCTGCGCGCTGGCCTACGATAGGGCACGTCGGTGCGAGGGCTGGAGCGGCGTGATCAGGCGTTCGCTGCGGCGAGGGTGGGACATTTATGCCGCATTTCTGCTGCTCACGCTCGCTTGCGCCATCATGGTTTACCTCGCAGGCCGCGACCATCTTGCCGAGGAGAGCAATACGCGTGTTCTGTTGGAACATCCGGGCGCGGCGCTCGCGCACGCTGCGGGCCTTCAATATCGTCCCGTCAACACGGACATCTTGCCGATCTTCGTGGTTTATCACGTTTTGTTCGCGCCGCTACTGTGGCTGCTGCTGCGCGTGCCGAACGTGACGCTTGCCGCCTCGCTGCTGCTTTATGCGCTCGTGCACGTCTTCGGCTGGACCGTCCCTACTTGGCCCAACAATGTCTGGTTCTTCAATCCCCTCGCCTGGCAGCTTCTGATCGTGTTGGGCGCGTGGTGGGTCATCGAGGGGAAGAGACTGCGGCCGTGGGTGACCTCGCGCACGGCGCTGGTACTTGCCGTTCTCTATCTGGCTCTCAGCCTCATTATCGCATTGAGTTCGAGCATCAAGTCGCTCGAACCGCCGGTCCCGCAGACTTTGACGAATCTGCTTTTCCCGATGGACAAGTCGAATCTCGGTCCATTGCGCGTGCTGCATTTTCTTGCTCTTGCGATTTTGGCGGTAAGGTTTGTGCCTCACACTTGGCGCGGGCTAATGACGCCTGTGATGCGCGGCGCGATGCGCTGTGGCGAGAACTCGCTGCCAATCTACTGCCTCGGCGTTCTGCTGGCGCTCGCTAGCCACGTGGCGCTGCTCGACATATCGGATGGGCTTCCGATGCAGATCGCGCTCAGTCTCGGTGGAATCCTGATGATGATCGTCGCCGCGATGCTTCTCAACTCGATTAGGATCAAACCCAAGCGGCAGCCCACTCACGATGATGCTCTAGCGCATGGTGATTTTAGGTTGGTGCGTAGCCTGAATTTTTGAAGTCTAGTTGGCGCATTCTTCGGGCGCGAAGGCTTGTAGAACTACGCAAAACCCGCGGATGGGCCGCCGCGTTGTAGCCGGTGATGTCCGAATCGGGTCAGGCTCGGAAGTCTCTAACAGTGCGAACAAAGTCCGTTCTTCATCCAGCAACCGACGTAGACCCGATTCAGTCAGTTCGTCAGGTTCATGTTGGCTTCCGGGGATGGAATACCTCATCGACGGACTGTTTCGGGTCCTTGATCCGAGACCGGTCTTTGCGATCGTTCTTTTGTGCTTCGAGCTTCTGCAGGAAACGGAAACGCGGCGATCGGGTCGCATGTCCTGATCGGCCGTGCTTTGTCATACCGAAGCCCTTTTGGCCGCTGTGCGTCATTTGATCACCAACGAAAGGCTATGCGGCCCATGTGGCCGTTCTGTCTAGATCACCTCGAATATTTGGCCGTAGCCGATGGCTGATGTGCGCGAGCCGGCTAAACGCTGCGCGTGCCAAAGCGCGACTTGGTTTGCGGGTTAACACCGGCAATCCTAGCGCTTCCTCAAGCGCCTTAATTACTCCGATGGCGCGAAAACCATTGCCACTAACAATTCCAGCGGCAGCGAGGGCGCTAAACTCCGATTCCGGGACTATGTCAGCATGCGGCGTGAGAACGCCAATCGGTGTTTGCCCCCCTCCATCTGGCTGCCACATGGCCATCTCCTCGGATCACACGTTGGCGCCCGAAAGCTAGCTTTTGTACGGCATCATGCGCTCGCAGACTGGAAATTGGAATGACTTTGGGTGGCCAAAGCGCCAACGGCTTACCGGCGCTACAAGGTCCGCTTTGGCGCAACTGGGAAGTCCGCTTTGCCCTCAACAACGGGCATCGTCAGCCAGACCTGTCAGGTCCGAAAAGTGCCAGGAGCAGACGAAGAGGGGCTCGCATCTTTGACGAAATTTCCTGTTCTAGCGCGCCTACAGCCGGCCACCGCCGGAGCAAGGCGACCCACAGGATAGGGACATTGGCCGAGAACTTCGGGAACTCAAGGCGCAGCCTAACGGTTTCTATTCGATGGAACGCCTGCTCTATTTCCTGCCTGCTCATCCGCAGCCTGCCTATATCCGATTTGGGACGAGCGCTCTCATCATGGCGTTCTTCATTCTTGTACAAATGGGTATGCAATCGCAGAGCGGCTTCGGCGGATTGTTCTTCCTTCTTCCCGGGATCTTTTTCTGCGGCATTCTGTTCGATCGCGGTAGCTCATTTTTCGGGACGGCGCTCGCCACGGTATATGCGGTGTACGCCGCTCCTGCTGCACCGTGGACTGCGCATCTGCTACCTCTTGGATTTTTCGTTGCGACGGGCATCGGTATCAGCGCAGTCGCCGAGGGATTTCGTAACGAGATGGAGAAGGTGGTTAACGCGGAGAAAGCGAAAACGGTTCTTCTCATGGAGTTGGCGCATCGCACGAAGAACAATTTAGCCATGATATCCGCGATGATGCGGTTGCAGGCCAAGCGGGCTGACGTGAGCGCGGCCGACGCGCTCGACGACATGGCCTCACGCATCCAAGTGATGGCGCAGGTCTACGATCACCTCACGATCAGGGCCGAGCTGAAGGTCGTCGATGCCAAGCAGTACCTCATGGAAATATGCCAGTATCTCTCCGCGTCGATCAGCGGGACGAGCCCTGTGGCAATCACGGCTCGGGCGGATGAACTGTACATTCACAGCGAGCAGGCCGTCCCAATCGCAATCATCCTCAATGAGCTTGTTACGAACAGCCTCAAGTACGCCTTCCCGGACGGGCGGCCGGGTCACATCCACATCGAGCTTCACGCCGATGGCGAAGTGGTCCTTACCGTGAGTGACAACGGCATCGGCATCCGAAAGCAGCGGTCGGAAGGCGTCGGATCGCGGGTTGTATCCCTGCTATCGCAGCAACTCGGTGGCACGATCGACTACGATAATCTGGATCAGGGTTGCCGCGTCACACTCCGAATGCCTAAGCCTAGCGTCTAGAGGCCGACCGTCGGCACGCCTTCAATCGACCTGACGACGCTACTTCAAGCGGACAGCGTCAAGGGTCCGATTTGGGTCAATCGCGTCGGGTTGGCCGGACCACGGCGACTTCCGGTCTACGCCGGTGAGCGGACATTCTCAGGATAGGCGGGCATGTCTCAAAGGTGCCAAGAGCGGAAATCGGCGAACGCCACAATGCCGCGTGATCTGGAGATCACGCGATCACGAGTCAGAACGAAGCGACGATTGTTGAGGCTTCTGTTTCCGCGTCGTAATTCCATATCCAGGCACGCT
>Ga0268266_10002420_pt1 | contig 20110 bp, 20 predicted proteins | sample KBSS13metaG_FD_190356 | JGI IMG/M metagenome (GOLD analysis project Ga0268266, IMG submission 190356) | Switchgrass rhizosphere microbial communities from Kellogg Biological Station, Michigan, USA - KBS S1-3 metaG (SPAdes) (version 2) | ecosystem: Host-associated > Plants > Roots > Rhizosphere... | reverse complement strand
CGCCAGACCAGAATGCGGCCGATCTCGAACAGGTTGCCGGCGCCTTCGTCATAGATCTCGACCAGCCGCCCGCCCTCGCCGGGCTCGAAGCGTAAGCGTCCGCCCGGACCCATCCTGTATTTCGGTCCCCGCCGCCACCAGTCGTCGATCCGGTTGGTGAACAGCTCAAAGGCGGCCTCCGGCGGGACCTTAAGCCGGATCGAGACCATGACTTTTGCGCTCACGGGTTGGAAACCTCCGCCTCGGCAAAGGCCTTGAAGCCATCGAGCTGGCCGACCCAGAACTGCTGCACCTGCCCCAGCCAGGCCTGCAGCGCGTCGAACGGCTCCGGCCGCAACTGATAGATGCGCTGGCGTGCGTCGTTCTCCGGATGGCTCTCCTCGATCAGCTTGCCGGCGCGCAGCACCCGCAAGTGGCGGCTCATCGCCGGGGCGCTCATCCGCGCGGCGGCGGCCAGTTCACCGGCGCGGCGCGGCCGCTCGCGCAGCAGGTCGATGACGCCCCGCCGCGTCGGGTCGGCCAGCGCCGCCAGCGTGCTGTCGATGGCGGCCAAGGTCGGGGTCGACGCCGGCGTCACCGGTACTCGACCTTGAGACCGGTCGCCGCTTCCATCTCATCCTCGGAAACCTCGCGGACAGTCTGACCGAAGGTCCAGTTGTGGCCCTCCGGATCGCGGGCCCGGTAGCTGCGGTCACCATAGAACTGGTCGGCCGGCTCCATCGTGATCACCGCCCCGGCGGCCCGTGCGGTGGCGCAATGAGCATCGACGTCGTCGACCATGATATGGATCGTGCAGGTATTGGCCCCGCCCGTCGATTTCGGGCTTTTCGCCCAGTCCGTCCAGCCGGTCGGCCCCACTGTGATCCGCCCGCCACCGTAGGACATTTCGGCATGTGCGACCGCGCCCTTGTCGTCGGTGACGCAGAGCCGCGTCTCGAGGCCGAAAGCCTTCTCCAGCCACGCCAGGGCCGCGTTCGCGTCCTCATAAAACAAGGCCGGAATCACATTGGATTGCTCGCTCGGGTGCCGCGCCATATCGACTCTCCTGCGCTTGCGGTTAATAGTTAATGATACGGTTAATATTTAACTAAACCTGGGGCAGACGTCAACCGCAAATCCTGCTTGAATGGGGCAACGGAACTTAGGAGCGTCAGGTTGGACGATCAGAAAAGCACCGAGGGAACAGCGGCATATCTGTCGTTCACACGCTCGGAATGGGCGGCTTTGCGCGCCAATACGCCGATGACCCTGTCGGGCCGGGACCTGGCAATCCTGCGCAGCGTCAACGAAGAAGTTTCCCAGGAGGAGGTCGTCGAGGCCTACCTGCCCCTCTCCCGTCTTCTCAACCTGCATGTCGCGGCGGCCCGGAATCTGGCGAGCGTCAAGGATGCCTTCCTCGGTCGGCCCGCCGTGCGCCCGCCCTATGTCATCGCCGTCGCCGGCAGCGTCGCCGTCGGCAAATCGACCTTCGCCCGTATTCTGCGTACCCTGATCGCCCGCTGGCCGGACCGGCCGAAGGTGGAACTGATCACCACCGACGGCTTCCTGTTCCCCAACGCGATCCTGAACGAACGCGGCCTGATGACCCGCAAGGGCTTCCCGGAAAGCTATGACATGCGCCGCATGATCCGCTTCCTGGCCGACATCAAGAGCGGCGAGCCCGAGGTGGCCGCGCCGCTCTATTCGCACGAGGCCTACGATATCGTCGCTGGCGAAAGCCAGGTGATCCGCCAGCCGGACGTGCTGATCTTCGAGGGGCTGAACGTGTTGCAATCCGGGGCGCACCCGGTGCTGGCGTCAGACTTCTTCGATTTCTCGGTCTATCTCGATGCCACTGAGAGCGATATCGAGGAATGGTTTCTGGAGCGTTTCCTGCTGCTCCAGAAGACCGCCTTCCGCGACGAGAGGGCCTTCTTCAACCGCTATAAGGACCTGAGCCGCGAGGAGGCCATCGCCTTCGCCCGCAATGTCTGGCGGACGATCAACCTGCCCAATCTGCGCGAAAACATCGTGCCGACCCGGGAGCGCGCCAGCGTGGTGCTGACCAAGCGGCCGGACCATACGCTGGGCGAAGTGCGGTTGAGGAGGATGTGACCGCCTAGCGGTCCCTGAGCAGCGTCACCAGGCTGGACGTGTCCCACCTGCTGCCGCCCCTCGCCTGCACAGTCGCATAGAACTGGTCAACCAGCGCCGCCACCGGCACGCGGGCGCCGTTGCGGCGGGCCTCGTCCAGCACAATCGACAGGTCCTTGCGCATCCAGTCGACGGCGAAGCCGAAATCGAAGCGGTTCTCGATCATCGTCTGGCTGCGATTTTCCATCTGCCAGGACTGGGCCGCGCCCTTGCTGATCACCTCGATCACCCTGGTGGCATCCAGCCCGGCATGCTCGGCGAAGGCGATACCTTCGGACAGCGCCTGGACCAGTCCGGCGATGCAGATCTGGTTGACCATCTTGGTGAGCTGACCGGCGCCTGAGGGCCCCATCAGGGTCACGGCGCGGCCGAAATGGCGGATCGCCGGCTCGGCCTTGGCGAAGGCGGCTTCGTCGCCGCCGACCATGACGGTGAGGATGCCCTTCTCCGCCCCCGCCTGCCCGCCCGAAACCGGCGCGTCGAGGAAGGCGATGCCGGCCTTGGCTGCTTCGGCCTGGAGTTCGCGCGCCACCTCCGCCGAGGCGGTGGTGTGGTCGACGAAGATCGCGCCCGGCTTCATGCCGGCGAAGGCGCCGTCTTCGCCGATCGTCACCTGCCGCAGATCGTTGTCATTGCCGACGCAGGCGAAGACGATATCTGCCCCTTCGACCGCCGCGCGGGGCGTCGGGCTGGCGGCCCCGCCATTTGCGGCGACCCAGGCATTGGCGCGGGACGCGGTGCGGTTATAGACCGTGACCCGATGCCCTGCCTTGGCCAGATGGCCCGCCATCGGCCCCCCCATCACACCGAGACCGATGAAGGCGAGGTCGAGGGGCTGGGTCATCAATTGGGCCGATAAGGGTAGTGGGTTTCGAAGCGGGCCAGCGCGCTGGGGTCGAGCCCGACCTTCAGATGCGCCTGGGTTTCACCGTCATGACGATGCAGCACCTCGCCCGAACGGTAAAGCCAGGCAATCGCCCCGCCGTCGGAGAGATCGACATCGAGATCGATGATCGTCCGGTTGCTGGAAAGCCGGCGGTCGATGAAATCGAGCAGCCGGCCGATGCCGTCGCCCTGCAACGCCGAGACCGGCAGCAGCTCGGGCTTGCGGCCCTCCTGCCAGGACAGCCGGTCGCGTTCCTCTTCCGGCAGGCGGTCGACCTTGTTGAGGATTTCGACGATACGGTCGTCATGCTCGAGGTCGAGCCCCATGTCGCTCAGCACCGCCAGCACGTCCTCGCGCTGGGCCTCGCTGTCTGGGTGGGAGATGTCACGGACATGCAGAATCAGGTCCGCCTCCTCCACCTCTTCCAAGGTGGCGCGGAAGGCGGCGACGAGCTGGGTCGGAAGCTCAGAGATGAAGCCCACCGTGTCGGACAGGATCACCCGGCGGCCGGACGGCAGCGCGATCCCGCGCATGGTCGGGTCCAGGGTGGCGAACAGCAGGTCCTCGGCCCGCACAGCCGCCCCGGAGAGGCGGTTGAACAGGGTCGATTTGCCGGCGTTGGTGTAACCCACCAGCGCCACCACCGGATGCGGCACCTTCTTGCGCGCCGAGCGGTGCAGGCCGCGGGTGCGCCGCACCTGCTCCAGCTCGCGCTTCAGCTTGATGATCCGGTCGCCGATCAGGCGGCGGTCCATTTCGATCTGCGATTCACCCGGGCCGCCGAGGAAGCCGAAGCCGCCGCGCTGCCGCTCCAGGTGGGTCCATGACCGCACAAGACGGGAGCGCTGATATTCCAGCGCCGCCAGCTCGACCTGCAGCGTGCCTTCCTTGGTCTGTGCCCGGGCGCCGAAGATTTCCAGGATCAGACCGGTCCGATCGATCACCTTCGCCTGCCAGGCACGTTCCAGGTTGCGTTGCTGGACCGGGGTCAGCGCGTGGTCGACGATGACCAGCGTGATCTCCAGCTCGGCGATCAGCCCCTTGAGGTCGTCGACCTTGCCAGAACCCAGCAGATGGGACGGACGCGGCTGGTTGACGGGAACCAGCAGCTTCTCGACCACTTCGAGGTTGATCGCCGCGGCAAGGCCGACGGCTTCTTCCAGGCGTGCTTCAGGGTCGCGCCGACCTTCGTCGGCACGCATGATGGGATGGATGACAAGAGCGCGTCCGCCATTGGGCGCGCTCCTATCGGATCCGTTCAGCTCAGCTTTGTTGGGCTTTGCGTTTTCAGATGAACTCAAACGTCTTCCTCATCCCGTCCACCTTCGAACAGCTGCACGGGCTGGGCCGGCATGATGGTCGAGATCGCATGCTTGAACACCAGCTGCGAGTGCGCGTCGCGGCGCAGTAGGACGGAGTAGTTGTCGAACCAGGTGATGATGCCTTGCAGCTTTACACCGTTGATCAAAAAAACAGTGACCGGAGATTTGTTCTTCCGAACATTATTCAGGAAAACTTCCTGAACATTCTGGTTTTTCTCGCTCATTGACGCTCTCTTCGCGTTGGCTGTTGTTGCCGCCGGTGCCGGGCCATCCATACACCGACGTTCTTGGTACTACAGGGATATAGTGTCCCAATTGCGACGAACAATTCCCGTAAGATCATCGCAGTTGTGACATCTTAACGCTGGTTCTGCCTCCCTCAGCAGTTCCGGATCGTCCGGGCCGGGCCCAACCAGGACCGGCCAGCAGCCGGCGGCGACCGCCGTGCGCATATCGATATCGGTATCGCCGACCAGCCAGACGTCGCTGCCCGGTATGATATCGGTATTCTCGAGCGCTTTGAAAACCGGTGCCGGATCGGGTTTGTCGGCGGCAGCGTCCTGGGCGCCGACGACGCAGGCGAACTTGGCCCCCCAGCCGAGATATTCGATCTCCCGGCGCAGCAGGTCACCCTTCTTGTTCGATACCACGGCCAGCATCACGCCTTTTTCCACGAGTGTGTCGAGCAATTCCGGCGCGCCCGGCATGATGCTAAGCCCGGCAAGATGATTCTGGGCGAAATGTTCGTAGAAAATTGTCCGCGCATGTCGCCAGCTGTCGCCGAAAAGCTTCGGAAAAATGTCCTGTGCTGAATGACGTGCCTGGAACCGGACTTGTTCCAAGTTCATTTCGGGTAATCCGGCCTGGGTCAGGGCGGCATTGAGCGCGGCCTGGATCGCGCGCCAGTTCTCGACCAGCGTATTGTCCCAGTCGAACAGCACCGCCCGCGGGCGCATGAAACTCATTGCCGCCAAGCACCATTCGGCCAGGCGATCGGCCGGTCCTGACGGTTCAGGCCGTAATCGAAGTAGGCCTTGCGCAAGGTCCGCGCCAACTCACCCGGATGGCCGTTGGCGATCGGCCGCCCGTCGATCTCGGTGATCGAAATGCAGAAGGTGGTGGCCGAGGTCAGGAAGGCCTCGCGCGCCTGATAGGCTTCCTCCATGGTGAAGGGCCGCCGCTCGACCTTGATCCCGGCCTCGCGCGCCAGCGCCTCTAGCGAGTTGCCGGTGATGCCGTGCAGGATCGAACCATCGGGCTGGTGGGTCACCAGCACACCGTCCTTCGTCACGATCCAGGCGTTGCTGGACGCGCCTTCGCTGACGAATCCGTCCGGTCCCACCATCCAGGCCTCGAACGCCGCCGCCTCCGCCGCCGCCTGCTTGGCCAGCACCTGGGCCAGGAGGCCGATCGACTTGATGTCGCGGCGGGCCCAGCGAATATCGGGTACGCTGACCACCTTGACCCCGGCGTCGTTCGGCATGGCGGGTGCGAATGCCTGCCGCCGCGTGGTCATGACGATGGCGCTCTTGGCCGCTTTTGGGAACTTGAAGTCGCGCGGCGACACCCCCCGTGTGATCTGGAGATAAAGATAGCCGTCCCGGACGCCGTTGCGGCGGACCAGCTCGCGCATCTTGAGCTTCAGCACCGCCTCGCTGAACGGCATGGCGATGCGAAGCTCGCCGAGCGACCGCTTCAGCCGCGCCAGATGGCCCGGCTGATCGACGAAATCGCCACCCAGGATGGTCACGACCTCATAGACGCCGTCGGCGAACTGATAGCCGCGATCCTCAATATGGACGGCGGCCTCTTCGTGGCGGACGAAACGGCCGTTCACATAGGCGAGACGTGCCATGCTCTACTCGCCCAAAAAGCTATTCATTCGCGCCGCGTTCGCCGCGATCCTGCCCCGGCACGCCAAGCGACTTCAGCTTGCGGTGCAGCGCCGACCTTTCCATGCCGACGAAGGCGGCGGTGCGGGAGATATTGCCGCCGAAGCGGTTGACCTGCGCCAGCAGATATTCGCGCTCGAACGTCTCGCGCGCGTCGCGCAGCGGCAGGCTCATGATCTCGGCGCCGCGATCCCACTTCACCATCTCCGGCGCGATCGAGCCGATCTCGGGCGGCAGCATCTCGGCGCGGATGATCTCTCCGTTCTCGCCGTGATTCATGATCAGCAGCCAGTCGACGACGTTGCGCAGCTGCCGAACATTGCCCGGCCAGTCATAGGATTGCAGTGCCGCGATGGCGTCGTCGCCGAACTCGCGCGGATGGATGCCACCGACATCGGAGGCGCGCTGCATGAACTGGCGCGCCAGCAGCGGCACATCCTCCCGCCGCTCGGTCAGCGACGGCACGCGGATCGGCACGACATTCAGGCGATAGAACAGATCCTGGCGAAAGCGCCCGGCCGACATCTCGATATTGAGGTCCTTGGTCGAAGTGGCGATCACCCGGACATCGACCTCGACCTTCGACGAGCCCCCGACCCGCTCGAAGGTCTGTTCCTGGAGGGAACGGACCATCTTGCCCTGGGTCTCGAGCGTCATGTCGCCGACCTCGTCGAGCAGCAGGGTGCCGCCATGGGCCTGTTCCATGACGCCGATCTTCCGGCCGCCGCCATCCAGCGCGTACTCGGTGCCGAACAGCTCGATCTCCAGCCGCTCCGGCCGGATCGCCGCGCAGTTGAGGATGATGAACGGGCCGCTCGCCCGCCTGGAATTGCTGTGGATCAGCCGGGCCACGGTTTCCTTGCCGGCGCCGGGCGCGCCGGTGATCAGCACGCGGCTGCCCGAGGGCGCGACCTTGTCGATCTCGTGCCGGATGCGGGAGATCGCGGGCGAGATGCCGACCAGCTCGGTCGAGGTGCCGGCGCGCAGGCGCAACTCCTCGTTCTCGCGCTTGAGCCGCGCCGCCTCCAGCGCCCGGTCGATGATCAACAGCAGCCGGTCGGCCTTGAACGGCTTCTCGATGAAGTCATAGGCGCCCTTCTTGATCGCGGCGACGGCGGTTTCGATGTTGCCGTGGCCGCTGATCATCACCACCGGGATCGCCGGGTGGTGCTTGCGGATCTCGTCAAGCAGCTCCATCCCATCCAGCCGGCTACCTTCCAGCCAGATGTCGAGGATCACCATGCTGGGCTGGCGCGCCTTGAGCGCGGCGAGGGCCGCATCGCTGCTGCCGGCCTGCCGTGTGGTGAAACCTTCGTCACTGAGGATGCCTGCGATGAGGAGCCGGATATCGGTCTCGTCATCGACAATCAGAATGTCACGCGCCATATCGGGACTGAATACTCTGTCGGGGCGGGGTGGGCTCTACAGCGTCGGCCTGTTCGAGCGGTATGCAAAGGACGACGCGAGCGCCGCCGGTAGGATTGTCCTGCATCTCGAGCGTGCCGGCGTGGTCTTCCATGATCTTCTTAACGATGGCCAAACCTAAACCCGTTCCCTTGGCCCGGGTAGTCACATAGGGCTCGGTCAAACGGTCGCGTTCGGCCACCGGCAGGCCTCTGCCATTGTCTGAGACGGCAATCAAGGCCCGCCCGTCGTCGGTCGACACCGACACCTCGATGGCGCCGCGCGGCAGGGTCTCACCCGGCTCGGCGATGCGCCCCTGGATCGAATCGATCGCGTTCTGCAGCAGGTTGGTCAGGGCCTGGGTCATCTGCCGCCCGTCGCATTCGACGATCAGCGGCGCCTCCGGCTTCATCACCTCGAAACGGATATCGGTGTGCGCCTGGCGCTGCAGGAAGACGGCCTGTCCGACCAGATCGGGCATCGATTCCGGCCGCATGACCGCCTGGGGCATGCGGGCGAAAGCGGAGAACTCGTCCACCATCCGGCCGATATCGCCGACATGGCGCACAATCGTGTCGGTGCAGGTGGTGAAGGTCTCCGGATCGCTCTGGATTTCCTTGAGGTATTTCCGCTTCAACCGCTCGGCCGAAAGCTGGATCGGGGTCAGCGGGTTCTTGATCTCATGCGCGATGCGGCGCGCGACGTCGGCCCACGCGGCCTTGCGCTGGGCCTGGAGCAGCTCGGTGACGTCGTCGAAGGTGGCGACATAGCCGCGGACGACCTTACCCTGCTGCTCGGCGCTGATCCGCACAAGCAGGGTCCGGTGCGGCGAGCCGGGCCGGCGCAGATCGATCTGCGACTGGATCAGCCGTGTCTGGTTGGGGCCCAGCTGCTCCAGGATCGGGACCATCTCGGGCAATATCTCGGCCAGGCTGCGCCCCGGCAGCAAACCCGGCTCCATCTCCAGGAATTCCGATGCGGAGCGATTGGCGAGAGTGATCTGCCCATCCAGGTCCAGCCCGATAACCCCCGCCGAAACCCCACCTAGCACCGTTTCGGTGAAGCGGCGGCGCATGTCGAGTTGCCGGTTGGCCTCGACTAGCTCGGCCCGCTGGCTACCCAGCTGGCTGGTCATGCGATTGAAGGTCCGCGACAGCACCGACAGCTCGTCGGTATCGGCCGGCTCTGACACGCGGATGGTGAGGTCGCCGGCGCGCACCCGCTCCGCCGCCTCGATCAGCGCGCTGACCGGCTCGACCAGCTGCCGGGCGAAATGCAACCCGAGCCAGACCGCCGCCAGCAGCAGCAGCAGGGTCACGACAATGAACATCAGCCAGACGCGGATCTGCAGGTCCGAGCGCGAGCCCTCGGCCTGGGAATATTCGGTCGAGGCAGCCTTGGCGACATCCATATGGGACAGCACGCGCGGATCGATCGGCCTGGCGACATACAGGAAGGTGTTGCCATACATCCTGACCAGCGCGGTCACCCGGTCCTGCTCGTTCGAGGTCATTACCTGGACGTCGCCATTGCCCCGGCTCGCCGCCTCGATGGCGCTGGGTGGCGGCCGGTCGAGGCCGAGGGCGAAGGTGAAGCCGGTGCTGGCGATGATCTGGCCGCGGCCGTCGAACACCATGGCATCCGACAGGTTACGCACCAGAGCCTGCTCGCTGACCGCAACCTGGAATTCTTTGGTGCCGATCGGCACGGAATAGAGATCGGCCGCCATCGCCAGCGTGTCGCCGCGGATCGCCTGCTTGTGCTCATCGTAATAGGCGCCGGCGACCACAACAGACTCGTCGACCGCGGTCCGCACCCGGTCGCTGAACCAATATTCGACGCCCAGGTAGAAAAAGCCGATCGAAAACAGCGTCACGAAGATGGCCGGAACGACGGCGACAAGGCCGAACCATGTGACCAGCCGGACATGCAGCCGCGCGCCAGCGGTTCCCTGGCGCCGCTCGATCGTTACCGCGACGATCCGGCGCGCCACGATGAGCCCGAGCAGGAGGAACAGCACGAGGTCGACGGTCAGCAGCAGGGACAGCGTATGCGCATCGCCGAACGGTGCGCCGGCCGTGAGCGCGGCATAGGTCGCGGTACCCGCCATGACGGTAACCGCGATCAGCGCCAGGGCCACTTTGTTGCCGAAGCCGGTGCGCTTCGACCACCGGAGGAAGGCCTGCCAGGGCGTCGCGACCGGGGGCTTTACGACATCCACGCTCATTTTACGCCCGCCTCGGCATCCGTCGCGAATGCCGGCTGGAAGAAATCACACAGCAATGTGTCGATTTGGTCACACGTCTATTTTAAGCCGCGTGCAGGCTGGATGTCCAACTCCCGAATTTTCTTGCGCAGCGTATTGCGGTTGAGGCCCAGAAGTTCCGCCGCCTTCAACTGGTTACCCTTGGTCGCCGCCAGCGATAGCGCGATCAGCGGCCGCTCGATCTCGCGCACGATCCGGTCATAGACTCCGCTGGCGGGCAGCCCGTCGGCATGGGCGGCGAAATAGTCACGCAGATGCCGCTCGACCACGGCGCCCAGCCCCTCGCCCGTAACTTCCTCGGCCGGCGGCGCAGGCTGCTTGTTCTCCGACAGCTCGTTCTCGATCGCGCCGAGATCGATCATCTCTTCGGAATAGAGCGCGCAGAGGCGGCGGACCAGGTTTTCCAGTTCACGCACATTGCCGGGCCAGCGATGGGACTGCAGCCGCTGCATCGCCGCGCTGTCGACGGTCTTGCTCGGCAGGCCGGTCGCCGCCGCCTGGGTCATGAAGTGGCGAACCAGCGCCGGGATATCCTCGGTGCGCTCCCTGAGCGGCGGTACGCGGATCGGCACGACGTTCAGGCGGTAATAGAGGTCCTCGCGGAACAGGCCCTGATTGATCAGCGCGCGCAGGTCGCGGTGGGTGGCGGCGATGATCCGCACGTCGGCGCGGATCGGCGTGCGGCCGCCGACGGTGACATATTCGCCCTCCTGCAGCACGCGCAGCAGGCGCGTCTGCGCTTCGGCCGGCATGTCGCCGATCTCGTCCAGGAACAGCGTGCCGCTCTGGGCCTGCTCGAACCGGCCGGACAGGCGGGCGACCGCGCCGGTGAAGGCGCCGCGCTCATGGCCGAAGAGCTCGCTCTCGATCAGCTCCTTGGGAATCGCCGCCATGTTGACGGCGACGAACGGCCCGTCGCGGCGTTTGCCGAATTCATGCAGCGCGCGGGCGATCAGCTCCTTGCCGGTGCCGGACTCGCCCAGGATGATCACCGTCAGGTCGGTGCTCATCAGCCGCGCCATAGTGCGATAGATTTCCTGCATCGGCGGCGAGCGGCCGATGACATGCAGCCCCTCCTCCGGCTGTTCCGGCAGGTCGGAGCTTTCGTGCGCCGGGGCCGGCTCGGCCAGCGCGCGCTCGACGATCTGGATCAGGTCCTTGAGGTCGAACGGCTTGGGCAGATACTCGAAGGCGCCGCGCTCGGTCGCCTTGATCGCGGTCATCAGCGTGTTCTGCGCGCTCATGACGATGATCCGAAGGTCCGGCCGTGCCTGGCGGATGCGCGGGACCAGGTCGAGGCCGTTCTCGTCCGGCATGATCACGTCGGTGATGACGAGATCGCCCTGCCCCTCCGCCACCCAGCGCCACAGCGTTGCGGCAGTGCTGCTGGTCCGCACCTCATAGCCCTGGCGCGCCAGGGCCTGGGTCAGCACGGTGCGGATCGCGCGATCGTCGTCGGCGACCAGGATGACCGGGGCGGTGTTGGTGTTGGCGGGGTGTGTTTCGGCGACGCTCATTCGGCTCTACCCTCGGCCATCGGCAGGAAGACACGGAAAATTGTACGCCTGGGCAGGCTGTCCAGCTCGATCAGGCCACCATGCTCGCCGACGATCTTGGCGACCAGCGCCAGCCCGAGGCCGGTGCCGCTCTGCTTGCCCGAGACGAAGGCGTCAAAGATATGCGGCCGGATCGATTCCGGAATGCCGTCGCCATTATCCTCCACGGAGACCACGAGCGGAAGATGGGCGCGGCCGGTGCCGTTGGGCAAAACCAGGCGCAAGCCGCTCTGATAGGCAGTCGACAGCACGATGCCGCCATGGCCGCGGGTGATCGCCTCGGCGGCGTTCTTGACCAAGTTGGTGAACAGCCGGACAAGCTGCTCGCGATTGCCATAGACCGGCGGCAGGGACGGGTCATAGCGCTCGACGAAATTGACATGGCGGCCATAGGAGGCGGCCGCGACCTTGCGCACCGTATCCAACACGGTGTGGATGTTCACCGCCTCGCGCGCTACCGGCAGGTCGTCGGAGAAAATCTCCATCCGATCGATCAGCCCTTTGATACGGTCGGTCTCATCGCAGATCAGCCGGGTCAGTTCTTTGTCGTTCGGCGACGCGCTCTGCTCCAGGAGCTGGGCCGCGCCGCGGATGCCGGCCAGCGGGTTGCGCACCTCGTGCGCCAGCATCGCCGCCATCGCCTGGGCCGAACGCACGGCGCCGCGCTGGTTCCATTGCTGGTCCAGCCGCTCGGCGATCGAACGCTCCTGGAAGGCGAGGATAGCGAGGTCGACCGGGTCACCGACGGGGGTCGCCTGGATCAGCACATCGCGCTGGCCGATGCGGCGGCCATCGAGGATCAGCCCGTGATCGACCACCGGCGCGGCGGTACGCAGCACCTGGCGGATCAGCGAGAAGACCGGGCTATCGGCGGGGATCAGCTCCGAGAGTTCCGAGCCCACCATGGTGGCGGCGCTGGCGTAGAAAAACTCCTCGGCTTTCGAGTTGACATAGCGTATGGCGAAGGACGCATCGATCGCCAGGATCGCCTGTGGCAGCGCCTCCAAGACCCGCGCCGTATCGACGCCCGCCCGATTCGTGCGTGGATTGGCCGGGCCTGGGTTGGCCGAACGGGGAAGTGCTATGTTATTAGGCATCCGCTTAATCTGCACAGTTATTGGGCAAGTGTCGCGAGAAATTTGCGGCAGTGCAACATCGTCGGAGTTGGGGTTTGACAGTCGCAGTCCTTATCGTCGCCGCCGGGTCCGGCAGCCGCCATGGCGGTGAACTGCCCAAGCAATATCAAGCGCTTGGCGGCAAACCCATGCTGCGCCGGGCGGTCGAAGCCTTTGCCGCCCACCCCGGGATCGACCAGGTCCGGGTGGTGATCGGCGCCGGGCACGAACAACTTTATTCGCAAACTATAGGCGACCTGTTGCCGGAATCACACATTATCGGTGGCGCGACACGGCAGGAATCTGTCCGGCGCGGCCTGGAAGCGCTGGCCCCCGCCCCGCCCCGGCTGGTGCTGATCCACGATGCCGCCCGCCCGCTGGTCGATGCCGGCATCATCGACCGGGTCTTGGGGGCGCTGGAAGCTAAGCCGGCGGCGATCGCGGCGCTGCCGGTGGTCGACAGCCTGCGCAAGGAAGCGGGTGGGCCGGTCGACCGCGACGGGCTGTGGCAGGTCCAGACGCCGCAGGGTTTCTGGTTCGACGCCATCCTGTCGGCGCATCGCGCGGCAAGCGACGACCTGGCGACCGACGACGCGACATTGGCCGAGAAGGCCGGCATTCCCATCACTCTGGTCGAAGGCGCCATGAGCAATCTGAAAGTCACGCGGGCGGGCGATCTCGCCACCGCCGAAATCTTCCTCGCCGCCCGGCTGGGCGATATCCGCACCGGATCGGGCTACGACGTCCATAAATTTGCGCCGGGCGACCATGTCACGATCTGCGGCATCAAGGTGCCACACAGCCATGCGCTGGAGGGTCATTCCGACGCCGATGTGGGCCTGCATGCGCTGACCGATGCGATCCTGGGCTGTATCGGCGCGGGCGATATCGGCAGTCACTTCCCGCCGACCGACGAGCGCTGGCGCGGCGCCGACAGCGCCATCTTCCTGCAGCATGCGATCCAGGGCGTGACCGACCGCGGCGGGGTGGTGGCCCATCTCGACGTCACCATCATCTGCGAGCGGCCCAAGGTCGGCCCGCACCGTGCGGCCATGGTCGCCCGCGTCGCCGAGATCACCGGGCTGCGTCCCGACCAGATCAGCGTCAAGGCGACGACGACCGAGGGTCTGGGCTTTACCGGCCGGCGCGAGGGCATCGCCGCCCAGGGTACCGCGACCGTGAGGCTGCCCCTTGTCTGAGCTCGCCATGAAGGTCCTCGATGCCTTCAAGGCCAAGGGGAAGATGCTAGCGACGGCGGAATCATGCACCGGCGGCATGGTGGCGGCGGCGCTGACCGACATCGCCGGCTCGTCGGCGGTGGTCGAGCGCGGCTTCGTCACCTACACCAACCGCGCCAAGGCGCAGTTGCTGGGCATCGATCCTGCCGTGATCGAGGCGCATGGGGCGGTCAGCCGCGAAGTGGCGGAAGCGATGGCGCGCGGCGCGCTGGCCCATTCGGTGACGCATGTCGCGGTTTCGGTCACCGGCATCGCCGGGCCGGACGGCGGATCGGCGGAGAAGCCGGTCGGGCTGGTCTGGTTCGGGCTGGCCGCCGAAGGCACGCCAACGACCACCGCACACGAGATGTTCAAGGGCAATCGTGCTGCGGTGCGCCGACAGGCGACGGAAAAGGCCCTAGCTCTTCTGCTCGAGGGGCTTGACCGGCTGAAATGAGGCGGCCCTGGGCTTGCCGTAGAGCTGGTTGGCCCGCGCCTCATAGGCGCCGACCATGCGATGGACCAGCTCGGTAAAGACGCCGCCCATCACCAGCGACAGCGCCTTCGACTTGAACTCGAAATCGACCTGGAACTCGACCAGCGTCCCGCCCTGCGGCGCCGGCGAGAAGCGCCAGTCACCGTGCAGGTATTTGAGCGGCCCGTTGGTGTAGTCGAACTGCACCGAATATGGCGGCTTCAGGATGACCTTGGAGCTGAAACGCTCGCGCAGCACCTTCCAGCCTATGATCAGCTCGGCATAGAGAACATCGGCTTCGCGCTTCAAAATCCGCGCGCCGATGCACCAGGGCAGGAATTCGGGATAGCGCTCCACCCCGGCCACCAGGTCGTACATCTGCTGGGCCGTGTAGGGTACGACGACCTTTTCTTTATGTGCGGTCATGGTCCTGTCAGGCGGCTGCGGCGCGAGCTTCGCGCAGGCGGACGAAATCCTCACCGGCATGATAGGACGAGCGGGTCAGCGGCGAGGCCGAAACCATCAGGAAACCCTTGGCGCGAGCGGCAGCGGCATAGGCTTTGAACTCATCCGGCGTGACGAAGCGATCGACCGCAGCATGCTTGATCGTGGGCTGCAGATATTGGCCAATCGTGAGGAAATCGACATCGGCCGCGCGCAGATCGTCCATCACCTGCAGAACCTCTTCCTTGGTCTCGCCCAGCCCGACCATGATGCCCGACTTGGTGAACATCGTGGGGTCCTTCTCCTTCACCCGCGCCAGCAACTGCAGTGAGGTGAAATAGCGCGCGCCGGGGCGGATCGTGGCGTAGAGGCGCGGCACGGTCTCAAGATTGTGGTTATAGACGTCCGGCTTGTTCTCAAGAATAATATCAATGGCTTGTGGCTTATTCTTGAAGTCAGGCGTCAGGATTTCGATAGTCGTCCTGGGCGACGCGGCGCGGATCGCGGCGATGGTCCGGGCGAAGTGGCCAGCGCCGCCATCCTCCAGGTCGTCGCGGTCGACCGAGGTCACCACGACATGCTCCAGCCCCAGCTCGGCCAGCGCCTCGCCCACCCGGCGCGGCTCGTCGGGGTCGAGATGGGCTGGCTTGCCGGTGGCGACATTGCAGAAGGCGCAGGCCCGGGTGCAGACCTCGCCCATGATCATGAAGGTGGCGTGGCGCTTGGACCAGCACTCGCCGATATTGGGACAGGCCGCCTCTTCGCAGACCGTAGTCAGCTTCAGCCCGCGCATGATGTTGCGGGTCGCGTGATATTCCGGCGAGGTCGGGGCCTTCACCCGAATCCATTCGGGCTTGCGCGCTACCGGATTGTCGGGCCGGTGCGCCTTTTCAGGGTGCCTGACCTTGGGAATCGTATCGATGTCGGCCATGGGTCAGAAATGGATCGCGCGGCCATAAGCGTCAAGCACGCTCTCATGCATCATTTCGGAAAGGGTGGGATGCGGGAAGATGGTCTCCATCAGCTCGCTTTCCGTGGTTTCCAAGGTCTTGGCGATGGTAAAGCCCTGGATCAGCTCGGTGACCTCGGCCCCGACCATATGCGCGCCCAGCAATTCCCCGGTCTCGGCGTCGAACACCGTCTTCACGAACCCCTCCGGCTCGCCCAGCGCGATCGCCTTGCCGTTGCCGATATAGGGGAAACGCCCAACCTTGACCTTGCGCCCGCCCTCCTTCGCCCTGGCCTCGGTCAGTCCGACCGAGGCGACCTGCGGCGTGCAATAGGTGCAGCCGGGCACGTTCAGGACATTGAGCGGCTGCACATGGTCCAGCCCTGCGATCTTCTCAACGCAGATCACGCCCTCATGGCTCGCCTTGTGCGCCAGCCAGGGAGCACCCACGACATCGCCGATGGCATAGACGTTAGGCTCCCCGGTCCGGAGCCATTCGTCGACGACGATATGGCTCTTCTCGACCTTCACCTTGGTGCCTTCCAGCCCGATATCCTCGACATTGCCGGTGATGCCGACGGCCGAGATCACCCGATCGACGGTAACCTTCGTGGTCTTGCCGTTCTGCTCGATCGTCGCGGTAACGCTGTCCTTGGCCTTGTCGAGCTTTGTCACCTTGGCTGAGGTCAGGATCTTCATGCCCTGCTTTTCGAACTGCTTATGGGCGAAGGCTGAGACCTCCTCATCCTCGACCGGCAGGATGCGGTCCAGCACCTCGACCACTGTAACCTCGGCGCCCATCGTCCGGTAAAAGCTGGCGAACTCGATACCGATGGCACCGGAGCCGATGACCAGCAGCGATTTCGGGATCGATGGCGGGACCATTGCCTCTTTGTAGGTCCAGACCAGCTTGCCGTCCGCCTCCAGCCCCGGCAGCGAGCGGGCCCGGGCGCCGGTGGCGATAATGATATGTTTGGCAACGACATCGGCGACGGCCTTGCCGTCCTTCGTCACCGCGATCTTGCCCTTGCCCGCCAGCTTGCCGGCCCCATCGATGACGGTGACCTTGTTCTTGCGCAGCAGGAACTTCACCCCATCCGAAAGCTGCTTCGCCACCTTGCGCGACCGCTCGACTACCTTCTTAGCGTCATATCCTATATCCTTGGCAATCAAGCCATATTCATCAAGATGATGCAGCGTATGGTAGATCTCCGACGTACGCAGCAGCGCCTTGGTCGGGATGCAGCCCCAGTTGAGGCAGATGCCACCGAGATGCTCGCGCTCGATCACCACAGTCTTCAGGCCCAGCTGCGCAGCGCGGATGGCCGCGACATAGCCGCCCGGCCCGGCGCCCAGCACCGCCAGATCGAAACTCTGCTCGGCCATTCAGCTCTCCGCGAAACTCTTGAGCGCATCGCCGGTCAGGCGCTGCACCGTCCATTCGTCCATCGGCGCGGCGCCCAGACCGCGATAGAAGTTGATCGCCGGCTCGTTCCAGTCCAGCACCCACCATTCCATCCGGCCGCATTTTTCGGCCACCGCCTTCTGCGCCAGATATTTGAACAGGGCGCGGCCGAAGCCGTTGCGGCGGAATTCCGGCCGCACGAACACATCCTCGACATAGATGCCGGGCCGGCCGAGGAAGGTCGAGTAATTGTAGAAATAGATCGCGAAGCCTGCGGGCTGGCCCTCATGCTCGACGATCAGCGCATAGGCCTTCGGCGACGGGCCGAACAGGCTCTCGGCGAAATCCGCCTCAGTCGCCACCGCCTGATGGGCGAGCTTCTCGTACTCCGCCAGTTCCCGGACCAGCGAGGCGATCAGCGAGAGGTCGTCTGGCGTGGCTTCTCTGATGCTCAAATTTGCTCCAATTCCGCGACGGTACGGTCGTTGACGACATTGCCGGTGTTGAGAACCGTGGCCGGCTCGATCAGCACCACCTCAGTCTCATCTTCTGCGGCCGGCATATGCTCGACGCCGCGCGGCACGATGATGAACTCGCCAGGCATGATCTCGACCGACCGGTCACGGAAATGCATGGTCAGCCGGCCGCGCACGACCAAGAACATCTCATCCTCGGTCTCGTGATGATGCCAGACGAAATCGCCCTTCAGCTTCACCAGCTTGACCAGGCTGTCGTTCACCGCGCCGACGATCTTCGGGCTGTAAGTGTCGGAAAACCGGGCGAATTTCTCGGCTAAATTGACCGTGTCGACCATTCGGACCTCACAGCAACAGGCTGTAAGGGTCTTCGATCAAGGTCTTGAACGCGGCCAGATATTCAGCCCCCAGCGCACCATCGACCGCGCGGTGATCGACCGAAAGCGTGACGGTCATCAGCGTCGCGATCGTGAGCGCGCCGTCCTCGACCACCGGCCGCTGCTCGCCGTTGCCGACGGCCAGGATGCAGGATTGCGGCGGGTTGATCACGGCGGCGAATTCGCGGATGCCGTACATGCCGAGATTGGAGATCGAGAAGCTGCCGCCCTGATATTCCTGCGGTTTCAGCTTGCCGTCGCGGGCACGCGCCGCCAGGTCCTTCATCTCGCCCGCGATCTGGCGCAGGCTCTTGGTATCCGCCTGCTTGATGATCGGGGTGATCAGACCATTCGGCGTCGCGACCGCAACCGAAATATCGACGTCCTGATAGGCCAGGATCGCCTCCTCGGACCAGGACACATTGGCATCCGGAATCTTGCGCAGCGCCAGCGCCGAGGCGCGGATCACGAAATCGTTGACCGACACCTTGCCGTCGCCTGCCGAGGCATTCAGCTTCTTGCGCAGGTCGAGCAGCGCGTCGATCCGGCAGTCCAGAGTCAGGTAGAAATGCGGGATCGTCTGCTTGGCCTCGGTCAGCCGCCGCGCGATGGTCTTGCGGAAGCCGGAATTAGGCCGCGCCTCGTATTTCATGCCGAGCAGATCGGCCAGTTGGCGCGCATCCTGGCCTTTGGCGAGCGCAGCCGCGGCCGGAGCCTGGGACGGAGCGGCTTTAGGCGCGCCCTCCAGGTCGGCCCTGACGATGCGGCCGTGCGGGCCGCTGCCCTTGATCGCCGAGAGGTCGATTCCACCTTGCCTGGCGAGGCGGCGGGCCAGCGGGGTGGCGATGATGCGGGGCGTTCCCGCGTGGCCGTTGAGAGTGGGCTTGGCGGCGGGCTTTTCACCCCCACCCAACCCTCCCCCCTCAAGGGGGAGGACTTTTTCTGGCTTTGCCCCTCCCCCTTGAGGGGGGAGGCTGGGTGGGGGTGATGCTTCAGCCTTCGCAGGCTTCTTCGGAGGGGCACTCTCCCCCTCGCCCACCAGCGTCGCAATCACAGCATTCACAGCGACGCCTTCGGTGCCTTCCGGCACCTTGATCTCGCCTAGCGTGCCCTCGTCGATCGCCTCGACCTCCATCATCGCCTTGTCGGTCTCGATCTCGGCGATCACGTCGCCGGGGGCGATGGCGTCGCCGGGTTTCTTGAGCCAGCGGGCGAGCTTGCCCTCGGTCATCGTCGGCGACAGCGCCGGCATCAGAATGTCGGTCATTTGTAGCAAACCGCCTTGGCCGCCTTCACGACGTCCTCGACCTGCGGCAAAGCCAGCTTCTCCAGATTGGCGGCATAGGGCAGCGGCACGTCGGCGCCATGGATACGCACGACCGGCGCATCCAGGTCGTCAAAGGCCTGCTCCATCATCAGCGCTGACAGCTCGGCGCCGATGCCGGCGAAGGGCCAGCCTTCCTCGAGCGATACTAGCCGGTTGGTCTTTTTCACGCTGTTCACGATGGTCTCGGTATCGAGCGGGCGGATGGTGCGCAAATCGATCACCTCGGCCTCGATCCCCTCCCCGGCCAGCACCTCGGCGGCTTCGAGCGCGACGCCGACCATGCGGGAGAAGGTGCAGATCGTGACCGAATTGCCTTCGCGGACGACCTTGGCCTTGCCGATCGGCACAATGAAGTCCGGATCGGTCGGCACCTCGAAGGCGTGGCCGTAGAGCAGCTCGTTCTCCAGGAACACGACCGGGTTCGGGTCGCGGATCGCCGCCTTGAGCAGGCCCTTGGCGTCGGCGGCCGAATAAGGCACGACCACCTTCAGCCCCGGCACATGGGCGTACCAGCTGGTGTAATCCTGGGAATGCTGGGCGGCGACGCGCGAGGCGGCGCCATTGGGCCCGCGGAAGACGACGGGGCAGCTCATCTGCCCGCCCGACATATAGCGGGTCTTGGCGGCGGAATTGATGATCTGGTCGATCGCCTGCATGGCGAAGTTCCAGGTCATGAACTCGATGATCGGTTTCAGCCCGCCCATGGCCGCGCCGACGCCCAGCCCGGCGAAGCCCTGCTCGGTGATCGGCGTATCGATGACGCGGCCGGGCCCGAACTCCTCGAGCAGCCCCTGGCTCACCTTATAGGCGCCCTGATACTGCGCGACCTCCTCGCCCATCAGGAAGACGTCGCCGTCAGCCCGTTG
>Ga0268266_10002419_pt1 | contig 20112 bp, 20 predicted proteins | sample KBSS13metaG_FD_190356 | JGI IMG/M metagenome (GOLD analysis project Ga0268266, IMG submission 190356) | Switchgrass rhizosphere microbial communities from Kellogg Biological Station, Michigan, USA - KBS S1-3 metaG (SPAdes) (version 2) | ecosystem: Host-associated > Plants > Roots > Rhizosphere... | reverse complement strand
CAACACGAACAGCCCGTTGTCGTCGTCGGGGGTTCGCGTCACGCCCGCCGGTGCCAGCACGGACGTCGGTCCTTGCCACGGCAGCCAACCGCGCGCGGTGTACAGATGCCTCCCCGCCTCCGACGCGCTGAGCGCACCGAGCTGGTAGGCGCCGCGCAGCACCTGTTCCGCCGAATCCATCAGGGCATGAGCGAGGCCTTGGCCACGCCAGTCCTCGCGCACGGCGACCCCTTCGACGTAGCCGCAGCGCAGCGCGGTGTCGCGGTACAGCAGTCGACGCTGCACGACGGCGGCGTGCGCGATCAGTGCGCCGTGGTGACAGATCAGCGCGTGCATGCCGCCGAGAGCGTGCTCCCAGTCGGCGTCGGAGAACTCACCGGCGAAGGCCTCGGAGACCATCCGGCGGGCATCTTCGCGCGTCTCGTTGTCGAGGTCGGAGGTATGGATCAGGCGCGCTGTGTAGATCCCGCGCGCCTGGGGAGCCGGGGCATCGTGCGTGTGCACACTGACTGTCTACCAGTAGCGTGCCCCTATGAAAATCGCTCCTTGCTCGGCGGTACTCGGCGCCTTGGTTGTTGGTGTGGTCGGGTGTTCCCCAACCGTCGACGGGTTCGCGATGCCAGACCTCGTCGGCGAGTACTGGACGGACGCAGAGCCACAATTGCGTGGACTCGGCTGGAACGGCATGCTCATCCTCGGTGAATACGTAGAAGTGGGGCCAGCCGATCGGAATCGGATCATGTCTCAAGATCCCGCGGCCGGGACCGAGCACGAGAAAGACATCGAGATCACGCTGCGGTTCGGACGCTGAGTTCTACGCGCTAGGCGCGATTTTGCACGCAGGGTCGTTGGCTTCGCGAAATCACGACCCTGGTTGCAATGTCGGCGATGCAAACGGCGGCTTACTCCTCGAACGGTTTACGCGGATGCGACCAATGCAGCCGCACCGTCTGTCCGGGGCGGCTCTGCGCCACCTTGTCGATGTCCTCGTCGGTCACCACACCGATCACCGGATAGCCACCCGTCACAGGATGATCGGGCCCGAGGATCACCGGAAAACCGTTCGGCGGCACCTGAATTGCGCCGCGGGCCGCACCCTCGCTGGGCAGCTGCCGGTCGGGCCAGCGGTACTCCAACGGCATGCCGATCAGTCGCATGCCGACCCGGTCGGTGCGGTTGGTGACCTGCCAGTTGGTGCGGATCAGGATGTCGGGGTCGACGAACCAGTCGTCGCGCGGACCGGGCACCACTCGCAGTTCCAACACGTCGTCCTCGATGGCGGCCACCGGCGCCTGGTCGAGTTCGGGGAGTTCGCCGCTGTGCTCGCCGACCGGCAGCACGTCGCCCGGTTGTAGCGGCAGCGGACCGATGGAGGACATCACGTCATACGAACGCGAGCCCAGCACGGGAGAGACGTCGATGCCGCCGCGCACCGCCAGGTAGCTGCGCAGGCCGGTGTGCGGGGCGCCGAGCGAGATCACCTCGCCGTCGTGTGCGTAGTGAATGCTGTTGCTGCCGAACGGTTTTCCGTTCACTGCCGGGTCGGTGTCGGCGCCTGTGACGGCGATCGCGACGTCGCCGCCGCGCACCCGCGCCGAGAACCCGCCGAACGTCACCTCGATGGTGGCGTGATCGCCGGGGTTGGCGACCAGCCGGTTGGCCAGCTGATGCGAGCGTCGGTCGGCCGCTCCTGACCGGGAGACGCCCATATGCGCGAGGCCGGGCCTGCCGAGGTCCTCGATGAGGGCGAGCGGTCCGGTGCGCAGCACCTCGAGTGTGACGGTCACGAGCGCACCTCCCTGAACTGAACCCACATGCCGGGTCTCAGCAGGGCAGGCGGGTCGCGATCGATGTCCCACAACTCCACCGAGTCGTCGGCCATCTGGCCGATCAGTTGCCAACCACCGGGGGATTCCCGCGGATAGATGGCGCTGAACTCCCCGGCCAGTGCCACCGATCCGGCAGGCACCCTGGTCCGCGGCTCGGACTGCCGCGGCACGTTCAGTCGCTCGTCCCCACCGATCAGATACGCGAAACCCGGTGCGAAGCCACCGAATCCGACCCGCCACGGTGTCCCGGTGTGAGCGGCGATCACCTGGTCGGTGGTCAGCCCCGTCAGCCGCGACACCTCCTCGAGGTCGGCGCCGTCGTATCTCACACCTATCTCGATGTCGGCCTTGACGTCGGCCGGCGTGCTCGCCGCCGACAGCGCCTCGGCCGTCACCCGCAGCTTGCCCAGCCGCTGCCGGGTCGGCGCCTGATAGCGCGGTCCGGCGAGCTTGAGCAGCACCGTGCGCGACGCCGGAACGATGTCCAGCACGCCGAGTAGCTCGGCCTCGCGCAGCACATCGGCCCACGCCAATACTTCGGCGGTGCTGTCGAACTCGAGCAGCAGCGCCTGATCGCCATAATCACGAACCGTGCCAAGAGCCTGCACGTCCATCAGATCCGCAGTCACGCTCATGTTCAGGAACTTACCCGCGGGTAGCTAAGAAATAACGGGCTCTGTGAGCCTTGCCAGAGAAGGCTTAGCGATAGCTCATATTGCCGCGCCGTATGTCGGCTCGTGGCGCTTGACGTAAGCGATCACGCGGTAGGTCACCGGCAGCATGACCACTTCGACGGCCGTTTTGTAGAACCAGCCCAACGCCGTGTAGACGACGAAATCGCGGAATGTGCTGATGCCGATCGCGTTGGCCGCGATGCTGCAGAACACCAGCGTGTCGCCAAGCTGTCCCGCAAAAGTCGAGCCGACCAGCCGCGCCCACAGGTGTTTCTCCTTGGTCTTCTCTTTGATCCACACCACGACCCAGGCATTGATGGTCTGCCCGACGATGAAGCCGGCCAGACCCGCAATGATCAGCTGTGTGTACGCGTGGACGATGTTCTCGAAGTGCTCTTGATTGGTGTAGAAATCGGCGGCTGGAAGGTAGATGGTCACCCAGAACGTGAGGGCGGCCAGCCCGTTCATAGCAAACCCGAGGAATATCGCCCGCCTCGCGGCCTTGAATCCGTAGACCTCGGACAGCACATCGCCGATCACGTAGGTGAGCGGAAAGACGATGAATCCACCGTCGGTGATGATCGGCCCGAACGCGACGCCCTTCGTGGCGGTGACGTTGGAGATGATCACCAGCGCTGTGAAGACGGCGACGAAAGTCGGATAGTACTTCGACCCCACCTGCGCGAATGCGGCGTGCTGCTCTTTGACGGTGGTCTGGTCGCTTGTCACCCGGTAATTAGATCAGGCGAGCGCCTTGGTCAGCAGCGGTGGCAATTGGTCGGCCACGACCGGGTAGGACAGCGGCGACGCGAACGCGATCGCGCCGGACAGGTCCTTGCCGGTGAACACGCTGCGGTTCAGCGTGGTCGCCCGCAGCTTTGCGACGACGGGGTCGGCAAGCAGCGCGGCCTGTTCGTCGTCGCTCTCGGTGGTCCAGATCAGCACGTCGGCGTCATCGAGAACGGACGCCATCTTGTCGCGCGGAATCAACCACCCGCCGGTGTCGGGGATGGTGAAGCCCATGGTGGTGAGGAAGTCGGTGCGCCAACCGGCCTCGGTCACGCGAACGCTGTCCTGATAGAAGGTCCCGGCGAGCAGCAGCGCCTTCTTGCCCGCGAACTGAGGATTGTTCTTGCCGACGGCGGCGAACTTCTCGTCGACGCCGGTGATCAATCCGGCCATCTCGTCGGCCTTGAACACGGCCTGCGCGATCGCGGTGGCCTGATCCTTCCACGGCTCGAAGAATGCCTCCTGACCGGACTGCGCGATTGTCGGCGCGATGGCCGACAGCTTTTTGTACGTGTCCTCATCGAGTCCGGCGTTGACGGCGACGATCAGGTCCGGCTTGAGCGACGCGATCTGATCGACCTGGATGCCGTCGTTGAGGTTGAGCACCACAGGCTGCGCGCTGCCCAATTTGGGCTGGGCCCATGGCCATACGCCGAACGGCTCGGCGCCGAACCAGTCGGTGACCGCGACCGGCACGACCCCGACGGCCAGCAGGTCATCTTGCTCGGTGAAGCCTGCGCTGACGACCCGCTTGGGCGGCGCGGGGATCTTGGTTTCGCCGAAGATGTGTTTGACGGTGACCGAGCCGTCCTTGGCGACCTCGCCCGGCTTCTGCGAACTGCAGGCTGCAACCAGCGCGGCGCCGGCGGTCAATGTCAGGAAACCTCGGCGGGACAACGAAGCTCGCACTCGGCGAGCCTAACTCGGTTTTCGGCGAAATAAGGTTCCGGTACGGCAAACGGGCAGAATGCGTGTCACAAGTCGGATCTCGTCGACGAACGGACTAGATCGGCGGCGCCTCGCCATACGACGAAGACCCTGCGGTGAGCACAGAGCCGCGGTTCAACTGGCTCTTTTCCAGACCCCTGAACAGCACGCCGATATTGTCACCGGCCTGCGCTTCGTCGATCGACTTTCGGAAGACCTCGATGCCGTCGACCCGCGCCTGGAGCGTGCCGTCGACCAGTACCGTGTCGCCGACCCGCAGCGCGCCGCTCTCCACGCGCCCGGTCGCGACGACGCCGCGATTCTTGATGACGAACACGTCCTCGACCGTCAATCGGAACATGTCAGCAGTCTGCCACCCGATTTGCCCTAGCCGCCGATGAAGCCCTTGTTGCGCATCAGGAAGTCCGCAAGGAATCCCTCGTGCGGGATGTGGGGCGCGCTGTGGTGGGTGGCGTGGCGGCCACGGTAAACGTTGGTGATGGTCGGCTCGCACAGCAGCTCGTCGACCAACTCGTCGTCGGTCGTGAGAGCATTGAGCACCAGCGAGTTGCGCAGCGGCACAACCCCGTCGTTGCGTGACCACGGTGAGACCCACACGCACGGGAACGGCAGTTCGACATTGAGCTTGGCCGGGTCGGGCTCGGTGAGCCGGTGAACGGCCGGGCGCAGCGCGGCGAACCCATGGCCGAGGTCGGCGACCACCTGATCGGCACCCAGCACCGCAACCGCTCCGGTGGCTCTGGCCGCGAGGTGAACGGCGACGGCCCGTGCCGACTCGATGGAAGTCGTTGGTAGAACTGCTCGTTCGTCGGTGTTCGGCAGCGGTTCGATAGTCGACAACCGCTCGGCGACGGCGCGCGCCAGTGGTGCGGCGTCGCCTTCGTAGAGGACTGCGGTCGCGTTGACGCACGCCATGCCGCCCAGATTGGCTATCGAGTCGACTATCACGTCCAGGTACTCGCGCCAGTCGCACTCGGCGGTGATCAAGATCTTGGAGCGGCCGGGTCCGTTGGTCAGCACCGTCGGGACATTTGCGTATTTGTCGACGACATCCTGGCCGCCGTAGACCATTGCCAGGTCCGCCGCCGAAACCACGTCACCGGCGACCGTGTGATCGGTCGACAGATACAGCGCATCGCCGTCGCGAAAGCCGCTGTGCCGCAACGCTTGGATGGCGCGGTGCGCGGTGAACGGTTCGCGCCGCGATGGGCGGACCGCCACCCGGTATCCCAGCGCCAGCGCCTGTGGCCACAACCCGTGTACGCCCGGCGCATTGCCGGGAGCCTGGACGGCGAGCACCTCGCCACGTCGCACCCAGACGGCGCCGCCACGCGGTCCCAGTTCGCGCCAATCGACCCCCGCGCCCGTTGGCCGGGACGGTCGCACGGCATCGCATGCGGTGGTGAGGGATTCGGCGACGGTGTTGGCGCCTGCCCGCGCTGCGGTCATCGGCAGGCCGGTCACCCGGCACGTCAGTTCGACGTAGCTGTCGAAGTCGAGCCCGGCGATCGTCGACGACACGAAGGCGTCCGCGGCCTTCGTCAGCGCTGCTTCCCGCTCTGCGGCAGGCAGCGGCCGTAACTTGCGTTGGGCAGCGATCGACCGTGTCACGAATAGCCTTGGCACAACAGCCGATTCCGCGACAGGCACGCCGGCACAGTCCCCGATGATCGCCCGGTTCCGGGTCCGGTACTCGCCGTCGGGCCCGAGCGCAGGAAGGTCTACCAGGTCGCCGGTCATCGGTCAGTACACGCCCTCGATCACCGGTTCGCCGCCGAACACTGCGACGGGTGCGACCTCGCTGATCGAATCGCCGACCTGCCCATCGGGTCCCGGCAACCGGATCGCGGTGTCGCGTTCCAAGTTGTTCGGGATGAACATGCCCTTGCTGATGTGGTTCATCACCACCTGGCCGCGTTCTCCGTACGGCACCTCGGCACCGGTACCCGGGTCGACGACCCCGAAGAAGACGTACGGCGAGCGCGGGTCGAACACAATCGACTCGCCGTCGATGCGCGTGGCCGCCTGCGACAGCACCATCGTGCTGCCGAAGGCCATGGCGATGGCGGTCTCCGGAAAGATCTGGCGGAGCAGATCGAGGGTGTCCATGTCCACGTGCGCGCCGCTGAGCAGCAGGTAGCGGATCTTGCTGTTCACCTGTTCAAGCAGGCCGTCGTCGCGGGCGATGGCCTCGACCAACGGGGGTGTCGCATGCAAGTTCACGACGTCCTGCGTCTCCAGCACATGCCGCGCCTGTTCCAGCACGTGATCGACGTAGGCGGCGATCTCTGCTGTCGCGTTGCGCGCGGCAAGCTTCTTGACCCAGCGCGGATCGAGGTCGATCGGGTGAAACGCCGAGCCAAGACGTTCGGCGACGACACGGTCGAAGTGCCCGACCCCGTGTGGCCCGCTCGGCATCAGGCACAGCAGCCCACGGCCGGGCACGAAGCCGCCCGCGGTGAAGTCCTCGACCTGCCAACGGGTCACCTGCTCGATCCAATCTGGAAGCTGCGCAGTGCGTTTCGGCGCACCCGTGGTGCCGCCCGATTCGAAGATGCGGGGGATCGGCGCCGGTGACCCGTAGCCGCGGGGGATGAGGTCTTCGACGGCGACGTTGTGGAGTTCGTCGACCAGGTTGGGAAACCGGCGGAGGTCGGCGACGGTCGCAACGTCGGTCAGCGGATCGAAATCGAGGGTCCCGGCGATGCGAAGCCAGAACGGTGAGCCTGTTTCGGTGCCGAAGTGCCAGGCGATCGCGGCGCGCAGGTAGGCCTCCGGGTCCGGCGGCGGCGCATCGCGCGGCACGTCCAGCAGGGAGTAATCAATGTCCGCCACCCGGCCATCGTGTCGCAGGAGGTTGTCCGGCAGGTGAACTCAGGAGTGTGAGAGCCGTTTGTTGATCAGCCGGGTCAGCCAAGACGGTGAGAACCGGGAGCCCGCCACCATCGCCTTGGTCTGCGAACCGACAGGGAAGTGGACCTGATGGACGGTGCGTCGCAGCCACGATGGGTCGACGGCCTTGGCGATCGCGTCGGCGACGTCCTGGGCGGTCAGCCGGATGCCGAGCGACTCGGTGGTGCCCGTCTTGATGTGGTCGGTCATCGCGGTCTGCACGTAGAGCGGCCACATCGCGATGACCCGGATGCCGTAGCGCTGCCATTCGATGTCGAGCGCTTCGGTGATGCCGCGAACGAAGAACTTGGTGGCGCTGTAGTTCGCGAGCTCGGCCTGCCCGTAGATCGCCGACGCGGACGACAGGTTGACGACCACCGAGTCGGCGGTGTCGCGCAGGTACGGAAACGCGGCATGCAACCCGTTGACGACGCCCTTGGTGTTGATGTCGATTTCGCGCAGATGCCGTGCGACGTCGATCTCCTCGAAGCGTCCCGCCAGCAGGATGCCGGCGTTGTTGATCATCACGTCGAGCCTGCCGGCCGCTTCGGCGAATTCGCTTACCCGCTGCGCCATTTCGTCGCTGTCGGTGACGTCGAGGTGCCCGACTATCGCGGTCCCGCCCAGCCGCTCGATGTCGTCGGCCAATGATTTGAGGCCCACCTCGTCGATGTCGTAGCCGCCTACGGTGTAGCCCTTCTTCGCGAAGGTCAGCGCGGTCGCGTAACCGATCCCCGCGGCGGCTCCGGTGATGAAGACTGCTCTATTGCCCATAGACCATGATTGCCCACCGGCCTTACTTCATGGTGGCCAGGTTGTGCCAGAGATTGCGCAGGCTGTCGGTGCCGCCGAACAGCGTGGTGAAGTGCGTGGAGTCGATGAGCACGATGTCACCTGCGCGTTGGTCCGCCGGCGGCATCCAGATCAGCGCGTTGAACTCGGTGTTGCCCGCCTCGGTGAACGGATGCGGACGGTTGGGGTCGATCCGCTGACGCCCGAGGACCTGCACCCTCTTGCCCTCCGACGCCGTGAGTTCGTAGTGCGGCAGGTGGGGGTGGAAGTTGAACGTGGTGACGTTGTCGAGCAGTCGCGGCGTGTCGAGGTCGCGGAACCCCGTCAGCGGCGCGATCTCCTTGGTGCCTTCGACGACCGCGGGCCGCAATCCCCACGTGTTGTGCACCGGCACGTCGAGCGCCCGCATGAGTGAGCGCGTGTATTGGCCGAAGCGCTGCTGGCGTGGCACTAGCCGGTCGCCGTGGTGTTGGTATTCGACCTGCCGCTGGGCGAGGTCATCGGTGAAGCCGACGTCGTGGTGCGGCGCGAGCAGCAGGCAGGTGCCTTCGCGGTGCAGCCACTCGCTGATCGCCGCGATCTCTTCGGGTGCGGCTTCCTGCTCGGACAGCAGGTGGTCGAGCCCGAACACCATCAGCGTGTCCGTATCCGCCAGAATGCGCTCATCGATCGGCAGCTTGTACCCGGCCTGATCGATGCGCTGGAACACCGCGACCGGATGGCCCGTGGCCTCCTCGACGAGGTCCTGGAACGACAACGTGGATCGGTGGAACAGCTCGAGTGTTCCCGCGATGCCCTGCAGGAAATTCGCGGCGTCATACTCGGGAGTTTCGTAGGCGGGCCATGCGACGTTGCGGACCTCGGTCATGGTCGAGAAGCGGTTGTAGATCTCGGCCGGATCGCGTTGCGATTCCCACGGATAGCTCCAGGTCCAATAGATGCTGACGCGCCTGCGCCCGTCGTGGGAGCGTGCGACGTGGCTCTGGTTGTAGGTGCGTGCCCGCATAGTGGTCCTTCTAGCTTTCGAGGGCGGCGAGATAACGCAGCGCGTTCATTCCAGGCAGGAAGAAATAAGCGCCGCCGCGCAACGTGGTGAACGCGGGAATACCCTTGTGCACCTTGCGGATCGGTCGCTTGGGCACCGTGAAGTCCAGCGTGCCGTCCTGAGTGCCGCAGATCGGGTCGTGCTCGTTGCCGAGTTCGTGGAAGGCCCTGTCGTTGATCCAGACGTTCTGTGCGAACTCGAACTGGCGGACAAGATCGGCGCAGATGATGAACGCGGCGATGCCGCGCTCAACGCCGTCATCGGGTGCATCGTCGGGAAGGGCGGGACCGTAGGTGGCGCCGCGCCGAATCATGCGGCGGCGGTTCATGTAATGCGCGGTGTCGCGTGGATTGAGCCTGCGCGCATGGGATCCCAGCGGGCACGCATAGCCGAACGGGTCCATCTCCTTGTAGTTGTAATCGTTGTTGCGCATCGGGTCGGCGCCCAGTTCGGAATCGTCTTCGTCGGGAGCCAGCACCAGCGGGGCCCCACTTCGCCACCGGCCCATGAACTTCGCGGCGAGCAACTCCTCGTCTTCCGGAGTGTCGGCGTTCTCACGCAGATAGTCGCGGAATGCCCCGACATGCTCCTCCAGCCGTCGATATGCCATATAGCTGCCGTTGCGCGATAACACCTCGGGCTCAGGAAGATTGGCGACAGGCCCGTTTTCGTCGGGATAGCCGAGGATGAACTCGCCGGGTTCCAAGGCATCACCGGAGCCGGGCGTAGGTTCCTCGCCCGACCCTTTCATGACCGGTTGCGACAGCCGGTCGCGGAAGCCGAAGTGGTCGTGTGCATAGTTGAACGGCGGTGACGCGTTGAGGTCGAGATACGACAGGCTCCGTATGCCGTCCGTCCGCGCCAGCAGCTTGTCGTGTTCGGAGATGGAGCGCTTGCATTGTTCGTCGGTACGCGAGAACAAGATGGCGATCGCGTGCAGGTCCTCGCCCGCCAGTCCACCCAGCCAGTGTTCGGGCGCCGCCGCGCCGGTGTCGCCGAGGATGCTCGCACGAGCCGCCATGCCTTCCCGGAACTCGTCGGGGAAGGTCGCTAACGCTTCGTCAGGGACGCCCAGCGCACGCAGCCCAGTCCAGGTGAACGCCAACGTAACCCAGCGATCGGAGCCCTCCATCGTCGCCTGAGCATCCGTTGCCGACTGGACCTTGTCGAGCAGTTCGGTCAGCCATGCGCGACCGCCCGCCGGCGTGTCGAACGACAGGAATTCGTAGCGTCCCGTGATCGCAGGGGTGCGGGTCAGCAGGATGTGTTGGATGTCGTCGAACTCGAGCATTTACTGCATCTGATCGAGCATGGTCGAGAAGGCTGCCTTGAGGCGCAGCGCCTTCTTGATCTCGTCAGCGGTGACGTACGGATACTCGCCGTATTCGAGGAAGCTCGGGACTTGGTGGTCGCGAACGAATTGGATGAATGCCTCGGGGTTTTCCCGCCAATCGTCAGGGAAGCCTTCGAGATTCGTGAACACGGTCGTAATGCCGGTCTGGCTGAACAACTGCACCGCATCCTCGGTGTATTTGTCGAAGTCGGTGTCGAAGATGCCCTGATACTGGAAGTGCAGGCCCGACCCGACGTCGAACAGTACCCACCTGAGGTAGTGCAGGCGCAGGGGCGCCAGCACATCAGGGCTGCCCGCAATCGCCTCCTCGATCTGCTTGCCGTACGCCCGCACGGCCTCCTCGCGGCCCTCTTTCACTTTGGCGATGATGGAAAATCCGTGGCAGGCCGGCGTGCGCGGAAAAATCGGCCCATACCGGCCGCGTTCCAGTTCGAAATAGCCTTCTCTGGGGATGGCCACTGCCGCTGGTTTTGTCCAATCATGATCCGGCATATTCGAGCCCCCAATTCAGCCGTCTGACGACGTGAACGTAGCACCGCTACCTGGGTGTTGGTCGGCGTTTGGGGCAGCGAGGACCAACGCGAGTTGTCCAGATAGCGAAGCTAACCTTGTGATCGTGAAAATTGGCGATAATCCATCGCGCGCAAGCGGATCGAATTACGCTCGGCACATAACAGTTCGGCGCGTTGTCGGGGGATTTTTACGGCAGCGGGCCGGCCACCTACTTCTGGGAGGGGGTAGCCGTGCGAAGAAGCCAGCGCTACCTGATCATGGGCTTGTCAATTGCAGCGGTTCCCGTCGGCATTGTCTCTGCCTCACCCGCATCAGCCGATTGCACGAGTTCCGGTAATTCCACCGTGTGTGCGCAGGGCACGGTGAGGGGCGGTTCCGGTGCGCCCTCGGCGGGGCCGGTCTACCCCTCATACTGCGCCGATCCGTGGTACTGCGACGACGGCTGGGATGTCGATGTAATCCTGCCGCCGATCCGTCCGGGCCGTCCGGGCGGTGGACCAGGCGGCGGTGGCGGTATCGGTCCGCGTTGAACAAGATCCCTCAATCACCCTCGAAATCAAGGAGTCTCACATGTTTTTCCGCAACGTGATCGGCGCAGGCATGATTGCCGGCGCGATGCTCGCCGGCACCGCAGCGACCGCAGCAGCCGATCCGCCGAACTGCACAGCCGCCGACCTTGCCGGCGTGATGTCCGGCGTCAACGCGGGGATGTCGTCCTACCTGTTCACGCATCCCGATGTGAACGCGTTCTTCACCGGGCTCAAGGGTATGTCCAGGGATCAGATGCGAACAGAGCTCACCTCGTACATGGACGCAAACCCCCAGGTGCGAGATGAGATAACGGCAGTGCGACAGCCGGCGGCCGACTTCCGGGACCGTTGCAACGCGCCGCTGCCCGACGGACCCATGGGCTAGAGGTCGATCCGCAGCGCTACTTGTCCTTGGCGCCTTCGGATTTCGATTCGTTGTCAGCCTGCTTGTTCTCGTGCTCAGGCGAATCGGCGGCCTTCTTTTCGGAGTCGTGCGTAGCTGACTTCGTGTCGGGCTTGTCCGTCGTGGTCGAAATGGAGTCCTTGGCCGTCGGCTGATCCGCATCGTCGTTGGCCTTGGGGGTTTCCTTGTCTGTCGACTTCGAGTCCGTCGGGTCAGCAGTGGTCACGTCCGACGTGTCTTTCGTGGTGTCGGTGCTGTCGGTCGAAGGGCTGACCGCAACCATCGCGGTCTTGCGGGACAGATCGGGGACGGCCGTCGCCTCGGGGCTGGCGACTTTCGCGCTGAGCGTGGTTGCCGTCGCGGCCGGTTCGGCGGCCAACGCCGTCGCGATGGTCTGCTGCGCGGAGACAATGCCGTCGACGACATGCTGGCCACCTTCGACGAACGAACCGACCACCAGGGTGGTTCCGTTGACCAGCGCGCTGACGATGGCGCCGGGACTGAACGACAGCACCGCATCCACCAGATCCTGGCCGGCGACGATGAAGGCTCGAGCAACCGTGTCCAGACCCAGACCGACCCCGCCGACGACGTCGATGAACGCCTGGGGCACGGCGAGTTGCAACGCTTCTCGCACAGCCAGGTAACGCTGGCGCCGTTCGATGATCGCCGCCACGGTCGGCTCCCCCACGGCGACAATGCTTCCGACCAAATAGGTTTCGATCGTGGTGAGCGCGCCGAGCAGGTCGCCGGTGAGCACCTGTTGCGTGATTGTCACCAACGTCGAAGGCAGCTGAGCTATGGACTGGCCCAATCCTGCTGCGGAGCCTGCGAATCCGACTCCGAGGGTGGCAATATCGTCGATTCGATTCAGGACGAACTGTCGAAGCGCGGGGAATGTGAAGATGTCGGCGATCGAGGCCGAGAGTTGCACCGCCGGCATGTGCACTTCTGGGACGTGCACTTGCGGCACGAGCGCTTGGGGTGGCGGTGCGATCGGCGTCACCGCGATGACACTGGCTCCTACCAACGCGACTCCGGTGGTAACCCACGGACGCAAGGCTGTGTGCACCACGACCCCCCATTTGACGGCTTTGCTCGTGAACCTACCGTTACCGAAGCGTCAATTAGTGGCTAATGAGTCGAGTTGGTCAGGAGTCGCCGTTGGTCGCCCCCAACGGCATACCGGCTTCCATGAAGTCCAGCGCCCGATACATCCGCTCCGGCACTCCCGACGCGTGGTCGAGGACAGCCATCAGGCCGCCAGCCAGGGCGCCGACAAAAACGCGGACCTCGAAGTCGTTAGGCGCGCGGCCGGTCCTGCGGCAATCTGCTTCGGTGAGCGCCGTCGCCGTCCGGCGGTATTCGTCGAACTGGGCGGCCTTGAGTTCGGGGATGGACAGCACCATCCGTATCCGGGCCCGTTCGAAGCGCCACTCGGCCTCCGAGAGCGTCGCCATCGTGATTTCGAGGGCGCGGCGAAATGCCTGCAACGACGGCATGTCTGGGGGTTGCTTTTCGAGCGCTTCGACGGTGACGAGGTCCAGATCGTTGGCCATCAGCACCATTTCCTTGGACGGGAAATAGCGGAAGAAGGTGCTGGGTGACACCTCGGCGGCTTCTGCGATCTGCTCGACGGTGGTGTTCGCGTAACCGTTTTCCTCGATCAGTCGCATGGCCTCACGGCGTATGGTGTCGCGGGTCTTGATCTTCTTGCGGTCGCGCAAGCCCAGAATCTGATTAGTGACCCCCATTGGCCCATTGTGTCGATGTCAAAGTGTTAGGACAAGGCCAATGACGTTCCGAGTCCGATCATCATCGTCGCGATCAGGCCGTCGAGGATGCGCCATGTCATCGGTTTCGCGAACAGCCCGGCCAGTTGTCGGGCACCCAGTCCGAGGCTGACGAACCACACCGCGCTGGCCGTCACCGCGCCGACACCGAACAGCCAGCGTTCGTCGCTGTGCTCGTTGGCCAGCGCCCCGAGAAGCACCACGGTGTCCAGGTAGACGTGTGGATTGAGGAAAGTCATCGCGGCGCAGGTGAGCAGCACATCGAGCAGTCGAGCAGGCGCGGATTCCGAGGGACTGAGTGACGACGGACGCCATGCGCGGCGCGCGGCCAGCAGCCCGTAGCCGACGAGGAATGCGGCCCCGCCGAACTTGGCGATGTTCAGGGCGCTCGGGTGGGCGCTGATGAGCGCGCCGACGCCGGCGATGCCAGCCGAGATCAGCACGATGTCGGAGACGGTGCAGAGCGCGACGACGGGCAGCACGTGCTCACGGCGGATGCCTTGGCGCAGCACGAAGGCGTTCTGCGCGCCGATCGCGGCGATAAGCGTGAACGAGGCGATGAAGCCGACGATCAAGGGCGAGCTCATGGGATCGACGGTAGGAGAACCAGTTGAATCAGTACAGCTAAAGATTCTTCAGCTCCATTAGAATAACTAATGTGCAGGTGGACGGGCAGCAGCTTGCGGCATTTGCCGCAGTGATTGAGCTTGGCAGCTTCGATGCTGCAGCGGAGCGGTTACATGTGACGCCGTCGGCGATCAGTCAGCGGATCAAGGCGCTCGAGCAGCGGGTGGGTCAGGTGCTGGTGGTGCGGGAAAAGCCTTGTACAGCAACGTCTGCCGGTGTACCGCTGCTGCGGTTGGCTGCGCAGACTGCGTTGTTGGAGGCCGAAGCGCTGGCGGAGATGGGCGGTGGCGAGGGGGTGGCGGCGCGAATCGCGTTGGCGGTCAACGCCGATTCGATGTCGACGTGGTTCACCGGCGTGTTCACCGAGTTGGACGGAGTCGTGCTCGATATCCGGATCGAGGATCAGGACCACTCGACTCGGCTGCTGCGCGAGGGTGTGGTGATGGGTGCGGTGACCACTGAGCGCCACGCGGTGCCCGGTTGTCGGGTGCAGTCGCTGGGGGTGATGCGGTATGTGCCGATGGCCAGCCGCGAATACATCAAGCAGTATCTGCCGGATGGTTTCACCGTGCATGCGGTGGCGAACGCGCCTTCGCTGGCGTGGAATCGTGACGATGCGCTTCAGGACATGTTGGTGCGCAAGGTATTTCGCTGCGACATCAAGAGGCTGCAGCATTTTGTGCCGACGGCGGAGGGTTTCGGCGCGGCGGTGCGTCATGGTTTGGGTTGGGGGATGTTCCCTGACAGCCTCGCTGCACCGCACCTCGCCGACGGCTCTTTCGTCCGGGTTAGCGATGCGCACCTCGACGTGCCGCTGTACTGGCAGTGCTGGAAACTCGACAGCCCGATCGTCGAGAAAGTCACCGACGCAGTGCGATCGGCCGCATCGGGCGTGACCCGCCGCCAACGCTAACGATTGCCACTGTGCATTAGAACTTCTAATGCGCGGTTGGCGTAACGATGTGCGGTTCTACGCGACGACGGGTGCGGCGTCGCCCTCTGATCCTTTCGGCGTGGCGGGTGCCTTGACCGCCTCTAAACACACGGTGACGTCGACGGTGTCTCCGAGCATCGGGCCGCCTCCGGCTAGCACGGGAGTGTCGGTCAGGACGCCGAAGTCGCCACGCTTCAGTTGGATCACGCCTTCGAACCCGGCCACTTCACCGTGACCCATGCCGGGGCTCACGCCGAGAAATGAGAACGCCAGTGGTAGGCGTTTGGTGATTCCGCGCAGGGTGAAGTCGATTATGAGCACCCAGTCGTTCTGCCCGGTGCCGTGCATGTCGACCGAGACGAGGGTCGCGGTGGGGAAATCGTCGGCGTCGAAGACGTCGGGCGCCCGCAAGTGCTCGTCGCGGGTCGGGTTGCCGGTGTCAACCGACCCGACCGCGATGGTGGCCGCAATGCTCGGAGTTCCGTTCTCGGGCACGGTGATCGCCCCGGAGAAGTCGCCGAATCGCCCACGTACTCTGCCGACCATCAGGTGGCGAACCGAGAACGTGATGGAAGAGTGGACGGGGTCGATCGTCCACGTGCCGGGGGTGAGATCCCGCCCAACCGGCCACGTCACCTGAGTATTCTTCTCGAGTTCGGACGGCAGCTCGTAGAGTTCGCGTAAGACCAGGGCGTTGCGGGCTTGGATGAGCACGCCGCCCTCGTCGAGACGTCCGAGTTCGATTGGGGCGAAGCCGAGATCGGTGCACAGTTCGGCTACCGTCGCGCTTGCCGCGGAGTCGTTGCTGGACACGAAGACCACGCGTTTCCCAAATTCGGGCGGGCGATTCTCGGCGAGCTGCCTGGCGGCGGTTTGGTTGAACGACTTGACCACCGCGGCGCCCGGAAACGCCTCGGCGTTGTACTCGGTCGACAGGCGGCCGGCGAGGATTTGCTCGGAATTCGGCACCAGAAACGCGTTCGTCGCGTCGACGACGATCTTGCCCGACCAGTCTGGACGGCGCGCACCCAGCTCACGGACCTGGACGAACGGAATGGCCAAGATGATCACGTCCGCATCCAGGGCCGTATCGAGGGTGGCCGGTGTGATCGAGGCGGACAGTTCGGTGACGTCGATCGTCTCCGGACCTCGCGTGTTGGCCCAGAGTGCTGGGACGTGGTGGTCGGAGAACCGTTGCGCCAGAACCGTGCCAACGGTGCCGGTGCCCACGACGGCGTACTGCAGAGCGCTGCTCATCGCACGACCTCCGCGGTCCGAGCGGCCGCGACGAAGACCGCCGGCGTCAGGATCGGCGCGATGCCGGTGAACCACGGCAGGATCAAACCTGGAGTGCCGGCCACCTCGCCAGGCGTGGAGGGGTTCTCCGCTAGGCGCTCCTTGAACTTCAGCAGTTTCGTGCCACCGATAAAGAGATATGCGGCGGCGAGTAGTACGGACGCGATCCATACCGCGATGTTCACGAGGGCTCCTCGAAGACGTATGCGTGCGAACAAGGACGACCCGGCCGGGCGGCATCTGCGAATGTCGCATTCACGCGGGCCGGAGGGCCATTGGTTGATGCTTCAATTAAACTAGAGGCATTAACGTGATGCGTCAAGTAATGTTCTGCATCGCACCGATTGCCCGCGTGACTTCGACCGCGACGCCTCGACGACGACCAGGCGCCGTCACCGATGCTTGCAGGGTTGCCCCTGCGGAATCACCGGCGCCGAGGGTCTGCCTTGACGGAGCCGTCGCCGGTCGGCGGCTCACGTTCAATGGTTGATGGTGGAACTATCCTTCAGACGGGAGAGATTACGGATGAAAACTGTGCGATGGGAAAGCATCGGGCCGTCGCGATGACGCGACCCAAGCGTGAGCCTGGCCGATCCGAAACGGTGTGGCTCGACGACGATCAGCAGCGTGCGTGGCGTCAGCTCCTGTCGATGATCATGGAGCTTCCGGCGGCCCTGGAAAGCGATCTGCAGCGCACCACCGGACTGACGACGTTCGAGTACCTGGTGTTGGCGAATCTGTCGGAAGCCGACGACAGGACGCTGCGGATGTCGGAGCTCGCCGCCCGTGCCAACTCCTCGTTGTCGCGGTTATCGCACGTGGTCAGGCGCCTCGAAGACGACGGGTTGGTGATCAAGCGTGTCTGCGCCGATGACGGCAGGGTGAGCGTGGTCGAGCTCACGAAGGCGGGAATGAGGCGGGTCGCCGCCGCGGCCCCGTGGCACGTCGCGAAGGTTCGCGAACTGGTGGTGGAACCGTTGACGAAGGCGGACCTGATCAAGCTCGGCAAAGCGGCCGAAGCCATTACTGACCGGATCGCCGAGTCTGGTTGACTACATCAGCCTCCTCGACCTGCTCGCGCTAATTGCATTGCCCTGCCGCCGATGGCATTTCGTCACATGACAGCGCACGCATCGCCTGGGCCTGATCCCGGTTACCCCGGACTGCTGTCAACGGCGATTCTGCTCTTAGCCTTCGTAATCGCAATTAGGTCGCCCGACTGGTCGATCGCCACCATCTGAACCGCAGCAACCCCTTCACTGAGCACACCAGAGGCGGCATAAACACGAGCCGAAACTGCCGTAGAATCGGGCGGAGTTAGATACCACCGAGTTCCAATGAAAGCGAGTAGCTTTGCGCTGCAACACTTTTCCGGCGAGGATAACGCTCCGGCTCAGTGATTCGCTGATTTGCTCGCTTGGGTGATTTCCAGCGTTACAGCCGTCATCATTCCATGGCCATCTTCCCGTTCCGGTGCAAAGCAGCAAGCCGGTTACATCGGCTACGCGGTCACTACTGCTTCGGCGCACGAGTCGTGAACTACCTGGGCCGCAGCTCAGGTGGGTCGACCCAGGGTTCTACAGGCTGCTGACTTCCGCGCGTTGGCTCATGAACCGAACTAGCTCAGCTCGCGAGCGGATGCCTAGCTTGCGGTAGATGCGAGTGATGTTGCTTTCGACTGTTTTCGGGCTGATGAGCATTGTTGCGGCAACTTCACGGGTGGTCATCCCAGACGCCGCGAGCTCGGCCACCCGCTGCTCAGCGGCGCTGAGGTCACCGCGGCTTTGTGGACCCACCTTCACGCGGGCCAGCTCCGCGCGAGCGCGCTGCGCCCACAGCGGTGTCCCGAGCTCCTCGAACGCCTGTGCCGCCGACCGCAACGTATCTGAGGCAACAGATTTCATCCGTCGACGACGTTGAAGCTGGCCAAACAACAGCTGTGTGCGCGCCCTGTCGAACGGCATTGGCAGGCGGTCGTGTTCGCCCATCGCCGCTTCCACGGACTCGGTTGCAGCCGTGAGGTCGCCGCGAGCCGCCAGCAACATGGCCCGGCACCGCGCCCCGACGGCCAACATCCAAGGCCGGTCCAACCGGCAGCCGTTGTTTTCCAGCGCCTCGATCAATGGTTCGGCCTCTGACAGGCGACCCAATTGGATAAGCGACTCAACCGCGTCGGGCACAAATCCGGCGACCCAGATCTCCGTGGCTTCGGGAGCTGCCATGACTCTGCTCACCAACGGTTCGAGCGCATTGATCGCTGCTTGATAGTTGCCCAGCGAAACCTCGAGGAAGCCTAAGACCGCGACGGTCAATGTGGTCAGACGCACAGAGCCACTGCCCGCGATTGGGCCGATCGCCTCGCTGATATCACGTCGCGCATCGTTGGCCCGTCCGGCGTATACGGCGACGATCGCCCTCGTCGTCAATGCCGCGGAGAGCTGCAGCGTTCCATCTAGTCGCTCCGCACGCTCCACAGCGTCCTCGGCGATCGACGCGGCCGTCGCAAAGTCGGCCCGCCAAATCTCGGTGAGAACGCTTTGGAACGAGACGAACACCAAATCGCTGTCGTCGCCGCGGTCGATGCAGCTCTGCCTGAGGTCGATAAAAGTGTCATGAGACTCATCGAGCCGACCCACCCAAGCCAACGCCATCGCACTCATGAAGCGAGGACTGGACTGCGTAGGCATCGCTGCTTGGCGGTCCTCCAATTCCAGTGCACGGCGCCGGTTCTGGTCATCGAAACCATCGCCGAGCACCATGCGTACTGCAACCCACGTGCCGAGGGCCTGGCTGAGCAGTTGCGGTTGGCCAAGCCGTTCCGCGTAATCGACGGCATCCTCGATGTTGCGGGCCGAAGCGGCGTGCCACCCCAAGCGAATCTGAATCCACGACAACGACACCAGGATCTGTATACGTAATGCGACTTCGTCTGCGGCCTCGGCAAGCGCTCGTTGAAGGTATTCAGCGCCTTCGAGCAGACTGTTCTGCACCTGACTTATCGTCCCGAGCAGAGTCAATGCTTGGGCGCGCAGCGGCGCGGGCATCGGCTGTTCGATGGTCTTCTTCAGCGCGGCTCGGGCTCGTGAGGCGTCTCCGGCGTTGAAATGATGTGCGGCGGAGAGGATCCGACGTTCGGGAGTGTCGCCGCCGAGTTCGATTGCCAGGTCGACCAGTTCGGCAGCGGCGGCGGGCGCTCCGCGAATACGGGCCGTCTCTGCGGCGGTGTCCAATGATTCAAGAGTCGCTGGGTCACTGTCGGTGGCGCCAAGCGCCAAGTGGCGTGCATGCAGTTCGGGCTCAACGACGATCTCCGCCAAGCGACGATGCATGGCGCGACGGCGCGCGGGTTTCGCGCCGGTGTACACGCCGCTGGCCAGTAGCGGGTGGGAGAAGCGCACGCGATGCCGGTCGAGCAACAGAATTCCTGCCGCCTCGGCCTCTTCGAGTGAACGGCGAAGGTGGTTGGGATCGAGTCCTAGTGCGGTGGCCAACAGTTCGACGGTTGGCTCACCCACGCATGCCGCCGCGAGCACCAAGTCCTGGGCCTCGCTTTCTAGGCCGTCGAGTCGGGCGCGCACCAGCTCGGCCAGTGTGGGCGGCAATCGCAGGTCGGGATTTGGTGTTGCGTGCTCCACCGTACGGGCCAATTCGATTGCATAGAACGGGTTCCCGCCGGAGATTTCGTGTATCCGT
>Ga0268266_10002416_pt1 | contig 20121 bp, 17 predicted proteins | sample KBSS13metaG_FD_190356 | JGI IMG/M metagenome (GOLD analysis project Ga0268266, IMG submission 190356) | Switchgrass rhizosphere microbial communities from Kellogg Biological Station, Michigan, USA - KBS S1-3 metaG (SPAdes) (version 2) | ecosystem: Host-associated > Plants > Roots > Rhizosphere... | reverse complement strand
TTCATAAAAAATCAAAAAGAAGTTAATTATGACATCCCCATATGGATTTATATGTTTATAAAAGATCAACATCTTTTAATTCCTTCCATAAGCCTTTAAGTCCAAAAATTTTCATAAATTTTTTATAATCTTGAGCATTATTAGTTTGTATATCTTCAGTGCACCATATTAATTTGCATGGCTTACAGATATAAATTTGTAAATTGTTTTTTATTATGGTTGCTTTTTCAATTAAGCTAAATGTTATCATTATGTTAAGATTTGGCGTGCAGATGGGACAGAAAACTCCTTTAAATTTTTTTTCAAAATCTTCAGCTTTCATATTAGTTGGTCTATCGATAAGTCGGTTATATAAAAAGTTAATAAATTTTTCTACTTCTTCTAAATGATCTAAATATCGACTACCATATTTTTTTAAAATACGGTCAGCTAAGGTATAATTTTTTGTTTGTATAATATGATAAAGTTCTTTAATGAATTTGAATTGTTGGGTATCAATTTCTTTTTTAAAATCCTCAATAAGGTTGTCTAAATTATCAAATTCTTCATTAAAATGAAAGTAGCATTCTAAAAAATATTTTAGTCTATCCATATTCTTCTGGTAAAGGGTCTCTTACGATATTGAGGTATTCTTGGGAAATAGCTCCTAATTTTTTATAATTTTCTCGTGCGTTATTTAAACTAATATCATTTGCTCCCCCGGTGTAATCAGGATTGTTTCTTTGAAGATTATCATCTTCCCAATAACAGACTGGACATATATCAAAACATCCGGGCCCACTATCCAGGGTTCGATATTCACAACAGGGACAAGTATATTTCTTTATTTTATTCATAAAAAAGTAAGGGGTTTTTTATAGGTAATCGATATTTTTTAGTTCTTTTCGTAAGCCTTTAAGGCCAAGGGTATTCATAAATTTTTTATAGTCTTGCGCATTATCAGCGTGTATGTTTTCACTAAACCATACTAATTTGCAAGGCTTGCAGATATAAATTTGTAAACCATTTTTTCTGATGATTGCTTTTTCAATGAGACTAAAAAAGGTTGCTGTTTCAGGATGAGAGCAGCATACAGGACAGAAGATACCTTTAAATTTTTTTTCAAAATCTTGTGGTTTAATATTTGTATGTTTATTTATAAATCTATTATATAAGAGTAGAATTAATTTTTTTGTTTTTTCTTTATTAAGACTTCTAAAACCATATTTTTCGATAACTTGTGATGTTAAAATATAATTTTTTGTTTGGATAATATGATAAAGTTCTTTTATAAAAAGATATTGACAGGTATTGTATTCAATTTTTTTGTAATTTTGTATACATTGATCTAAGTCATCAAAACTTTCATTAAAATGAAAATAACATTCAAGAAAATGTTGTAATTTATTCATAAAAAATCAAAAAGAAGTTAATTATGATATCCCCATATGGATTTATATGTTATAAAAGATCAACATCTTTTAATTCCTTCCATAAGCCTTTAAGTCCAAAAGTTTTCATAAATTTTTTATAATCTTGAGCAGTATTAGTTTGTATATCTTCAGTGCACCATACTAATTTGCATGGCTTACAGATATAAATTTGTAAATTGTTTTTTATTATGGTTGCTTTTTCAATTAAGTTAAATGTTATCATTATGTTAATATTTGGCGTGCAGATGGGACAGAAGATACCTTTAAATTTTTTTTCAAAATCTTCAGCTTTCATATTAGTTGGTCTATCGATAAGTCGGTTATATAAAAAGTTAATAAATTTTTCTACTTCTTCTAAATTATCTAAATATCGACTACCATATTTTTTTAAAATACGGTCAGCTAAGGTATAATTTTTTGTTTGTATAATATGATATAATTCCTTAATAAAGAGTAATTTACACATATCATTTTCAATCTCTTTAAATTCTTTGATAAGTTTATCTAAATTGTCAAATCCTTCATTAAAGTGAAAATAACAATCGAGAAAATATTTTAGTCTATCCATATTCTTCTGGTAAAGGGTCTCTTACGATATTTCTTCTGGTAAAGGGTATCTTACGATATTGAGGTATTCTTGGGAAATAGCTCCTAATTTTTTATAATTTTCTCGTGCGTTATTTAAACTAATATCATTTGCTCCCCCGGTGTAATCAGGATTGTTTCTTTGAAGATTATCATCTTCCCAATAACAGACTGGACATATATCAAAACATCCGGGCCCACTATCTAGGGTTCGATACTCACAACAGGGACAAGTGTATTTCTTTTGTATTATATGCATTATAAACACCTTATTTATATTTTTGGACTTGTTCTAACCAATAAAGTTGACCATTTGCGGGACGAAAAAAAGTTTCTATAATGCCGTTTGGTTTTGCGATAGCTAGTTCATTTGTTATAGAATTATATCTAAATACCCAGCCTTCTTTTGAGGTAAATCCTTGAACAAAATTATTTATTTCACTATTCAAAAGAGTTTGTGCGTTAATAAGATATTCATTAAGGGTCATAGATAAATTTGTTCCCCATTCGGCTTTTTTGATAACATGCTTATTAAAATGAGCTTCTAGTTTTCCAGGAGCAAAATTTGTCGCTTTCCATATTGGTTGTGTTTTAGTTAGAACAGAAATATTTTGATTTTTGTTTTGTGCAATTTTATGTATTAATTCTAGTGGTTTTTTGTTTTGATGATGTTTAAAAAATGTAAAATCATTTTTAATGGTATCTGATGCTACAGTAGTTACTTCCGGACCTTCTTCAATAATTAATTTTCCAAACCCTGCAACTTCAACCATATATTCTTTTGTTAACAGTGTCGCGCCTTCTAAAGAATTTGATAATTGTTTGATTGCTAAATTGCTCGCAGTTCTACTAAAGCCGTTGATTGCATTGAAAGTTAGAATATCAAGAATAATGGTAGAGCCTATTTGTACACCATGTTCAACGATATCGGGCCAAGAAGTAGATTGTATTTTTTTATAGGTGTTGTGTAGCCCTAAGTTAAGAGCATCTTTTTGTTCTTGTGTATATTTACAATATTGCTTTGCGGCGTTGATAAGAGGTTCAGAGTCGTTGGATGTGGCATTTAAAATCATTGCATAATGCAGCGCATCTTCTTTACCAATTGCATCAGCAAATAAGAGTCCAAAATGCATAGCTCCTGTTGCCATATCTTGCCAATGTTTAACTGAGCAGAATTCAGAGATTCCCTGTTGTATTCCGTTATCAATGGCTAAAGATGTATGATAAAGAGCTTTCATTCCTTGAGATAAAACTTGTGTGATTAGATGGCAAAAATCTGAAAGTTCAAATGCGGTGATAGGGCATGTTTCTTGTTTGGCTTGTGTTGTATAGTTGTATACTATTGGAGCTAATGTTTGTATGTGATGATTATAAGAATAGGTACGCTCAAGGGAAAACAGTGTGCTACGTGTCTGGCATAATTCTTTATGTAATTGGTAATCCAGTTGAGTTCCATAGGTATTTTGAAATATTTTTTCATTATCATAGTTAAGGTGTAGTTGAGCAATTTGTTCTGAATAATCAAAATGTTTAGGTTTAGATTTATATATTTGATTGATTACATTAATACGATCAATCAATCGTATTGAGATATTTGAATCGTTTATAGTTTTAATTTTTTCGGAGTAACGGGAGTTTAATTTTTTTAAGATTAAATCATTGTATTGCAAAGTGTTTGTTTGGATATGGCGGGACGTTTGGGGGGTAAAGCTATTTTGTTTGGGTTGATTTTTTATAATTTTTTGTGCTTCAGTAGCAATCAGGTCATGAAATTCTGATTTTTCATATCCAATACCAAAGCTATAGTCAAAATAAGGCATATAAGCGGTTTGTTTTTTAAAATTTTTATCGCGTTGAATTTTTTGATTAAGCGAAAGAATATGAGCTTGATAATCAGGTAATGTACGAGCAAAAATTAAAAAATTTTCAAAAGCATATAAAGGATATTGATTCAAAACTTCATTTGTGTCACAAATATTGTGCAATAAATATTTAAAATCTGTTGGTGATAGTGATGCATAATATGACCTATTATAATTGGAATAACTTTTAGGAGTTTGGTAGTTTGAACTTATTTCAGTTCGGATACCACAATGAGTAGTACATGCAGAAGAATTTTTCCGCTCAATTGTATGAGAATGAGTTGATTTTTGCTTTTCTTGATAATAAGAAAATTCTTCTGCAATGCAGGATAAATAAGTAAAGCACATAAAAATCATTAAGCAAGATTTGTATATATTGTTCAACACACACTTTATCCTTTTTTGTAATAATGAAAATTATTGTAAGCAATATATATAATTTAGCAGAGCATGACTAATTATTTTATGGTTGTGTTATTATTAGGTTGTAAAACTAAACAAAGTTGAGGTAAAATACAATTACCTCAACTTTTTATCTGATTCTTTAGAGTAATTCGCCAGCAAGCCTACTTAATTCACTACGCTCACTAATTGGTAGATAAACAGAGCCAAAAATAGGCTGTCCTTTAAACCGTTCACTGGCTATAACTAATCCATTGGTACTAAAATCAAGGTATGGTGAATCAATTTGATAAGGATCACCGGTTAAAATAATTTTACTACCTTCTCCCACACGAGTTATAAGAGTTTTTATTTCATGGGGAGTTAAATTTTGGGCTTCATCAATTAAAATTAATTGGTAAGGAATAGTTCGACCACGCATGTAGGTAATTGCTTCTAAAGAAATTTTACCTTGATGTAAAAGATCATCAAATGTTATTCCATATTGTTTTTTAGTTTTATGTTTAGCTTTGCCGTGATTTTTTTGTTTTTTATTTTTGTCTTCTTTTTCTTCATCTTCTTTGTCATGAAATTTATTTGATTTATTTATGGTATGCATAATATATTGCATGTTGTCATAGATAGGCATCATCCAACTTTGTAATTTTTCTGCAACAGTACCGGGTAAAAATCCGATATCTCTTCCGAGGGGTACCACGGGGCGAGATATTATCATACGGTCATAATTTTTATTAATGAATAATTCATGCAATCCTGCTAATAATGCTAAGAAAGTTTTTCCCGTACCTGCAGGGCCAAATAAACAAACAAATTGAATATTGCTATCAAGTAAAAGCTCAAGAGCCATTAATTGTTGGGGATTGCGTGGGGAAAGAGGCCAGCTCAGCGTTGGGTTAGAGATGGATTTAAATCTTTCTTTGCCAAGATAGCGAAATACTCGTGAGTTATGGGGGTTATGAGTACTTTCTACTAATACAAATTCATTAGGCATAATAAGCTTATCTTTTGCTAATTCAATTAACTGGGTTGGATATTCCCGTTTTAATTCTACGGCTGGGACTGATATTTTAATCCAGCCTTGGTAAAATTCTGTTTCGCTGACTGTTTCTTTTGAATAATCTTCAGTTGTCAGGCCTATAGCATCAGCCTTAACGCGAGCATTTAAATCTTTTGATATGAATACTACTTCATACCCTTCTTGTTTCATTACAAGAGCCGTAAGCAAAATTTCATTGTCGCCGCTTGCGCTTTTAATTAAAGGTGTTTTTTCTAATATAGTATCATCATAGAAAAGAATTTGTAGTGTTCCTCCATTATCTAAGGGAACGCCGTTTTTCAAAGATCCTTTTTCTCGTAACTCGTCAAGATGTCTTATGCTTTGTCGTGAATTACGCCCACGTTCAGTTCCTTCACCCTTGAATTGATCTAGTTCTTCTAGAACTGTTGCTGGTATACCGATATGTGCCTCATCAAAGCTGAATAAGGCGTTCGGATCATGTATTAATACGTTAGTGTCGAGGATAAAGATTTTTTTGTTTGTAGGCATCTTTGTCTTCCTATGCTTAAAAGGTTATTACAACTCTCATTGATAGGGTATCATAGTGTTTTTGTGGCAAGCAATGGACAGAGACAATGTATCGAGGTGATTTGTTTTTCATTGTTTTTTTTTCAAAATGTCTTTACAATAAAAAATAATATTTTTTAAAGATCATCAAAAGTGGGATGTTAATGGTTGATGTAAAACGACAACTTTCAGTTTTTATGATTTATCCTATTTATCTTTTTACCTGTTTATCATGCACTATGTGCGGATAAGCAAGTAATTTTTTTTGCTTATCCGCTTTTTCAACTATGTTGGTTTTATATTGTAAGGTTTTTATTGTTACCGGACTTTAGTTTAGGTGGATTCTTTTAATACAGCTGCTAAGGTTAATGGTATAAGATAATGTATTCATGATACATCATTTTTTAACCGAATTTTTTAACCGGGTATTTTTTGAATTATAAAAAAATAAAATTATTAAGGAAATATATGAAAGAAAGAGATTTATCCATATTGCGTCATTCTGCGGCACATTTACTTGCTCATGCAGTAAAAGAATTATATCCAGAAACAATTTTAACGATTGGTCCTGCAACAAAAGAAGGTTTTTTTTATGATTTTTTACCAACAAAAAATTTTAAAGATGAAGATATTGTACGTATTGAAGCAAAAATGCATGAGCTTGCACGCAAAAACATTCCGTTAACTCATAAGCAAATTCCAAAAGATATAGCACGCGATATATATAAGAATAATCCTTTTAAGCTCGAGTTAATTAATGATATCCCTGGTGATACTGTAGGATTAGCAGAACAGGATGATTTTTGTGATTTATGTCGCGGTGGGCATGTAGATTCTACGGGTGAAATTAAACATTTTAAATTATTACATATTTCTGGATCATATTGGCGTGCAGATAAAGAAAAAGCGCCTTTACAACGAATTACTGGTACAGCTTTTTTTACACAAGAAGATTTGGATGAGTTTATTCAACAAAAAGAGGATGCTATTCAGTTTGATCATCGTAAGTTAGGTAAAGAACTAGATCTTTTTTCATTTCATGAAGAAGGTGTTGGCTTTCCTTTTTTTCATCCTAAAGGCACTATAGTTTTAAATGCTATGAAAGATCATTTACGTAAACATTTGATAAAAGCTAAATACCAGGAAATTGCAACACCGATGATGCTCAGTGATGAGCTGTGGCAACGCTCTGGCCATTACCAACACTATAAAGATAATATGTATTTTTGTACGATTGATGAACGTTCCTATGCAATTAAACCTATGAATTGCCCTGGGGCTATCTTAGTATATAAACGTCCTCGTTCATATCGTGAGTTGCCATTACGTCTTGCAGAGTTTGGTCTTGTTCATCGGCATGAGCTTTCAGGTGTATTAAGTGGTTTATTTAGAGTGCGTGCATTTACGCAAGATGATGCACATATTTTTTGTACAAAAGATCAGATAGAGCAAGAAGTGGGTAATTTTATTGCCTTAACAGATGAAGTTCTTAAGCCATTTGAATTTGGTAACATTATTATTGGTGTTTCAACTAAACCTGAAAAAGCAATGGGCAGTGATGAGTTGTGGAATGTTGCCATAGACGCGTTAAAAAATGCACTTAATAATGCAGGTAAAACATATACTATTTATGAAGGAGAAGGCGCGTTTTATGGCCCTAAGATAGAGTTTGGTATTGAAGATTCATTAAAACGAGTGTGGCAATGTGGTACTATGCAAATTGATTTTTTTCAACCAGAAAACTTTGATTTAAGTTATATTTCTCCTGAAGGAATTAAAGAACGACCAGTAATGTTGCATAGAGCAATTTATGGTTCGTTTGAACGGTTTTTGGGTATAACGCTAGAACATTTTAAAGGACGTTTACCATTTTGGTTATCTCCGGTACAAATGAAAGTGTTAACAATTACTGATGAGCAAAAAGAGTATGCTCAATCTGTTATGCAACTGCTATTAGATTATAATGTGCGGATAGAAATGGATGATTCTTCTGATCCTATTTCCGGTCAAATTAAACGTGCCCAACTTGAACGTGTTCCTTTGATGTTAGTAGTAGGGAAGAAAGAGATGGAAAATAAAACCGTTACGATACGAGATTTAGATGGTAAGCAGGAGTTTGGGTTGACTATAGAAGATATTAAAAACAAGATTGATGCATTAAAAGTATAAATATATAAATCATAATTAAATAAAAAAAGTCCCTTGATAGGGACTTTTTTGTTTGACAATTTACTTAGTTAATTTTTTGGAATGATTTTTTGAGGTGAATGTTGTGTAGCATTAGGATAGCTGCAGGTACATAAATTCACATTAAATATAATTTTTTCATTTAACTGGTTTTTTTGATGGATTGTAAGAGTAAATGTTGATTGATATTCTGAAGGTTTAATAAATATAAGACCTTCATAGAGTTGTCCTGAATTTATATTAATTGGTCTATCTATTATTTGTTCTTTTAAAATTTTATTAACTTTTCTATTCCTGAGAGCTGATGTGATACCTTGAGTAATAAAGGTAAAAGTTCCTGGAATGCTCAGGATTGTAAGTGCTGTGGTAAATAATATTGCACTTCCTGCCTGTCTACATGCTTCTTCATCTCTCCACTGGAGCATGTTGCTGTATAAAGAGCTGAAAGTATATAAGCTAAAAATAATTTTTCCGAGACGTGAAGAGAATGAACTTCTTTTTTTTGTGAATTTAGTAACATTATTGTACCCGAGTGATTTAATGGTAATATCTTGAGGGGAAAAAACATAATCAAAGGCGGTGTTATTATCAATAAAAACAGCGATGATGATAGTGTTTTTTCTCAATCCTTTACCATTAGGTCCAAATAAATATTCAATTTCTTGATTCGTTAATTGTTTTGTTTGTAACAAAATTGTTTGATCAATAGGATTGTTGGGTTGTTTAAGGATTCTATTTTTAAGTAGGAGATGCCGATAAGGAGGGACTTTAATACATGCGGAAAAAAACAATAAAGAAGTAGCAATTAAACTAAAAAATAATTTATTAATTTTCATTAAGGCTTTACTCCATCAGCAAATTATTATGATTTTTGGATTTAATTAAGAATCATGTTTTAAAATAATTTCTTTTAGAATAACATAAATGCGATAAAGTGTCTAATGAATAATTTAAAGGAATAAGTTATTGTAGGCGTTAGCGATGTTTGGTGACGCCAATTTGTGGACATAATGGTAGTAAGGGGCATACAGAGCATTTGGGAGAAATGGGAACGCAAATGTTTTGTCCCCACATAACCATTAATTTATTGTATTCAGACCAGTATTTTTTTGGTAAGAGTAATTTAAGAGCTGCTTCTGTTTCAGCTACGTTTGTTGTTGAAACGAGTCCTAAGCGGTTAGAGATACGGTGAACATGAGTATCTACGCAAATTGCAGGAATGTTAAATCCTTCAGCAAGAACTAAATTTGCTGTTTTCGGGCCTACCCCAGGCAATGTTATTAGTTGTTCATAGGTGTCCGGGACAGAATTTTGATACTTGTTTATTAAAATAGAGCAAATTTTTAATATTTGTTTTGTCTTTTGGCGGTAAAATCCTGTTGGATAGATGAGGTTTTCAATAGTGTGATCAGAAAGCAGTAGTAATGCTTGGGGTGTTTGTGCATAAAAAAATAAGCGTTGAGAGGCTGCTAATGATACGGTATCTTTTGTTCGTAGACTCAAGATACAACTTATCAGTACCAAAAAAGGATTGCGACCATATTGTCGTGTAATGCTTGTTGCAGCCGGTTCAACCATGCTTTTTGTGGCAACTTGCATTAATCTAATAATAGTAATTGCACGGTTTTTTGGAGTATTTTGTCTTTTTGCCACATTACTACTCTCAATGTTTGGTATAGCATTAAAAATATGCTAGGATGAAAATATATTAACATCCAGGAGGAGCTTCTCCAACTAGGCCAAGCAAGAGCACAGTAGCTAAAAATAATTGTTTATGATATTTAACTATAAACGTAATAACGTTGATATGATTTTTCATAGGAACTCCAAAATAGGTTAATAATTTTGTATATGGACAGAAGAAAGTATAATAAAGCCTTATTAAAATCGCAATATAATTATGTTTTTTTTAGAATATTTAGAATCGATACTTAGTTCATTTTATTTTATTTTTTTTGCAACGGCTCTTTCTTTTTTGTTAAAGTTAGGAATTTTTTTTGCTTTAATAACTAAGACCATAGGCATAAAAACAATATCTAGACCGCTTTTTTTTTTAATAGCTATTCTTGTTGGTAATATGTTTTCTGATTTAGCATGGGTGCTAAAACTATCACAATTACTTTTTTTCCCTCAAATAGGTTATCAGGTTGTTTTATTTATTATTCGTATTGCGTGGGTTTTTTTTATAGTACAATATCAATCAATGTCTTTATTTATAGAAAGTTTAGTGACAGATCATTATATTATTCCGGTTCGTCAGAAAATTCTTTTTATACTCAGTGGTATGTTTAGTCTTTTTTTTGCAGTCGTAGCTATTATAGATTTTGATTGTATTGATCCCATGTATAGAAAATTTGTTTTTGAACCAACGGTTCAAAATTTGGCAACATTTTATGCGTTGTTTATTGTTATGATTCCTAGTTTGTATGTAGCTATTCAAAAAATTCGTTCATATGTCTTGCCTTATCTACTTAAAAAACAACTTAAATTGTTAATACAAGGCCTTATAGCGCCGGTTTTTATGGCTGATTTGATTCAGCTATTTCCTTTTAAGGTGTATGCCATTACCTGGATTGCTCATAGTTATGCCGGAGTTGGATTTTCTACAATATTAACAACATTGGCTATTTATTTTTGTGCACGTAAGATTTTTGGACTACGATTTTTAAATCTTAAAAGTCATGTATATCGCCCCATGAATATTAATTTTATTGATGACTTTAAGGGAGTTTTGGAACGGTTGAGTAGCGTGATGAATTTGAGAGAGCTTGGTCATATTACCCAAAACTTTTTTAAAGAAACATTTCGTATAATGCCTTATAAAACGCGTCTTTATTTAAGGCAGATAGATAGGGTAGAGTATAAGGTAAATTCAAATATTATTGAAGATACAACTGTTTCGTTAGTAGAAACTTTTTTAGTTACTCATGCAAATACTATTGATTGTGCGATTAGGGAAGAGAAAATTCTTATTTTTGATGAAATTGATTTTACTCATTTTTATCATGCGTGTGAAAAAAGTGAAGTAATTTTAAAATTTTTAAGTACTATTAACGCTGACATTTTTTTACCAATTTATGAAAATGAAAAATTAATAGCATATATTATTATTGAGCGTCATGCGCGTATAGAAAGTTTCTATAGTAATGTTGAGCGGGATGAACTTATTATTTTTGGTAGTTATTTGGGTAATATTATAAATTTACTTCAGAATAAAAATTTAGATCTTTTGGTTGAACAAGAACAAAGACTTCGAGAAGAATTGTACCATAAGCATCAAGAGATTGAGCAATATAAAGAAAGTATACGATCATTTTTGCGTAAGAATAAAACAAAGAATATTGGGATATTGTTTTATAAAAACAGGCAGTTTTCCTATGGTAATCAGGCGGCTAAAGATTTATTATTAATTAATATTAATCAGCAACAAGGACATCCTCTTGTTCAGTCTTTACGACAAGTAGTACAGCAAGTAGAAACTTTTAAAATCCCAAAAACAGTATTTGTTACCCATGTTCATGACAATCCTCTTGTTGTTTCTGCAGTGCCGCATTTAGAAAAAAATACTATCATTGTTACTGTTTCTTATCCTTCTATTTCTGATATAATTAAACATCAAGTTGATTTACTCAAAGATCCGAGTGAGTGGGATTATTTGTTGTATTTACAAACAACACAATCCGGTAAATTGATTAATCAACTTATACCTGGGTCAGGGTCAATTCTTCTTAATTTTAAAATACAATTATTAAAGATAGCCCTGAGTAAAAAAGCAATTTTATTAGAAATGCCTGAGCAAGATTTATTATCTGTTGTAGAAATTCTGCATCATATTAGTTTGCGTGACGATTTACATGTTTTAACGTTACAAGGCCCTGCAAATAACTTAGATACGGCTATTGCATTATTTGGTATTAATTCTATTTTTGGAGTTTCAGAAAAACGGAGTCCACCCTTATTAGAAAAACTTGATAATGTTGGTACGTTATTTATTAAAAATATTCATTTTTTTGATATGGAAACCCAAGAATGTTTAGCTACATACATTAGATCTGGTGTATATAGTCTTTTTAAAAGTGATCAAAAGCTTACCAGTAATGTTCGTATTTTGTGTTCAAGTAATCAAAATTTAAGTTTATTAGTTCAAGAAGGTAAATTTAGTAAAGCATTGTTTCAGGAGCTTAAATCGACGGTAATTACTATGCCATCATTATTAACGTTACCGGAAGATGAGCTTCATTCTTTAACAGAAGGATTTTCAGAACAAGCATTAATGTCTGATGCGTTACAGCATGTTTTGGTATTAACTGATAAAGAAAAGAATTTATTTTCTTGTAATCGGCCTATTAGTTTGCAAGAATTAAAAACTCGAGTTCAACAAATTCTTATTAAAAAATCTAAAAAGCATCATGTGTATCAGGAAGTTTCTTTTGATCCTGCCTATGATATCACCGATCCTGATCTTATTGAAGCTGCACGTCTGGGTAAAAAAGCATTAAAAGATTCACGGATTATGGTTCTTTTATGGAATAAGTTTAAAAATCAAAATAAAATAGCGTTTTTCTTAGGAGTTAATCGTTCTTCTGTTAATCGTCGCTGTAAAGAGTATAATTTGTTATAGTAATATATTGCTGTGCTAATTATAGGTAATAAGAGGTGTTTAAATGAAAAAAGAAGAATTTGAACAACACAAAGAAGCTTTTTTATTATATTTAAAGGCAGAACGTTATTTTTCTGAACATACGCTTCGTGCTTATTATTTAGATTTAAAACAATTTTTATCATTTTGGTCAAAAATGACGGATTATGATTTAAAAAATTTAGGGTTTCGGCAAATTATTGAACGATATTTGGTTGCTCTTTTTTATAAAAAAATAAGTAAAAGTTCTATTGCAAGAAAATTTTCTTGTTTTACCTCATTCGAACGATTTTTAGAAGGTCGTGGGATTGAACTTAATCTTAATTTAAAAAGACCTCGTATTGATAAAAAATTACCTATTTATTTTAGTGTAGATGAATTATTTCATTTATTAGATTCAATAAAAGATGAGTCATTGCCCACAAAGTACCCGATACGGGACAAGGCTATTTTTGAATTGTTATATGCTACAGGTGTTCGTTGTTCTGAGCTTGTTAATATATGTATTAAAGATATTGATATGCAAGCCAAAACAATTCGCGTACTTGGTAAAGGAAAAAAAGAACGCATCGTATTGTTTGGTTTTAAAGCCCGAGAAAAAATTTTAGAGTATTATGCAAAAGAGCGTCCTATTGTACAAAATGAAGAAGAATCCCTTTTTATGAATTATCGCTATGAAAAATTAACATCGCGATCTGTGCAAAGAATTATAAAAATGTTTAGATCCTTTTTGCCTATAGAAAGACAACTCACGCCTCATAAATTACGTCATTCTTTTGCCACGCATTTGCTTAATCAAGGAGCAGATTTACGAGCTGTCCAGGAGCTGCTTGGACACAAAACATTGGCAACAACAGAAAAATATACGCATGTTTCTCTTGAGAATCTTTCTAAGTTGTGTGAAGGTGTTCACCCCATTAATGCGATGATAAATAAAAAATAAAAGGTATATTTAGTATTGAGTGTGATGATTAATAAAAAAATTATTTATATTCTTTTGGTAACATTTCTTTTATTTGGGATTATTTTTTTTAGACTGATATTTTTGCAAATATATTGGCAAGATTATTTCACCGCACGGAGTCAAAAAAATTTTATTCGTCATATAACGGTTGATTCTCCTCGTGGTAGTATTAGAGATGTTCAGGGTAATCTTCTTGCAACAAATCGTCCGGTTACTACTATTTATTGGCAAGGAACAGGTAAAGGATCTTTAACAGAAGAACAATTAGTATTATTAAAAATGATTGAGCGCCATACTAATGTTATTCTTACCACAGGCCAAAAATGGGATGCGATTGTAGCAAGTGAGAAAAAAAGCAAAAAAGTATCTTTGGGTTCTGATGTAAATATTACGTTTTTAAGTAAATTAGTAGAACAGTTTCCTAATCATGGAAATATTGTAATTGATACACAATTTAAACGATTTTATCCTTATAATACATATTGTAGTCATATAGTAGGTTATTTAGGTAATATTGCCACGTATGCTCATGGTCAATTTGGGCTGGAAAAACTATTTAATGAAGATTTGTGTGGTAAAAAAGGCTCAATTCGTTATGTGGTTAATTCTGTGGGACAGTGTATTTCTCAGGTTGAACTAGAAAAAGCATTAGCTGGTAATGATATTAAAACAACTATTAATATAGACATGCAAATTGTGTGTGAAAAGATTTTTCCAGAACATCAGACAGGTAGTATTATTGTACTTAACCCTTTAGATGGAGCCATTGTTTCTGTGGTATCACGTCCTAATTTTGATCCTAATATTTTTCTTGATCCTATTTCTCAGCAGACATGGCAAGGATTGCAAGAAAATAATCCTTTTTTAAATCGGGCTTTTGATGCAAGTTATCCTTCGGGGTCCATTTTTAAATTAGTTACTACAAGTGCTGCGCTTGAATCAGGCATTATTGTGCAGGAGTCGCTTTGGAACTGTAAGGGATATACATTGTTTGGTAAGCGTAAATATTGGTGCGCACGACGGTCTGGTCATGGTGAAATATCGATAAAAAAAGCGGTAGCTGAATCATGTAATACGCTTTTTTTTGAGATAGGTAAAAAAATTGATATTGACGTGCTTGCAGAATATGCTTATAAGTTTGGGTTAGGTAAAAAAACTAATATTATTTTTCCTGAAAAAATAGGATTGATACCTAATAGAGAATGGAAATTTCAGTATAAAGGGGAACCATGGTGGCCCGGTGAAACATTATCAGTAGCCATTGGGCAAAGCTTTTTATTAGCAACTCCGATTCAGATTGCCTGCATGATAGCAAGTATTTTTACCGGGTATTTAGTTGCTCCGCGTTTACTGGTCAATGAACCAATAACCATGACTCCTTTAGATATTAAGCCTGAAACAATAGCATTTTTAAAAAAATCAATGAAATCAGTAGTTAAAAGTGGTACAGGGCGTGCGGTACGTAAAATAAAAGATATAGTCATTTATGCAAAAACCAGTACGGCGCAAACAAGTGATTTTAGTAAGCGTAAGTTAGATAAAAAGTATCTTGAGCATGGATGTTTTGTGGGCCATTTTCAATACAAAGAATATGAACCATTGGTTATTGTTGTTTTCATTGAACGTGTTGGTACCGCTCAAGTTGCAACAACCATTGCAAAAAACTTTTTGATTGAATACAAAAAATATATGGATTTAATACATTGAATTATACATATGTTTTTTGATATTTTTAAAATTTTTTTGTATTGACCGGTTATTGAGCTTAATATAAATTACAAAAGTAAATGAAGTATGAATAATAATATTGATATGTTAAAACTTTAATAAAAGGTTAAGAAGATGAATAAAAAAATGATTATGCTTATGTTTTTCTTTTTTATTATGCCAATGTATGCAATTGCTGATATGCCTTATATGCCAAATAAAATGATGAAAAAAAGCTATAAAACACAAAGAAAAGCGTCATTACTAAGGCTTTGTTCTTCATATATTGTATCATTAGGTTTGAGTGCTGGTGTTGGATTTGGAACAGGTACTGCTGTGCGATATTTGGAAGAAAAATTGGATATTGAATCGTCTCCATTTATGTTGGTATTAGGATTATTCATCTGGATGATTGAATATGAATTACGTAACGATATTATAGATAATTTACAACAATATTTAGATTCTTATCATATTAAACATAAAAAAGTGTTAATGTTTAGAACAGCTTGGCTTACTTCATGGTTAGTATATCTTAATGAAAATGATAAATTTTTAAAGAGACAGTATTTGTAAAAGGAATTTTGATTGTGGATGAAATTATTAATAAGAATGTGCAAAAGATACAAGATGTTTTGTATGGTTATGGTATTGCAACAAAAATTATGCAGTTTGATGTAAGCACTCGAACGGCTCAAGATGCAGCAAATGCTGTTGGTTGTACCATTGGACAAATTGCTAAATCACTTATTTTTTGTACACAACAAACTCATAAGGCTATTTTAGTTTTAACAAGCGGTGCTAATCGTGTTAATGAAACTGTTATAGAAGAATTAGTTGGTGAAAAAATTAAAAAAGCTGATGCTGATTTTGTGCGTATTGTAACAGGTTTTGCTATTGGTGGAGTGCCCCCTTTTGGTCATGTACAAAAAATGATTACGTTTATTGATGAAGATTTATTGCAATACGAAGATATATGGGCTGCTGCAGGTACACCGCATTCAGTATTTTGTTTGTCTCCACAAGAATTAATAAAAACTACTCAGGGAGTTGTTGCTCGCATACAATAAATAATAAGCAATAAAGATTATTAGGTTTGTTTTATCCAATTACGTGAGTTTTCTATAAAAAAGGAAAAAATTGTTGAAATATTTAATAAACAATATATTTGTTTTGATAATATTAATGCAATTTTTTTCTTTATTTTCTGATGAGTTTAAATGCATATCCGCGCCGGTATCAAAAGTCTCTACGACTGGTTCTTCTAAAATTCCTTTGAATAGGTTTTCTGTAGGATATTCTTTTCAAGAATTACCTGCATATAATAGTTATATGTGTAAGGCACAGTATAGTGCAATAGTGTGCCATGGATCAGATCATCTTAAGCATTATTTCTCTACTGTAATAATTCCTGTGATGTATAACATTACAATTAAAAACCACGCGAATATTTTTCCTTGTTATACATATTCTGGTGGTTTATGTGATCTTATCAATAGATTATCTCAATTTGATGGTTCCGATAGAGCGATTATAGAGAACCTTAAAGTACGGCTACAATCTTATTGTGGGAGAATAGAAGATGTTGTATTTGATTCCCATGGATTGTTTATAACCAATCTCTCTCATGCCAGGCGCGTTGAATTAGTAAAAACATATGCCGATTTTTTAAAAGAATTTTATGCGGAAAACGCTCCATCTTTTTTTTATAATCAGTCTCGAGATAATCAGTTAATGCAACAAGTAATGCCTGGTATTAATTGGAATTGGTACGATGGCAGAGATTATGTACCACATAAAAGAGTTGCAGAGCAACGATATGCTGGATCAGTGAACGGCAATCTTGGACAAGTTTATTATGCAATGGAGCAAGGAGATAGTTCAACTGCTTATGCAATGGGTCAAGAAAAGGTACAGACCTTTTTTTCTGGAAGAATGTGGGGAAAAACAGAAGAAATTGCTTCTGTTTTTGAAAAATACCCGGAGTTAAAAAGGATTGTTGAAGAAAAATATTTGACTGATCAAAAAGCTTGTTCTCAGAGAAAGCAAGTTGCATTACAACAAGAAGCTAAAATCATTAAATCAGAATGTGAAAATAATATTGATCAAGTAATTGCTTGCGATATATTGCAAGCTCGTTGTAAAGCAGCACAAAAAGATCTTACAAATTTTCGATCTTCTAAATATATTCATAAAGTTTTTTTGGAGAATTCAAAATATATTGATACAGCATTTTTAAGTAATGACAAAAAAGGAATAATTTTTGAAGGTAGTGCTTTACAGCATTGTCTTGTTGATGAAGCGATCAGTGTTGTCGATATGGTGGTATGTAGCCATTTGCATACAAAGATACAAGATGCCGTAGTTGATTTAGCAAACGGATCATTGTTGTCCAATAAAGGTGGTAATGCTATCACGGCATCACGTATGCTGGATGCTTGTTGGGTAGTTATTGATTTTGGAAAAAAAATTATTTCTTGTACGTATACTTCTGTTGGAATATATGCTCCTTTGATAGTAGGTGGGATAGCAGAAGGTTTAGGGGAATCGTTACATGATGTTGCGCATGCTGTATGCCATCCCATTGAAACAGTTCAAGATTTAGCTAATTCCTTGGTGGTTGTTGGGTATTATCTGGGCAAAGCTGTGTTCGCAGCAGCTGAATATGAAAGTGTTATTGATTTAAGCCTGACTCATCCCCATCTTGCGAAAGAGATGATACAAGGGTTGATAGATGAACCATCAATGTTGCCAATTTTATATGAACAGGTAAAAAAACTTTCAGCAAAAGATGTTGCGCGAGGTGGTACAAAATTTGCGGCAGATATAATGTTGTTGCATGGCATTAATAAACTTATTCCTTTAATTACTAAAGACGCTTTGCCAGCTTTTGTAAATAGTATCCGTAAAGGCATGCAATCAACAAAGGTGGTGGTAGCAGTTGAAGGTATTCCGGCTAATTGTGCGCAAGAAATTAGTTCTTTGATGAGTAGCTTGGAAAAAGTTAGCGGTAGAGTAGATAATATGGTTAATATTAATAATATTTCTGAATTATTACAGTCATTTAATATTTTAAAATATGATTCTTCAATTGGAAATGTAAAAAAACTTGAAGAAGCAATTAAGATACTTAAAAGTATACCGGGATCTTTGACTAAAGATGGAGCATTATTTAAAGCATTAGAATATGGACAACGGATAGATGTTTTGATGGATTCTAAAAAAATATTAGAAATAAGTGGAAGATTAGCAACTGCGCGTGGAGCTATGTATGAAGTAGAAAAAGCTATTGAGTTAATAGAAGCTGGTGAGAAAATTATTCATATGGGGAGAAAAATTGGAGGTAGAGAATTTGATATTGTTACCAGTACAAAGTTAATTGAGTGTAAAAATATTGACTGGAGTACTCGTGTTGGTAGAAGTGCAGAAAAAATGAAAAGTGATTTAGGTGATTGGAAGCGTATAGCAAAAGATAATAATAAAATCTTTGAATTACATTCTAAAAATTTTATTCCACAAGAGTGGAAAGATGTATTTATTAAAATGGGAATTAATTTTGTGGAGGATAACGTTTTATGAGCATTTCATATAGTATAGATAGTGTATTAGATTTGTCTTATACAGAGGAAAATATTAAGTATGTTTTGTCATCTGGAATGGAACAAGGATTTGTTTATCTTGAGGATGAATCACGTAAGGTTTTATCTATTAGTCATGTTATACAAAAAATTTTATTTGATTCTGAAAATATTGTGAATCATATTACCACTAAATTTAAAGATACTATTTTTTTTATATGGTTTTTTAAAACAGAGAATAATTTATTGATTTTTTCTATTGGATCTTTTGGGTATCGTTGGGATAAAGAATTTAATAATGGAGTTAGGCAATATACTATTGATTTTGCTCGTTATATTTATCTTATCTTGCAAGTTTGTCGTAATATAACATTATTAGAGCTATGTACAGTTGGAGATGAAATAGAGAATATTATTTATGATGAAAGTGCTTGTATAACAGCAATGTTAGATATAGCTGATTTTGATTCACAAAAATTGGAATATATTAGTGATGGAAAATTGAGTGTGCGGTCATTTTTGGTCAATATAATTCAAAATGGTTTTATCGTAGAGGATAATTTGTTAGAACAAAATATTGAAATTTATGTGCATGAATATTATGAAAAGCTTAAGAAGAACTCCCCTCTATATTTATACGTAAAGAAAGATAATATTCCTTTTAAAATTGAAATTAAACCTGATATCCAAGGATATGATCTTGTTTCGATTTATCCATTAGCGCGTTATTTTATGAAAAAAGGCTATGGAAGTGAAAAAGAAAAAATAAATATTGCATTTTATATACAACGATTACTTGAATTATGTGAAAACTTTGCAATTTATGAACTAAAGACATATTTTTAATCTTCAGTAAAAATTCAAATAATTTTTTAGGAAAAATAAAAAACAGTTGTTTATTAAAGTTTATAAGACAAGCACAGATATAAGTTGTTGTTATGAGATAGTATTAATGGAATTTTTAAGGTTATTATTAGATGAAAATTATGGGAATTATTCATATAGCGCTTCTTTTGGTGAAAGAGTGCAAATTCTTAGCTTTTTTTTAACTGATGATGTAGGAAATGATCCTTCTACTTTTAAAGAATGGGGATTAGCTGATAAATAGCCGAATCAGGAAATTAAAATAAATTGAAAAAAATCTGAAATCATCGTAAAACTTCTTTAGTAAATAAAAAAAAAGAGGATAAACGATGATTTCAAATTTAGTAGAAGTATACT
>Ga0268266_10002415_pt1 | contig 20121 bp, 15 predicted proteins | sample KBSS13metaG_FD_190356 | JGI IMG/M metagenome (GOLD analysis project Ga0268266, IMG submission 190356) | Switchgrass rhizosphere microbial communities from Kellogg Biological Station, Michigan, USA - KBS S1-3 metaG (SPAdes) (version 2) | ecosystem: Host-associated > Plants > Roots > Rhizosphere... | reverse complement strand
GTCGATCGCCGTCACCGTCGGGTCGAGCACCAGGGTCGGCAGCGCGCGCGGCTCGCGGGTGAGCTGGAGCCGGGCCTGCTCGAGGTGGTTGGTGTAGAGGTGGGCGTCGCCGAGCGTGTGCACGAAATCGCCGACCTCGAGGCCGGTCACCCGGGCGACCATGTGCGTGAGCAGGGCGTAGGACGCGATGTTGAACGGGACGCCGAGGAACACGTCGGCCGAGCGTTGGTAGAGCTGACAGCTGAGGCGCCCCTCGGCGACGTAGAACTGGAACATCGTGTGGCACGGCGCGAGCGCCATGTCGGGGATGTCGGCGACGTTCCACGCGGAGACGATGTGGCGCCGGCTGTCGGGGTTGCTGCGGATCTGATCGATCACCTGGCTGATCTGGTCGATGTGGCGGCCGTCGGGCGCCGGCCACGAGCGCCACTGGTAGCCGTAGACGGGCCCGAGGTCGCCGTTGCTGTCGGCCCACTCGTCCCAGATCGTGACGCCACGGTCCTGGAGCCACTTCACGTTGGTGTCACCGCGGAGGAACCACAGCAGCTCGGCGAAGACGGACCGGGTGTGGATCTTCTTCGTGGTGACCAGCGGGAAGCCCTCGGTCAGGTCGAAGCGCAGCTGGTGACCGAAGACGCTCAGCGTGCCGGTGCCGGTGCGGTCGGACTTCTCGACCCCGTCGTCGAGGATGCGCTGGAGGAGATCGAGGTACACCTGCATGGCTCCAGCCTAAGCGCGTGCACCGACGGCGTCAGGGACGCGCGCGCAGGTACTGATCCGGCCAGTGGACCTGGGCGTCGAGCTCGGCCGCGGCCAGCTGCGGCCAATGCGGGTTGCGCAGCAGCTCGCGAGCCAGGAACACCGCGTCGGCCTCGCCGTCGGTGAGGATCTTCTCCGCCTGACGCGGCTCCGTGATCAGGCCGACGGTGCCGACCGGGAGCCCGGATGCCTCGCGGACACGCGTCGCGAACGGCACCTGGTAGCCGGGTCCGGTGGTGATCTGCTGGTCGGGGCTGTTGCCTCCACTCGAGACGTCGATCAGGTCCACACCCCGCTCGGCGAGTCGGGCGGCCACGACCGCCACGTCGTCCACCTCGAGCCCGCCGTCGACCCAGTCGGTCGCGCTGAGCCGGACGAACAGCGGCTGGTCGTCGGGCCAGACCTCACGTACCGCGTCGACGACGTCGAACAGCAGCCTGCTCCGCCCGGCGAGGTCGCCACCCCACGCGTCGGTACGCCGGTTGGACAGCGGCGAGAGGAACTCGTGCAGCAGATAACCGTGCGCGCCGTGGATCTCGGCGACCTGGAAGCCCGCGCCGAGGGCGCGACGTGCCGCGTCCGCCCAGAGACCCGGGAGTGCCACCAGCTCGTCGGCCGTGAGCTCGCGCGGCGCCGGCCAGTCGGCGTACCCGAGTGGCGAGGGACCGACCGTCTCCCAGCCGCCCTCCTCGGCCGGCACGTGGCCACGTCCGCGCCAGGGTGCGCGCGTGGATGCCTTGCGGCCGGCGTGCGCGAGCTGGATCCCCGGTACGGCGCCCTGCCCCTGCACGAAGTCGACGATCCGGGTGTAGTCGGCGGCCTGCTCGTCGTTCCAGATCCCGGCGTCCTCCGGCGAGATGCGTCCCTCCGGGACGACGGCGGTCGCCTCGGTCATCACCAGCCCGGCCCCGCCCTGCGCGAGCGCACCGAGGTGGACCAGGTGCCAGTCGGTCGGGCGGCCGTGCTCCGAGGAGTACTGGCACATGGGCGAGACCCACACGCGATTGGGGAAGGTCGTGCCGCGCAGGGTCAGCGGCGAGAAGAGCAGGCTCACGTGGGGGCGTAACCGCACATCCAGGTCGGTTGTTCCGCGGTCAGGCAGTGACGCCCCTCTCGGCGAGCAGCTCCGCCCGCTGGAACGCGTAGCCGACCATCCACGTCGGCTCGAGCCGCCACATCACCACGTCACCCCACGACATCGGCGACGAGCCGTAGTGCGCCGTCCAGTGCGCGTCGACGGCGGCGAGCTCGTCGCCGGCCAGCTCGACGACCTGACCGTGGCTGAACACCGCGAGCGCCTCGCCGTCGACGTGGGCGATGGACACGGCCGGCCGGTGCGCGAGGTGACGTGCCTTGGCGGACGTGCGGCTCGTCGAGAACGTCCACGTGCCGTGCAGGAAATGGCCGTCCATCGCGCTGATCCGGGGCTCGCCGCGGGCGGTGACGGTCGCGCCCGTGATCACCTTCATCCCGGTCAGCAGCCCGGCGACCTGCCCGGCCGAGAGCGTCCGGTCGTCGTTGATGATGCCGCGCAGGTGCTCGGTCGACCTCGCGTGGGAGGCGTCGAGCAGGTCCTGGAGACGGCCGATCTCGTCGGGTGTCTCGAACATGGTCCGACGCTAGTTGCCGACGCCGACAGTCCCCTTGATCGTGGTTGCCGCGTCGCCGCCGACCCACACCGTGTCGCCGTTCTTCTCGACGTGGACCCGGCCCCGGCGCCCGAGCACGGTTCCCTGTGACGCGACGTACGACGTGGGCAGGCGGTCGCCGGCCAGCCACTGGCCGATGCTGGCGTTGAGGCTGCCGGTCACCGGATCCTCCACGACCCCGATGCTCGGGCAGAACGCGCGCACTTCGACCGCGCACTCCGCACCCGAGGAGTAGGGCCCGACGACCCCGATGTCCAGCCCACCGAACGACGACCAGTCGGGCTGCACGCCGAGCACGGCGTCGGCGTCCCGCATCAGCACGACCACCCAGCCGGGACCGTTGTCCCCCCAGGAGAGGTCGACGACGTCGTCGTCGGTGATCGCCAGCGCGGCGAGGATCTGCCGCCGTTCGTCGTCGGTCACCGGCCCCTCGCGCAGCAGTGGAGGAGCGGCGAAGGCGAGCCGGTCGCCACGCCGGATCCGCAGCAGCCCCGCGCCGCACTCCTGCACCAGCTCGTCGTCGCCACGTGGCACTCCCCCGGCCTCCAGCCAGGCATGCGCGCTGCCGATCGTCGGATGCCCGGCGAAGGGCAGCTCCTCGCTCGGCGTGAAGATCCGCAACCGGTAGTCGGCAGCCGGGTCGGACGGCGGGAGCAGGAACGTCGTCTCCGAGAGGTTGGTCCAGTGGGCGAACCGGCGCATCTCCTCGTCGCTCACCCCCGCCGCGTCGTGCACCACCGCGACCGGGTTGCCCAGCAGCGGCTCGGAGGAGAAGACATCGACCTGGGAGAACGCGCGCATGGGCGACAGGCTAGGGCGACGACGCGTCGAGCTTCGGGCCAAACCTGGCGATAGGGCCCCGTTGATGGTCGGATGACCCCCGTGCCCCGTCTCGGACCCTCCGTTCGCCGACTGATCCCCCCGACTCCGCTCTCGCGAAAGCTGGCCACGCAGTCCCTGCTGTTCGCGACCGGGAGCGGGGCGTTCCTGACCGGTTCGGCCGTCTTCTTCACGCAGGTCGTGGGCCTGAGCGCGACCCAGGTCGGCGTCGGCCTCACCATCGCCGGGGTCGTGTCCTTCCTCGTCGCCTACCCGGCCGGACGCCTGACGGACCGGTTCGGCCCCCAGCGCATGTGGGCGACGGCGACGGCCGTGGCGGCCGTCCTGTTCGCGGCCTGGCCGTTCATCAACAGCTTCGAGGGCTACCTCGCGATGGTCATCGCCTTCGAGATCAACGCGAACGCCGGCGGCGGGGGGCGCAGCGCGTACATCCTCGACGTGATGCCGGAGAACGAGCGGGTCGCCACCCAGGCCTACATCTTCTCGGGGCTCAACGTGGGGTTCACGCTCGGAGCCGTCCTCGGCGGCGTCGCGCTGGCGTTCGACAACCTGACGATCATGCGCTGGCTGCCTCTGCTGACGGTCGCGATCAGCCTGGTCAACGTGGTGTTCGTCCTCCGGTTGCCCCGGGCACCGCACACGCCCCGCCTGCGCGGTCGAGGCGCCGCCGTACCGCTGCGCGGACGCGGACCCCTGCGCAACCGGGGCTGGATGCTCGCCAGCCTGTTCAACGGCACCATGGGGACCCACCAGGTGCTGCTCAACGTCGTCATCCCGCTCTGGCTCGTGCAGGCCACCGACGCACCGCACTGGGTGCTCGCCTGGCTGTTCGGCACCAACACCGTGCTCTGCACCTTCCTGCCGACCTTCACCTCCCGCGGCCTCGAGACGCTCTCGGACGCGTTGCGCGCAGTGCGGATCTCCGGCGCCTTCTTCGTCGTGGCCTGTCTGATCACGATGGCCACGCACGACACCGCCGGTTTCCTCACGATCTTCCTGGTCTGGCTCGGCCACGTCGCCGTGACCGGCGCCGAGCTGTACGTCTCGAGCGCCGGCTGGGCGTTCCAGGCCAAGCTGATGGACCCGGCCCGCCGGGGTGAGTACGGCGGGGTGGCCGAGGTGTTCAACACGCTCGGGGGCCGATGGGCCCCTGCGGCCTTCACCTTCCTGGTGTTGTCGTGGCATCCGAGCGGGCTCCCCAGCGCTGGTTGGCTGGTGATCGCCGCGATCGTGGTGCTGGCGGTGATCGGGCTTCACCCCGCGGTCCGGATGGCCGAGCGCTTCCTCGAACGGGAGGGCATCGTCGACGGCGAGCCCCTCCTCGACGGGGGGAACGCGGGCGTCACGCCGTCGCTCACCTGAGAAATCGGATGAGATCGCGAGCGGTTCCTGATCCGATAGGTGCGTGCCTCGTCTCGGTGCCACTCTGCGCAACCTGATCCCGCCGACCCCGCTGTCGCGGCGGCTGGCCACGCAGTCGCTCCTGTTCGCCACCGCCGAGGGCACCTTCCTCACCGGGTCCGCGGTGTTCTTCACCCAGGTAGTCGGGCTGCGCGCCGCCCAGGTCGGCCTCGGCCTCACCATCGCCGGGGTCGTCTCGTTCCTGGTGGCCTACCCGGCCGGCAAGGTGACCGACCGGCTCGGTCCCAAGCGGATGTGGTCGGTGGGCGCGATGGTCGCGGCCCTGATGTTCGGCGCCTGGCCGTTCATCGACAACTTCACCGGCTACGTGATCATGGTCGTCTGCTTCGAGATCGTCGAGAACGCCGGCGGCGCCGGCCGCAACGCCTACATCCTCGACGTGATGCCCGAGGACGAGCGCGTCGCGACCCAGGCCTACATGTACTCCGCACTGAACGTCGGCTTCACGCTCGGCGCCATCATCGGCGGCATCGCGCTCGCCTTCGACAACGTGACGGTGATGCGGTGGCTGCCGCTGCTGACCCTGGCGATCGGCGTGGCCAACGCCGTGTTCATCGCCCGCCTCCCCCGCGCACCCCACGACGTGGCCCGGGCGTCGGCCGAGGGCACCGCCGCCCAGGTGCAGCCCCACGGGCGCGGTCCCCTGCACAACGTCGGGTGGATGCTGGCCAGCTTCTTCAACGGCACGATGTGGACCAACCAGGTCCTGCTCAACGTCGTCATCCCGCTGTGGCTCGTGCAGGCGACCGACGCTCCCCACTGGCTGCTGGCGTGGCTGTTCGGCACCAACACCGTGCTCTGCATCTTCCTGCCGGCCTACACCTCGCGCGGTGTGGAGACGATCTCCGACGCGCTGCGCTCGATCCGGATCTCGGGCGTCTTCTTCGTCGCCTCGTGCCTGATCACGATGGCCACCCACAGCACCGCCGGCTTCCTGACGATCTTCCTGGTCTGGCTGGGTCACGTCGCCGTGACCGGGTCCGAGCTGTACACCTCAGGTGCCAGCTGGGCCTTCCAGGCCAAGCTGATGGACCCGGCCCGCCGGGGTGAGTACGGCGGGGTGGCCGAGGTGTTCAGCACGCTGGGTGGCCGCTGGGCGCCGGCGGCGTACACGTTCCTCGCGATGTCGTGGCACCCCGCCGGGCTGCCGGGCGCTGGCTGGCTGGTGATCGGCGGCTTGGCGATCGTGGCCGTGGTGGGGATGCACCCGTCGGTGCGGATGGCCGAGCGGTTCCTGGAGCGCGAAGGGATCGTGGTCCGCGACGAGCCGCCCTCCGAGGACACCGAGCACGCCGCCGTTCCGTCCCTGACCTGAAGCGTCCCGGGGGCGGGAGGACCACCAAAGACGACCCATTCGGTAGACTTAAGCCATGGACACGGTGACCCTCTCCCTGCCCGACCTCGACGGAGCCGAGGTCGTGGTGCCCGCTCCGGCGCCCGGGCCCGGCAACTGGGCCGGAGCGGCGAGCGCGACCGTCGTCGACGGCCAGGTCTGGCTGACCTATCGCGTACGCCGGCCGATCGCGGTCGGGCGAGGCGTCTCGACCGTGGTGGCACGGTCCCACGACGGGCTGAGGTTCGAGACCGTGGCGGAGGTCCATCGGGACTCGTTCGGTGCCGAGTCCTTCGAACGGCCCGTGGTCCTGCGCACGCCCGAAGGTCGCTGGCGCCTCTATCTCTCCTGCGCGACGCCGGCCAGCAAGCACTGGTGGATCGAGTGTGTCGAGTCGGCACGCCCCGAGGACCTCGCCGGGGGGACCCGCACCGTGGTCTGGGCCGGCTCCGACCTGGTGGCTACGAAGGACCCGGTGATCCGCGTCGACGCGCAGCGGCGCTGGCATGCCTGGGTCTGCGAGCACCCGCTCGACGAGCCGGGACACGAGGATCGGATGTCGACGGCGTACCACTCGAGCGACGACGGACTCACCTGGCGGCGCCACGACACCGTGCTCGCCCCGCGCCCCGGCCAGTGGGATGCCCGCGGAGCCCGCGTCACCGACGTGCTCTCCCTCGACCCGCTGGTGGTGGTCTACGACGGGCGGCCGCGCGCGGAGGACAACTGGTTCGAGACCTCCGGGATCGCGCGGTCGCATGCCGGGCCGGCGGGGGGCCTCGTGGCGGATGACGCCGAGCCGGTCCGCTCCGCTCTCGCCGACGGTGCCTATCGCTACGCGAGCACGGTGCGGATGCCCGACGGCACGACCCGTCTCTACGTCGAGGCGGCGCGCGCCGACGGAGCACACGACCTGGTCACGGTCCGGATGTGACCGGTCAGGCGTCGACGCTGGCCGAGCGACGGCTCTCGAAGGTGCCGCCCTCGCGGTAACCCTTCCACTCCTCGAACGACTCACCCGTCAGCCGCTCCAGCAGCTCGATGTCGGGCAGGTGCGGCTCGACGAGCGTGGCCCGTTGCTCGGGGGTGAGCCGCGGACGACTCGGGTCCCCGCCCCGCTGCAGCTGGTCGATGAGTGGCTTGCTGACCTTGCGCCAGACCTCGGGCGGGAAGAACTGGGCGACCGCGGCGCCGGTGCGGATCACGCTGCTGAGCGCCTTGGTGCGCGGCCCGCTCTGGACGAACGGACGCGAGTTGTCGCGCGGAACCTCGTCGACCGGCGCCGACGTCACACCGAGGAACGTGCAGACCCGATCCAGGGTCGGCAGCGGTTGGTCGACCAGCTCCTTGTAGCGCAGCAGCAGCACCTGCTCGCGGGGGAAGTGGTCGAACAGGTCGGCCACCTGACGCCCGTACATGCCGAGGCCCTGGTAGTGCCAGAACGGCGCCCAGCCGTCGTCGACCCGCTGGGGCTCGCGCCGTACCGCCTCGACGATGTCGTCGCGCGGCTCGAGGCCGTCCATCCAGAGGTGCATCCAGTTGCTGTAGGCCCGGTCGACCGGGTCGCGCAGGACGGCGACCAGCTTGGCGTCCGGGTTGTCGACGGCGATCCGGCGACGGGCGTCGCGGTGGTAGAGGTAGAACGGCGTGCTCTCCCCGCGCGGGACGCCGTCGGGGGCCTCGTCGAACAGGGCGAGGTACCGCTCACGCTGCCAGACCCACTCGCGGTTGCTGTGGGCGTCACCGGGGCCCTTGTACGCCGGCGGCGGGCTGTCCCCGCACAGGTAGTACTTGGGCTCCTTCACCGGGGACAGGTACAGCCCCGGGTGCTGGGCGAGCGCCGCGTGGAGGGCACTGGTCCCCGCCTTCGGGGCGCCGATCAGGAAGAAGTCCGGCGGGCGACGCATGACCTAAGTGTAGCGATTTACTCCACATTAGCCATGCCCTGAGATCTGGCTCCCCCGGCGGTGCGGGTGGCTGCGATGCTGGCGGCATGGTCGAGCTCCTCCCCTGGTCCCAGCAGGTCGCGTCCTGGCGGCGGGAGGTGCACGCGCTCTACGCGGACGTTCGGGCACACGCCGACCCGGCTGCGGCCCACGCCGAGTGGGTAGAACGCCGCACGGCCCTGTTCCACGACCACCCCGCGACCGCGCGCCAACCGGGCCAGGAGCTCCACCACGCGGCCTACGACCCGGCCTACCGGTTCGTGCTGGAGATGCAGCCGGCCGAGCCCGAGGCGTGGGAGCCGACGACCGGGAGCGACGGCGCCGTGCCGTTCGCGCGGGCCGGTCGGTTCGAGATCCCGGGGATCGGGGGGCTCGACGTGTGGTGGCTCGGGTCCTACGGCAACGGCATCTTCGTGCCCCTGCGCGACGGGACGGCCGGCCACGCGACGTACGGCGCGGGGCGCTACCTGCTCGACACCGTCAAGGGCGCCGACCTCGGCCGGGAAGGGGACGCGTGGGTGCTCGACCTCAACTTCTCCTACAACCCGTCCTGCGCCTACGACCCCGACTGGGCCTGCCCCCTCGCCCCCCTCGGCAACCGCCTCGCTGCCGACGTCCCGGTCGGCGAGCTCTCCCCCACCTCCGACGCGTAGGGTCCCGGGGTTTCGAGACAGGCGCAGAGCGCCTTCCTCAACCGCCGGCACCGGCCGTTCACCACCGGTGGTTGAGGAGGTCGGCCAGCCGGATCCCTCGGTGGTTGAGGAGGTCGCTCTGCGAACCGTCTCGAAACCACCCGGAACCCGTCGCCCGGGGGATGAAGGTCAGGCCGAGAGGGACATGGGCCCGTAGACCTCGCGGTCGTGCTCGAACAGCGTCACCGCGTCGACGCCGGCGGCCGCGAGCTCGGCCCAGACCTCACCGACCCACGACTCGGCGTCCGCCTGGGAGGCGAAGCGCTGGTTGGAGTACTCCTCGGGCACCCGCACCTCCTCGCCGGACGGGTCGAGCAGCCGCCACCACCACGGTCGCTCGGCGGGCGAGGGCGGGCGGAAGGTGGCCGGCTGGTCGGGGAGGTTCACTGGTCACGCACCGAGGGTGCGACGAAGGGCATCTTGGCGGAGGCGAAGATCTCGCGCCGGGTTCGCACCTGGACCCCGAGCTCGGCCTCCGGGTCGACGAAGGTCGGCACGAGAGCCATCCCGATCCCCTTCTTCAACGTCGGGGAGAACGTGCCGGACGTGATCTCGCAGAGAGGTACGTCGGCCGCCAGGCTGACGATCATCCCCGGCCGCGGGATTCCGCGCTCGAGGGCGACCAGGCCGCGCAGCTTCCGCTGCGGCCCCGCCTCCTTCTCCTTCACCAGGGCATCGCGACCCCAGAACGTGTCTTTCGTCCAGCCCACCGCCCAGCCGAGTCCGGCCTGGTTGGGGGTGACGTCGATCGTGATGTCCTGGCCGTGGAGCGGGTAGCCCATCTCGGTGCGGAGCGTGTCGCGGGCGCCGAGCCCGCACGGCAGGATCCCGAACGTCTGGCCGGCCTCGAGCAGCCGGTCCCACAGGGCCACGGCCACCTCGTTGCGGGCGATCAGCTCGTATCCGCGCTCGCCCGTGTAGCCGGTGCGGCAGACGACGACCCCGGTGTCCTCGAACTCCGCCTCGGCGAACGACATGTACTCGTGCCCCGAGGGGAAGCCGATGGCGTCGAGCACCTCGTCGGACTTCGGCCCCTGGACGGCCAGCACGGCGTACTGCCGGTGGTGGTCGAGGATCCGCACGTCCTCCGGAGCCGACCCCGCGAGTCGCCGCGCGACCTCGGCGGAGTTCGCGGCGTTCGGCACCAGCAGCACGTGCTCGTCGTCGTGGAAGTACGCGATCAGGTCGTCGACGACGCCGCCGGTCTCGGCGTCGCAGCACAACGTGTACTGCGCCTTGCCGTGCCGGATCCGGCCGAGGTCGTTGCTCAACGTGGCATTGACGTACGCCGCGGCGCCCGGGCCGGTGACCATCAGCTTGCCGAGGTGGCTGACGTCGAACACGCCCACCGCCTCGCGTACGGCGGTGTGCTCCTTGACGACCCCCGAGGGGTACTCCAGCGGCATCGACCAGCCGCCGAACTCCGCGAACTTGGCCCCGAGCGCCACGTGCCGGTCGTGCAGCGGCGACTGCAGGAGCGGCGTGCCCGCGGGGGTCTCGTCGGCCATGTGCGCGAACCTACACCGGGCGGGGCCTCTCGCCGCCGAGCCTCGTCGTCGTCGGTCGAGCCTGTCGAGGCCACGACGACCAGAGCCTGCCTGACTATCCTGCCCCGGTGACCAGCTACCACCTCCGAGGCGCGAGCCCGGCCAAGACTCGGGCCGACGCCGTGGTCGTCGGGGCTTGGAAGACGGCCAAGGGAGTCACCCTCGCCGACGGTGCCGACGACATCGGCTCGGCGTACGGACGCACCCTGCGCCCACTGCTGAGCACCCTGGGGTTCACCGGCAAGGCCGGAGAGGTCACCCGCCTCCCCACCGGTGGCACCGTCGCGAGCCCTTTGCTCGTGCTGGTCGGCCTGGGCGAGAAGCCGAGCGACCGCGCCGCCCTGCTCCTCGCCGTACGCCGGGCAGCGGGCGTCGCCGCCCGCTCGACCGCCAACGCCGCGTCGGTCGCACTGGCGCTGCCGGCCGACGACGCCGGCCTGGTCCGCAACGTGCTCGAGGGCTACCTGCTCGGCGGCTACGTCTTCTCCCGCTACCAGTCGAAGACCCCCGACAAAAGAGCCGGCACGGTCACCGTGCTGAGCCCCGGCGCCCGTCGGGCCGAGCTGACCGCGGCGTTCGCGGACGCCCAGGTCGTCGCCACCGCCGTCCAGGGCGTGCGCGACTGGGTGAACACCCCGGCCAACGACCTGACGCCTCCCCTGTTCGCCGCCGAGATCCAGAAGGCGGTCAAGGGCACGAAGGTGAAGGCCACGGTCCTCGACGAGGCGCGGCTCGCCACGCTCGGCTGCGGTGGGCACCTCGGGGTCGGCGGCGGATCGGACGCCCCGCCGCGCCTGGTGGAGCTGCGCTACTCCCCCAAGGACGCCGTGGCTCACCTCGCCCTCGTCGGCAAGGGCATCACCTTCGACTCCGGCGGCCTGAGCATCAAGACCGCGACCGGCATGGAGACCATGAAGTGCGACATGGCCGGCGCGGCCACGGTCACCCGGGCGACGCTCGCGATCGCGGAGCTCGGGCTGCCGGTCCGGGTCACGGCGTACGCCTGTCTCGCCGAGAACATGGTGTCGGGCACGTCGATGCGCCCGGGCGACGTGATCGCGATCTACGGCGGTACGACGGTCGAGGTGCTGAACACCGACGCCGAGGGCCGGCTGGTGCTCGCCGACGGACTCGGGCGGGCGGTCGAGCAGGATCCCGACGTGATCATCGACGTGGCCACCCTGACCGGCCACATGATGCAGGGCCTGGGTGGCCGGGTGGGCGCCGTGTTCGGCACCGACGAGGTCGTCGAGGCGGTGGTCGAGGCGGGTCGTGAGTCCGGGGAGAAGCACTGGCCGATGCCGATCCCCCCGGACATCGTCGAGCGCGTCCACGGCAGCAAGATCGCCGACCTGGCCCAGCACGACCTGATCCGCTGGGGTGGCGGGCTGTTCGCCGCGGCGTTCCTGCGAGAGTTCACCGACCGCCGGCCGTGGGCCCACCTCGACATCGCCGGACCCGGCTACACCACCGGTGCGGCCTCGGGCCACTGGACGTCCGGCGGCACCGGTTTCGCGACGACCACCCTGGTCGACTACGCGCGCTCGCTGGCCGGCCGGGCCTAGGCGCCTCCGCGCCGCTTCTGCCGCTGGATGTACTCGCGCATCCGCTGCGGGATCCCCACGACGCCGGCCTCGTACGCCGCGATGCCGCGCCGTTTGCAGAACGCGTAGGCCCACTCGGCCGACGGCACCCGACGCCGGGTGAACTCGCCGTCCCAGGCCACCAGGAGCAGGGTCACGTCGCTGACCGCCGTCCGCGGCTCGACGAAGCCCTCCACACCTTCCCGGCTGGTGACGAAGTCCTCCAGGTGCTGCTCGTCCTCGCTCGAGGAGGCACGCACGCGTGTCGACCCCGTGCGCGCGGTGTCGCCGCTGGGGCGGCGGAACCGCGGTCCTCGGCCGCGTCCGAAGAGTCTCATGGGGGCCATGATGCCTGGTCCGGGGAAGGGCACCCAGGAGCCGCGCCCGCCCGCTCGCCCTCGTTGCCGACGGCCTGGCAAAGAGTGCAAGGATGACGGGGTGACCGACGGCGAGTTCGACGTACTCATTCTCGGGGCAGGATCCGGCGGCTACGCCTGTGCGCTCCGCGCCGCCCAGCTCGGCCTGTCGGTCGGCCTGGTGGAGAAGGGAAACCTCGGCGGCACCTGTCTCCACGTCGGCTGCATCCCGACCAAGGCGCTCCTCCACGCGGCCGAGGTCGCCGACCAGACGCGCGAGTCGGCCCAGTTCGGCGTCAGCGCGAGCCTCGACGGCATCGACATGGCCGGTGTGAACTCCTACAAGGACAAGGTCGTCTCCCGGCTCTTCAAGGGCCTGACCGGCCTGATCAAGGGGCGGGGCATCACCGTCATCGAGGGATCAGGACGCATGACCGGCCCGCGGCAGGTCACCGTGGGCGACACGACGTACGCCGGCAAGCACCTCGTGCTGGCCTCCGGCTCCTACAGCCGCTCCCTGCCCGGCCTCGACGTCGACGGCCACCGCATCCTCACCTCCGAGCACGCCCTCCAGCTGGACCGCGTGCCGCGCTCCGTGGTCGTGCTCGGTGGCGGCGTCATCGGCTGCGAGTTCGCCAGCGTCTGGGCCAGCTTCGGCGCAGAGGTCACGATCGTCGAGGCACTGCCGCGCCTGGTCCCGGTCGAGGACGAGGCGTCGTCGAAGGCCCTCGAGCGTGCCTTCCGCAAGCGCAAGATCCAGGTCCGCACCGGCACGCCGTTCCAGAGCGTGAAGGTCACCGACGACGGCGTCGCGTTGACCGTCGAGGGCGGAGACGTGATCGAGGCCGAGCTCCTGCTCGTCGCCGTCGGTCGCGGCCCGACCACCGACGGTCTCGGTTACGACGAGCAGGGCGTCGCGATGGACCGCGGGTTCGTGCTCGCCGACGAGCGGTGCCGTACCAACCTCGAGGGCGTGTACGCCGTGGGCGACATCGTTCCCGGACTGCAGCTGGCCCACCGCGGCTTCCAGCAGGGCATCCTCGTGGCCGAGGAGATCGCCGGGCTCGAGCCGGCGACGATCGACGAGGCCGGCATCCCCCGCGTCACCTACAGCCACCCCGAGGTCGCCTCGGTGGGGCTCGACGAGGCCGCCGCGCGCGCGACGTACGGCGACGACGCGGTCGAGACGGTGACCTACGACCTCGGCGGCAACGGCAAGAGCCAGATCCTGATGACCCAGGGCTTCGTGAAGCTCGTGCGTCGCAAGGACGGGCCGGTCGTGGGCGTCCACATGGTCGGTGACCGGGTGGGCGAGCTGATCGGCGAAGCGCAGCTCATCTACAACTGGGAGGCGCATGCCGAGGACGTCGCGCCCCTGGTGCACGCCCACCCGACCCAGACCGAGGCACTCGGCGAGGCCCACATGGCGCTCGCCGGGAAGCCGTTGCACGCTCATGCCTGACCGGGCCTGACCCCGCCCGACCCGACCCCCCACCGGACACGAGACAGGAAGATCCCCCTCACATGGCCACCGAAGTCAACCTCCCCGAGCTCGGCGAATCCGTCACCGAGGGCACGGTCACCCGCTGGCTGAAGCAGGTCGGCGACGAGGTGGCGGTCGACGAGCCGCTGCTCGAGGTCTCCACCGACAAGGTCGACACCGAGATCCCGTCGCCCGTGGCCGGGACCCTGCTGGAGATCAAGGCGAACGAGGACGACACCGTCCTGATCGGTGCGGCGCTCGCCGTGATCGGTGCCGCCGACGAGTCGACCGGCGGTGACGGCGGCGACCAGCCTCAGCCCGAGCAGCAGGCCGAGCCCGCGGAGGCCGAGCAGCAGGCCGAGCCCGCGGAGGCCGAGCAGCAGGCCGAGCCCGCGGAGGCCGAGCAGCAGGCCGAGCCCGCGGAGGCCGAGCAGCAGGCCGAGGCGCCCGCGGAGGCCGAGCAGCCCGCAGCGGAGTCGACGCAGGACGAGCCCGCCGGGGACGACACCGCCGGCACCGCGCTCGAGGACGAGAAGAAGGAGCAGGACGAGGCGCACGAGCACGCCGAGCAGGCGGACACCCCGAACGAGCAGCCGGCCCAGCAGGAGCAACCGGCCGAGCAGCAGGACGAGGCCCCTCGCGAGGAGGTCGCCGCGGCGGTCCCGGGTGCGGCCGAGACTTCCGGCGAGCAGACCGTGGTGCGGCTCCCCGAGCTCGGTGAGTCGGTCACCGAGGGCACGGTCACCCGCTGGCTGAAGCAGGTCGGCGACCAGGTGGCGGCCGACGAGTCGCTGCTCGAGGTCTCGACCGACAAGGTCGACACCGAGATCCCGTCGCCCGCCGCCGGCACGCTGCTGGAGATCAAGGTCAACGAGGACGAGACCGTCGAGGTCGGAGCCGAGCTGGCGGTGATCGGCTCCGGCCAGGCTTCGCCGGGCGGTTCCGCTGGTGAGTCCTCGGGTGATGCCTCACCGGCCGAGCCCGTCGAGGAGCAGGCGCCGACCGAGGAGCGGGCGCCGACCGAGGAGCAGCCGGCCGCAGCCGAGCCCGCCGAGCCCGAGCAGCCTGCCGCCGAGCCGGTGCAGCCGACGCAGCCCGAGCAGCCTGCCCGACCTGCCGACGAGGCAGCGCCGTCCGGTGGCCGTGACTCCTCGGCGTACGTGACGCCGCTGGTGCGCAAGATGGCCGCCCAGCACGGCGTCGACCTGGCCGGCCTGGTCGGGACCGGGGTCGGCGGCCGCATCCGCAAGCAGGACGTCCTCGACGCCGCGCAGCAGCAGGGCACGGACACCACGCCCTCCCAGCCGGCGGCCGCCGCAGCCGCGGCGGCTCAGCCCGCCCAGCCCGCCGCCCCCGCCGCGCAGGCGTCCGGGGCCCCGGAGCCGTCGCCGTTGCGTGGCACGACCGAGCCGATGTCGCGCCTCCGCAAGCTGATCGCGACCCGGATGGTGGAGTCGCTGCACGTCAGCGCCCAGCTGACGACCGTGGTCGAGGTCGACGTCACGGCCATCTCGCGGCTGCGCGACTCCCTGAAGGCCGACTTCGCCGCCCGCGAGGGGGTCAAGCTCTCCTTCCTGCCGTTCTTCGCGAAGGCGGCGATCGACGCGCTCAAGGCCCACCCGAGCCTGAACGCCGCGATCGACTCCGAGAAGGGCGAGGTCACCTACTACGACCGGGAGAACCTCTCGATCGCGGTCGACACCGAGCGCGGGCTGCTGACACCGGTGATCAAGGAGGCGGGCGACCTGTCGATCGCCGGCCTGGCCCGCAAGATCGCCGACGTCGCCGAGCGCACCCGCACGAACAAGATCACGCCGGACGAGCTCTCCGGCGGCACCTTCACGCTGACCAACACCGGCAGCCGCGGTGCGTTGTTCGACACCCCGATCATCAACCAGCCGCAGGTGGCGATCCTCGGCACGGGTGCGGTCGTGAAGCGAGCGGTCGTGATCGACGACCCGAACCTCGGCGAGACGATCGCCGTACGCCAGATGGTCTACCTCGCGCTGACCTACGACCACCGGATCGTCGACGGCGCGAACGCCGCCCGCTTCCTGACCGACGTCAAGGGACGGCTCGAGGCCGGGCAATTTGAAGTCTGAGAGGTCATGACCTTGCACGTCGTCGTCGGTGGTGCCTCGGGGTTCCTCGGGCGACACCTGATCGGGGCGCTGCGGGCGCAGGGCCACACCACGACCTCGTTGGTACGCCGCGAGCCCACCGCGGACGACGAGTCGAGGTGGGACCCGGCGTCCGGTCGGATCGACGCCCAGGTGATCGAGGACGCCGACGTCGTGGTCAACGTCGCCGGCAGCCCGACCATCGGCAACCCCCACTCGAAGCGGTGGGCTCGCAACCTGCGCGAGTCCCGGGTGACGACGACCGCCACCATCGCCGACGCGATCGCCGGCGCGGACCGGAAGCCGGCGTTCCTCGCCGGTAACGCCGTCGCGGTGTACGGCGACCACGGCGACGCACAGGTCACCGAGGCGGGCGACAGCCGGGGCCACACGCTGATGACCGAGGTCACCCGGGCGTGGGAGGCGGCCGCGCAGCCGGCGATCGACGCCGGCGCTCGCGTGTGCGTGCTGCGCACCTCACCGGTCATGGACCGTGAGTCCGAGCCGCTGAACCTCCTGCGCCGGCTGTACCGGCTGGGCCTCGGCGGCAAGGTCGGGAGCGGGAAGCAGTACTTCCCGATGGTGTCCCTGCGCGACTGGCTCGGCGGAGTCGTGTTCCTGGCCGAGCACCCGGAGGCGAGCGGCCGCTTCAACCTGTGCTGCCCGCAGACGCCGACGTACGCCGACTTCAACCGCGCGCTCGCCAAGGCGGTCGGCCGGCCGGCCTTCCTCCCGGTGCCCTCCGCTGCGATCCGGATCGGCGCCGGCCCGCTCGCGCCCGAGCTCCTGGGCTCGGTCAACCTGGTGCCCGAGGCGCTGCAGGAGGCGGGCTTCGCGTTCCGCGACCGCGACGTCTCCGCGGTGATCGCGGCGGGGCTCGCCGCCGCGCGCTGACCGCCTCGCCATCGCGACGGGGCCGTCCCGAAAAGGGGAGGAACGAGGTCGGTGGTCCGCCGTACCGTCGTAGCACCGTGACCACCACCGACCTCGTCTCCCTCGAGGCACGCTCGGCCCCGCCTCGGCCGCCCGTGCCCGACGGCCGCGTGCCCGTCGACTGGCACCGGATGCAGACGCCGTGGGCCGGGGTCGCCCTCGCCTGCTCGCTGTTCAGCGCGATCGGCATGTCGACGGGCTCGGTCGTGGCCGGTCGCCTGGCGCAGAACCCCACCAGCGGACTCGTCCGGGTGCTCGCCCTCTGCGTCGTCGGGGCCGCGCTGCTGGACACCTTCGGCCGCACCCTGTGGGCCGGGCTCGTCGACCGCGCCGAGGGGCGGCTGCGGGCCGACCTGCTCGACGCCGCCATGGCCCAGCCGCTGGCGCAGCTGAGCGAGCAGGCGGTGGGCGAGGTGCTCGACCGGGTCGACGACGACACTCACGAGGTCGGCACCCTGCTCCGGCAGAGCGTCTGGATGGCCGTCCGCACCTTGATGGCGGCCGGGCCGCTGTGGCTGGTCGCCGGGTTCACGTGGTGGCCGGCGTTCGTGCTGTTCCCCGTCTCCGGTGCGGCCGCCCTCCTGGTCGTCCGGCAGATCCTGCCGCGACTCTCGGAGCTGAAGGTCGTCGAGGAGATGGCCTGGACCGACCACGCCGCCGCCATGGAGGAAGGGGTGGCCGCTCGCGACGACCTGCGCACCAGCCTCGGCCAGCCCTACGTCCTGCGCCGGTGCACCGAGCTGGCGGGCCAGGTCCACCACCGTTTCGGCGACGTCGTCACGCTCGAGGCACGCATCGGACGACGCACCGGCATGCTGCTCCATGGCGTGCTCGCCGCGACCGCCCTGGTCGGCGTGCTGCTCGTGCTCGACGACCGGCTCTCGACCGCTTCACTCGTCACCCTGTTCCTGGTCACCACGATGTTCGTCGGCCAGGTCGACCAGCTCGCCCGGCACCTGCCCGATCTCCAGGCCGGCCTGGGCGCGGTGATCCGGCTCCGCGGACTCATGGCGTCCGACTCCGAGCCCGAGGGCGGCGAGGCGCTGCCCGAGGGGCCGCTCTCGATCCGGTTCGTCGACCTGCACTTCGCCTACGAGCACGGCACGTTCGCACTGGCCGACGTCGATCTGACGGTCCCGGCCGGGACCACCTGCGCCCTCGTGGGACGCACCGGCTCGGGCAAGTCCACGCTGGCCTCGCTGCTCTCGAGGGCCGTCGAGCCCGAGGCCGGGACCCTGCTGCTCGGTGGTGTCGACGTCCGCCGGCTCGACCTGCAGCAGCTGCGCGCAGCGGTCGGCGTCGTCACCCAGCGCACCGAGATCCTGGCCGGGTCCCTCGCCGAGAACATCACGATCTTCGCCGACCTGCCGCGCTCCACCGTCGACGCGGCCGTCGACGAGCTCGGCCTCACGGCGTGGGTCGAGAGCCTTCCGCGGGGACTCGACACCCTCCTGGGGCCGGGCGGCACGAGCCTGTCCGCCGGCGAGGAGCAGCTCGTCGCGTTCGCACGCCTGCTGGTGCGCGACGTGCGCGTCGTCGTCCTCGACGAGGCGACCGCACGGATGGACCCGCTCACCGAGGCCCGCGTGGTCCGGGCGGCCGAGCGCCTGCTGTCGGGACGCACCGGCCTGCTGGTCGCCCACCGGCTCTCGACCACCGAGCGCGCCGAGCAGGTGGCCGTCCTCGACCGGGGCCGGGTCGTCCAGCACGGTCCACGCGACGAGCTGGCCGCGTCCTCCGGTGCGTTCCGCGAGCTCCTGACCGCGTCGGCGAGCGAGTCGTCGCTGCGCGAGTCCGATGACGACCAGCACGACGGGTCGGTGGGCACCCAACGTCGGACCACCACGCCTCCTCAGCCACCCGAGCTGCGGCCGATCCCCGGTCTCGCCTCTGCCACCAAGAACGCCCTGTTCATCGAGCCCCAGTGGGGCCTCTACGGCATGGCGCTGTTCCTGGTGTGCGCGTTGACCGGGGCGTTCGGTGCGCTCACCGGCTGGCTGTGGGGCCACATCGTCTCCGACCTCCAGCACGGCGACCGCCCGTTCGCCCTCGTGGCGCTGCTCGTCGTCTCGCTGGTCGGCTCGCCGGTGCTGCTCTCGGTGGCGATCCGGCGCTATCCGCAGTGGTGGGTCGCGGTGATGTTGCGGGCACGCACCCGGGTGCTGCACGGGCAGACGAGCACCCACCGCCTCGAGCGCACACCGCCCGGCGAGGTGGTCGCGCGCACGATGGACGCCGATCGGATGGCGCGGTACGCCGACCGGTGGGTCGACTTCCTGAACGGTCTGGCGATCGCGGTGATCACCGCCTTCGTCGCCGGCACCGCGCTGGCGGGCGGAATCCTGCTCGGCGTGATGACCGCGTCCGCCGTCGCCTCGTCGTTCGGACGCCGCGTGGCCGGCCGCTCCGCGGCGGCGTCCTCGGCCGCCCGCGCGCGCTTCGGCCGCTCCCTGGTCTCGTCGCTGGACTCGATCCGCACGGTCAAGCTCGCCGCCGCGACTCCGGCCGTCCACCGGCACCTCCGCGAGGTCGACGGTGGCCGCGTCGACGCGGCGGTCCGCGAGCACCGCGTGCAGGCGATGCTCGACGGCGTCCCGATCGTGATGGTGCAGGTGGGCGTCGTGTCCGCCTGGGCGGTGCTCGTCGCCGGTGGCTGGGGCCTGGCCACCGCGTTGATGGTCGCCGGCGCGGTCAACGGCTTCGACTGGTTCGGCCGGGTCGCCGGGTCGGTGATCACCGAGGCTCCGGGCACGCGGGCCTGGATGCGGGCCACGAGCCGGCTGGCGGGCGGCGGCGACCTCATGCACCTCCCCGACGGCGTCGACCTCGTGCACGGCATCGCGCCCGACCCGGTCCACGAGGTGCGCGACCCGCTGGCCGAGCTGCGTGTCTCGGGTCTGACGGCGGTCCACGACGACGGGACGATCGGCGTCAGCGACGTCGACCTGGAGGTCGCTCCCGGTGAGCTGGTGCTGCTGCTCGGGCAGGTCGGCTCCGGGAAGTCCAGCCTGCTCGGCGCCCTGGCCGGCCTGGTCTCCAGCACCGGCGAGGTGCGCTGGAACGGCCGCGTCCTCGACGACCACCAGGCCGACCTGAGGCCGGGCCGGGTCAGCCACGTCGCCCAGGTGCCGCGGGTGCTGTCCGGCACGTTCCGCGGCAACGTCGCGCTCGACCACGACGACCGTCAGGTCGTTGCGGCGCTCGAGACCGCGCGGATGGAGCAGGACGTCAGCGAGGCGGGTGGCCCCGACGCACTCGTCGGGCACCGCGGCGTACGCCTGTCGGGCGGCCAGGTGCAGCGGCTCGCCCTGGCCCGGGCCCTGGCCTGCGACGCCGAACTGCTGCTGGCTGACGACGTCTCGTCGGCGCTCGACGCGACCACCGAGGTCGAGCTCTGGACGGCGCTGCGCGCCCGCGGGGCGACCGTGGTCGGTGCGACGTCGAAGGCCGCCCCTGGC
>Ga0268266_10002412_pt1 | contig 20156 bp, 24 predicted proteins | sample KBSS13metaG_FD_190356 | JGI IMG/M metagenome (GOLD analysis project Ga0268266, IMG submission 190356) | Switchgrass rhizosphere microbial communities from Kellogg Biological Station, Michigan, USA - KBS S1-3 metaG (SPAdes) (version 2) | ecosystem: Host-associated > Plants > Roots > Rhizosphere... | reverse complement strand
GCTCAAGCAGCACCTGCCCGGCACCTGGCAGCTCGACGTCGTCGGCGCCGAATCGATCGACGGTGTCACCACCAAGGAAGAGCTGCGCGGTGCGTGGCTCGCCGGTGGCAAGGCCGGCTCCGCCGAGGCCGTCTTCGCGGTGCACGGCGCCGTGATCGACATCGCGGCCGCGCGGCGCTGCGGCGGCGTGCCCGATGCCAACCCCGATACGACGCGAACCCCGTCGGCGATCTCGATCCGGCTGTTCCAGCCGATCGGCCGCCAGCTGTTCGAGACGTGGTGCATGCAGTGGCAGGAGACGTTCGATGCCGAGCTGCAGCCGAGCACCGAGCTCGCGATCGTGCAGCGCCTCATCGAGGCCAACACGGTCGTGCGCGTGACGATCGCGTTCTCCGGCGCGGTCGCCGGCCGCATCCAGGTCTACGTCCGCCCCGAAGTGCTCGTGCCCAAGCCGGCCGCGCTCGCCGCGATCAAGGCGAAGGCGATGTCGGTGGCGAACGCACTGTCGTACGTCCCCGTCGAGCTCGTCGTCGAGCTCGGCACGCTGCGCATGCCGCTCGGCAAGATCCGCCAGCTCGAGCACGGCAGCACCCACGCCCTTCCCAAGTTCGTCGACTCGCGCGTGCCCGTCTATTGCGGGGGCGTGCTGAAAGCCTGGGGCAAGCCCGTCGTGTGTCGCGGCGTGCTCGCGGTCCAGATCATCTCCGTCGTGCACGGCCAAGGAACCCAGTCATGAGCGATTCTGCCGAAGAAAACTTCGATCCCGCGGCCCTCGAGTCGCTGCTCCACGACGTGCCGCTCGACGTCACGATCGAGCTCGGCCGCACCCATCTCAACATCAGCGAGCTCGCGGCCCGCCTCGGGCCCGGCTCGATCATCACCCTCGACAAACCGACCGGCGCCCCGCTCGACGTCCGCGTCAACAACCGCCTGATCGCGCGCGCCGAGGCGATCGCGATCGGCGAGCGCACCGGCATCCGCATCGTCGAGCTGCTCGGCACGAAGGACGCGTGACATGAGGCTCAAGCTGCTCCCGCTGCTCGCGTTCCTGATCCCGGCCCACGCCCGCGCCGACGAGCCGATCTCGTTCCAGGTCGAAGACCACGGCGACTCGGTCGAGGTCATCGCGCACAACCTCACGATGAAGAGCGCGAACGTCTATCCGATCCGCTCGCGGCTCGAGATCCCGCTCACCGGCAGCCCGATGGCGAGCCGCCAGATGATGCAGGACTCGACGGTGCTGCAGGTCGAGCTCGACGGCTACACGCTGAGCGTCAAGACCAAGCTCGATCGCCCCGAGGTCAAGGAGCTCGCGAAGCTCGCGCATGCGACGCAGGTGGGCAGCGATGTCCACATGATCTTCCCTCGGCATGCGGCGATCGCCGTGGCTCCGAAATCGAGCCCGAGCCCGAGCCCGACTCCGGCTCCGGTTCCGGCTCCGGTTCCCGTTGCGGCTCCGGCTCCGACTCCGGCTCCCGTTCCGGTTCCGCCTCCGGTTGCGGCTCCGGCTCCGGTTCCGACTCCGGCTCCGGTCGCGGTTCCGGCTACGGCCAAGAAGCTCGCCATTCCCCCCGAGCAACGCGACTGGTCCGGCACCGGCTTCTACGCGATCGCCGCCTTCGGTGCCCTCGGCGCTGCCGCGTATCTCATGCGCAAGAAGCAGAAGGCCGCCCCGCCGCTCGCGACGATCGATGTGGTCGCGCAGCGCACCCTCGGTGCCAAGACCAAGGTCGTGTGGCTTGCCGCCGGCGAGCGCGAAATGATCGTCTCGGTCAGCGGCACGCAGGTGACCATGCTCGGCCAGTGGCCGCGCGGCAGCACGCAGTCGTCTGCTGCCGCCGAGCTGCCGACCGCGACCGCAACGACGATCGAGCAAGCGCCGCCCGAGCGCCCGTCGCTGAGCCCCTCGGTCGCCGGCATCCTCAAGCTGCGCGCCGCGACGCAGAACGGCATCAAGATCCCGGCCATCGAGCCCGACGACAGCGTCGATTTCGAGTGGGCCCAGGAGATGCGCACCGCTTCGGGACGTAGCAAGTGACCCCGATCGATCCCAGCACGCTGCTCCACGGCGGCACGAGCTCCGGCTCGGCGGGCCCGATCGGCATGGTCGTCCTGCTGACGGTCGTCACGCTGCTGCCCGCGATCGTCCTGTCGTGCACCTGCTTCGTGCGCTTCGTGGTCGTGCTCGGCTTCGTGCGCACCGGCCTCGGCACGCAGTCCGCGCCGCCCAATCAAGTCCTCGTCGGCCTCGCGCTGTTCATGACCGTGTTCGTGTCTGCGCCGACGGCGATGGCGATGTACGACAAGGGCGGCAAGCCCTACTTCGACGGCCAGATGTCCGAGTCGGCCGCGCTCGAGGCTGCGCTGCCGCCGCTTCGCGACTTCTTGCTCAAGCACACGCGCGATGCCGACCTCGAGCTGTTCCTCGACGCCTCGGGCTCGCAGCGCCCGGCGACCGTCGACGACGTGCCGATCCGTGCGCTGATCCCGGCGTTCATCGTCTCGGAGCTGCGGACGGCGTTCAAGATCGGCCTGACGATCCTGCTGCCGTTCCTCGTGATCGACCTGGTCGCAGCGACGGTCCTGACCTCGCTCGGCATGGTGATGGTGCCGCCGTCGATCGTGTCGCTGCCGGCCAAGCTGCTCGTGTTCGTGATGATCGACGGCTGGCACGTCGTCATCGAGTCGCTCTTGCGCGGAGTGCGCGGGTGACCGAGGACGCCCTGCTCGATCTGTGGCGCACGGCGATCACCGTCGCGGCCGAGGTTGCTGCGCCGTTCGTGCTCGTCGGGCTGGCCGTCGGGCTCGTGATCGCGATCCTGCAGACCGCGACGCAGCTCCAGGAGAGCGCGCTCACGTTCGTGCCCAAGCTGGGCGTCGCGCTCGTCGTGCTCGCGCTCGGCGGCCACTGGATGCTCGACAAGCTCGGCGAGTTCACGGTCGCCGCGTTCGAATCGTCGTCGGAGCCGCAGACGCTGCAGGAGCTTCCGACCGTGTCACCGCCGCCATGACGCCCACCATCACCGAGCCGATGCTCGGCGCCTTCATCGTGGTGCTGCTGCGCTGCGGAGCCGTCGCGATGACCGCGCCGGTGATCGGCGATAGCAGCGTGCCGGTGCGCGCCAGGCTCGTGCTGTCGGTGTCGGTCGCACTCGCGATCGCCGCGAACCATCCAGGCGTGGCGTTCGCCGAGCTGCCGCACCAGGCCATCCTCGAGCTCGCGTCGGGAGTGATCACCGGGCTCACCGCGAGCTTCGTGCTCGCGCGCGTCGCGATCGCCGGTCAGCTGACCGGCCTCGTGCTCGGCCTCGGCTTCGCGCAGGAGTTCGACCCGCAGGCCGGCGAATCGGCCGGCGTGATCCGCACGATCGCGATGTCGATCGCCGGGCTCGCGTTCCTCGCCGGCGACGGGCTCGAAGCGCTCGTGCGCGGGGTCGCGACGCCGACGTCGGCGATCGCCGTCGGCGCGGGCTGCCTCGACGTGCTCCGCATCGGCGCCGACGCGTTCGGCCACGGACTCGCGCTCGCCGCCCCCGTCGTGCTCGCCGCGCTCGTCGCCAACGTCGGCCTCGCGGTGATGAACCGCGCGGCGCCGGCGCTCAACGTGTTCTCGGTCGCCCTGTCGGCCGTGCTCGTGGTCGGGACGATGCTGCTGCTGTCGACGACCGGCTCGTTCGTGATCGGCGTGTCGGAAGCGGCCCGTCAAGCCACGCAAGCCCTCGCGCCGTAACCCGCGTCAAACGCGCCGACAGCGCCGCGCGAACAGCCGTGATCTTCACGCGTTGCACGCGGCACGACGGCTGCACTAAGCGCCGCCGTGGCCGATCCACAACGCACTCACGAGGCGACGCCGAAGCGGAAGCAAGACTTCCGCAAGCGCGGCGAGATCGCCCTGTCGCGTGATGTGGTCACGGCGGCGACGTTCGCCGGCGGCTCGGTCGCGCTGATCGCGACGGGCGCCACGGCGTTCGGCGCGCTCCGCACGTTCGCGCGCGACGCGGCGCTCGCCGCCGACGGTAGCAACAGCGTCGCGATCGGCCACGAAGCGGCTCGCACGTTCCTCACGGCGGTCACGCCGGTCGTCATCGGCGCCGCGCTCGGCGCGCTCGCCGCGATCGTCACGCAGCTCGGCTGGCCGCCGGCGTTCAAGGGCATCAAGCTCGACCCGTCGCGGCTGTCGCCGTTCTCGAACCTGCCGAACATCTTCGCGCCCTCGCAGGTCGTGCGGCGCACCGGCGGCGCGGCGATGAAGCTGCTCGCGGTCGGCGCCGTGGTCGCGATCGCGATCGCGGGCATCGCGACGCAGCGCCCGACCTCGGCCGCTTCGCTCGCGCACCTCGCGTCGACGACGATCATCCGCGCGCTCGAGTCCGTGATCGGCGCGCTGATCGCGCTCGGCGCCGTCGACTACGTCCTGGCGCGCCGCAAGATCCAGCAGCAGATGCGCATGACCACGGAAGAGGTCAAGCGCGAGCACAAGGAGCAGGAAGGCGACCCGCACATCAAGGGCAAGCGCCGCCAGAAGATGAAGCAGATGGCGAAGCGGCGCATGCAGGCCGCGGTCGCCAAGGCCGACGTGGTCGTCGTCAACCCGACGCACTACGCGGTCGCGCTCCGCTACGACGACAAGCGCGACGCCGCGCCGATCGTGGTCGCCAAGGGCGTCGACGAAGCCGCCGCGAAGATCCGCGAGATCGCGCGCAAGCACGGCGTGCCCGTGCTGAGCCGCCCGCCGCTCGCCCGCGCGCTGCACAAGCTCGTCGACGAGAACAAGACGATCCCGTCGAACCTCTACAAGGCGGTCGCTGAAGTCCTCGCGTTCGTCTACCGCATCAAGCATCGGAGCGCGTCGTGAGCACCAGCAACAGCGGCAAGGGCCAATGGACGATGGCGATCGCGCTCGTCGGCATCCTCGCCGTCGCGCTCGCACCGCTGCCGTCGATGCTGTTCGACCTCTTGATCGGCATGTCGCTGTGCATCTCGGCACTGACGTTCCTCGTCGCGTTCTACGTCGAGAAGCCGACCGACTTCTCGGCGTTCCCGTCGCTGCTCCTGTTCGTCACGCTGTTCCGGCTCGCGCTCAACGTCGCGTCGACCCGCTTGATCCTGACCGGTTCCGACGATCACGCCGCGGGCGCGGTCATCGCCGCGTTCGGTCAGTTCGTGATCCGCGGCAACTTCGTCGTCGGCGCGGTCATCTTCCTGATCCTCGTCATCGTCAACTTCATCGTCATCACCAAGGGTGCCGAGCGCATCTCGGAAGTGTCAGCGCGCTTCACGTTGGACTCGATGCCGGGCAAGCAGATGGCGATCGACGCCGATCTCGGCGCCGGCCTCATCACCGACAAGGAAGCACGCGCGCGCCGCGCCAACATCCAGCGCGAAGCTGACTTCCACGGCGCCATGGACGGCGCGTCGAAGTTCGTGCGCGGCGACGCGATCGCCGGCCTGCTCGTGCTCGCGGTCAACATCGTCGCCGGCATCATCATCGGCGTCGCCCAGAAGGGCATGTCGATCGGTCACGCGGCGCAGACGTACACGGTCCTGTCGATCGGCGATGGCCTCGTCGCGCAGGTGCCGGCGCTGCTCGTGTCGACCGGCTCGGCGCTGCTCACCACGCGCGGCGACGATTCCAAGCTCGGCGAAGCGCTCTCCGGCCAGATGCTGACGCGCAAGCGCCCGCTCAAGGTCGTGGCCGCGCTGCTCTCGGCGATCGGGCTCCTGCCCGGTATGCCGCACATCCTGTTTCTCGGGCTCGGTGGCGTGGCCGCCTGGGCGTCGACGCGTGCGAAGGACGGCAGCGCCTCCCCCGAAGCTGCTGACCCGGCGCATCCGCTCGCCCGCGCCACCGAGCCCAGAAACGTCGCTGACGAAAAGACCCAGCGCGGCGAGATCGAAGCTGCGCTCCCCGTCGAGATGCTCGCGCTCGAGGTCGGCCTCGACCTCTTGAACATGGTCGATGCCGCGCGCGGCGGCGAGCTGCTCAAGCGGATCGCCACGCTGCGCAAGCAGCTCGCGGGCGAGCTCGGCCTCATCGTGCCGGCCGTTCACATCCGCGACGACCTGCGCATGCGGCCGGGTTGCTACCGCGTGCTGCTCTCCGGCGTCGTGATCGCCGAGGGCGAAGTTCACGTCCACCGCGTGCTCGCCATCGACCCGACGGGCATCGCGACCAAGAACCTGCCCGGCGACGCGACCACCGAGCCGACGTTCGGCCTGCCCGCGAAGTGGCTCGCGCAAGGCGAGCGCGCCCGCGCCGAGGCCGCCGGCTGCACCGTCGTCGACAGCGCCGCCGTGATCGCGACGCACCTCACCGAGCTCATCCGCCGCAACGCGCACGACCTGCTCGGCCGCCGCGAAGCGCAGGAGCTGCTCGACATCGTCGGCAAGCAGAACGGCAAGCTCGTCGAGGAGCTCATCCCGACCGTGATGTCGCTCGGCACCGTGATCCAGGTGCTGCGCAAGCTCCTCGGCGAAGGCGTGTCGATTCGCGACCTGCGGACGATCCTCGAGGCGCTCGCCGACCACGGCGCGCAGATGAAGAACCCCGACGACCTCGTCGAGGTCGTGCGCCAGCGGCTCGCGCGGCGGCTGACCCGCGCGCAGCTCTCGCTCGATGGCTCGCTGCGCCCGCTCGTGCTCGACCCGCGCGCCGAGCAGATGCTGCGCGAAGGCGGCGTCAAGCACACGCGCTCGCTGTCGAAGCTCACCGAAGACCTCGTCGCTCGCTCGCGCGACCTCGCGATGCGCGACGAGCCGCCGCTCCTCGTCGTCGCACCCGACGTGCGCCGCACCGTCGCCGGCATCGCCCAGCGCCACGTGCCGGGCTTGGTCGTCATGAGCTACCGCGAAGTCGATCCCACCGTTCCGTTCGTGACCCGCGGAGTCATCTCCGCGCAGGAGGCCGCGTGAAGATTCTGAAGTTCGAAGGTTCCAACATGCGCGAGGCCGTCGCCAAGGTGAAGGCGGAGCTCGGCGACCAGGCGGTCATTGTCTCGACGCGGCAAGTTCGCCGCGGCCTGCTCGGCACGGCCTGCGAGATCTCGGCGGCGATCGACGACGACGACGACAACGAGCCGGCTCGCCTGCCCCGCGGCTTCGGCGCGCTCGCGCATGCCGCGCCGCCGCCGGTGGGCCCGCAGCCCGCGCGCAAGGACGACGACGAGACCGAGCGCATGGTCAGCTCGCTCCGCAACGAGATCAAGAGCCTGCGCGCGATGGTGCGCGCGCAGAGCGGCGACAACCGCGCGGCGACCGACCTGCGCAACGAGGTCGCGTCGCTCCGCAAGCTCGTCGAGGACCTCAAGCACGCGCCTGCTCCGTCCGCCACGCCGGCGCGCGGCACCGCTCCGATCGCGAGCAGCCAGCTCACCGCGCCGTCGACCGGCAACTGCATCATGCTCGTCGGCCCGACCGGCGTCGGCAAGACCACGACGATCGCCAAGCTCGCCGCACGCGCCGCGCTGATCGAGAACAAGCGCGTCGCGCTGATCACGCTCGACAACTACCGCGTCGGCGGCATCGACCAGATCCGCACGTTCGCCGACCTGATCGGCGTGCCGCTCCAGGTCGTCTCGACGCCGGGCGAGCTCGCCGGCGCGATCGACGACGACAACGACCTCACGCTGATCGACACCGCCGGCCGCAGCCCGCGCGATGGCGCGGCGATCGACGAGCTCGCCCGCGCGGTGCGCACGTGCTCGCCGATCGAGACGCACCTGGTCGTGGCCGCCGGCTCCACGTCGACGATGATCGAGTCGTACGCCAACCGCTATCGCGCGCTGAACCCGGCGCGCATGCTGTTCACGAAGGTCGACGAGGTCGACTCGGCCGCCGAGATGGCGCGCGCGCCGCTCCGGCTCGAGCTGCCGATCACGTGGATCACCACGGGCCAGTCGGTGCCCGAGGATCTCGAGGAGCCGACCGCGCAGCGCGTGCTCGAGCTCGCACAGACCGGCCTCGGCAGCCAGCAGGCGGCGTGAAGAGCATGGGCGATCAAGCAGCTACATTGCGCGTGCTCCGCGGAGGCAAGTCCGACGCGATCGCGCCCGCGCGCCGCGCCGTCGCCGTCACCGGCGGCAAGGGCGGCATCGGCAAGAGCACGCTCTCGATCAACCTCGCGGTCGCGTACGCGCAGGGCGGTGCCAAGACGCTGCTCGTCGATACAGACCTCGGCATGGCGGACCTCAACCTCCTGCTCGGCGTCGCGCCCGATCTCAACGTGCTCGACGCGCTCGGCGGCACGCCCGTCGCCGACGTGCTCGTCGAAGCGCACGGCCTCAAGCTCCTCCCCGCGCTCAACGGCTCGAGCGTGCTCGCGAACCTCGGACCCAACGGCCTCGGCCGGATCCTCGAGCTCGTCGAGTCGCTTCAGCCCTCGTTCGACACGCTGGTCGTCGACGTCGCAGCCGGCATCAGCACGGCACAGACCACGTTCGCCGGCGCGACCTCGAGCGTCGTCGTGGTCGTGAACCCCGAGCCACTGTCGATCGCCGACGCGTACGCCTGCTTGAAGGTCCTGTCGACCGAGCAAGGCGTCGAGCACGCGCACATCGTCCCGAATCGCGTGCTGTCGCGCGCGCACGCCGACGAGGTCACCGCGCGGCTGTCGGCGCTCGTCGACCGCTTCCTCGATCTCGATCTCACCGTGCTGCCGCCGATCCCGTCGGATCCGGCGGTGGCCGAAGCCGCTCAGATCGGCGTGCCGCTGCTCGTGCACGCGCCCGACTCGCCCGCTGCACGGGCGATCCGACAAGTTGCCAAGGCGCTCGGTCAGCTCGCGCGCCCGCAGACGTGGTGGCGCCCGCGCGCCCAAGGAGAAGCTCGATGAAGGCCTACGCCGCTCAGAACCAGCCGTCCGCCCGCGACCGCGACCGCCTGATCGCGGAGCACGTCGAGATCGCGCGCCGCATCTCGCTGCGCATCGCGCGCAGCTGCCCCGATTGGATCTCGCGCGACGACATCGTCGCCGCCGGCATGCTCGGCCTCGCCGAAGCGGCCGAGCGCTACGACGAGACGCGCGCCGAGCCGTTCCTGTCGTTCGCCGAGAAGCGGATCCGCGGCGCCGTGATCGACGAGCTGCGCCGCGGCGACCTGATGCCGCGCCGGATGCGTCGCAAGGCGCGCCAGATCGGCGACGTGATCCAGAAGCTCGAGCAGCAGCACGGCGAGGCCACCGACGAGCAGATCGCCGACAAGCTCGGCGTCTCGGTCGACGAGTACCGCACCAACCTCGAGCAGATCGTCCACGTCACGGTCGGCGCGCTCGAGACCGAGGACGACACGATCCTGCCCACCGGCGACGAGAGCTCGCCGGAGCTGTCGCTGTCGCACCGCCGCGCGACGCAGCGGATCCGCGACGCGCTCGCCCAGCTCGACCAGCGCGACGTGTTGATCTTGAACCTCTACTACACCGAGGAGCTGACCTACACCGAGATCGGCGAGGTCATGGACGTCACGCGGTCGCGCGTGTGCCAGCTCCACGGCCGCGCGATCGCTCGGCTCCGCACGCTCGTCACCAGCGCGGGCGGCAGCGCGGAAGAGGCGGCCTGAGATGGGCAGCGGCATCTACATCGCGGCCGCCGGCGCGATCGCCCAGTCCAACGCGATGGACGCGACCGCGAACAACATCGCGAACGCCGGCACGTCGGGCTACCACGCCGAGCGCGTGAGCTTCCGGGAAGTCCTGACGAAGGCGAAGTCACCCGACCAGATGCTGGTGCAGACCAACACCGGCAAGACGCTCGACTCGCAGAACGGCGCGCTGCTCCAGACCAATAACCCGCTCGACGTCGCGCTCGAAGGCGACGGCCTGTTCTCGGTCCAGACGCCGCAAGGCCCGGCCTACACGCGCGCCGGCAACTTCCAGCTCGACGGCGAAGGCACGCTCGTCACGCAAGACGGCTACAAGGTCCTCGGCGAGGACAAGCAGCCGATCTCGCTGCCGCCGACCGCGACCAACATCAACATCACCTCCGACGGCACGATCAGCGCCGACGGCCAGCAGGTCGGCAAGCTGGGCCTCGTCACGTTCAACGCGTCTCAGCTCAAGCGCCAGGGCGGCACGCTGTTCACCGCGAGCGGCTCGCCCATCGCCGGCGGCCCGGCGCCGACGGTGCGCTCCGGCATGCTCGAGTCGAGCAACGTCAACATCGTTCACGGCGTGGTGGACCTCGTGAAGGTCCAGCGCAACTACGAGTCCTTGATGCGCGTCGTCCAGGGCTTTCACGACATCGACGATCGAGCGGCCAAAGAGCTCGGCGGCCCTCGCTAACAGGAGATATCGATCATGTTCAGATCTCTCGCCACCGCAGCTTCCGGCATGGAAGCCCAGCAAACCAAGCTCGACGTCACGGCGAACAACATCGCCAACGTGTCGACGAACGGCTTCAAGAAGGGCCGCGCCGAGTTCGCGGACCTCATGTACCAGAACGAGCGCGCCGCCGGCGCCGCGACCGGCAGCGGCACGATGGCGCCGAGCGGCACCGAGATCGGCCTCGGCACGCGCCTGACGTCGACGGCGCGCGACCAGGCGCAAGGCCAGCTCAACCAGACCGGCAACACGCTCGACGTCGCGATCGAGGGCAAGGGCTTCTTCCAGGTCACGATGCCCGACGGCTCGATCGCGTACACGCGCAACGGCGCGCTGCAGATGGATGCCAACGGCAAGCTCGTCACCAGCGACGGCTACTCGATCGGCGGCGACATCACGATCCCCGCCGACGCGCAGAGCATCACGATCGCGGCGAACGGCCAGATCTCGGTGACCGAGCCCGGCCAGACGCAAGCGACCGTGCTCGGCCAGCTCCAGCTCGCGACGTTCGCGAACCCCGGCGGCCTCACCGGCGCCGGCTCGAACCTGTTTCGCGAGACCGCCGCTTCGGGCACCGCGGTGCTCACCAACCCGACCGAAGGCGGCGCAGGCGACCTGCGCCAGGGCATGCTCGAGACCTCGAACGTCAACGTCGTCGACGAGATGGTCGATCTGATCGCCGGCCAGCGCGCGTACGAGGTCAACTCGCGCGTCGTCAAGGCGGCCGACGACATGCTGAGCGACGTGGCGCAGCTCCACTGATGACCATGAAGAGCCTCGTCATCCTCTGCTTGCTCGCAGGAGCCGCGTCGGCCGCTCCGGTCGCCGATGCGATCACGGAACAGCTCGACGCCGCGCTGCCGAAAGATCTCGGCACCGCCCAGGTGTTCGTCCCGAAGGCGCTCGAGCACGTCGCGCCCGCCGCGATCCGCGTCGAGCCCATCACGCAGCCGCGCGCCGGCCGCCTGAGCGTGAAGGTCATCGCGAAGCACCAGACGTACTGGGTGCCGGTCGCGATCACCAAGCTCGTCGACGTCGCGACGCTCGTCCACGCGGTCGCCGCCGGCACGGTGCTGGCTGCCGACGACGTCGAGATCCGCCACCGCGCGTTCGCCGGCATTCCGGCGCCGCTCGCGCAGGTGATCGGCGCGACCGTGACCGAAGATCTCGAGGCCGGCACGCCGCTCGGCGCGCACGACCTCGCGCTCCAGCCGCCGCTGCCGCGCGGCACGCACGTCGCGGTCGAGATCGTTCGCGGCAGCATTCACATCACGGGCTCGGGCGTGCTCGAGCTCGCGGCGCGCCCCGGCGATCCGGTCACGGTCCGGCTCGCGTTCAACCAGACGGTCGTGCACGGCACCATGACGGCGCCGGGCACGGTCGTCGTCGGAGACGCTCCATGAAGACGTACCTGCTCGTCGCGCTCGCGCTCGCGGGTTGCGCCAGCCACATCGCGCCGTACAAGCCGAAGCATCGCCAGTTCGAGCTCGGCAAGTACGGCGATCGCTCGAACGCGAACCTCGGCAGCCTCTACGCCGACGGCGCGACCGGCCTGTTCGAGGATCCGGTCGCATCGCGGCTCGGGGACATCCTCGTCGTCAAGATCGACGAGAAGGATCTCGCGAGCCACCAGGCCGACACGACGCTCAAGAAGTCCGACGCCACGAACTACGGCTTGCCGGCGGCGTTCGGCATCGTCGCCGCGCTCCAGAAGAAGTACCCGAGCATCGATCCGACGTCGCTGTTCTCGTCGACGAGCAACGTCAACTTCACCGGCAACGGCGCGGTCCAGCGCCAGGGCCAGGTCACGGCGACGCTGCCGGTCCACGTCGTGCAGCTCACGCCGAGCGGCGACCTCGTCATCGAGGGCACCAAGGTCATCATGACCGGCGACGAAGAGCACCACATCTACGTGAGCGGCATCGTCCGCCGCATCGACATCGCCGACGACGACACCGTGCCGTCGTCGCGCATCGCCGACGCCGAGGTCGAATACACCGGCAAGGGCGACATCAGCGACACGCAACGCCGCGGCTGGTTCAACCGGCTGCTCAGCAAGATCTGGCCGTTCTGAGGAATCCCATGACGCGTTACCTGCTCATCATTGCCGCGCTCGCTCACATCGCCTCGGCCGATCGCATCAAGGATCTGGCGCAGGTCGAAGGCATTCGCGACAACCACATCACGGGCTTCGGGCTCGTCGTCGGCCTCGACGGCACCGGCGACGACATCATGTCGCCGATCGTCAAGACGGCGATGACCAAGATGCTCAAGCGGCTCGGTCTCACGATCGATCCGACGATGCTCAAGGCCAAGAACGTCGCCGCCGTGATGGTGACCGCCGAGCTGCCCGCGTTCGGTCAGCCCGGTCAGGTCGTCGACGTGACGGTCTCTTCCGCCGGAAACGCGACGAGCCTCGGCGGCGGCACGCTGCTCGCCGCGCCGCTCAAGGGCCCCGACGGCCGCACGTGGGCGATCGCGCAAGGTGCGATCTCGCTCGGCGGATTTTCCGCCGGCGGCGCGAGCGGCTCGACCACGAAGAAGAACCACTCGCTCGCCGGCGTGATCTCGAACGGTGCGACGCTCGAGGGCGTGGCGCCGACGAAGCTGCCCGAGCGCGAGCTCGTGCTGGTGCTCGGCACGCCCGACTTCACGACTGCGACGCGCGTGCAGACGGCGATCGAAGCCGTGCTGCCGGGCATGTCGCGCACGCGCGATGCGGCGTCGATCGTCGTGAAGATCGGGCCCGAGTACAAAACGAAAGTCCCCGAGCTGATCGCCAAGCTCGAAGCGCTCGAGGTCGATCCCGACGTCAAGGCGAAGGTCGTGGTCGACGAGAAGACCGGCACGATCGTCGTCGGTGAAGCCGTGCAGCTGCGGCCCGCCGCGGTGACGTTCGGCTCGCTCACCGTCGAAGTGACCGAGGCGCCGGTGGTCTCGCAGCCGGACGCACCGCTCACGAAAGGTAAGACCGTGGTCGTGCCGCAGACCCAGATCAAGGTCGACGAGGCGAGCCATCCGATGCACGTCATCGGCAAGGCCGCCACCGTCGGCGATGTCGCGGCCGCGTTCGCCGCGCTCGGCGCGAAGCCGCGCGACCTGGTCTCGATCTTGCGAGCACTCAAGGCAGCAGGAGCGCTGAGAGCTGATTTGGAGATGATGTGACGATCCGTGGTGTCAAACCTGGCGCGACCGCGCCAGTGAAGCAGGACCCCGCCAAGACTGCCGGCAAGCAGCTCGAGGCGTTCTTCCTGCGACAGCTGCTCGCCGAGGCGCGGCCCCAGAGTGGAGAGACCGCCGACGGTGGGTTTGCGACAGACACCTTCAAGCAGATGTTCGACGAGGCCGTCGCCGACAAGATGTCCAGCGCCGGCGGCATCGGCCTCGCCGACGTGTTCTCCAAGCAGCTCGCGAAGCAAGCCGGCGGAGCACAGACCCCCGAGGTTCCCGCACCGCACAGCGCTGCCGCGTTGATGCAGGGCCCGAGCGTCGAGGGTCTGCCGCGCTTCGTCATGCCGGTCGCCGGCCGCGCATCGTCGGGCTACGGCGAGCGCTTCGATCCGATCCAGCACAAGGAGATCAAGCACCCCGGCTTCGACCTGGCCGCGCCAACCGGGACCACCGTCGACGCGGCGGCCGCCGGCACCGTCACGCACGCCGGCCCGGCGGGCACGTACGGCAACCTCATCACCATCAAGCACGCGAACGGCGTCGAGACGCGATACGCCCACTTGAGCGCGACCTCGGTCAAGGAAGGCGATCACGTCGAGGCCGGCCAGCCGATCGGCGCTGTAGGTACGACGGGGTACAGCACCGGCCCCCACCTTCACTTTGAAGTTCGCAAGGATGGCCAGACGGTCGACCCCGAGCCACTCCTTCCCATCAACACGCTACCCCAGCGGCCGAAGACGTAGTCAGAGGTCGCCATGCGCATCGAAACCCAGCCGGTCGTCCCGGTCAGCAACGAGCCCAAGAGCGGTCAGCCCGCGGCACAAGGTGGCGCCGCGCCGCCCGCCGCCGCGCAAACCCCCGCGTCGGTGGTGACGTTGTCGTCGGCCGGAGCCTCGGCCACAGCGCAGATCAAGATCAAGGACATGCCCGATCCGAAGGTGCAGGCAAAGATCGCGCATATCCGCAAGCAGCTCGAGAACGGTACCTATCCCATCGACCTGGACGAGCTCGCGTCGCGCATCGCCGACGACGAGCTCGCACGAGGAGGCGACTAGTGACGGAGGCGACCCGCGATCAGCTTCGCCGAGTCGGCGAAGAGCTGCGCGCGGTGTTCGCCGCCGAGCGCACTGCGATCGCCACACTCGATCACGAGGTGCTGGCGAACGTTCACGTCGACAAGGCGAGACTCGTCGACGAGCTCGCACGGCTTCGCGGCACCGCGCAGCCCGATGCCGAGCTGCGCGCCTTGTTCGAGGCGCTGCGCGTCGAGGCTCACGCCACGGCGCTGCTCGCCAATCACGCCAACCACGCGGTCAACGCGTTGCTCGGCCGCGAGCCGAGCGGCTACGACCGTCGCGCCAATCGCACGATGGCCGCCGCGCCGTCGCTGCGGAGCCTGCGAGCCTACTGATGTCGGCGAACCTGCTTTCGCTGCTCGATGTCGGCGCCGCCGGCATCGCCGCGCAAAACGCCGGCGTCGCGGTCGCGACCAACAACGTCGCCAACGCCAGCACGCCCGGCTACTCGCGCGAGACCGTCGACTTCAACGCGCAGCTCGGGCCGCCCTTGCTAGGTGGCGTGACCACGAGCGATCCGACGCGCATCGCCAGCGAGCTGCTCGCGAGCCGGATGCGGAGCTCGAGCGGATCGCTGTCGATGTCGACCGCGTCGTCGAGCGCCCTGTCCGATCTCGAGGACACGATGACGGCCGGCCCGACGATCGACACGCAGCTCGCCGCGCTGTTCGGCAACATCGCGCAGGCGAACGCATCGCCGTCGAGCTCGGTCACGCGGTCCGCGGTCGTGCAGTCGGTGCGCGACGTCGCGACCAGCGTGCACGACGAGGCGAACGCCGTCGCGCAGGCACAGGGCCAGGCCAACCAGCGCATCTCCGACAACGTCAAGCAGGCGTCGCAGCTCGCGGCGCAGCTCGCTTCGCTCAACAAGCAGGTCGCGCAGTCCCACGATCCCGCGGCGGCCGATCAGCGCGATCAGGTCGCGCAGCAGCTCGCCGGCCTCGTCGGCGGCACGGCGCGTGTCGACCCCGACGGCCAGATGCGGTTCGTGCTCGACGGCGGCGCGGTGCTCGTCGATGGCGCGCACGCCGCGACGCTGCAGACCGCGCCCGACGCGACGACCGGCTTCGCCGACGTCCAGGTCGTCGACGGCGGCACCACGCGCGACGTCACGCAGCAGATCGGCGGCGGCTCGGTCGGCGCGGACATCTCGTTCCGCGACGGCACGGCCGCGACGGCCGCCTCGCAGCTCGACCAGCTCGCGTACGACATCGCGACGAGCTTCAACGGCGTGAGCACCCAGAACGCCGCCGCCGACGGCTCGACCGGCAACGCGATGTTCGTCGCGCCGACGCAAGTGAAAGGCGCCGCCGCGGCGCTCGAGATCGATCCGTCGCTCGACGCCGATCCGAGCAAGCTCGCGCTCGCCGCCGCCGGCCAGCCTGCCGGCGACAACACTGGCGGCCTCGCGCTGTTCGCGCTGTCGAATCAGACCGTGGCGTCGGGCGGCACGAAGACGCTCACCAACTCGTCGCTCGACATCCTCGGCAACGTCGGCCAGGCCGTGGCGAACGCGAACAACGACGTCACGCGCGACCAGACGGTCAACGCCGGCTTGAGCCAGCTGCAAGACTCGCTGTCGGGCGTGGACACGAACGAAGAGCTCACGAACCTGGCGCGGTTCCAGAACACGTCCCAGGCGATGACGAAGTTCGTGTCGACGATCAACGAGATGCTCAGCAACCTGATCGAGAACCTCTAAATGCGCGTAACCAACATGTACATGGTCACGCTCGCGCAGGCTGCGAACGCGAAGAACCAGTCGAACGTCGCGCAGCTCACGCAAGAAGTGTCGTCGGGCCTGCGCGTGTCGAAGCCCTCCGACGATCCGACCGCGTGGCTCGAGGCGCAGCGCCAGAAGGTGCAAACGACGCTCAACACCGGCGTCGGCGAAGCGATCCAGTCGGCGACCACGCGGCTGCAGCTGACCGACGGAGCACTCGCGACGCTGTCGTCGGTGGTCTCGCAGGCACAGGAGCTCGCGGTCGAAGGCTCGAGCGCGCAGCTCACGCCGTCGGCGCGCGCCGATCAGGCGCAGCAAGTCGCGGGCCTCTTGCAATCGGCGCTCGCCGCGGCCAACACCAAGGACTCCGACGGCAACTACGTGCTCTCTGGCACCGCGATCTCGACGCAGCCGTTCGAGAATCCAAGCGGCAACTACCAGGGCAACGGAACCGCGCTGTCGGTCAACACCGACGCGACGACCACGCAGCAAGCATCGCTGCCGGGCACGGCGCTCGAAGGCGGCGTGAACATCTTCGTCACGCTGAACACGCTCGTGACCGCGCTGTCATCGAACAACCTCACGGGCATCCAGAGCGCACTCGGCGACCTCAACACCGCCAACACGCAGCTCGCGACGACGCGTGCGCAGGTCGGCGGCATGATGACGACGATGCAGTCGGCGCAGACTGCGAGCACGACGCTCGCGTCCACGCTGCAAACTTCGGTGGCGAGCCTCACGCAGGTCGACGCCGTGCAGGCGGCCAGTCAGCTCGCGCAAGCGAGCACGGCGCTCCAGGTCTCGCAGGCAGTCACCACGAAGGTGCTGTCGCTGCTCGAGCCGTCGTCGTCGTGACCTCGCGAGAGCCCCTTTACACGGCGGCTCCCGGGACGAAGACGTAATCGAGACCCAGACGGTCTTCGAAACCAAACGGAAAGGTAAGTGTCATGATCTCTCTGCTCACCAACGTGGCGTCGCTCGACGCCCAGCGAAACCTCAACGCAACTCAGGGCTCGCTCCAGGACTCGATCACCAAGCTGTCGTCCGGTATGCGCATCAACAGCGCCGCCGACGACGCCGCCGGCCTCGGCATCTCGCAGAACCTCAAGGCGGACATCGCGTCGCTCGGCCAAGCCTCGTCGAACGCGCAGGACGGCATCTCGATGTCGCAGGTCGCGGAAGGCGCGATGAACTCGATGCAGGGCCTGGTCTCGCGTATGCGCGAGCTCGCCGTGCAGTCGTCGAACCAGACGCTCGGCACCACCGAGCGCGGCTACATCCAGACGGAGTACACGCAGCTGAGCTCGGAAATCGACCGCATCAGCTCGACCACGAGCTTCGCGGGCCAGAACCTGCGCGACGGCTCGGCGTCGACGGGCCTGAACTTCCAGGTCGGCATCAACAACACGAGCAACGACCGCATCGCGATGAGCGTCACCAAGCTCACCACGTCGACCCTCGGCTCGACGTCGCTGCACCTCGCTTCGGCGAGCTTGTCGACCGCGACCAACGCGCAGAAGGCGATCGCCGTGTTCGACGCCGCGATCCAGCAGCTGTCGACGGCTCGCGCGAAGATCGGCGCGACCCAGAACCGCCTCCAGACCACGATCAGCAACTTGTCGACCACGAACCAGAACCTGACGGCCGCCGAGTCGCAGATCACGGACGTCGACATCGCTCAGGCGACGTCGAACATGACGCAGCAGCAGGTGCTCCAGCAGGCCGGCGTGTCGGTGCTCGCGCAAGCGAACTCGATGCCTCAGGCGGCCCTCAAGCTCCTCCAGTAATCACCAGCTGAGGATCGATCATGGCTGTCTCTAGCTCTTCGGCGCCGGTCGCGTTTTCCGGGATCGTGAGTGGTCTGAACACCACCTCGATCATCACGAGCCTCGTGAACGCCGCGAAAGCGTCGGAGAGCCAGTACACCAGCCAGCAGTCCACCCTTTCCGATCAGAAGACTGCTGTCGACGCCATCTCGGCGTCACTCTCGTCGCTCGGAACGTTCGCGCAGACTCTCGAGCTGCCTTCGACACTGCAGCTCAAGACCGCGACGACGAGCGACTCCCACCTTTCGGTCGCGGTGTCGGGAGACGCCACCGCGACCACCCACACCATGCGCGTCGATCAGATCGCGACCGCGCAGACCGTCTCGTCGAGCACGTACACCTCGGATGCCGCCGGCATCGCCGGCACCGGTAGCGTGCAGATCTCGAGCGGCACCGGCTCGTCGGCCGTCAGCGCGACGATCAACTACGACTCGACCGACACGCTCGACTCGATCGCCTCGAAGATCAACAGCGCCCAGGCCGGCGTCAGCGCGTCGGTGCTGTTCGACGGAACGTCGTATCGCCTCATGGTCGCCTCGAACACGACCGGCAAAGCAAACGCCGCGACGTTCACCGAAACCGGCACCGGCCTCGGCCTGTCGGATCCGAACAACATCAAGGTCGCCGCGAAGGACGCCGAGCTCGACATCGACGGCGTCGAGGTCACGCGACCGACCAACGTCATCGACGATGCGCTGCCGGGCGCGACGATCACGCTCAACTCGGCGCAGGCCACGAGCGACCCCGACACGACGGTCACCGTCGCGAACGACCACACCGGCCTGACGTCGCTGCTGAACCAGTTCATCAGCAACTACAACTCGGTTGCGGGCTCGCTTGCGGTCCAGATGACCTACAACGGGAACCAGACCACGCAAGCTCCGCTGTTCGGCGATTCGACGCTGCGACAGCTCCAGAGCTCGATGGAATCGATCGCGAGCCAGAGCTTCGGCGGGATGAACCTGACCAGTCTCGGCATCACGATCGATCAAGACGGCAACATGTCGCTCGACACCGACACGCTCAACGCGGCGCTGACGAGCAATCCCAACGCGATCAGCGATCTGTTCGTGAAGAACGGCCTCGCCACCGCCATGTACAACATGACGAACGAGTACACCGATCCGGCGAACGGCATCCTGACCGCGAAGGACAAGAGCATCACGGATCAGACGAGCACCCTGCAGGACGAGATCGACCAGATCGAGGCCAACGCGACTGCGCTGCAGACGCGCCTGCAAGACCAGTTCAACCAGCTCGAGACGACGATGTCCCAGCTGCAATCCGAGGGCAACGCCGTCACGAAGATGTTCTCCTCCTCTACCTGAGCCAGCGAGGGTCAGCCATGTACGGCAATGCGGCCGCAAAGGCCTATCAGCGCGTCGATCTCGAATCGGCGCCGAAGACGCAGATCGTCGAGCGCTTGTTCGACCGGTTCGCCCGCGATCTCGACGACGCGCGCGCCGCGATCGCCAAGAAGGACATCCAGGCCAAGTCGCGCGCGATCTCGCACGCGAACCAGATCGTGCTGCAGCTCCGGCTCGCGCTCGATCACAAAGCGGCCCCCGAGATGTGCGCCAACCTCGAGTCGCTCTACAACTACGTCGCGCTCCAGCTGACGGAGAGCAACGTCAAGCTCACGACCAAGCCGCTCGATCACGCCGCCAAGGTGATGAGCGGCCTCGGCAACGCGTTCAAGCAGGCGCATCGCCGATGACCGCGGCCCGCTGGCTCGAGCGGCTGCGCGACGCGACGCCGCTGCCGCCAGAAACCGACATCGCCGCCGAATTGCTTACCGCGTGGCAGGCCATCGCCGCCGCGCGGAAGGCGATCTTCGACGAGGCTGATCGCCCGACGAAGCTCGCGCACGAGCACGCCCCGCTCGCCGCCGAGCTCAAGGCGCGCGAGGACGCGTGGCTTGGCGCGCTCGGCGCCGCCCGCGACCGCGTCGTCGGATCGCGGCTCGCGCTCGGTAAAGCGCGCCGTTATCAACAGGGCGCCAGCTCGGTCGATTCGTCTCGTCGATGAGACGCTCCCTTCTGATCGCG
>Ga0268266_10002411_pt1 | contig 20157 bp, 21 predicted proteins | sample KBSS13metaG_FD_190356 | JGI IMG/M metagenome (GOLD analysis project Ga0268266, IMG submission 190356) | Switchgrass rhizosphere microbial communities from Kellogg Biological Station, Michigan, USA - KBS S1-3 metaG (SPAdes) (version 2) | ecosystem: Host-associated > Plants > Roots > Rhizosphere... | reverse complement strand
CTGGATCGTTGCCGTCGGTGTAGCTGTCGGCGTCCATCCGCAGGTCTTTCTGCAACACGTCGAACGGCACGTACACCGTGTTCTCATCCTGCTGATAAAACTTGGTACGGCTGTTGTCGACGATCCAGAAACTCCGCTCGCTCTTGGCGTTCACGTCAGGCGCGCCGGAATCATCGTCCATCCCCATCACGGTGAGCTTGGCCCAGTGCTCCAGCAAACTCGACGGCGGCGTGATCGTGCCGTCCGCCGCTTTGCGAATGCCCACCACGCCGTCACCCACGATCATGCCCGGCCACTTGCTTACGTCGGTCTTGCTGTTGGGCACCAGCATCTGGTAGTCCTCAGCCGGCAGCGGCGGCTTGAAGCTGACCGCCTTCTCCGCGGCCGCGCCAACCGCGGCTTTGTCCTTGTCGGCCGCTGCGTTCACTTCGGATTGCCACTGCCGGTAGAGCGATTGCGGAAAGCGATTCACCTGTCCGATTTTTTCGATCGGATATCCGTACACCTGCACGCCGGAGCGAATCTGGTTGGTGATGTTGATCAGCCCGAACGACTGAATCGCCGGCACAGCCGCCTTCACCTGCGGCATTTTTTCCAGCGCTTCGACGACCTTCTCGTAATGCGGGAAGCCGCTCCACGACCGTCGAGTGACAATCACGTCGCCGATCAGCCCGCGCTGGCTCTCCCGGAACATGCCGAGCCACCCGCCCATCACGCTCATCACCACGATGACCATCGTCGTGCACAACGTGACTGCGAGCAGCGACACCCAGGCGATGCGGCGCTTGCGGAGGTATTTGAGGATGAGGAGTGTTTTGTACATTTTTTTCTCGCGGCGAACGGACTTTTTACATAACTACCGGCCGGGCCGGTGATTGACGGTTTTAGACCAGGTGCAAAAAGGGACGTTTAGGGACGGAAAGGGACGGAAAAGGGTCGAAAAAGGGACAGTAGATGACACAAAAGGGACGCATCTGAGTCAGGTCACCGCAACGCATTTTGATGGCCTCCTCTCGTCCCGTCTTCCCGTAGCACAAAATCCGAACATACTACGAACATTTTATCGCCGAAGTTTGCGCATGTCGGCCAAAAAATGGGATTTTTTTGCGATTTTCATCTCGCGTCAATCCCAGTTTCCAACGATCACGCCTCGGCTCTTGGCCGGGTCCCAAAGTATATCAATTTGATGGTGCTTACCAGCAGCGTCCTCGGTCGATCGCCGCCAGTGTCGCCACTGCACGGGCTCGGCCGGCATGAGGTCCGTCGTATCCAGAAAGGGAATGAGGACCCGCGTACTCGCGACGGTCGGTTCGTCGCGCGATTCGTCTTGGAACGACGGGTCCAGCCGGATCAACTGCGCAAAGTCGATGGTCGACGTGAACGACACGATCACCGTTCGGCCGTCATACCACTGCTGCCTCGCTTCAAGGAGTGTGACGCCGACCGGCGGTTTGGTTTGCAGGATTTGCTGGTGCGCTTCAAGCGGATCGATTCGCGTGCTGTACTTGGCGAGGCCGAACGAGAGTGCGGAGACACTGAGTAACGCGATCAGCCGCATCGACCACGGCCGGTTGCGCTTCCGTCGCCAAAGGATTTTCGCGAGCAGCGGCGTGCCGAACAGCCCGAGCAGGATGAAGATCAACGGCGACCACCCGTTGCCGTGGGCCGCCGACATCGACACGAACGCTGCGATTGCGCCGACGACCGCCGTCAGGAGCGACCAGGTCCGCGGCTTTCGCGGGGTGCGAAGGCCGTCGGCGTCGTCGCGGTATTCGGCTTTGGTTTCAATCATGAGGTGCCTTGGTCCCTCTCCCCGAAGGGGAGAGGTTAGGTGAGGGGAGAGACGTTCCGGGTCGAGCGGTTCGAGCTTGCCGAGCCTCGTAGGGTGGGTTTCAACCCACCATCCGCGGTGGGTTGAAACCCACCCTACGAATCCGCGAGGTTATTCTGCAAGTCACGCTGTTCGTCGGACAGCGTCTCTCCCCTCACCCCAGCCCTCTCCCCTCCGGGGAGAGGGAGCTACTCCTGCGGGCGCATGAGCGGGAAGAGAATGACATCGCGGATGCTCTCGGCCCCGGTGAGCATCATCACCAGCCGGTCAATACCCAGCCCCAGCCCGCCGGCGGGCGGCATGCCGTACTTGAGCGCGGTGAGAAAATCCTCGTCCGTCTTCTGCTGCTCGGCCTGCTCGCCGACCTGGTGTTTGAAGTTCTCCTCCTGCACCAGCGGGTCATTCAACTCGGTGTAGCCGGGGGAAATCTCCTGGCCGTTGATGGCGAGCTCGTAGACGTCGGCGAAGAAGGGGTCAGCGGCGCTCTTCTTGGCGAGGGGGATGATGACGCTCGGGACCTGTGTGACGAACGTTGGATTCAACAACGTTGGCTCAACCAGTTTTTCATATGCAGCAACCAATTGCTCTGCACGCGACATAGATCGCAGTTGCGTTTCCATGTCTTGTACCAAATTGGGAAGATTCCCTGGCATTGAGCTGATGCTTTTTGCGATTTCCGGGATCAATGCTGGCGATTCACCCTGCACGCGAACAACATGCGCCGCGAGTGAATTGCGTGCTTCACCCCATCGCGCATCAGCAAGAAGCAACGCAAGTCTCGAAAGGTCACCCGTAGAGAAACCATGAGTTGAATCAAATAAAAGGCTGCACTTTTCGTTCACCAACTCTGACATCGAAGCGCGCCGCCATCGTTGGCCCTGTGGTTTAGTTTCGTCACCGCGGAGATCGATAGTCTTCTTCGTGCCCTTCGTGTCTTCGTGGTTCAAAACCAATGTGCCTACGACGTTCTGCGCGACGTGGCAGATCATCGACTCGACCAACTCCGCCATCGTCTCCCACGATCCGAACGCCTCATATGCCTCCAGCATCGTGAACTCAGGATTGTGCTTCGGCGAAATCCCTTCATTCCGGAAATTCCGATTCAGCTCAAACACTTTGCTGAACCCGCCGACGAGGAGTCGCTTGAGGTAGAGCTCGGGCGCGATGCGCAGAAAGAGCGGAATATCGAGCGCGTTGTGATGCGTCTCGAACGGCCGGGCGGCGGCGCCGCCGGCGAGGGTTTGCATCATGGGGGTTTCGACTTCCATGTACCCTCGGCTGCGCATGAACTGGCGGATTTCGTCGACGATGCGCATCCGCAGTTTCAGCGTCTTCATCACCTCGGGGTTGGCCCACAGGTCGACGTAGCGTTGGCGGTAGCGTTGTTCGATGTCCGAAAAACCGCTCTTGGTGACTTCGCCCTGCTCGTTCTTGTGCTCTTTCGTGGGCGGCGGGAGCAGCGCCTTGCTGGCGATTTGCAGGCTGGTGGCCCAGATGGTCGGCTCGAGTTTTTTGGTCATGCCGAGCGGGCCGGTGACGACGACGGTGTCGCCGAGGTCGAGCAGGTCGTTGATTTTCCAATCGAGCTCGCTGAGGCGCTTTTTATCGAGGGCGATCTGCAGGTCGCCGGTCTCGTCGCGAAGAGTCATGAAGGTGAGCTTGCCCATGTCGCGCTTGAGCATGATCCTGCCAGCCGCAGTGACGACGGGTCCGCCGTCCTGGGCGAACTCGGGTTTGTGGAGGGCTTTGATGTCGGCAAGGGGCGATACGCCGGCCGTGCGCTGGCCGTAGGGATCGACGCCTAAGTCCCGCAGCTTCTGGAGCTTGGACCGGCGTTCCTGCTCGTACTCGTTGATTTCTTCTGGCATAATTTACTCTTAAGGATGAAGGCTGAAGGATGAAGGATGAAAAAGGAGTGGATGCAATTTTCATCCATCATCCTTCTGCCTTCATCCTTCGATTGAGTCTGCCGATAATACAGGCGTATGTCTAAAGGTAAATGCCTACTGATCGCTACGGTGCTGTTGGCCGTCCTGTGGGGCGGCGAGCCGCAGTGGGCATTGGCCGCTCGGCCGCCGGCGGGCGTTCCGAATATTCCCGGGCTGCGGACGATCCGCACCGAGCATTACAACATCCGCACCGATCTGGACGACGCGCTGGCCGACCGCATGGCGCAGCTGCTTGAAGGCATGTTCGGCGAGTACAGCCACCGGCTGGCGGACTTTCAAGAGAACACGCAGTACCGCACCATGTCGGTCTATCTTTTTCAAAAGAAAGACGACTACCTGCGATTGACCGGCCCTGAAGCGAAAAACACCGGTGGGCTGTTTTGCCCGGCCCCGGGTGATGCGAGCTATCTGGCGGCGTACCTGGAAGGCCAAGGCCGCGACGAGATGCGGCAGACGATTCAGCACGAAGCATTCCATCAATTCGCCCACGACGCGATCAGCCACAATCTGCCGATCTGGCTGAACGAAGGGATTGCGCAGGTGTTTCAGGAGGGGTTGTGGGTGGGCGATCAGTTCGTGCTCGGACAAGTTCCGCCCGCGCGGCTGCGACAGTTGAAGGCGGACATCGCGGCGGACCGCACGGTCGATTTTCAAAAGCTCATGTCGCTGTCGGCTGAAGAGTGGGCGAAGAATCTTTCCGACAACGCGGCACGAGGGACCACGCAGTACAACCAGGCCTGGGCGATGGTGCATTTTCTTATCCAGGCGAACGACGGCATGTTTCGGCCGCGGCTGATCAACCTGCTCAAGCTGATGCACGAGGGCAAGGATGGAGACACCGCGTGGCGGGCGGCGTTCAGCCCGAACTATGCGGGCTTTCAGGCGAAATTCACCGAATGGGCAGGTGATCTGTCTGCGACGCCCGAGGCCGTCATGATCGACCGGCAAGGCGTGCTCGGTGACATGCTGATGTCAGTGACCAACCAGGGTTTGAAAGTGAACAGCATGCAGATGTTCCAGCAGGCCCTCACCCGCAGCGACTACCAGCTCGAGTACACCAACCCCATCACGCCGGATTTGAAGTGGAAGAGCGACCCGAACGTGCGAACTTACTTCAGCAACACCGACGGCCAAGTGCTCAACCCGCGGCAGCTATACTTCGAAGCCAACCCCGCCGCCCCGCTGCCGGACGTGGTGTGCCGGATCAACGAGCGGATCGAGCTACGGACGACGTTCTATAAACTGAACGGCCGAACGCGGCACGAGATGAAGATCGCGGCGATTCAGAATTAAAACAGCTCCTCAGCACCCACCGACTTTTGTTCGGTTGATCGCCGCGACGATCGCTTCATGCACTTCGAGCGGTTTGGCGATCATCTGCCACAAACCATCGGGCAGTTCTTCATCCCCGGGAATGATCTGAATCGTGCCCAGGCGTAGCAGGCGCTCGCGTGTGGAATAGAGGATGCGCGTCCTGGCCACCCGGCGGAGCGGGCAGTCGAAGATATCGATCGTGAACACGCCGCTGAGCGTGACGATGCGGCGATCGGTCAGCACGTACACCCGGCCCATCCAGTTCAGCGCCGACCACATCACCCGCCCGGCCATGAGGAAAATGCCGACGTCGATGTAAACGATGCTCTTCGACGGCAGGCGGTCATCGAGCAAGATCGACGCGATGATGAAAATCAGCACGGTGGCGAGAAACCGCAGGCAGGAAATCAGCACGTACCACAGCGACGGCTTGAGGATTAGCAGCACGATCTCGCCGTCCTGCAGAATGTGCGACGTGAGCAGCGTGGCCAGGGAGGTGGTCAACGCCGGCTGCGCCGGAGCGGCCGCGGCGGAGCCCTCAGCAAATAATGCAGAATGTCGAATGATGAATGCAGAATGAAGACGCGAAAGGCATCCCTTCTTCGTTTTCATTCTGCATTCTGCATTCGTCATTCATCATTTCCTATTTATGTCTCTCGATCGCTTCCGGCGTCAGCACGCAGATGTCCGGCAGGTTGCGATAGTAGTCGTTGTAATCCAGCCCGTAGCCGACGACGAATTCGTCGGGGATTTCAAAGCCCACATAGTCCGCCCGCACGTCCTTCGCCTCCGGCCGATCCTTTCGCAGCAGCACGGCCGTCTTCACGCTGGCGGCGCCGAGCTCTTGTAGTATCGGCACGACCAGGCGGATCGTTCCGCCGGAGTCGAGAATGTCGTCGAGCAGCAGCACGTGCCTGCCTTTCACGTCGCCGAGCTGTTTGCCGAGCAGCGTGGAGCCCTGCGTTCGCAGCGCCGAGCCGGGATAGCTGCTGACGGTGAGCAGGCCGATCTTCATTTCGATGGGGATGTGCCGGATCAAGTCGCCGCAGAAAATCATCGCGCCGGTGAGGATGGGCACGATGGTGACCTCGCTCAGCGCCGGATTTCCGGGCGTGGAGTGGTCGGCGGTGATCTGCCTCGCCATTTCGGCGACGCGGGCGTGGATCGTTTCCTTGTGAATCAGCACGCGGGCAATGTCTTGATTCATCTTTAAAGTGTAGCAGGTCATCCCGATTGGTTGAAGTGACGCAAAGTCGACTTCCCGGCCGTCGCAGCGCTTATAAGAACACGGGGTTTTTTCCACCGCTCGCAACATTTCGCCCCCCTGCTACAATCCGCAACCCGCACGCTGTGAGCGGGTTTGATGAGTAACACGTCGGCCAAACTTGAGTACGAATCCAACGCCCCACCGCCGCGCGTGCGCGTGGCGTGGTCGTTCTTTGATTACTTCTGGTTCGTGCTCAAGAACGTCGTCGGCTGGATCTTCATCCTCGGCTCGATCCCGTTCGGCCTGACCATTCCCGGGCCGGGCGGCGTGCCGATGTTCTTGATCGGGTTCGCCCTCGTCTCATTCCCCGGCAAACGAAAGATCACCTCGCACGTCATGCGCGGCCGGCCGATGCACGTCGACCCGGGCATCTTCACCATGATCGCCACCGTCGCGTCGATCATCGTTACCGCGGCCGTTATCTGGTTCATTCGCGTGCGGTATGAAGAAATCCTGCAGGAACTGCACCTGAGCTTCTTCGGCGTATTCGGCATCTGCGCCCTGGCCGCGGGCATCACCTGGGTGATCATGCGGCTGCTGGTGTCGCTCGTAAATTGGGTGCTCCGCAAGATGCCGCGCGTCCGGAAGTTCATCCGGCCGTGGCTGCGCAAGTATGGCATTAACCTGCTCCCGCCCCGCCGACAGCGGAACAAACTCTCAGGCGCGGTGACGCAGAACGACGAAAACGAAATCCTCACCTTCAGCGACAGCTACTCCCGTCGGTTGAAGGCCAGTTGGACCTGGCTTAAACCGTGGCTCAAGCGGCTGTTCAGCGTTTCGATCACCTTCGCGATCGCCATCTGGATGGTCAAACCCGTCACTAAGCACTGGGACGAAGTGCAGGACCAGGTTCTTAAGACCAACCCATGGCAGTTCGCGCTGTCGGCGATCATGTTCGCGACGTTCCTCGTCGTCTTTCGAGCACTGGTCTGGCGACGCATCCTTGCCGGTCTCGGCCATCCGCTGCCGGTGCGGCCTGTGGTGCGCGTCTGGTCGATGTCGGAACTCGCCCGTTACGTGCCCGGCAGCGTGATGCAGTTCGTCGGCCGCGTCTTCCTCATTAAGCCGTACGGCGTGAGCGGATCGATCTGCTCCACCAGCCAGATCCTCGAGCTGGTCGTCTTCCTGCTGTCGAACATCATCGTCGCCGTCTCGTGCCTAGCGTATTTCGGCAATCGCCACCTGCACGGCTACGCACGATTCTGGCTGATCCTCGTCGCCGCGCTCGTGCCGCTACTGCTTACGCTGCTGCATCCGAGGGTGTTTTACCCGCTGATGAACCGCATCCTCGCGAAGCTGAAAAAACCGTCGATTTCCACGAAGCTCCGCAAGCGCAGCCTGTTCGCGCTCGTCTGCTGGACGATCCTCGGCCTGCTGTGGCAGAGCTTTGCGGTGTGGCTGATCACGCACAACCTGCTGGCGCTGCCGATCGAAAAATGGTGGGTGCTAGCCGGTGCGTACTGCCTCGCGTGGTGCGCCGGCTTCCTCGCCTTCTGGGCTCCCGGCGGCGTGGGCGTGCGCGAGTTCGTCTTCGCTACTGCGATGCAGGTCGCCCTTCCCCCGGCCGCAAGGCAAGCGCTCCCCGCCTCGCCCGAAGCGGTGAGCGGCATCCTCATCGTGCTGGCCGTTCTGTTGCGGCTGTGGACGATCACCGGTGAACTCATCGTCGCCGGCCTCGCCTGCCTCATGGACTACCGCGGCGCGATGGACAAACCCGATGCCGTCGGGCGAAACGCCGCCGTGCCCGTCGTTAAAGTCTGACTGGGCGGATTTGCCTTCCCATTTTCACGCCCCTCCACGCAACAGTTTGCAGCCGCAGCAGGATCGCGATTGCGAAACAATCCCCGTCCGTCGCACACTTTCGTCGTGAAGAAGAAGCCCCGGCCGCCACATCGCAAGACGAACACGTTGAAGCAACTGCACAATCAGCACGTCTTCAACGCGCTGGTCGGCACGCCACTGGCGGGCACGACACACACGACCCACGCCGGCCGCGCCAATAAACCATCAACGCCCGGCGTGATTAAACGGTGCCTCATGCGATGCCACGCCCTCACGCTCGGCGTGCGGCAGACGCTGCACCTGTGATAGACGGGGAAGGACTCGCGGGACGCGGACCTCGAATTAGTCCGCGTCCCCCTCTTTTTTCACACCCGTTAACTCGCTCCCCTCAAAGCTGTTACGCACAAAAAATGAAGACGCGCCATTTTCCGCTTGATATATTCCCATAACGGAATATATTATTCCGCATGGCTCGAGCAGCAACCACCTCCGACGTCTTCAACGCGATCGCCGAGCCCCGGCGACGGGCGATTTTGAAATACCTATCGGAAGGCGCCGAATACGACGTGACCGAACTGGTCCTGAAGCTCGGCCTGCCGCAGCCGGCGGTATCCAAACACCTCGGCGTGCTGCGTAAGGTTGGAGTGGTGGCGGTCCACAAGGACGGGCAACGCCGGCTGTATCGGCTCAACCCGCAGGAGCTCAAACCCGTGCACGACTGGATTCAATACTTCGAGAAGTTCTGGACCGAACAACTATCGAGCATCAAAGAAGTGGCCGAGCGAAAAGCCAGAGAACGTGCCGCGCGCGATCGCGCCGCGACAAACCATTCATCCCCTTCCAAGGAGCAACGTCATGATCGCTGAAGAAACCAAGACCGCCATCAAGGTCATCAACGTCGTCAAAGAGACGCTGATCGCCGCTCCGGCCGACATCGTGTTCGAAACCATTCTCGAACCGCACGGCCCGATGAAAGACATGAACATGAAACTGGAAGCATGGGTCGGCGGCCGCTGGTTCCGCGACCTAGGCAACAACACCGGGCATCTGTGGGGCCATGTGCAGGTGATCAAGCCGCCGAAGGTCCTCGAAATCGTCGGCCCGATGATGATGTCGTTCCCGGTCGCGTCGCACATCCAGTACCGCCTGACGGAACAAGCCGGCGGCACGCTGCTGAAGCTGACCCATCAGGCAATGGGCCTGATTCCGCCGGATCTCGAGCAAGGCGTCACCAAAGGCTGGGGCGAACTGGTCGATCAGATTCGCGCGGCCGCTGAGAAAAAACGCAAGTAAGGGTGGTCGCCGCATTGGGGCGGGCCATACCGTTGAGTTCAGGAGTGATTTATGAGCAAGACAACTGACAAAAAGATCGCGCTTCCAAAAGTTGCCAGCCAGGCTGAATGGCAGAAGGCTCGCGACGCACTGCTGAAGAAGGAAAAAGAGGCCACGCACGCTCGCGATACACTGGCGGCCGAACGTCGTCGCCTGCCGATGGTGAAGGTCGACAAGCCGTACACCTTTGACGGCCCGACGGGGAAGAAATCCCTGCTCGATTTATTCGAAGGCCGGCGACAGCTTTTCCTCTACCACTTCATGTTCGCGCCGTCGGTGAAGGGTTGGCCGGACGCAGGATGCGTCGGCTGCTCGATGGTGGCAGACCAGTTCGGGCGCGTCGAGCACTTGAACGCGAAGGACGCGTCGCTGTGCATGGTCTCCCTCGCGCCGCTCAAAAACATCGAGAAGTACAAGAAGCGCATGGGCTGGACGTACCCGTGGTACTCGTCGGAAGGGACGGACTTCAACAAAGACTTCGGCCTCACCACGCCCAAGGGCGAAATCTACGGCCTGAGCGTCTTCATCAACGGCGGCAAAGACGTTTACCGCACCTACTTCACCAACGGCCGCGGAGTTGAAGGCTTGAACGCCTGGACGCTGCTCGATCTGCTTCCCTACGGCCGGCAGGAAGATTGGGAAGACTCCCCCGCCGGCTTCCCGCAGGCCCCGCCGTACGGATGGTGGCGACGTCATGATGAATACAACGATCCCAACGCCGAGGTGCACGGATGAGCTACTGCCCCTTCTGCAATATCGATGACGAACCCGCCGACGCGATCCAATCGAGCCGCGGCACGCGGACGGCACGTTTTCTCAGCCGCACGTGGCGAGGGATTCAGTGGTTCTTCCCCGCCACGCTGTTCGTGCTGATCCCCAAGTGCCCGATGTGCGTCGTCGGATACATCGCGACGTTCACCGGTATCGGCGTGACAATGACCACCGGCGAATGGATCCGCCGAGGCCTGTTGGCGATCTGCTTTGCGTCGCTCGCGTTGCTCGTCGTAAGGCAGTGGCGCCGATTCGCTAGAACGCGCCAAATGCTGGCCGTTTCGTAATCCTGATCACGAGTTCTGTTTATTTGAAATGACTTTCGCGGACGCGACGCGTCCTGCGACCAACCTTTTTACGGGAGCAATTTATGTCCATCGCACAAGCCATGCTGGGTGAATTCGAACACGAAGCCAACACCACTTGGAAATTCCTTGAACGCATTCCGCAGGACAAGCTGACGTGGCGGCCACACGAAAAATCACACACCGCCGGCGAATTGGGATTGCATATCGCGATCGTGCCGGGATTCGTGGCGAAGTTCGCGCTGGTCGATCAGTCGCCCGTGCCGGGACCGGCCGAGATGTTTCGGCAGCCGGCGAAGGTGTCGGACATTCTCAAGGGTCACGAGGAAAGCCTTGCGACGGTGCGTGAGATATTGCCCAAGCTGAGCGATGAACACTTAATGACAAACTGGTCGGCAATGATCGACGGGAAGGCGGTCGCAACCATGCCTAAGGTGATGGCCCTGCGAATGATCATGCTGAACCACTGGATCCAGCACCGTGGGCAGTTGGGCGTGTTCCTGCGGATGATTGGCGCAAAGGTGCCCGCCAGTTACGGACCGAGCGGCGACGAGGGGTGAATCGGTTAAGCAGACCGCTTACCCGCGCAAGTGTTTGTCGAACCACTCGGCACACAGCGCGTACTCGCCTTCCATCCCCGGCCAGCCGTGCGGTTTGTCGGGGCGGATTTCGATGCGGTGCTCTACGCCGAGCGCTTTGAGTCGCTCAGCGGCGGCGTGGGCCTGTTGAACGGGAACCAGTTCGTCAGCGTCGCCGTGGATGATCAGCACCGGGGGCATTTTTTCGGTAAAGTGCGTGACAGGCGAGTACGCCTTGGTGAAGTACGCGTCTTCGGACGGGCCATCCGGCGGGCGGTAAGGGAGCCACGTTTTGCCGGGCTTGCCGAAGTTTTGCAAATCGGTGGGCGGGTAGAACGTTGCGACGGCGCCGACGCGGCTGTCCTCGCGGTCGATCGGATCCTTGGCTTCGGGGTCGCCCATCCCAGCCTGAGCGGCCGTGAGAAGCGAGATGTTCCCGCCGGAGCTGATACCAAACAGGCCGAGGCGTTTCGGATCGACCGCATGCTCGGCCGCGTGGGTTTTGACGAAGCGGATGGCGCGGGAGATGTCCTGCACGATCTCAGGGATGTAAAACCTTGGGCGTGCGCCGTGGCAGACGAGAAAGACCGTTTGCCCGCGCGCGAGAAACGCCTCGGGCTGCGGCTTGCCCATCTCCGGGAAACTTCTCCACCCGCCACTGGAAAGCCCGATCACGCCGACGCCGGACGGCTTCGGCGGCTTGATGATATCCAGGCAAAGCCCCATGCCGTACTTGCGGCCGTAGATGACGTCGTTGATGGCGATGTGAGTCATGCAGGCAATATATCGCGATTGGAGCAGATTTGTCGCCGCAGATAGTATTCGATGGAACTGTCGCGGGCATCGGATAGAATTGTGGCATGAGCACCGAGACTCAAGAACTGGTCAACATCTGCGAACAACTGCCCGAAGCAAAGCGCGTCGAAGTCGCGGACTTTGCCCGGTTTTTGCTGGCTCAGCAGAGCGATGAGCGGTGGGAACAAATTATCGCCTCACCTACATCGCGGCCGAAGTTGGATGCATTCCTGAAGGAGTCGGCTCGAGAAGGCTCGGAACCCATGGACTTGGATCGCCTGTGAGGCCGGCCCGATGAAGTCACTGACTCGGCCAAGTTTCTGGCGCGCATACGCTTTGCTTGATCCTCGCATTCGAGAGGCAGCTCGACGGGCCTACCAAGTCTTTTCTGAGAATCCAGATCATCCTTCGCTCCGATTCAAAAAGCTGCAAGGTTACGACAACGTGTGGTCCGTGCGAATCAGCGATCAATATCGAGCGGTGGGCGAACGAGACGGGAACACGATCGAATGGGCATGGATCGGATCCCACAACGAATTCGACAGCAAATTTGGATAGATCGTGCGGTACGGTCGCTCACGCGTTGTAGGGCTGCGACGCCGGCACGGCCGGGTTCGCAGGATTGGTGGCCGGCGTGGGTTGCGTGGCGGGTGCGTGCAGCTTGCCGTGCCGGGCGGGGTAGACCGTCGTTGCGTACATCACGATCAGGCCTACCACCCATATGCCGAGTACGACGCCGGTGTAAACCAGCATTTTCTTACGCGGCTGAAGTGGCGGAAGAAAAAGGTGTTCCAGCTCGTCGCCGGTTTTCACCGGGTCGATCACCTTCACCGGCGTGAACCGCTTCTTGGGTTTGATCCGCTTGATACGCCTGATCATGCCTTGATCTCGATCCGGTAGTCGGCTTCAAAAGCGGTTCTGAAGTCGTATACGTTGCGGAAGTCTTCGATGTCGTCGTCGTCGGTTTTCTGCATCAGGTCGTTTTCAACCATGGCGAAAACGATCCGGCCGAAGTCGTACGTGGCGGTGATGTTCCATCGCGCGAGCACCGTGCGGGCGAGCAGGCCCCACTGGCTGCGGGCGTAGTCGCGGAGCCCTTCGCAGAGTTGCTGGCCGCTGACGTGGCGGCTGGCGCCTTCGTCACCCTTGGGGCCGTGGATGTTGTTCACGGTGAAGTTCAACCCGTTCTGCACGAAGTGATACGCCTCGGCGGGGTAGGTTCCCACCTCGTCGATCACGTCCTGAAGGGACTTTTCGTAATCTTGTTCTTCGTCCGCCGGCATTTGGACCAATGTAACTCACCGGGGGCCTTGGCAACAAGCTGATTAATCCATGGCGGGCCATTCGAGAATTGTTTTTGATGCGGGGGAGTTGTCTTATTTCCTATATCCGGTCAGGTCCTTATAATCCGCCCTCCTAGGCCTTTACACCCAATGACGGAGCGTCAATGACTCGAAGCAATCTGGCGGCGATAGCGGCAACCCTGGCGGCAATGGCAATCGGCGGATGCGCGGACGTGAACGACCCACCGGCCTTCGATCCGCGTTCGTTCCAGATCAGCCAGCGGGAAGCCAGCAAGCAGCTTTCGACCAACGACAAGCGGCCCCTGCCGACCACCCTGCCGGACCTGCCGAAGAACTCTGCCCGGATGAACCAGAACAACTCGACGACCCAGCCGTCGTCGATTCCGCCCGGCTTTGACGCCGGCTCGCCGGTCACCCGCCTGTCGCTCCGCGAGATGATTCAACGCACCGTGGCGAACAACCTGGATGTGAAAGTCGCCGGTTACGATCCGGCCATCGAAGGCACTCGCGTGGTCGAAAACGAAGCCAAGTTCGACCCGGCGTTTTTCGCCAACACGCAGTTCGAGCATCGCGACAACCTGACGTCGGGAAATTTCGTCTCCAATCCGAATACCGGCCAGACCAACATCGTCACCTTCAGCAAGGCGGACATTTACAGCGCCGAAACGGGCCTGAAACAGAACCTTGAAAGCGGCGGCCAGGCGCAGTTGAAGTATTCGACCGCTTATAACGATCTCGATCCGCAACAGAGCTCACTTAACCCGTACTGGGAAAATAACCTCGAGCTGCAGATCACCCAGCCAATTCTGCGTAACTTCGGCACGGACATTAACCGCGCCAACATCACGATCTCCAAGAACAACCAGCGCATCAGCCTGCTGGATTTCCGCAAGTCGCTCGAAGAGCAGATCGCCAACACAGAGACGGCCTACTGGAGCCTGGTGGACGCGGTCGAAGAAGTGCGAATTGCCGAAGAACTGCTCGGCCGCACGACGCGAATGGTGGAGATTCTCAACGCCCGCATCAACCAGGACGTGACGATCGTTCAGGTATCGCAGGCGCGAGCGTCTGAAGAATCTCGCAAGGCCGCCCTTGTGCGAGCCCGGGCCCGCGTGGGCGATCTGTCGGATCAACTCAAGCGACTCATGAACGACCCGGACATGCCGGTGTCGTCGGCCAGCATCATCCTGCCGTCGACCGAGCCGATGATGGATCCGATCAAGTTCAACCTTGAAGAGCAGATCGCGACCGGACTCGAGAACCGCTTCGAGCTCGGCCAGCAGATGCTGCGAATCGACTCGGCCAGCGTGGCCAGCAAGGTCGCCAAGAACGGACTGCTACCGCAGCTCAACCTGATCGGCTCCGGCGGCTTCCAGGGCCTGGACAACAGCATCGGCGGAGCGGCCGACAAGCAGCTCGATGCCAATCACATCAGCTACTCGCTCGGCGTGCAGCTCGAGATCCCGATCGGCAACCGCGAAGCCCGCGCCGTCTGGCAGCGTGCCTTGCTGCAACGGCAGCAGGCGATCGAGCAGTACCGCTCGCTCATCGAGCAGGTCTCGCTCGACGTGAAGACCGCCGCCCGCGAAGTGGAAACGACTTGGAACGAAATGATCTCCACCCGCCTGGCCCGCTACGCGGCTGACCAGTCGCTCAGTGCCATTCAGCAGCGTGAAGACGCCAAGGAGCCGCTCACGCCCACCTTCGTGCAGCTCAAGCTCGACACGCAGGAACGGCTTGCATCGGCCAAGAGCTCCGAAGCGCAGGCGATCTCCAACTACAACAACGGCCTGTCGAAACTCGAACGGGCCAAGGGCACTCTGCTTCGGTACAACAACGTCCTGCTTGAAGAAGACAAGACGCCGATCGGCGTGAGTAAATAATGACGAAGTATGAATGCAGGATGCAGAATGAATTCGTTCTGCATCCTGCATTCGGCATTCTGCATTTTTGAGGCACCTGCGTGCTCACGCTTCTCGTCCTTCAGGGCCCCGACAAGGGCCGACGGTTTCAGTTGCCCGACGCGCTCACGCTCGTCGGCCGTGAGAGCCGTGCGCTGCCTCTCACCGATAACACCGTGAGCCGTCGTCACTGTGAACTCATCCCTGTTGAATCCGGCGACTGGATCCTCAAAGACCTCGGCTCCTCTAACGGCACCTACGTCAACGGCTCGCGCATCGACTTCAAACACAGCCTGAAGGTCGGCGACCAGATCCGCGTGGGCCGCACGCTCATGGCGTTTGGCGCCCAGCCCGGTGTGAGCCAGGTGAGCGGCACGAACGTCACGCTCACGGACGAAGCGTCGGGCATGGACGCGTCGATTATGCACACGGTGGCGAGCAACGAGGACAGCATGGTCCTCGCCGTCCCCGAGCCCGCCGCCGCGGCGATGAGCAACCTCAAGCTGCTCTACCAGCTCAACGCATCGCTCGGCAGCAGCTTCACCATCGACCAGGTGCTCGAAGTGGTGATGGACCTCGTCTTCGAACACGTGAAGGCCGACCGCGGCATCATCCTGATGAAGCAGGCCGAGTCTGACGAGCTTGAAACCAAGGTCGTCCGCACCCGAGACGAAACCCTGCCGCAGGGCCAGAACAAGCCCGATCTGAAGGTGGACCTGAAGACGGCGCTCGAAATCAAAGGCGCCAAGGGCGATAAAAACGGCAAGTCTGAAAAGCCGGAGAAGAACGAGCCGAAGATCCACGCCTCCAGCACCATCATCAACCACGTGCTCAAGAGCGGCGAAGGCGTGCTCTCCAGCAACGCGATGACCGACAAGCGTTTCAGCGCCGGCAAGAGCGTGCACAACCTGGGTATCCGGTCGGCCCTCTGCGTGCCGATCAAGGCCCGCAAGATGGACGCGAAAGACGCCGAGGACATTCTCGGCGTCATCTACATCGACAGCTCCGTCGCCAACTACACGTACTCACCGGACCAGCTTCGCCTGCTCACCGCCATCGGCCTGCAGGCGGGCATGGCGATCCAGAACGCCCGCCTCTACCAGTCGGGCCTGCAGGCCGAGCGCATGGCCGCCATCGGCGAAACCACCGCCGCCCTCTCGCACTCGATCAAGAACATCCTGCAGGCACTCCGCGGCGGCGCCGACGTGGTCGAGATGGGCCTCCGCAGCACGAACATCATCCAGGCCGGCAAGGGCTGGCGCATCGTCGATCGCAACCTCGAGCGCATCTACAACCTCACGATGAACCTGCTCGCCTACAGCAAGCCGCGCGAGCCGCAGCTCGAGGCGATCAACCCGCGCGTGCTGATCGGCGAGTGCATCGAGCTGATCGCCGCCCAGGCCGCCGAAAAAGGTGCGATGGTGGTGGCCGACGTCGACAAGGACGTTCCGCCCGTCCCGCTCGACGCGGACGGCATTCACCAGGTCATCATGAACCTGCTCAGCAACGCGCTCGACGCCCTGCCCGACACGGCTGGCCTGATCAGGGTCGTCTGTCGCTACGACGAAAAAACCCGCGAAACGGTATTAGAAGTGATCGACAACGGCGCCGGCATTACGCCGAGCATGATGAACCACATGTTCGAACTCTTCCACAGCACCAAGGGCAACCGCGGCACCGGCCTTGGCCTGGCCGTGTCGAAAAAGATCGTCGAAGAACACGACGGCACAATCACCGTGAAAAGTTCGCCCGCCGAGGGAACGACGTTTACGGTGCGCCTGCCGGTGAATGCAGGGACGCTCTCCGATCCATCCAGCACACACGCCGGGCGAAACCGCGCGTACTAATTCCTACTGCGTCGGCTTCTTCTTCCAACTGATGTGATCCTTCGTGCTGATGCGCGGCCGCTTGCCGTAGCGGGTGCCTTCACCAGTATCATCCGACTTGTAGCCCGCGAGCGGCGTGTTCGCCTTGGCGAGTTTGCCGTTCTTTGCCGTCTCGTCGGTGACCTTGGGCTGCCACCACGGTTTCTTCACGCCCTGCTTCACGAGCTTCACCACTTCTTTTGGCGAGTCGACGATCCGGAAGATGTCGGTATCGTCCGCCCCGATAAAGCTCGGCCGCAAGTTGGCTTTCATCCAGTCGAGCAATCCTGTCCAGAATTTCGAGCCGTAGAGGATGATCGGAAACGCTTCGATCTTGCCCGTCTGCACGAGGGTGAGCGTTTCGAAAAATTCATCCAGCGTGCCGAACCCTCCGGGGAAACAGACAAACGCGTCGGCGTATTTTACGAACATCACCTTGCGGGCGTAGAAGTAGTGAAAGTCGAGCGAGATGGTCTGATACTTGTTCGATTCCTGCTCGTGCGGCAGCGTGATGTTGAGCCCCACGCTTTCTCCGCCGGCTTCCTTCGCGCCTTTGTTACCCGCTTCCATGATGCCCGGCCCGCCACCGGTGATCGTGCCGAAGCCCGCCTTCGCGAGTAGCCGCGCCGTCTCCACTGCTTCCACGTAATACGGATCGTCCGGCGACGTGCGAGCGCTGCCGAAGATCGACACCGCCGGCCCCACCTCGGCCATCACTTCGAACCCTTCCACAAACTCCGCCATGATGCGGAAGATGCGCCAGCTTTCCTTGTCGTCCATTGGTTTTACGGACATGTCTCGTATTCCTTCCTGAATGAGCCGGGAATTATAACGGCAAAGCCGTCCCTCTGCCGTACACTCCAGCCATGAACATCTCCGATCTGATTTTCATCGGGCTGGCGAAGAACATCGTCGCGCTCCACCGCGATACCGGCCAAGTCGTCTGGTACACCGCAATCAAACGCGGCTACGCATCGCTGCTGCTCGATGGCGATCGCCTGATCGTTTCCATCAACGGCTACATCTGGTGCCTGAATCCGCTCACGGGGGAACTGCTGTGGCACAATCCGTTGACCGGCATGGGAATGAGCGTTGCGTCGATCACTTCGGTCAGAGGCGGAAAGAGCGCCGACGAAATGCTGATCCGCGCGGCCGAATCTGACGATGCCGCCAGCTCCAGCTCTTCTACGAACACCGGAGCGTCCACGGGCATGTGATCGGCAGAGCCCGCGCTAGGCTGCTTGCCATCGCCATATCGCAAACCACGCCGCCAGGTGCAGCGCGATGATGACGACGAAGATCAACTGATAGGCCATCTTTCGGGTTTTGTGGTGGAACCACAGTTGGCCGGCGATCGCGCCCGGCCAGCCACCGCAGAGTTCGAGCAGGTGCAGTGTATTTTCGGATGTGCGGTAGGCCGAGAGTTTGGCGCGGCGTTTGTCGACGCCGTACGCGCCGAAGGTGACCACGCTCATTACGCCGTAAAGGATGAGGATGGCTTGCAGCATCGGTTAGGCCGATTGGTAGGGTGGGGTTCATCTCCACCGTCGTCGATGCGCAGGGCTAATCGGTGGGGATAAACCCCACCCTACGATCAAAGCCCCAGCCGCTTCTTCTTCTCTTCCCACTCGGCTGCCTCGCGCTTGTTGTCGCCAGCCAACGGTTTGCCGCTCTTGATCGCGTCAATTTCCAGACGGCTTAAGTGCATCGATCCGAAGTTGTAATCCTCAAACGCCTCGGCCGCGATCGGAACGATCGGCTTGATCAGTGCGTACATGGCCGTTGCATAGTCGCGGATTTCCTGTTGGGCGTGGCTGTCCATTCGCAGGCTGAGGAAGTGGAAGAGATTGTGCAGGTCGATCTTCCAGTACCACTCGGTGTACACGCTCAACGGCAGGCCGATGCGGGCCATCTCGCGGCTAACGCCTTTTTCCATCAGCGCTTCATAGTCTTTGTAGAGCGCCTCGGTCTTATCGAGATACGCCAGAAAATCCTTAGCCGTCATCTCATCGATCGGCTCTTCGCCGCCCTGCCGGTTGCTCAGGCTCTGCTTTCGCACGCCCTCGGCGGACGGATGATAAAACCGATCTTTCACCACGCTGTAACGGGCGCTGTACTCGTTCACGTTGGCGGTGCGATGGCGGATCCACTGCCGGGCGATGAAGATCGGCATCACGTGGTGGAATTTGAACTCCACCATCTCGTACGGGGTGCTGTGGCGATGACGGGCGAGGTAGCGGATCAGGCCGCGGTCTTCGTTGACCTTTTTCGTCCCCTCGCCGTAGGAAACCCGGGCGGCCTGCACGATGGCGAAGTCGGCGGTTTTGCCTTCAGGCACCAGGCGCGGCATCACGTCGACCATCGCCACCAGGCCGTGATCGTGAACCTTTACTTCCCAGCGGGCGGAGCCGCCCATGATGTCGTACAGCGGGGTTTCGGGGGCCTTGCGATCGATGACGATGGAGGTGGTGTCCAGGCTCATGAGGGGCATGATAGGGATGAATGGAGCAGTGTCCAACGGATTGAATCACATCCCCAGCGGCGACACCAGGTAGAGGTACATCACATAAAAAACGACGAGTAAAAGCCCTTCGAGCCGCGTCGCCGACCATCGTCCCAAGCCGATCGGCGCCAGCAGCAGCGCCGACATGATCAGGATCATCGTGTCGAGCCGCCAGATGCCGTAAGGAATCGGAAACCCCATCGACATGCCGGTGCCGGCCTGCTGTTCGCGAAACAGCCGCGCCACCGTGGGCAGGGGGCTGGCCATCAATGCATCGAGTTCACCGGAGTTGTGATATTCCCGCGCGATCCGAACGATCATGATCGCCGGGAGTCCCGCGCATAGGTTGAGCAGCGCCATGGCGAAGCACGTGCCGATCGCGTTAGCGGACGAGCCTTCATTCTGGGCGGCCTCCGTGGTCGCACCCAGGATCGGCAGCACGAGCAGCGGAGCAATAATGGTGGATGCGAGAATGCCCTGCGTCACCAGTCGCGACGTGACCAGCACCTGCCCCGCGCCGACGACGCAGGCGATCGCGCCCATGACCGCGACAACGATCGATAACGCGACCAATACCCAGCGAAACCCCACGCGCGGCTCGCCATGGCCGGGAAAGGTGCCGCGGTCGGTGTGGGCGATCCACGCGAAGGTTGCGCCGAG
>Ga0268266_10002410_pt1 | contig 20158 bp, 19 predicted proteins | sample KBSS13metaG_FD_190356 | JGI IMG/M metagenome (GOLD analysis project Ga0268266, IMG submission 190356) | Switchgrass rhizosphere microbial communities from Kellogg Biological Station, Michigan, USA - KBS S1-3 metaG (SPAdes) (version 2) | ecosystem: Host-associated > Plants > Roots > Rhizosphere... | reverse complement strand
GGAGGGGCCGACGAGCACGACGAACTCGCCATCCTCGATCGGAATCGATACGCCGTGCAAAACCTCAAAATTGCCGAACGACTTTCGCACGTCGCGAATCTGTACCGACGACATCGTCTCTCCCCTCATTTTCTGTTTAGTGGCGCCACAGGCCGACGGTGACGCGCTGCTGTCTTTTCGACTCTAATGCCGGAAGCTGAATTCATCCGACATCATCATCCGCAGTTTCGCGGTTTTTAGCAATCCGATGGTAGCGCTGTCAATAATTGTTCAAACGTCTAATCTGTTGTGATATGAGCGCAAGATGGGACGAAAACAGACAAAGTCTGGCAAAATCCGCCTCACCGAGGTCGCCAAGCTTGCCGGCGTCAGCCCAATCACGGCATCGCGCTTTTTCCGGAATCCCGAAGCGCTGTCGTTGAGCAAGCGGGAACGCGTCGACAGCGCCGTGAAGGAACTGGGTTACGTCCCCAATCTCGCCGCACGCGCGCTGGCCTCGCACCGCACGGAAGTCATCGGCGTCGTCATCCCTTCCCTTACCAACAACGTGTTCGCCGACGTGTTGCGCGGCATCTACGATTCTTCCGAAGGGAGCCGCTACACCATTCAACTTGCCAATACCCGCTACAGCATTCTGCAGGAGGAAAAGGTGCTGCGCCTGTTTCGGGCGCAGAAGCCCGCAGGCTTGATCGTCACCGGCATCAACCAGACCGCGGAATCGCGCACGATCCTGGAATCCATGAATTGCCCGGTCACGCAGATCATGGAGATCGGCGACAGCCCGGTCGACATGATGGTCGGCTTCTCGCATTACGACGCAGCTTTCGCGGCAATTTCGCACATCCTCGAACAGGGACGCCGTCGCGTCGGGTTCCTCGGCGCGCGAATGGACCCTCGCGTGCAGCGGCGGTTCGAAGGGTATCGTGAGGCCATGAAGGCGGCCTCGCTCTTCGACCCTGCCCTCGTCGTCACGACTTCAGTGCCGACCACCGTCACGCTCGGCAGGACGCTGTTCGCCGACCTGCTGGCGCAGAGGCCCGATATCGACGCCGTCTTCTGCGTCAACGACGATCTTGCGCTTGGCGTTCTGTTCGAATGCCAGCGCCGGCAGATATCGGTTCCGCACGACCTGGCCATTGTCGGCTTCAACGACCTGGAATTTACCGCGTCCGCGGTCCCCTCACTCACCAGCGTGCGCACCAATCGCTATGAAATGGGCCGGCACGCTGTCACGATGGTAATCGATGCCATCGAAGGCCGTCGCCCGCAGGAGCCGGTGATCGACCTTGGTTTTCAGTTGATGGTCCGGGAAAGCTCGATGCCCGTAACCACCTGACGCACCGCGCACAGCATGAATCACGCACCACCGCAGAAAATGATAGCGCTACCTTTTGGGCCGGACTAGGATCGCGTTTGCGAAAATCTGAACCGGGTGCGGCGGCTGCCTTTGCAGCGGATGAAATTTTCAGCATGGTGCACATGCTGCCATGTTTTAAGCCGCCACCAGTTTGCAGTGCGGGAGGAATCAATGAAAAAAAATGACAACAAGACCCCCACCAACGGCAAGGGCCGGAGGCTCCGTTCCCTCGAGTGGTTCGACAACCCGCATAACCCGGGAATGACCGCGCTCTATCTCGAGCGTTACCTGAACTACGGCCTGACCCGGGAAGAACTGCAGTCCGGCAAGCCAATCATCGGCATCGCCCAGACCGGCAACGACCTCTCGCCCTGCAACCGGCATCATCTCGAACTGGCACACCGGGTACGCGAAGGCATCCGCGCGGCGGGCGGCATCGCGATGGAATTCCCCACGCACCCGATCCAGGAAACCGGCAAGCGGCCGACTGCGGCACTTGATCGCAACCTCGCTTATCTCGGCCTGGTCGAGATCCTGTTCGGTTATCCGCTCGACGGCGTCGTGCTGACGACCGGCTGCGACAAGACCACGCCGGCCTGCATGATGGCGGCAGCGACCGTCAATATGCCCGCGATCGTGCTCTCGGGCGGCCCGATGCTGAACGGCTGGTTCAACGGCGAGCGGACCGGATCCGGCACCATCGTCTGGAAGCAGCGCGAACGGCTTGCCGCCGGTGAGATCGACTACAACGAGTTCATTGAAATCGTGTCCTCCTCGGCGCCATCGGTCGGCCATTGCAACACCATGGGCACCGCCTCGACCATGAACTCGCTGGCGGAAGCGCTCGGCATGTCGCTGCCCGGATGTGCGGCGATCCCCGCGCCCTATCGAGAGCGCGGCCAGATCGCCTATGAGACGGGCAAGCGGATCGTCGAGATGGTCTGGGAGGATCTAAAACCCTCCGACATCCTGACCCGCAAGGCGTTCGAAAACTGCATCGCGGTGAACTCGGCGATCGGCGGCTCGACCAACGCGCCGATCCATATCAACGCGCTGGCGCGGCACATCGGCGTCGAACTCTCGATCGACGACTGGCAGAAGCACGGCCACCACATCCCGCTGCTGGTGAACATGCAGCCTGCCGGCTTCTATCTCGGCGAGGAGTATCATCGCGCCGGCGGCGTGCCAGCGGTGGTCCGCGAATTGATGGCGCACAAGCACATCCATGAAGACGCGATTACCGTCAACGGCCGCACCATGGGCGAAAACTGCCGCGAAGCGCCCAAGCCTGACGGCGACGTGATCTGGAGCTACGACAAGCCGCTGGTGAAGGATGCGGGCTTCCTGGTGCTGCGCGGCAATCTGTTCGATTCCGCGATCATGAAGACCAGTGTGATCTCGAAGGAATTCCGCGAGCGCTATCTGATCAATCCCAAGGACCCGAACGCGTTCGAGGGACGCGCTATCGTGTTCGAAGGGCCGGAGGATTATCACGACCGGATCGACGATCCCGCGCTGGAGATCGACGAGCACTGCGTGCTGTTCATCCGTGGCGCCGGACCGATCGGCTACCCCGGCGGCGCCGAGGTGGTGAACATGCAGCCCCCGGCAGCGCTGATCAAACGCGGCATCCTCTCGCTGCCCTGCATCGGCGATGGCAGGCAGTCGGGCACGTCGGGTTCGCCATCGATCCTCAACGCCTCACCGGAAGCGGCCGCCGATGGCGGGCTCGCGATCCTGCGGACCGGCGACAAGGTGCGCATCGACCTCAACAAGGGCGACGCCAACATCCTGATCACGAGCGACGAACTGAAGAAACGTCGCGCCGAGTTGAAGGACAAGGGCGGCTTCGCCTACCCCGCCAACCAGACGCCGTGGCAGGAGGTCTATCGCTCGACAGTCGGCCAGCAGGCCACCGGCGCCTGCATGGAACTCGCAACGCGCTACCAGAATATTGTCGGTACGGTCGGCGTGGCGCGGGACAATCATTAGCTAATCGCCGTCATTGCGAGGAGCGGCGGCCACCCCTGTCATTCCGGGATGGTCCGAAGCACCAGACCTCAGGTGCGCAATTGCGCACCGGGGAATCTCGAGATTCCGGGTTCGGCTCTGCGAGCCGCCCCGGAATGACGACTAAGATGGAAGGAAGAAAAAATGTCAGACCGCCTGAAGGGCAAGCGCGCATTCGTTACCGCCGCCGCCGTGGGAATCGGCCGCGCCTGCGCCGTGACTTTTGCGCGTGAAGGCGCAACGGTGTTCGCCACCGACATCGACGAGGCCAAGCTCGGGGCACTCAAGAGCGAAGGGATCGCGGAAGTGGCGAAGCTCGATGTGCGCGACAGCGCAGCGGTCGCCGCCATGGCCCAGCGTGCCGGCAAGATCGACATCCTGCTCAATGCCGCGGGCTTCGTGCATCACGGCACCGTGCTGGATTGCTCCGACGAGGACTGGGACTTTTCGTTCGACCTCAACGTCAAGTCGATGCACCGGACGATCCGCGCGTTCCTGCCGGGCATGCTGGAAAACGGCAAGGGTACCATCGTCAACATCTCCTCGGCAGCCGGAGTGGTGAAGGCTGCGCCCAATCGCTACGTCTACGGTGCCACCAAGGCCGCGGTTGCGGCGCTCACCAAGTCGGTCGCCGTGGACTTCATCACCAAAGGCATCCGCTGCAACTGCATATGCCCCGGCACGGTTGAAACCCCGTCGATGCTGGATCGCGCCGCTGCCGCCGGTCCGAACGGCCGTGAGATGTTCATCGCGCGGCAACCGATGGGACGGCTCGGCACCGCCGAGGAAATCGCTTCGCTCGCCGTCTACCTCGCCAGCAACGAAAGCACGTTCACCACGGGTGTGGCGCATGTCATCGACGGCGGCTGGACTCTCTAGGAGAAAAATCAATGAACAAGATCGACCTCAACGGCCGTTGCGCCGTCGTCACCGGCGGGGCGCAGGGTTTTGGCCGTGCCATTGCCGAGCGCTTTGTCGCATCGGGCGCGAAGGTCGCGATCTGGGATCACGACCTGCCGTTTGCTGAAAGGACCGCCAGAGAGATCGGCAGCGCCGTCTCGGCGTTCAAGGTCGACGTCTCCGACCTTGCTGCCGTCGAGAAGACCCGTGACGAAACCCTGAAGGCGCTCGGCAAGATCGATATCCTCGTCAACAATGCCGGCATCGCCGGCATCAACAAGACGGTGTGGGAAACCGACCTCGACGAATGGCGCAAGGTGCTGCGCATCAATCTCGATGGACCCTTCATCTGCTGCAAGGCGGTTGTGCCGGCGATGCTCGCCCAGAAATACGGCCGCATCGTCAACATCGCCTCGATCGCCGGCAAGGAAGGCAACCCCAACGCCGCGCACTACTCCGCCTCGAAGGCCGGTCTGATCGCGCTCACCAAGTCGCTCGGCAAGGAACTCGCGCAGCATGACATTCTCGTCAACGCGGTGACGCCTGCGGCGGCGAAGACCGCGATCTTCGACCAGATGACGCAGCAGCACATCGACTTCATGCTGTCGAAAATTCCGAAGAACCGCTTTGTCCTGGTCGAGGAACTCGCGGCGATGGTGGCGTGGCTGGCGTCGGAGGATTGCGCCTTCTCGACGGGCGCGGTGTTCGACATTTCCGGCGGCCGCGCCACGTATTGAGGCCGGCATGACCCGGGAGGGCGGATGCTTCTGCGGGGCGGTCCGGTTCAGAACCGAGGGCGAGCCGCTCAATGTCCGCATCTGCCACTGCCGCAATTGCCAGAAGGCGATGGGCTCGCCGTTCTTTGCCCGCGCGCTGTTCGACCAGCGGGCGCTCTCGATCGAGGGCGATACCGCGAGCTATCCGTCGTCGGAGGCGCTGGATCGTGTGTTCTGCAAGGTCTGCGGCACACGGCTGTTTTCCCGGCGCACCAACGGCACCGTGGTGGGGGTCGCGCTGGCCGCCTTCGACGACCGCCATGCCTTTGCGCCAACCGAGCACATCTGGGTCTCGGAAAAGATAGCGTGGGTGCGGATCGATGACGGACTCGCCCAATATCAGGAATCGGTACCCGCTTCGAAGTGAAGTCCGACGCCGGCCATATGCCGTCCCGCGTGCGTGTCTTCCCGGGCTGTCAGCGATCGAACGGTTGGCCGGGTCCGAGATGGTAGCGGCTTGAAAAGAATACCAGCGGGGTCTTGTCGTGGTAGTCGCAGTTCGACACTTCGGCGATGATCAGCGTGTGGTCGCTGACGTCAACGTGACGGACCACCTCGCAGGCGAAGTAGGCCATGCACCCCGACAGTCTCGGCAGGCCGTCCACGATTTCATATTCGGGGACAGCGGTTGCGCCCGGCCGGCTGGCGAAATGCCGCGACAATTCCCGGCCCTGTTCCGGCAGCACGTTGACGCAATAGCGGCCGCTCGCGGAGATCGCCCGAAGCATGCGTCCCGACATGACGGAGACCAGCACGGTCGGCGGCGAGAGGCTGACGGTGACGAAGCTGTTCGCGGTCATCCCGCAGACCTCGCCGTTCTCGTCACACGCGGTCAGCACCGCAACGCCGGTCGCAAATCGCGAGGCGGCCTGGCGAAACGTCGCCGGATTGGCGTGCCGCATATCAATCTCCGCGCCTCACGCAATAGCCCGTACGGGCTCCACTTGCGCAGACACCCTGTTGATCCAGGCATGGATGCGTCCAGCCGTCGAGACCCCATCCCACTGGCGGTCCGGATAGTTGAAATTCTCGGTGAACTCGTTCGCCAGCACCGGATTCTGGCTCATCGTGCCGATCAGCATGCCCAGCGCTTCCGAGGGAGGCTGCAGCATGATGTTGGTCCAGCGCGACGCCGCCAGGACACGATCCTGCCGTTTCAGATCGACCTTCTCGCAGAAGCGCGCGTCGAGCACGTCGGAACTGACGATCTCTTCGCCGAGCACGAAGGCGGCATAGGACGCGACATTGGCACCCTGCCCCATCATGGGATCGACGATTGAATGCACGTCGCCAAGCGCAATGGCGCATTTGCCGCCGTCGAATTCGACGACCGTGTTGCGCACCGTCGGCACCACGCCGCCCTGCAGCAGATCCTGCGGCTGAGCCAGACCAAAGCGTGAGGTGTCGATCCGGTCGTAGGTCGTCAGGTGATGCTTCTCCAGCTTGCCCAGCAGCACGCTGAGGAAATGCTTGGGGTTGTCGTCGTAGCTGAGCGTAGCAAGCTCTTCCATGTCCCCGCCGGGCACATTTTCCATCAACAGCGCGTTGGCGACGCCATCGAAGGTGACGGTCGGGATCACGATCATCTCGCCATGTCCGGGAGAGACCGAGAGCGTGACATTCATCGGATCCGGCTGGCGCACGCCGGTGTAGAGGCCGACACACAGACGCCGCTGCGGCTGCGAGTAAGGCGTATGCTCCGGCCGGTAGGTGAAGAGTTGGCCGAGCGGACCTTTGCCCGTCGAGACCACCAGAAGATCGAAGCGGTGTACGAGCGGCGCGATATCGCCCGCTTCGATGCGCCGATACTCGATCTTGCCGCCGCGCCGCGCGAAATCATTCATCAGCGCCGGCAGATAAATCCGGTAGTCGACGGCGCGGCTCGGGCGCGAGAAGTCACCGCGGAAACTGAGCGGCTGCGGGAAATTGAAGACGTGATCGTGGTAGTAATAATGATCCTTGGGATCGGTCCAGTGATTGACGCCGAGATAATCCTCCCGCGCGATCGTCACGTGGTGATGGGCTACGGTATTGAGAAGCCGGCTGTCACGGTAATCCTCCGGCGCGCGATCGGTGATGATGGTGGAGTCCACCCCATGCTTCTGCAGATAGAGCGCCAGATGCAGACCCGCGATTCCCGCGCCGACAATCCCGATGTTGCGTGCCACGTTCGCCCTCCCCCGATGATTTGATTTTGGCGAAGCCTAGCGGCCGCCCGGCTTGCAGGCTACGGAATAGGCGGGATATCATTTATTCCCGATTGGAATATTTCATGGACCGGATCGATTGCCTGCGCGCCTTCGTGCGCACCCTCGAGGGCGGCAGCTTTTCGGCTGCCGCGAAAGAACTCGGCATCGGCCAGCCGGCGATCAGCAAGCGCATCGCGCTGCTGGAGGAGGAATTCGGCACGCAGCTTTTCCTGCGAACGACCCGCAAGCTCAAGCCAACGGCAGAGGCGCACCGGGTCTACGATCTGGCGCGCCAGATCATCGGCGCGTTCGATATCGCGCGGTCGAGCGTCGAACAGGCGGCGCCGCGGCCTTCCGGCACACTCAGGGTCGGCGTGCCGTCGTCGTTCGGACGGCGATACATGATTCCGATCATCGCCGACTATGTCAGGGACTACCCGGAAGTCCGGGTCGACGTCCGCTTCAGCGAGCGCTTCGTCAATCTCGTGGAAGAAGGCATCGAACTGGCCCTGAGGATCGGAAATCTCGAGGCCAGCACGCTGGTGGCCCGTCGGCTCGGCACGGTGCAGCGTCATCTGGTGGCAACGCCGACCTATCTGCACGGGCGCCCGACACCGCGGACGCCCGAGGATCTGAACGCGCATCAATGCATCGTCTATTCACGGGGGTCTCGCGCGGATGAATGGGCCTTCGAGTCAGAACATGGCCGCCACGTCGCCGCGATCAGCGGACCTATCCTCGTCGACGATGCGGACGCCATGCAGGAAGCGACGATGCAGCATCTGGGCATCGCGGTGCTGCCGGACTGGAATGCGGCCGAGGGATTGCGCAGCGGCGAGCTCGAAATCGTCCTTCCGGAATATTCGATTGCCGCCCTGCCGCTTCATGCGGTGTATCCGGAAACGCACTGGATGTCGCTGCGGGCCAGAACCTTCCTCGACCTGCTGATCAAGCGCGCCGACCGGTTCACACCCGCGGCGGTCACCTGACAAAGCTGAAGCGTATCGACTTCATGCCGTCGCCGGCGCAGGACGCTGGCCTGCGGTGGTCGCGATCCAGATGCCGGCGAAGACAGTCACGATGCCGGCTAGCAGATTCCAGCGGAGCGGCTCGTCCAGCAATGCCGCGCCGACCAGCGACGCCGTGATCGGATTGACGGTAACCGAGATCGCCACGCGGGTCGGTGTCGTACGCTCCAGCGCAAACGCCCAGAGATAGAACGTCAACGCGCTGCCGAAAGCGCCGAGATAGATGGCCGCCAGCCATTGCGGGACTTCGAAAGCGGCAACTGGCGCAAAACTGCCGCGCCAGCATGAGATCGCAACAAGGCATGCAGCCCCGACCCCCATGGACATCGTCGTGAAGGGAAGCGGCCCGGAGCGCCCGATAAATGGCTTGGACCAGATGCTGTAGAGCGCCATGCAGAGGGCTGCGGCGACCATCAGCAGATCGCCGCGCCAGGCACCAGGCGGCGCGGCAGCGAGGCCCGACAAAAGAGCCAGGGCAACCCCGAGTGTTGCGACCACAACACCGATCGATTTGCGCAACGTGAGCGCCTCGCGCCCGAGCGCCGCTCCCACCACCATCGTCAGCAGAGGAAGCGTCGACAAGGCAAGCGCACCACGCGCTGCCGTCGTGAAAATCAGGGATGCGTTGAACAGCATCGGAAACAGGGCGAAGTACAGCACGCCCAACCCGGTGACGCCTAGCCAATCGGCGCGCGGCGGCCAGCGGCCGCCCCGCAGAAGGCCGACCGGCAGCAGCAACAGAAATCCGATACCGAACCTAAACGAACCGATTGCCAAGGGATCGATCGCGTTCACCAGATAGCGCGTCGCCCCGATCGAGGTCCCGCCGAGGCCGCTCGACAGAACCGCAGCCAGCACACCGAATGCCTCGCCCATACCTTCCACCTCTCACTTGCGGGCAAGGTAGGGAAAGAACTATAATCAAGGAATGGAATTTTCATGATACATGAAATCACGTCCTGTTATGAGTGCACCCGTCCTTGATCCGGATCTCCTGAAGGCTTTCGTGGCGGTAGCGGACAGCCGTTCCTTCACGCGCGCGGCTACCCAGCTCAACCGGACCCAGTCCGCCGTGAGCATGCAGATCAAGCGCCTGGAAGAACGCATCGGCGTTGAGCTGTTCAACCGCACCAAAGCCAGCGTCGATTTGAGCTCGGCGGGCGAAGGGCTGCTCGGATATGCCCGGCGCATCCTGACCCTGAACGACGAGGCCATCGGAAAACTGCGGGAGCGCAAGGTCGAGGGCGTCGTGCGCCTGGGCGTGATGGACGACTATGGAACCCTGATCGTTCCGCCGTTGCTGGCAAGCTTCGCCGCCTGTTATCCGCTGGTGCACATCGAGATGGAGACCGGGCTCACCTCGTCGATGCCCTCGCGCCTCGGCAAGGCCTATGACCTGATCATCGCGATGCACCCGGAAGGACAGGGTGAAGGTGAATTCCTGCGGCGTGAACAGGCGGCGTGGGCAACCGGCGCATTTCACCCCGTCGAGCAGCAGGACCCGCTGCCGCTCGCGCTTTATCCGCAGGGCTGCCTGTTCCGAAAATGGGCGATGGAAGCGCTGGACGCCGCCAAGCGGCCGTGGCGGCTCGCTTTCGTCAGCCACAGCCTTGCGGCTGTCGAAGCGGTCGCGGCGCAGGGGCTTGCGGTGACCGTCGTGAAGGCAAGTACATTTCCGCCAAAACTGCGTCCGCTGTCGGAGCGCGACGGCTTGCCGCGACTGCCCGCTGCCGACATATGCCTGCATCGCACCGCAAACCTGTCGCAGGCAGGCAGGTTGCTCGCGGATCACTTGCGTTCCACCATCGCGAACCATCTTGATGAAGTCTCGTTGCGACGCGCAACGCGCGACGCCATCTCCATTGCCTTCAACTGAGCGGTATCCCGTGAACTTCTCATTGTATGACCTTTCGGTCTGGGTGCTTCCCCTCCTCGTCGCGATCACCTTTCACGAGGCGGCCCACGCTTTCGTGGCGTACAAGCTCGGCGACAACACCGCCTGGCAACTCGGCCGGGTCAGCTTCAACCCGCTGAAGCATATCGATCCGTTCGGCACCGTGATCCTTCCCGGCGTGCTGCTGCTGTCGCATTCGCCGTTCCTGTTCGGCTACGCCAAGCCGGTCCCGGTGAATTTCAGGAACCTGAACCATCCCCGGCTCGACATGGTGTGGGTGGCGCTGGCCGGCCCGGCCATCAACATCGTGCTGGCGACGATCGTGGCGTTTGCGTTCCATGCCTTGCCGCTGGTCCCGGCAGAGGCCGCCAAATGGACGGCCGACAACCTCAAGAACGCTTTCCTGATCAATATCGTGCTGGCGATCTTCAACATGATGCCGATCCCACCGCTGGACGGCGGCCGGGTGGCCGTCGGGCTGCTGCCGCAGGTGCTGGCTTACCCGCTGTCGCGGCTGGAACCCTACGGGATGCTGATCCTGCTCGGCCTTTTGATCCTGCTTCCTGTCATCGGCGCGCAGGTCGGCCTAAATCTTGATGTTATTTCGGCGATACTGCGGACACTCACCGGTTATGTGATCAGCGCGCTTCTCTTCATCACCGGCAACGCATAAACTTCTGATAGAATAGTACGCAGGGAAGAACCGACCCGGACCATGGCGACCAAAGCTGCCGATATGTTGATTGCCCGACGCGCCGATACGCGTGCGAGGGCCGATTTTGCAACATGGAAGATGCTGGCCAAGCTCAACGGATTTTCCGCCCTGCCCGCCGAAGCCCAGAGCTTCCTTGAAGGCTACCGGCAGTTGCTGGCGAGGATGACCGAGGCGGACGCCTCCGAGGCCACCATCCAGCTCATGTACAAGAGCTACTACGCCGAGATGGGCGGCTCCGGAACGCCACCCGAAATTCCCTCGCGCGCGAGCGAGCCGCCGACCGACAGCGGCAACGTCACAGCCTTCCGCCGCCCACCTGCCCGCCCCAAGCCGGCCCCTTCAGGACAGGCGGCGGGAAAACAGCGGCTTCCGGTAGCGCTGATCTTTCTCTGCCTCGCCGTCGTCTACGTCAGCATTCGCATGCTCTGGCGCTGACGCGCATTTCCCCGCATCGTTGAACGCCCTTCCCGCAAATTAGCCGCGCCGCGGAATATTTGCCGCATGCCGGCGATTGGCCGGACGGCTAGGCGGCCGAGGCAACGCCGGGCATACTGGCCCTGCAATTACCGACAAACCCAAAAACAATTTCTGGAGGATAGATGAAGCGATCCATTGCAGCCCTGGTCATGACCACGAGCCTGGTGCTGGCCACCGGCGCGTTCGCGCAAACGCTCGACAAGGTCGTCAAGGTCGGAAGTCTCGGCGACCAATCCGGCCTCTACGCCGATATCGGCGGCCCCGGCTCGACGGTTGCCGCGCAAATGGCGGTCGAGGATTCCGGGCTGCTCGCCAAGGGCTGGAAGATCGAAGTGATCGCGGCCGATCACCAGAACAAGCCCGACGTCGGCACCAACATCGGCAAGCAGTGGATCGACGTCGAGAAGGTCGACGTGTTCGTCGATCTGGCGAGTTCCGGCGTCGGCCTCGCCATTGCCAACCTCGCCAAGGAAAAGAACGTCGTCAATCTGAACTCCGGCTCGGCGTCATCGGACCTCACCGGTGCGCAATGCTCGCCGAACACAATCCACTGGGTCTACGACACCTGGATGCTCGCCAACGGCACCGGCAAGGCGCTGGTGAAATCCGGCGGCGACAGCTGGTTCTTCCTCACCGCGGACTACGCTTTCGGCCACGCGCTCGAGCGCGATACGGCCGCGGTCGTCACCGCCAATGGCGGCAAGGTGCTCGGCGGCGTCAAGCATCCGCTCAACAATGCCGACTTCTCCTCCTTCCTGCTGCAGGCGCAAAGCTCGAAGGCCAAGATCATCGGGCTTGCGAACGCCGGCGGCGACACCACCAACTCGATCAAGCAGGCGGCGGAGTTCGGCATCGTCCAGGGCGGGCAGAAGCTCGCGGGCATGCTGATGTTCATCACCGACGTTCATTCGCTCGGGTTGAAGGTCGCGCAGGGTCTGAACTTCACCGAGACCTTCTACTGGGACATGAACGACCAGACCCGCGCCTTCACCAAGCGCTTCAACGAGCGGTTCAAGAAGCAACCTCCGACCATGGTACAGGCCGGCGTCTATTCGTCGCTGATCCATTACTTCAAGGCACTGGAAGCGCTCGGCGGCAATCCGCATGACGGCCGCGCTGTGGTCGCCAAGATGAAGGAACTGCCGACCGACGATCCGCTGTTCGGCAAGGGCTCGGTTCGCGCCGACGGCCGCAAGATCCACCCGGCCTACCTGTTCGAGGTGAAGAAGCCGGCGGATTCGAAGTATCCGTGGGACTACTACAACCTCGTCGCGACGATCCCGGCGACGGAAGCCTTCATCCCCCTCGAGAAGAGCGTCTGCCCGATGCTGAAGAAGACCTGAGGTCATTTATCATCGGACGATCTGCATTCATCCCTCTCCCGTCACCGGGAGAGGGCATTTACATGCCTCGAACGCAAAATATCGAAACAACCCCCTGCACAGTAGAGATGGGTTGAATTCGCCGCACTCTTGCAGCCGCGAGACCTGGACTACTTGGCCGCAGCCGCTGCGGTTTCGCCCGGCGGCAGAATCCGGAACATGAAGGTCGAAACCTTTTCCCCGGGTTTGAACGGACCGGCAGTCTGGTTGCTGACCGGGTTCAAGCTTTTAAGAAAAGTCGCGATCGCCATGGCATCATCCGCTGTGAGTTTCACATAAGCGTGCCAGGGCATGATCGGCGCCAGCATACGGCCGTCCGGCCTCTCTCCGAACTGTATCGCCTTCACGATCTGCTCCGGCGTCCAACTGCCGATGCCGGTCTTTTTGTCGGGCGTGATGTTTGGACCCACAAAGACCCGCTGACCCGGAATCTCGAAGCCCACATCCGAGCCGCCGAGAAAGCGTGACATGTCGGGCTTCCCCAGGAAGTATCCCGGCGTGTGGCAATCGTTGCAGCCGCCGAGCGTGACGAGATATTCGCCGCGCGCGATTTGCGAATTGTCGGCCATGGCTGCGAACGCTGGAAGCGCGACAACCGAGGCGATTCCGAGACGAACCAAACTGCGCAGCATGAGATGCCTCCCTGGCGTCGATCGGGTTGGTGACTCTTCTGCAGAGACCGTTACGCTTTGCGACCAATCACGGCGCCGTTCGCGGCGGGTGCGTCGAACCACACTGTTTCGATGTGCCGGAAGCCAACTTCCTCGAGCCACGCCGAGTATTCGCTCGGCGTGTAGTTTCGTCCTTCCGTCTCGATCAGCATGTTGAGGCTCATCAGCGCGGCCGGGGCCGGCCCGGTCTTTTCGTCATTGACGAGAAGCTCGCTGATCACGACGGCGCCGCCGCTGGGCAACGCCTCGAAGGACCGGCGCAGCAGAGCGCGGTTCTTCGCTTCATCCCAATCGTGCATGATCATCGACAGCAGGTGCACGTCGTGATCCCGGGGAAGCTGTTCGAAGAAGCTGCCGCCGGCGGTCTTGATGCGATCGGTCAAGCCGGCCTCGGCAATCTTTTCCGCGGCGATCGCGGTTACATGCGGCAAGTCAGACACGGTCGCTCGCAGCGTCCCATACTGTTTGCAAAGCTCGATGTCGTATGCGCCCGATCCGCCACCGATATCCAGCAGGCGGCGGAAGTCTCGGAAATCCACAGCTCCGCCGAGCTTGCGCGCGGTCATTGCGGAGATCGAATGCATCGCCTCCCAGAAGAGTGCCAGCACCTTCGGATCCTCACCATCGAACATCGAGGATTGCACCGCAGGGTCCCACGTGGTCGGTCGGTTCGTGCGCAGCGCCTCTGCAAGCCTGCCCCAGCCGGCGTAGAGCCGCTCATCGGCCATTTGCACGAAGCCACCGAAGTAATACGGCTTCCCGCGCACCAGATAGGCTTCGCTTAACGGCGTATTGCGATAACGGCCGTCCGTTTTCTCCAGAAGCCCGAGTGAAGCGCAGCCGGTCAGCAGCATCTCGGCCGGTCGCGGATGCATACCGAGCGCTTCCACGAGCTCCGCAACCGTGATGCCGGCACCACCGGCAAGACGACTGAAGAGATCCAGTTCGTGCGCGGCGGCCAGAGTCTTGGAAGCCCAGAAACCGGTCGCAAGCGCCATCAGCGGGATAGCGGAAGGAAGCTCCGGCGTGGCGGGAACCGGCTGGACGTTTGCATGCCTGGCCGGCGGCGCTGTCCACGAAAGCTGACTAGCCATGTTCATCTTCCTTTTCAGAACGAGTCACCGCCGATCGTAAGGAATGACCGGACCCGGATAGAAGTGCCAATTCGTGGATTCTCGGCCAGTCCAATTCTAGTCCGCGGTGAAAGGCACAGGGTTGCCAAGCGGCAGGATGGAACATTGGCCTTTGGGCAAGGTTGCCAGTCCAATCCGAAACAAAGCGAGTTTGGACAGTGGCTTTTCATGTCAGTCTTGTGGGACGAGATGACCTTAGCGGCGAGATATACCGTCAGATCCGGCACGCCATTCTGGACGGCCGCCTTCAATCTGGAGAGCGGCTGTCCGCTACGCGGGAACTCGCCGCCGCGCTGACGGTTGCGCGATCGACAGTCGCGATCGCCTATGAAACCCTCGTTGCGGAGGGATTTGCAACATCGCGCGCAGGCGCTGGGACATTCGTCAGCCATCAGCATGAGGCGAAACGTCCTGCATCGAAGGCAAGGCGCTCAACATCCCGCGCAATCCGGGTGCGTGACGTTTGGGAGACGATATCATCACCGCCTTCTCTTCGCCGCGCGGCGCACTACGACTTCAGGGCGGGGCTTCCGGACGCCTCGCTGTTTCCACACCGTGCCTGGCGGCGGGTCGTCGCCCACGCGCTGCGCTCGCGCGAGATGACGACAGGCGTCTACGAAGGCCCGGCAGGCAATCGGGACCTGCGCGCGGCAATCGCTCGCCATATCGGTATCTCGCGAAGCGTCGCCGGATCGCCCGACGACATCATCGCAACGAATGGCACGCAACAGGCACTCGACATCATTGCCCGGGTGCTGCTCGAGCCAGGCGATGTCGTTGCCGTCGAGAAGCCGGGCTATCTGCCTCCCAAGGATTTGTTCAAGGCGCTGAACGCCCGCGTGGTCGGCGTTCCCGTTGACAGTGAAGGTCTGGTCGTGGAGGCGTTGCCGGCCGACGCCAGGGTGATCTACGTGACGCCCTCGCATCAGTTTCCCCTCGGCATGGCCATGAGCCTGTCGCGTCGACGCGCACTGCTTGCCTGGGCCGAGCGCCGCAACGCCGTTGTCGTTGAAGACGATTACGACAGCGAGTTTCGCTTCGGTGGACGTCCGCTCGAACCACTTCAGACGCTGGATACGACGGGACGCGTTGTGTATGTCGGCACGTTCTCAAAGACGTTGCTGCCAACGCTCCGGCTGGCGTTCATGGTGGTGCCGCCATCGCTGCGAGAGGCGACGCACAAGGCGAAATTCGTTTCGGATTGGCATACGGCGACGATCTCACAGAGCGCGCTAGCGCGGTTCATCGACGAGGGCGCGTTTGCCCGCCACATTCGCAAGCTGAGTCGCATCTATAGCGAACGGCATGAGCTGCTGACCGCGGGGATCAGGAGCAATTTCGGCGATTACCTCGACCTCATTCCGTCGAGCACCGGATTGCATATCGCCGCCTACGCGCGGACGGCTTCTCTCGGCGACATCGAAGCGATTGCGGCGCGAGCCTTCGACCTCGGCGTTGCCATTCAAACCTTCCCGCTGGAAGGAACGCCTCAAGCCGGCATCATGCTGGGATACGGAGCGATCGAGGCGGCGCAGATTGCCGAAGGACTGCGGCGGTTGCGCAGTTGCTTCAATGAACGCCTGTCTCGGCGCTCGAAGGCGGCGTAAGCAAGGTCGCCGAGACCGCGCACGGCTATAGTCTACGGCCACGCCGCATACGATGGGCCGCTGCGCGCATGCTCCAGCCGGATCTGCCGGCGATAGTTGCCCGGCGAGGCGCCGCGATATTTCCGGAAGAAGCGGTTGAAATAAGCGGGATCGCGGAAGCCCAGGCCGTATCCGATCTGCTCGACGGGAAGATCGAGTTGCTGCAGCCGCGTGCAGGCTTCGCGTACCAGGCGCTCATGGATGATGGCGCGCGGGCCGCAGTTCTTCTCGCGCTGGCAGTGGGCGTGCAGCTTGTCGGAGGTGACGCCGAGCGCATCGGCATAGCGCGCTACCGGCCAGCCGTCGCGGTAATGCAGCTCGACCATCTGCAGGAAATTGCCGACCAGCGCCGGGCCGCCGCCGCGCGCCGCCACTTCGTCACGCTCATCATGCGAGGCGCTGAGCCGCCAGAGCTGCAAACACAGCAACAGCAAATGCGACGAGATCAGCGTCGCACCGCCAAAGCCCGGCGTGCGCAGCTCCGCCACCACGGCGCGGCACGATTCAGCGATGGTGTCGAGATATGGCGGAAGCGCCTCGCCTGATATCAGCGCAACGCGCTCGGTCGTCCGGCGCAGATGCAGCGCCTCCGCATTGCCGGCGACGATTTTGATCAGGAAATCATCGTCCACCGACAACAGGAATCCATGCGCGCCCGGCCCCACTTCCACCGTCGCGTCGATGCTCCCCGGCAGCCACAACTGCGCGGGCGCCTCAAGCGCAACTGATGTCCCGTGCCAGGACGCCCGGCCCCGGTCCGATTGCAGTAGCAGCAGATGTGCCCGGCGCTCGGATTTCTGGCGGATCGCCCACGATCGGGTAGCCAGCGCGGCCGAAAACGCCTCGGCGCGTACCGCCAGCGCGATGCCGGCCGGCAGTCCGTTCAGCCCTGACGATGCCGACATCCCTCGCCTCCCTGAGACAATCCGCCACCGCTAAACCGGCAGATTTGCCAGAAAAGTACAATCAATCCCCGGTTTCGTCCAATTCCAAGCTTCCCAAGACCTCCCCTAACGTCAGGACGATCATGAGCGCCTGTTCAATGGCGCCGCCAGACGCACCCCCGGGAGGAGAACATGACGACATTTCTGACGCGGCGCACGGCCCTGCTCGCCGCCGCCACCTGCGCCGCCACGCTCGGCCTGGCCGCCATCGCGCAGGCCCAGACCTCGATCAAGATCGGCTATGCCATCTCGCGCACCGGCCCGAATACCGGCGGCGCCGCCGTCACCACGATTCCCAACTACGAATTGTGGGTGAAGGAAGTGAACGCTGCCGGTGGCATCAAGCTCGGCGACAAGCGCGTCCCGATCGAGGTCGTGCAGTATGACGACCGCTCCAACGCCGAAGAAGCAGTGCGCGCGCTGGAGCGGCTGATCAACCAGGACAAGGTCGATTTTATCCTGCCGCCATGGGGCACCGGCCTCAATCTGGCCGTGGGACCGACGCTCAACCGCGAAGGCTATCCGCACCTCGCCGCTACCGCGGTGACCGACCGTGCGCCGGAACTGGCCAAGCGCTGGCCCAACAGCTTCTGGCTGCTGGGCACCAGCGCTGACGCCGCCAAGACGCTGGTCGAATTGCTGTCCAAGCTGCGCGACGAAAAGAAGATCGGCGACACCGTCGCGATGGTCAGCATTGCCGACGGCTTCGGCATCGACCTGTCGAGCGCCGCGCGCCCGGCGATCACCAACGCGAAATTCAAGCTCGCTTACGACAAGAGCTATCCGATCGGCACCCAGGATCTCGCACCGATCATCAATGAGGTGAAGGCGCTCAATCCGGATGTCTTCATCGCCTTCAGCTATCCGCCGGATACGCTGGCGTTGACCGAGCAGGCGCGCATCGCCGGGCTCAATCCGAAAGTGTTCTACACCGGCGTCGGCACCGCCTTCCCGCTCTATCGCCAGAAGTTCGGCAAGAACACCGAGGGCGTGATGGGGATCGGCGGCTGGAGCGGCGACAGCCCGGCGATCAAGGACTACCTGGCCCGCCACAAGGCGTCCGCCGCCAACGGCGCCGAGCCGGACCGCTGGGCGAGCGCGGTAACCTACGCCAGCCTGCAGATGCTGCAGCAGGCGATCGAACGCGTCGGCAAGGTCGACCGCGCCGCCGTCATCAAGGACCTGCAGACCGGCACGTTCGATACCGTGATCGGCAAGGTCAAGCTCGAGAACAACCTGCCGACCCGCTACTGGTGGGTCGGCCAGTGGCAGGATGGCGAATTCTACGGCATCGCACCGGCAGCTAACGAAGGTGCGCGTAGCGCGATCGTTCCGAAGCCGGCGTGGGTGGCGCCGTAACGTCACGCCAACGCGGCCGGTTCTGTCATGACCAACGCCATTCTGACCGGCCTGATGCTGGGCGGCATGTATGCGCTCATCGCCATGGGGCTCACGCTCCAGTACGGCGTTGCGCGCATCATGAACCTCTCCTACGGCGAGTTCCTGATCGCGGCGGCTTTTGCTTCGCACTGGCTGTTCACGGGGTGGGCGATCAGTCCCTTTGCCGGGCTGGCGCTGGTCGTCCCCCTCGCCTTCGTGCTGAATTTTGCGATCTACAAATTACTGCTGACCCCGCTGGTACGCCGCGCGCCCAATCGCGACGCGCTGGAGGTCGACAGCATTCTTGCGACCTTCGGCCTGACCTTCGTCATTCAGGGCTCGATGCTCGCGCTGTTCGGCGGGGCCTATTACAGCTACTCGTTCCTGGCCTTTCCGGTGCAGTTCGTCGGCGAAACCGTTGCGGCCAACCGCCTCGCCGCGCTCGGCATCACCATCCTGCTTGGATCAGCGCTTTATCTGGCGCTGACGCGGACCCGCGCCGGCACGGCGATACGCGCCGTCGCCGTCGATCCCTTTGCCGCCCAGCTTGTCGCCATCAACGTGCCGCAGGCCTCCGCGCTGACCTTTGCACTGGGCGGCGCGCTGGTAGCGGCGGCCGGCGTGCTGGTCAGCACCTTCCTCACCTTCAGCGCATCGTCCGGCGTGGTCTTCACCATGAAGGCGCTGATCGTCGTGGTGATGGGCGGCGTCGGCAACATGCTGGGCTGCCTGGTCGCGGGGCTCGCGCTCGGCCTGAGCGAGGCGCTGGTCGCCTCCTATGTCGATCCTGGCCTGACGCTTGCCGTCAATTTCGCGCTGTTCCTCGCTGTGCTGCTGGTGAAGCCGGCCGGCCTGTTTGGCAGGGCAACAAGATGAACGCGCGAACTGCAGGCATCGGTATCGTTGCGCTCGCAGCTCTGGCCGGGCTCGCCTTCGTGCCGCGTCTCGGCAACGCCTATTACCTCGCACTCGCCATCAGCCTGCTGCAATACACCGTACTGGCGACGGCCTGGGGCATGTTCTCCGGCCCCACGCGGTACGTCTCGCTGGCAACGACCGCCTTCTTCGGCGTCGGTGCCTATACCGTTGCCGTGCTCGGCGAGGTGTTGCCGTGGCCGCTGGTGCTGTTGATCGCTGCCACGCTCGGCGCGATCGTCGCGGCCATTGTCGGGCTCTCGACGCTGCGCCTGAGTGGCGTCTACTTCGTCATCTTCACGTTCGGGCTGACGGAGTTGATCCGCCAGCTCGTGGTCTGGTTCGAGGTCAACAAGTCGCGCGTGCTCGGGCGCTACGTCTTCGTCAACATCACACAGGCCGATATTTACTGGCAGTTGCTGGCGCTCACCGCCGCCGTGTTCCTGCTGGGCTGGCTGATCGCGCGTTCGCGCCTCGGCTTTGCGCTGCGGGTGATCGGCGAGGACGAGACCGTCGCCAGGCATTGCGGCATCAATACCACCTTCGCCAAGGTCGCCCTGTTCACGATCAGCGCCACGGTCATGACGCTGGTCGGCGCGATCATGGCGCCACGCTGGACCTATATCGAACCATCGATCGCGTTCAACTCGATGATCTCGTTCCAGGTGCTGATCATGGCGCTGCTCGGCGGCGCGCACCGGCTGTGGGGACCGGTGCTCGGCGCCGTGCCGCTGACCCTGC
>Ga0268266_10002409_pt1 | contig 20164 bp, 25 predicted proteins | sample KBSS13metaG_FD_190356 | JGI IMG/M metagenome (GOLD analysis project Ga0268266, IMG submission 190356) | Switchgrass rhizosphere microbial communities from Kellogg Biological Station, Michigan, USA - KBS S1-3 metaG (SPAdes) (version 2) | ecosystem: Host-associated > Plants > Roots > Rhizosphere... | reverse complement strand
GGAGAGTCGCCCCGTGTCGCTCGTCGCGGTCGCCCTCGGTCTGGTGGTGGGCGTCGTCATCGGCGGGCTCGGCGGTGGCGGCGGAGTCCTGACCGTCCCCGCGCTGGTCATGGTGCTGGGGCAGTCCGGGCAGGACGCGACGACCGGGAGCGTGGTGATCGTCGGGATCACCTCGGCGGTCGGGGTGCTCGTGCGACTGCGGTCGGGATGCGTGCGATGGCGCACCGGCCTCGCGCTCGGGGCGGTGGGCATTCCCGCCACCATGCTGGGGACCGTGCTCAACCGCTCGGTGGCCGAGCCGGTCCTCCTGCTCGCCTTCGCCGGGCTGACACTGCTCGCTGCCGCGGCCCTGCTGCTGGACTCCCGCGGCGACCGCACCGGCCCACCCCTGCCCCCGCGAGCGCTCGGAACGGCGGCCGCCGCGGTCCGGATCGTGGGCTGCGGGGCGGCCGTGGGCTTCCTGACCGGCTTCCTCGGGGTGGGTGGCGGCTTCCTCGCGGTCCCCGCGCTCGTCCTCGTGCTGCGGATGCCGCTGCCCCAGGCGACGGGGACGTCTTTGCTGGTCATCGTGCTGAACTCGCTGTCGGCCCTGGCCTCGCGGTCCGGGGCGCTGCCGCACCTGGACTGGCCCGTCGTGGGGGCCTTCACCCTCGCCGCCGCCGTGAGTGCCGTGCTCGCCACCCGGGTGGCCCACCGCCTCGAGGGGACCGTGCTCACCCGGGCCTTCGCCGTGATGCTGCTCGCCGTGGGGCTGTCGGTCGGCGCCGCGAACCTGCTCGCCTGACTACCGGCGGACGTCGAAGACCTGCTTCTGCAGGCCGTTGGAGTAGGCCCGGCTCTCGACGAGGGTGAGCATCTGCTTGTCCTTGTCGGTCTCGCTGAACAGCCGCTTGCCCGCGCCGAGCAGCAGCGGGAAGACGAGCAGGTGGTAGCGGTCGATCAGGCGGGCGTCGGACAGGTTCCGGTTCAGCGTGGCGCTGCCGTGCACGATGATCGGGCCGCCCTCGGTCTCCTTCAGCGCGGCGACCTCGTCCAGCGAGCGGAGCAGCGTGGTCTCACCCCAGTCGTCCACGAGGTCGCCCTCGCCCAGCGTGGTCGACACGACGTACTTCGGCATCGCGTTGTAGCCGGCGAAGAAGTCCATGCCCGGCCACACCGGCGCGAAGGCCTGGTAGGACACCCGGCCCAGCAGCATCGCGGTGGCCTCGTCCTGCTCGGTGCCCTTCATCTCGTAGCTCTCGTGGTCCTCGGCGATGTCCTTGAACGTCCAGCCCGACGAACGATGGCCGGGCTCGCCGCCGGGGGCCTCGACGACGCCGTCGAGCGAGACGAAGGCGGTGGTGATCAGCAGGCGGCTCATGGTGTCCTCCGTGGAGCGCGGGGTGTGGTCTCGGCGGGTGGACCGGCGGTGCGCCGGGAACTCATCGGTGGGGATCATCCCGCCACGCGAGGGCTACGCTCCCTCGGGTGTCCAGCGGGCTGATCGGCCGCGAGTCCGAGGTCGCCGACCTGCGCGGTCTCCTCGCGGGCGCCGGGCCCCGGTTCGTGCTGGTCGAGGGCGAGGCGGGGATCGGCAAGACCGCGTTGGTGCGCGCCGTCGCCGACGCCGCGCCGCGCGTTCGCTGGTCCCACGGCGCCGAGGACGGCGGCCCGGCCCTCTCGCTCTGGCGGCAGCTGACCCCCGAGGTCGATCCCGAGGGGTCCGGGGACCGGTTCGCCCTCCGCGCCGCGCTCCGGGACGTGCTGGGTGACTGCCTGCTCGTGATCGACGACGTGCAGTGGGCGGACGAGGCCTCGTTGTCGCTGCTCCGCGGGCTGCTGCGGGATCCGGGGTGCCGAGGCCTGGTCTGTTGTGCGACCCGGCGGAGCGGCGAGGCGGGCGCGGGCTGGGCGCGGATCGGGCCGGAGCTCACCGGCGGTCCCGCGGCGGACCGGCTGGGCCTCGGTGGACTGTCCGACCCGGCCGCGGCGGCGCTGGTCCGGGCCCACGGCCGGGCGCTCGACGAGGGTGAGGTCGAGCGGGCCGTCCGCGCGGGCGGGGGGAACCCGCTCTTCCTGCGGGAGCTGGCCCGCGCGCCCGGCGACCGGGGGAGCGTCGGCGAGCTGATCGCGGCCCGGGTCCGCAGGCTCGGCCCGCCCGCCCAACGACTGCTGCGGGCCGCGTCGCTGCTGGCCGAGGACGCCGAGCTCACGGTCGTCTCGAGGCTGCTCGACGAGTCGGTCCTCGGCTGCCTGCCCGCCGTCGACGCGGCGCTCTCCGCGGGCCTGCTGACCGACTCCGGTGGCGGCCGCTTCCGCTTCGCGCACGGCCTGGTCCGCACGGTGTTGGCCGCCCAGACGCCGCTGCAGGAGGCGGTCGTGCTGCACCTGCGCGCGGCCGAGGCACTCGAGGACCTGCACCGCGACGGGCTCGCGGAGGTCTCGGCGGACATCGCGCGGCACCGGGTCGCGGTGGCCGTGACCGGGGACCGCGCGCCTGCGGTCGCGTGGGCCCGGCGCGCGGCCGCGGACGCCACCCGCGCCCTGGCCCACGAGGAGGCCGCCCGCTGGTACGCGACGGCCCTGGACTGCGGAGGGGCCTCGCTCGGCCGCGCGGACCGGGCCGAGCTGCAGCTCGCGCGCGGGGTGGCCGAGGCCGCCGCCGGGCGGTTCACCCCTGCGCTGGAGGCCTGCCGCGCGGCCGTCGAGCTGGCCGACGAGTGCGGCCGGACGGACGTGGTCGCCGACGCGGCGCTGGCCCTGGACGCCGTGGGCGCAGGCGACCGGGACCGGACCGTCGAGCGGTGGTGTGTCCGGGCGCTCGCGTCCCTGGGCTCCCTGGGTGACGGGGACGCCGATCGCTCGCTGCGGGCCCGGCTGCTGGCCCGGCTGGCGGAGACCCGCTTCTACGGCGGCGACACCGCGGGCTCCGGGCCGCCCGCGGTGGAGGCGTTGGCGGTGGCGGAGGCCTGCGCCGATCCCGACGCGATCGTCGCGGCCCTGCGGGCGAACCAGCTGACGCACAGCGGACCCGAGCACGCCGAGCTGCGGGCGGAGCTGGCTGCCCGGATGACGGGCCTCGGCGAGCGGCTGGGCAGGCCCGCGGTCGAGATGTGGGGTCGGCTGTGGACGGTCGACGGGTGCTGGGAGCGCGGTGACCTGGCAGGCGTCGAGGCGGAGCTGGCCCGGGTGCGCTGGTGCGTCGCGCCGCAGCACAGCCCGCTCGCGGACTGGCACCTGCTCGTCGCCCGGGCGGCGCTGGCCCAGGCGCGCGGCGAGCTGCGCACGGCGCTGGAGCTCGGGCGGGACGCGCTCCGGCTCGTCGCGGGGACCGGGCACCCCGCGGCGGCGGGGGCGTGGCTGTCGCTGGTCGGCGTCGTCGGCCACCATCTGGGGCCGCTGCCCGCCGAGGTCGCGGCACTGGACCCGGGCCCGGTCGACGTCGCGGAGGCCCGGTCGAGCCTGTTCACCCGCCTCGGGCCCGCGCTCGTCCTCGCCGACGCGGGCAGGCTCGACGAGGCCGCCCACCACTACCGGCTCGCGGGTCCCCCGCGGGAGTGGGAGGTCCCGCCCTACTTCACGGTGCTCGGGTACGCGGTCGGCGCGATGGTCGCGGTGTCGCTGGACCTGCGCGCCGACGTCGCGTGGTTCCGGGAGACGCTGACCCCGTACTCGGGCGGGCACGTCGTGGCGGGCGGCGGCCCGGCGAGCTACCAGGGCCCCGTCGACCTCGTGCTGGGTCGCTGCGCCGCCGCCCTCGACGACCTCGGCCCCGCCGCCGACCTGCTGGCCGCCGCGCTGGCCACCGCCGACCGGATCGGCGCGCCGGGCGTCGCCGTCGAGGCGGCGTGCGAGCTGGCCGCGGTCCGGCTGCGCACCCGCGACCCGGACGGGGCCCGCGCGCTGCTGAGCCGGGTGCGCCCCGCCGCGCAACGGATGGGCATGACGCCCTGGCTGGCCCGGATCGACGGCCTGCTCGGCGGCACCGCAGGCCCGCTGACCGCGCGCGAGCGCGAGGTCGCGGAGCTGGTCGCGCTGGGCCGGTCCAACCGCGAGATCGCGGGCGAGCTGGTGCTGTCCGAGCGGACCGTCGGCAACCACGTCCAGCACATCCTGACCAAGCTCGGGTTCGCCAACCGCAGCCAGATCGCCGCCTGGGTGGCGGCCCGGGGATGAGTAACGACCTGAGTAGTCCGCCCGACGCCGGCGGCGCCCGTCGTCCCTAGCGTCCTGCGTCATGAGCTACGTACAGATCACCAAGACGCCGGCGATGACCACGGCGGACTACGACCGCGTCCAGCGCGAGCTCGGCCCGGAGCCGCGCCCCGGGCACCTCGTCCATCTCGTGGGGGTGGTGGACGGGACCCTCGTCATCGTCGACGAGTGGGCGACCCGCGCCGACGCGGACCGGTTCACCGCGCAACGCCTCTTCCCGGCCTTCGAGCGGGCCGGGGTCCGGCCCGAGGCCACGGCCGAGATCACCGCGTTCGAGACGGCGGTGCGGGCGTGAGCGCGCGGGCGGTGGCCATGGTCGGGATCGTGGTCACCGGCATCGCGACGGCCTACGTGGTGGCGTTGCTGCTCGGCATGCCCGATCCCGCGTGGGGCGGCTGGGGCCGGCTGGTCCTGCACCTGGGCGAGCTGGCGGTCCTGGTGGCCCTCGCGCTCGGCGGTGCGGCCGGGCGTGGGCCGCTCGGCCGGATCGGCGTCGGGGTGGCCGGGCTGGGCCTGGTGCTGCTGGCGGTGGCCGAGCCCTCCGTCGTCGACCTGCTGTTCACCATCGCGCCGAACCTCGTCGGGATCGGCATGCTGCTGGTGGGCGTGGCCGTGCTCCGCGCGGGGGTGTGGACGGGGTGGCAGCGGTGGCTCCCCCTCGTCCAGGGCGTCGCGGTGTTCGCGGTGCTGACCCCACTGATCATCGTCTCGGGCGGTCCGCCGGAGACCCTCGGCCTGGTCGGGCTGCTCGTCTGGGAGGTGCTCTGGGTGCTGATCGGGGTCAGCGCGGCAGGAGCGTGGCAGCGTGGTCCGGCACCTCGCGCAGCAGCTCGCGCGGAGGCCTGACGTACCCGCGGCCCTGGGGCCGCTCCGGGATCGTGAGCACCTGCTGGGGCACCGGCTGCCACGGGACGGTGTCCAGCAGGTGCGCGATCATGTTCAGTCGGGCGCGGCGCTTGTCCTCGGACTCGACGATCGTCCACGGCGCGACCTCGGTGTCCGTGTGCACCAGCAGGTCGTCCTTGGCCTGGCTGTAGTCGTCCCACCGGGAGATCGACTCCAGGTCCATCGGGGACAGCTTCCACTGCTTGAGCGGGTTGGTCAGCCGCTCCCGGAAGCGCTTCTCCTGCTCCTGCGGACTCACCGAGAACCAGTACTTGAGCAGCAGGATCCCGTCCTCGACCAGCATCTCCTCGAAGACCGGGCACTGCTTGAGGAACCGGGAGTACTCGGCCGGGGTGCAGAAGCCCATCACCCGCTCGACGCCGGCGCGGTTGTACCAGGACCGGTCCAGCAGCACGATCTCGCCGGCCGCGGGCAGGTGCTCCACGTAGCGCTGGAAGTACCACTGGGTCTTCTGCCGCTCGGTGGGCGCGGGCAGCGCGACGATCCGCGCGACGCGGGGGTTGAGGTTCTCGACGACCCGCTTGATCGCCCCGCCCTTGCCCGCCGCGTCCCGCCCCTCGAACACGACGACGACGCGCGCCCCGGTCGACTTCACCCACTCCTGGAGCTGGACCAGGTCGCCCTGCAGCCGCAGCAGCTCGGCCTCGTAGACGTCCTTCGGGAACCGCTTGTTCTTCTTCGCCATGGCTCCTCGTCCAGAGTGGATCACGTCAGCGCAAGCCTAGGGTGTCTGACACCCCTAGGGTGGCGCGATGGTCGAGGAGTTCACCGCCCGGACCGATCCCGCCGCGTGGGAGGACCTCCGCGCCCGGCTGCGCGCGACCCGCTGGCCGGACCCGGTGGCCGGCTGGTCCCTGGGGGTGGACGTCGACGAGCTGCGGGAGCTGTGCGCGTACTGGGCGGACGGGTTCGACTGGCCCGCCCGGGAGGCCGCGCTGAACGAGCTGCCGCGGTTCCGCAGCGGCGGGACCCACTTCGTCCACGCGGGCCACGGCGGCTTCCCGCTGGTCCTGTGCCACGGTTGGCCGGACTCCTTCTGGCGGTACAGCGCGGTGATCCCGCTGCTCACGGACCCGCCCGACCCGGCCGACGCCTTCGACGTCGTGGTCCCGGACATGCCCGGCTACGGCTACTCGGACATCCCGGCGGAGCCGCTCGACGCCGTCGCCGTCGCCGGGCTGTGGGCGTCGCTGATGACCGAGCTGGGGTACGAGCGCTTCTGCGCGGCGGGCGGGGACATCGGCAGCGCCGTCGCCCGCTACCTGGCCCTCGACCACCCGGAGCGGGTGATCGCGGTGCACCGGATGGACGCGGGCCTCCCGGCCGTCGTGCCCGACGACCTGAGCCCGGCCGAGCGCGAGTTCCTGCAGGGAGCGGCGGCCTGGGGTGCCGCGGAGGGCGCGTACGGACAGATGCACCGGACGAAACCCCAGACCGCTGCGGTCGGGCTGACGGACTCGCCCGCTGGGCTGGCGGCCTGGATCGTGGAGAAGCTGCGGTCCTGGACCGACACCGCGGGCCTCGACCGGGACGAGATGCTCACCGACCTGACGATCTTCTGGCTGACCGGGACCATCGGCTCGTCGATGCGGATGTACCACGCCAACAGTGCGATCCCGGCCGCCCAGCACGCCCGCCGGGTCGAGGTGCCCTCCGGGTTCTCGCTGTTCCCGGGCGACCTCGTGCGGGCGCCGCGGGAGTGGCTGGACCGGGTCGCGAACGTCGTGTCGGTCACCGAGCCCCCGCGGGGCGGGCACTTCGCCCCGATCGAGGAGCCGGAGCTCTACGCCCAGGAGCTGCGGGACTTCTTCAGGCCGTTCCGCTAGGGGCTGCGGGAACAGTGAGCGCCACCGATGTGTTTGCAGGTGCAACTACTTCGGAGGGACACGCCATGACCGCCACCCAGGTCGACGTCCGACGGGCCGCCGAGCGCGACGCCACGACGCTGCGCTGGCTGGACTCGCACCACTCGTTCTCCTTCGGCGGGCACTACGACCCGGCGAACACCCACCACGGCCTGCTGCTGGTCAACAACGACGACATCGTGTCGCCGGGGACCGGCTTCGACACCCACCCGCACCGGGACATGGAGATCGTCACCTGGGTGCTCGACGGGTCGCTGGTCCACCAGGACTCCACCGGACACTCCGGCGTGATCTACCCGGGCCTGGCGCAGCGGATGAGCGCGGGCAAGGGGATCCTGCACTCCGAGAAGAACGACTCCTGGCGCCTGCAGGGCGAGACGCACACCGATCCCGTCCACTTCGTGCAGATGTGGGTCGTCCCGGACGCCGACGGCATCACTCCCGGCTACGAGCAGCGCGAGATCGACGGCGAGCTGCTCTCCGGTGCGCTGCTGCCGGTGGCGTCGGGCATGGAGGGGCACGACAGCGCGATCCGGATCGCGAACAGGTACGCGGCGTTGCACGCGGCGCGGCTGCAGCCGGGCCAGAGCGTGACGCTGCCGGAGGCGCCGTACCTGCACCTGTTCGTGCCACGCGGGACCGTCGACCTCGAAGGTGCCGGGGAGCTCGCGACGGGGGACGCCGTGCGGTTCACCGCCACCGGCGGGCAGACCGTCACGGCGACCGCGGCGGCGGAGATCCTGGTCTGGGAGATGCACGCCGGACTCGCGTGACAGGGTGTCCCGGTGATCCGGACTGCCCGCGGGGACGCGCTCTCGGCCCCTGACCTCGAAGCGATCCTGATGGTGCGCACGGCGGTGTTCGTCGTCGAGCAGGAGTGTCCGTACCAGGAGGCCGACGGCCGCGACACGCTGCCGACCACCTGGCACGCCTGGACCGGGTCGGTGGACGCGTACCTGCGCGTCCTCACCGAGCCGGACGGCACGAGACGGATCGGCCGGGTCTGCACCGCCGCGGCGGCGCGCGGTAAGGGCCTGGCCGCGCAGCTGATGGCGGCGGCGCTCACGGAGATCGGCGACGCCCCGTCGGTCCTCGACGCCCAGACCTACGCCCAGGGCTTCTACGCGAGGTTCGGCTACCGCCCGGAAGGCGACGAGTTCGACGAGGACGGCATCCCCCACATCCGCATGACGCGCTCCTAGGAGCCTCGGGTGGTCTGCGCGTACCTGCGGATGATCAGGCCGGTGCTCAGACCGTGGACCACCACGCTCAGGACGATCGTCGTGACGGTGATCGCCAGGGCACGGTCGTTGTCGCCGGGTGCCAGCTGGACGAAGGCGAGCATGCCGAACACCAGCGTCGCGATGCCCCGCGGACCGACCCAGCCGACGACGAACCGGTCCCGCGCGGGCAGCGTCGTGCCCACCAGCGACACCGCCACGGGCGCGATCCGGGCGACGGTCAGCGCCACCAGGGCGAACACCACGATCTGCCAGGTGATCGCGCCGTCGGCCAGCGTCTGGTTGACGATCGCGCCGAAGATGAACCACAGCGCCAGCGACAGCAGCTCGCCGACGTCCTCGACCAGGTGCAGGGTCCCGGCCGGGAGCAGGCGCGCCGCGGGCTCGAAGAAGACGCCCGCCACGAACGCCGCGACGAACCCGTTGCCGCCGGCCAGCACGGCGCCGCCGTAGGCGAGCAGGGGCAGCGCGAGCACGCCGATGCGCAGCGCCGACGGCTGCGTCCAGCCCGCGTCGAGCGCCCGGCGCAGGATCCAGGCGGCGGCCGCCCCGACCACGCCGCCGATCAGGATCGCCAGCGCCAACGCGGGCACCGCGTCGACCGCGGCCTCGACGACGGTGTCCCCGCCCGCGGCCGTCGCGACGGCCAGCGCGACGAGGAACAGCGGCGCGATCAGCCCGTCGTTGAGCCCGCTCTCGGTGTTGACCAGCCCCCGGAGCCGCTCCGGCACCCGCCGGTCCCGGACGAACGCGGCGGCGGGGGCGAGGTCGACCGGCATCACGATCGTCGCGAGGACCAGCAGCAGCCAGAGCCCCGCGCCGGGGAACAGCAGGAACCCGGCGAGCCAGGCCAGCCCGAGCGACAGCGGCAACGCGATCAGCAACAGCCGCAGGGTGAGCCGCGGTTCCCTGCCGAGCACCCCGCCCTTCACCTCGGTCGCGTCGGTGAACAGCAGCAGGGCGAGGATCCCCTCGACGATGTGCTCGCCGGACTCGAAGTCCACGTCGAAGACGAAGATCGGGTCCGAGCCCGCGGTGAGCAGGACGCCCGCGGCGAGCATGGCCAGCGGCATCGTCACGCTGAAGCGCGCCAGCCGCCCGGCGACCAACGCCCAGGCGAGCAGCAGCAGCATGATGACGACGAGCGCGGACATCGGCCCCCCAAGCGGATCACCGGAAGTCTGGCACCCGTCGGACGAGCGCGGTATCCGAGTGAACCGTCGGCGGGTCTTCTCCGTGTCAGGGGCAGGCGGCGGTGTGGATGGAAGGCGGGCGACATGTCCTCGATAGCGGCGCGACGGTCCACGATGGTGTGGCAGGTGCTCAGCGCGCTGGCGCTGCTGGCCATGGGCGGGCTGCACGTGTGGCTGGTGTTCCACGGCACGGGCGGGATCCTCGGCGTGCTGTTCTCGCTCAACGGCCTGGGCGGGCTGGTGCTGGCGATCGCGATCCTCGTGACCCGCGGCCGGCTGCTGCAGATCGCGACGGTGCTCGGCCTGCTCTTCCTGGCGGGCACGCTTTTGGCGCTGGTCCTCGCGCTGACCGTGGGCCTGTTCGGCATCCGGTCGAGCCTGGACTACGACCTGGCCCTCACCACGCTGATCGTGGAGTCGATCGGAGTGGTGATCCTGCTCGTCACCACGGCGAAGGTCGTGCGACGGTAGTGCCCCGCACGGCTGCCTTGCCTGCGTGAACGTGGACCCGCCGAGGTGCGCACCGGATCTGCGGTACGGGACACTGCGGGCATGTCCTGGGCCTCCTCGCCGGGTGTGCGGGCGAGCATGCGCTCCAACAAGGGTCGCGACACCAAGCCCGAGCTCGCGTTGCGGTCCGCCGTGCACGCGCTCGGGCTGCGCTACCGGGTCAACGCGCGGCCGCTCAAGGGTGTGCGCCGGACCGCGGACCTGCTGTTCACCCGGGCTCGCGTCGCGGTCTTCCTGGACGGCTGCTTCTGGCACGGCTGCCCCGAGCACCACACCGTGGCCAAGACCAACGGTGACTTCTGGGCGCAGAAGGTGAGCGACAACCGTCGTCGGGACCGGGACACCGACGCCAAGCTGGCCGAGGCGGGCTGGCGCAGCGTGCGGATCTGGGAGCACGAGGACCCCGCGGAGGCCGCCCGGCGGGTCCGCGAGGCGGTGCGGTGACCTCCCCGGTCGGCGACGGGCGCGCCCTGCGGGTCTCGGTGTGGGCTTCGGCCGCGTTCGGGGTGTTGGCCCTGGTCTGGGGCGTGCTCTCGGGCTCCCGGCTGATCGTGTTCGACGGGCTGTACTCCTTCGCCGCGGTCGGCCTGACGCTGCTCGCGGTGCTCGCCCTGCGCACCGCGCGGCGTGGTCCGGACGAGCGCTACCCGTGGGGCCGCGAGGCCTGGGAACCCCTCGCGGTGGTGCTCAAGGCCGCGGCGCTGGCCGGGCTGTGCCTGTACGCGCTGGTCGGGGCCGTGGTCGAGATCGTCGACGGGCCGTCGCCGATCTCGGTGGGCTCCGCCCTGGTCTACGGCGTGGTGTCCACGGTGGCCGGGGTGACCGTCACGGTGGTGCTGCGCCGGATGTCGCGCGGCGGCTCCGACCTGGTGCGGGCCGAGGCCGCGGAGTGGGCGGGGGACACCCTGCTCAGCATCGGCGTGCTCGTCGGGTTCGCGGTGGCGTGGGTGCTCACCTTGACCGGCCACGAGGACTGGGCGGCGTACGTCGATCCGGTGATGGTGGTGTTGGCCTCCGGGGCCTTCCTGCCGGTGCCCGCCCGGCTGGTCGTCCGGGGTGTGCGCGAGCTGCTCAGCATGGCGCCTGCGGAGGACGTGCTCGCCGGGCTGCGGACCGAGGTCGGTGCCGTCGCCGCGGAACGGGGGTACGCGGAGTCGGTGGTGCGGGCGTCGAAGGTCGGCGGCAGGGTGGACGTCGAGGTGGACTTCGTGGTGCCCGCCGGGGCCACCGTCGCCGAGCTCGACGAGGTCCGCGCGGCCCTCGTCGACCGGCTCGGGCCCACCGCGTCGCTGTCGGTGGGCTTCACCGCCGACCGCCGCGGGATCGTGTGACGCCTGCCCGTTCGGACGTGGCACGCCCGGGGAGACGTGCGGACAATGGACCGCAGAACCCGAGGAGGCCGCCGTGGGCGAGGTCCATCCGCTGCAGATCACCGAGCGACGCCCGGTCGTCGACGGCACGGTGCTGTCCCCCGCCGAGCTGCGGGCCCAGATCAAGGCCCTGCAGGACGGCCGCGAGGAGAAGGTCGCCGAGGCCCGCGACGAGCTGGCGGAGAGCCTGGACAACCTCGACCGCGGTCTCCAGGCCCTCCGCGCCCGCCTGGTCGCCAAGGCCACGCACGCCGCGAAGGTGGTGGGCGGGGTCGCCGCCGTCGGAGCCGGTGTGGTGGGCGCGGCGGCCCTCTGGTGGGTGCGGTCGGGGAAGGGCCTCGCCGACTCGTAGGCTGCACCGGGTGACCAGCGACGACGAACGCATCGCCCTGTTCCTCGACTACGAGAACCTGGCGATCGGAGCGCGGGACGGGCTGGGGGTGTCCCCCTTCGACCTCGGCCCGGTGGCGGACGCGCTGGCCGAGCGCGGGCGGGTCGTCACGCGGCGGGCGTACGCGGACTGGTCCTACTTCGACGAGGACCGCAGGCTGCTCGTCCGGCACCAGGTGGAGCTGATCGAGCTGCCGCAGCGGATGGGCGCGGCCCGCAAGAACGCCGCGGACATCAAGATGGCCGTCGACGCGATCGAGCTGGCCTACGAGCGCGGGTTCATCACGACGTTCGCCATCGGCACCGGGGACTCGGACTTCACCCCGCTCGTCCACAAGCTCCGTGAGATGGACAAGAGGGTGATCGGGATCGGGGTGCAGTCCTCGACCTCGGCGCTCCTCCCGCCCGCCTGCGACGAGTTCCTCTTCTACGACCGGCTCCCCGGGGTCGACGCCAAGCCGGTGCCGCGGCGCGGCAGGCACCGGCCCGCGGCGGTGCCGGCGGCCCCGACGGCCCCGACGGTCGCGTCCTCGGCGTCGGCGGCGTCGGCCGCCCCGGAGCCCGTGGCCGTGGTCGAGCCGGAGCCGGAGGAGGAGCCGCCCGCGGAGGCGGTCGACGTGGCCAAGCTCGTCGCGAGCACGCTCGCCGGCCTGCAGCGCACCGCCGACGGGCCCGTGCTCGGCTCCCGGCTCAAGCGCGCGATCCTGCGCAAGGACCCCACGTTCGACGAGTCCGACCACGGTTACCGCGGCTTCGGCGAGCTGCTGCGCGGGCTGGCCGAGCAGGGTGTGGTGATGTTGACCCAGGGCTCGGCGCAGGGCGACCCGGCCGTCGACTTCCCGGAGCACGGACCGGACTCCAGCGCGTTCGCGCTGCTCACCGACGTGGTCGCGGCGCTGGGGCGGCCGCAGCTGTCCGGGTTGAAGGACCAGCTGCGCAAGCGCAGCCCGGACTTCAGCGAGAAGCGCTACGGCTTCGGCGGCTTCCTCGCGTTCGCCCGGGCCGCGAGCGCTCGCGGGCTCGTGGACATGGAGTGGTCCGACGAGCTCGGCGACTGGGTGCTGTCGATCCCCTGATCCGCCCGACTCCTGACCGCCGGACTCAGGCGGCGGTCTGGGCGAACTCCTTGCCGGTGGCGGCGGCGTGCTGGTGGGCCTTCTCGCGCACCTCGGCGGCGAGCGGGCGCAGCGGGGCCATCGCCTCGACGCTCTCGGCCAGGGTCAGCTCGGCCTCCACCACGGTGACAGTGGCGCCCCAGACGTCGGCGAAGATGCGGGTCAGCCAGCCGATGCCGTGGTCCCAGCCCTCGCGCGGGGTGCCCGGGCCGTAGCCGCCGCCGCGGGCCACCACGATCGCGACCGGGCGCCCACCCAGCGGATTCACGGTGCCCGCGGCGAAGCGCGGGTCGGTGATCACGACGTCGATCCAGGTCTTGAGGTGCTGGGACACGCCGAAGTTGTAGAGCGGCGCGCCGACGACGATCGAGTCGGCGCGCAGCAGCTCGTCGACCAGCTCGGTGGCCTGCGCGACGGCCGCCTTCTGGGCCTCCGAACGGTGCTCCTCCGGGGTGAAGCCCGCGAAGGCGGCGGTGGCCCACAGGTCGGAGGGCAGCGGCTGGGTGCCCAGGTCGCGGCGCACGACGGTGCCGCCCGGGTGCTGCTCGAGGTAGGCCTTCTCCAGGGTGTCGGTGACCTCGCGGCTCACCGAGCCCTCGGTGCGGATGCTGGTGTCGAGGCGGAACAGGCTCATGGGGAGACTCCCTGTGTGCGGCGGAGAAGATGTTCTGTTTCACAGACTATCTCCCGGGCAGACGGTAGCGCCACCTGCGTATCCTGAGACGGTGACCACCCCACAGCGCGTCGAAGCCGATCTGGGCTGGGCGCTGCACCAGGTCACCCGCGCGCACATCAAGATCGTCGAGCAGGTCCTGTCCGGGATCCCGGGCGGACCCCGCGGCTACCAGGTGCTCGCGGCCGCGGAGGAGGGCACGCCCACGCAGCTCGCGCTCGCGCGCAAGCTCGGGCTGGACCGGACCGTGATGACCTACCTGCTGGACGAGCTGGTGACCGAGGGCCTGGTCGAGCGCAGGCCGGACCCGGCGGACCGGCGCGCGCGCCAGATCCACCTCACCGTCGCCGGGCGGGCGCAGCTGTGCGACCTGGAGCGGCGGCTGCGGGAGGTCGAGGAGCACCTGCTCGCGCCGCTGGAGGCCGCCGAGCGGGACCAGCTGCGCGAGCTGCTCGCCCGGCTGGCGACCACGGTCCAGGTGGAGGGCAACGCCTGTCAGGTCGCCGAGGACATCAAGCGGGCGTAGCGGCCTTCGTGCCGTCCGGGGCCACGGCGAACCACTTGCCGTCGGTGCCCTGGCCCGGCGTCGTCGTCAGGGAGCCGTCGTCCTGGGCGTACATGTAGAGCGGCCAGCCCGCGAGGGTGACCTGCTTCGTGCCGTCCGCCCGCTGCAGCACCCCGACCTTCGTCGGGTCGACGCCGAGGAGCTCGGGCTGCTCGCCGTCCTCCAGCAGGACCGGCGGCCACTGGGCGGCGCAGGTGTCCGTGCAGGTGGAGGTCGAGGGGCTGGCCGTGTCGCCGTCGAACCGGTGCAGGACGTGCCCCTCGGCGTTCGTGACGATCGTGCCCAGCGGGCCGGTCTGCACGGCCCAGAGCTCGAGTCCGCCCGAGCCGTGGTGCATGCCGCCCATGGACGAGTGGTCCATCGCCTGGGCCTGCGGAACCGCCGCGGCGACGGGCTGCTCCTGCGTGCCGGAGCCGCACGCGGTCAGGGCGAGCGTTCCGGCCGCCAACGCGGCGAGGACCAGGGACTTCGACCGCATGACACGTCTCCTCTCGGGCACGACAGGAGACGGTAGGTCCCGGCGACCCCGGGGACGCGCGAGTCTGAGGGGAGGTTGCCCGCCCTCCGCCGATCCGCGCCGGAGCGGAGGTGAGCGGCCGCGGGTTGCTCCGGCTGGAGCAGCGCAGACGGCCACCCGCTCTCAGTCGGGCTCTCAGGTCCCACGCCGGGCGGGCGAGCGGTCAGTCGATCAGCTCGTCGGCCACCCGCTGCGCGACGCCGACGGGGTACGGCGCCGACAGCCCGAGGACGACCCGGTCGGCGACCGACATGCCCCGTCCTTGCCCAGCGATCGATCAGGGGGACAGGGTCTGGGTGAGGTTGACGGCGTTCCCGTCCGGGTCCTGGATGTGCGCGACCCGCTGGCCCCAGGGCATGTCGTTGGCCTCGTTCGCGGTCCCGCCCAGCTCCGCGACCCGGGGCAGCAGGGCGTCGACGTCCTCGACGTCGATCGAGAGCACGACCCGTCCCTGGGCGGTGGGGGCGTCCGCGTCGTTCACGAACCCGAGCTCGGCGCCGCCCACGTCGATCCCGACGAAGAACGGCTCGCCCTCCGCCGGGGTGCGCCGGATCTCCTTCCCGCCCAGCAGGTCGGTGTAGAACCGCTGCAGGCGGGCGAGGTCGGTGGTGATCAGGATGGGCTGGATCGTGGCCATGTCAGGGTGGACCGCCATCCGCCCCGGGACTCATCGGTCGACCCACAGACTCACGGCCAGGGCCAGGCCCGCCAGGCCGATCGCGATGCGCAGCGGGGCGGCGGGGACCCGGCGGACGATGGAGGGGCCGATCCGGGAGCCGATCAGCAGCCCCGCCGCCAGCACGCCCGCGGCGGCCCAGTCCACCGGCGCGAGGAACGCGAACCCGACGGCCGCGACCACGTTGGCCGCGCCGCCCGCCAGGTTCTTGGCGGCGTTGGACCGGGCCAGGCTCTGCGTCCAGGCCACGGACAGCAGGGCCAGCATCATCACGCCTGCGGCGGCGCCGAAGTAGCCGCCGTAGAGCGCGACGGCGAAGGACGCCACCAGGGTGAGCGGGCCGAGCGGGGTGCCGGTGGCGCCCGCCTCGGCGTTGCGCAGCGCCCAGGCCCGCAGCCGCGGCGCGACCATCAGCAGCACCGAGGCCAGCGCGATCAGCCAGGGCACGATGACCTCGAACGTGTCCCCCGGCGTGAGCAGCAGCACCGCGCCGCCGACCGCCCCGCCGACCCCCGTCACGGCACACAGCCGCCACAGCGCCGGGCCCTGCCCCCGCAGCTCCTGCCGCGAGCCCGCCGCCGACCCGACGGTCGTGCCGATCATCGCCACGGTGTTGGTCACGTTCGCCACCACCGGCGGCAGCCCGACGGCGAGCAGCGCGGGATAGGACACCAGCGAGGCCAGCCCGGCGATCGAGCCGGTCAGCCCGCCGCCGACGCCCGCGAGGAACAGGAACCCGAGCTGCCAGCCCGTCACAGGATCGGCGTGCGGGCCGCGCCGTCCGCCACCCACCGGGCGAGGTGCGCAGGCCCGAGGTCCGCCATCGCCCGCCGGGTCCCGACGGTCGCACCGCCGGTGTGCGGCGCCAGCACCACCGAGTCGACGACGGCCCGCACGTTCGACAGGGCGGCGAGCAGGTCCGCGTCGACCGGGGCCGAACCGTGGCCGACCAGCACCACCGGCCGGTCCCCGCGGGTACGCAGCCACTCGGCACCCGTGGGTGGCTGCCCGAGGCCGTCGGCGGTCTGCAGGGCCGGTACGCGCGGCATGGTCGTCCCTCCCGGAGTTCTCCTGCTCCCAGGATCGCGTATCCGTGGCGCGCAGGCCGGTGAGATCCGTCGCCCGCCCCGAGTGGCCTCCGGGGTCGGTGATGGGGACGCTGTGGGTATGAGGCTCGACCTGAACTCCGATCTCGGGGAGTCCTACGGCCGCTGGACCCTGGGCGACGACGACGCCATGCTCGGCGTCGTGACCAGCGCGAACGTCGCGTGCGGGTTCCACGCCGGCGACCCGACGACGCTGCGCCGGACCGTGCGCGCCGCCGCGGTGCACGGGGTGGTCGTCGGCGCCCAGGTCGCCTACGCCGACCTCGCGGGGTTCGGGCGCCGGTTCGTCGACGTGGCGCCCGCGGACCTCACCGCCGACGTCCTCTACCAGCTCGGCGGGCTGGAGGCGATGTGTCGGGTGGCCGGGACGGCGGTGCGGTACGTCAAGCCCCACGGGGCGCTCTACAACGCCACGGTGGACCACGAGGAGCAGGCCCGGGCGGTGGTCGAGGCCGTCGCGGAGTACGACGCCGCGCTGGCGGTCCTCGGACTGCCCGGCTCGGCCCTGCTGCGCGCGGCCACCGAGCGCGGGCTGCGGGCGGTCCCGGAGTTCTTCGTGGACCGCGGGTACACGCCGTCCGGGTCGCTGGTGCCGCGGCGGGAGGAGGGCGCCCTGCTGCACGATCCGACCGAGGTGACCGAACGCCTGCTTCGGATGCTGTCTGACGGCGTCGTGCGGGCCGTCGACGGCTCCGACGTCCGGGTCGCCGCCGAGTCCGCCTGCGTGCACGGGGACTCCCCGCGCGCGGTCGAGATGGCGGCCGCGGTCCGCGAGGGGCTGGCGAACGCGGGCGTGGAGCTGAGGGGATTCGTGTGAGGGGGTTCGTGTGAGGGTGCTGCCGTACGGGGACGCGGCGCTGCTGGTCGAGACCGAGGACGTGCTGCCGCTCGCCCAAGCCTGCCGGGACGCGGCGCTCGACGGTGTGCTGGACGTGGTGCCCGCCGCGCGCACGGTGCTGCTGGTCGCCGAGCCGGGCACGGACCTCGGGGGCATCCGCGCGGCCGTCGAGCGGCTGGAGGTGGGGGCGGTCGAGGCGGCGGACGTCGCGTCGGTCGAGATCCCGGTGGTCTACGACGGACCGGACCTCGCCGCCGTCGCCGAGCTGACCGGGCTCTCCGCGGAGGAGGTGGTCGCGGCCCACACCGGCACCCCGTGGCGGGTGGCCTTCGGCGGGTTCGCCCCCGGGTTCGCCTACCTCGCCGGCGGGGACGAGCGGCTGGTCGTGTCGCGCCGGGAGAAGGCGCGGACCACGGTGCCCGCCGGGTCGGTCGGGCTGGCCGGCGAGTACAGCGGCGTCTACCCGCGATCGTCGCCCGGGGGCTGGCAGCTGATCGGCCGCACCGACGTCGTGCTGTTCGACCTGGACCGCGACCCGCCCGCGCTGCTGCAACCGGGGGCGGAGGTGAGGTTCGTTGCTCGAGATTCGTGAGACGGGCCCGCAGGCGCTGGTCCAGGACCTCGGCAGACCCGGGCATGCGGCGATCGGCGTCGGCCGGTCCGGCGCGGCCGACCGGGCCGCGCTGCGGCTGGGCAACCGGCTGCTGGCCAACGACTCCGAGAACGCGGCGGGGATCGAGGTGCTGCTCGGTGGCCTGGTGTTCGTCGCCCACCGCAGCGTGACGGTCGCGCTCACCGGCGCCCCCGCCCCGGCGACGGTCGACGGGCGGCCCGTCGGGCACCACGCGGTGGTCACCGTGCGGGAGGGGCAGCAGGTCCGGCTCGGGCCGCCGCCGTCGGGGCTGCGGACGTACGTCTGTGTCCGGGGCGGCCTGGACCTCCCGCCCGTGCTGGGTTCGCGCAGCACGGACACCCTGTCCGGGATCGGGCCCGCGCCGCTGGAGAAGGGCACGGAGCTGGCGGTGGGCCCGGAGCCCGCGGACTGGCCGCTCGTCGACCTCGCCCCGGTGCCCGTCCCCCCGGCCGACGCGGTGACGCTGCACGCCGTCCGTGGCCCGCACGCCGACGCCGCGGTCGACCCGTCCGCCCTGGTCCGGACGGTGTGGGAGGCCTCGGGGGAGACCGACCGGATCGGGATGCGACTGCTCGGCGGCACGCTGGAGACGACGGCGGGCGGAGGCTCGTTGCCCAGCGAGGGGATCGCCCGCGGTGCGATCCAGCTGCCCCCCGGCGGCGAGCCGGTGGTGTTCCTGGCCGACCATCCCGTGACCGGCGGTTATCCCGTCATCGCCGTCCTGCGAGACGCCGACGTCGACCGCGCGAGCCAGGTCCGGCCCGGCCAGCCCGTCCGGGTGCGGTTCACGTGAACCCGGCCGAGGCCCGGGCCCGCTTCCGCGCCGGGCTCGTCACCCCCACGGCGGGCTGGTGCCCGGGCTACACCCAGGCCAACCTGATCGCCCTGCCGCGCGAGCTCGCCTGGGACTTCCTGCTCTTCGCGCAGCGCAACCCGCAGCCGTGCCCGGTGCTCGACGTGCTGGAGCCCGGCGTGGTCGACGGGCCCATCCTCGCGGGCGACGTCCGCACCGACCTCCCGCTCTACCGCGTCTACCGGCACGGCGAGCTCGTCGACGAGGTGCCGGACGCCCGCGCGGCCTGGCGCGCGGACCTCGTCGCCTTCCTGGTGGGGTGCAGCTTCACCTTCGAGGACGCGCTGCTCGCCGCGGGCGTGCCGGTGCGTCACCTCGAGACGGGCGGCAACGTGCCGATGTACCGGACATCCCGGCGGTGCCGCGGCGCCGGGGTGATGCAGGGCCCGCTCGTCGTGTCGATGCGGCCGATCCCGGCCGACCTGGTGGAGACCGCCGTCTCCGTCACCGCGCGGTACCCGGCGGTGCACGGCGGCCCGATGCACGTCGGCGACCCGGGTGAGCTGGGGATCGCCGACCTCGCGGCGCCGGACTACGGCGACGCCGTGCCGGTCCACGAGGGCGAGGTCCCGGTGTTCTGGGGCTGCGGGGTGACGCCGCAGGCCGCCGTCGTCGAGGTCCGGCCGGAGCTCGCGATCGCGCACGCCCCCGGGCACATGCTGGTCACGGACGCCCGGGACAGTGATTATCGGTCTGACTATCGGACGGACGACCGGGTGCCCTGAGCCGTGCAGATCTGGTCCGGGTCGGCGCCGGGTTCGCCGGGGCCAGGGTGGCGACGGAAAGAGATCTCCTCGTCGGTGCGGCGGCGCCCGCGCCGGGTGACGTGGCAGGCGAGGCACGGCTCGTCCAGCACAGCGGGCCGGGTAGGTTGTGGTACTGCCGCGCAGGCACGCGCCCGCAGCGGACGGCTTCCGTCGGGGGGTCGGTACGGGCGTCGCAGGCACGGCTGTGCGACCCCGGCTTCCGCGCCGGGGTCGCACCCACGGGGGAGCGAGTCCGCCGACCGGAGCGCCGCACCGTCGGCGCGAGTCCACGGGTCGCGCTGGGTTCGAGTCGGGCCCGGTCGGTAGGGTCGGTGTCGTGCCCTCGCTCCGCGCACGCATCGCGTCCTGGTTCGTCCGACGGCAGTTGGCCCGGATGAACGCCAAGGGGCTGGACCTCGGGTCCCTGCTCCCCGACTCCGCACTCATGCCGTTGCGCCGGACGGGCCTCGACCCGGTGCCGGAGCTCGCCGCCGGGCCGCCCGTCGCCAAGCTCGACCTCCCGCTGAAGATCGACGTCTGGCTGGTCACCGGCCGGGACGAGGTCCGGTCCGTGCTGTCCTCGGTGGACGACTACTCGTCGGACTTCAACCACCTGGCCCGCCAGGTGGGGATCGCCGAGACGGAGAACCCCGGCGGTCTCGGCTTCTCGGACCCGCCGGTCCACACCCGCCTGCGCAAGGTCCTCACGCCCGAGTTCACGATGCGTCGGCTCTCCCGGCTGACCCCGCGCATCGACGAGATCGTCGCCGAG